>Ga0079992_130371_pt1 | contig 105885 bp, 99 predicted proteins | sample FaiFalFF_MnMetaG_3_FD_69197 | JGI IMG/M metagenome (GOLD analysis project Ga0079992, IMG submission 69197) | Freshwater microbial communities from Yellowstone National Park, Wyoming, USA - Fairy Falls B (FF_Mn_B) MetaG (SPADES assembly) (version 2) | ecosystem: Environmental > Aquatic >...
CATTCAGATCCCTCCCTTCGAGCTGGTGTTTGCCTAACCCGAAGGGAACCCACCGGTGGCCCTCCCCGTCAAGACCCCGGGGAAAGCTCCCGAATTTACACCACAACCTGGGACGCCAACCCTGCTCGCCTGGGCAGAATTCTGCACCGTCCCCACGAAGGTGCACCCCCACCCCTTGCCCGGGTGGGACTTCAGGGCGAAGTTTCCCGATTTCCCCGTCGTCTACCGGCGCTCGGTCATCAACGACGCCATAGGCCGGGCCCGCTCCTACCTCACCCGGCTGCACCGTTGGATGGAATCGCAAAGGAAAAAGGGCCGGCCAGGGCTCCCCGCGCCCCGGAATCACCCGGTGCTCTACAGCGGCACGTTCGAGATCCGGAGCACCCCCGGGGGAATGAGGTTTGTCGCCATCCTGGTGTTCGACGGGCACACCTGGGTGTGGAAAAACTACCCTGTGAAGTGGGGCCGCTGGCACGGGACGCGCTTCGGGGAGGAAGGGTGGGAAATGGAAAGCCCCCAGCTCGTCCTCAGGCCCGGCTATGCTGCCCTCCACTTCCCCCAGGCGCGGAATGTCCACCTCCCGTCGTTCTGGGAGGCGATCAAAGACCCCGGCCTGGTCACGGTGGCCGTGGACCTCAATGTGAAGAACCTCGCGGTCATCACCGTTCGCCGGCACGGGGTCATCATCAGAACCTTGTTCGTGCGCGACCGCGGCCTGGACTTCCACAGGTACCTGCACATGCGCACCGCCAGCAGGAAGCAGAGGCTGTCGGGGAAGCCGGTGAAGGGGGAAAGGTCCAACCGGAAGCTTTGGGAACACGTGCGGCGCATGAACCTGGACTTCGCCCGGAAGGCCGCCGCGGCCATCGTAGAGGTGTGCCGCGACTATGCGGGCTGCATCCTGCTCTTCGAGCAGCTGAGGAAGTACCGCTCCAGAAGAGGGGAGCCACGGTCCCGCAGGCTCAACCGGAAGCTGTCGAACCACTTGAGAAGGATGATCCGAGACCTTGCGGCGGCAAAGGTGTATGCGATGGGCGTGCTGGCGGTGGAGACCGACGCGGACGGGACGAGCGCGCACTGCTCCCGCTGCGGCATGCGGGGCGAGAGGTTCTCGCTCGTTGCCGGCAGCCGGGTGAAGATGAAGGGCGGAAAGCTGTTTCGCTGTCCCGGATGCGGGTACCAGGTCAACGCCGACTTCAACGCCAGCGTGAACATCCACCACAGCTTCTACAGGGAGCTGCGGTGGAGCGAAAGGCCAAGAAGGTACGCCCTGTTCGGCTACACGCCGGATGGGAGATGCGCGTGGAGGGATGTCCCGAGGAAGCGCGCCATGCCCGCATGCGGATGAGCATGCACGCAATGTGGTGGGGCTGCAGCTGGGACGAGGGGGCAAGGCTCCAGCCCGGGCTGCTTTCTCGTCCATGACCTCCCGCGATTAGCCTGCCTCAGTCCGGTAGGAGCCGGGGCAGGCCGGACCCGCGGGAGGGCGGCTGGAACGACGCCTGTCCGGATTTGTCAAGAAATCCGGGCAGCCGTTGACACCACTTCGGGTCACAGGGCCCCACGGGCGTACGGAGCGGCTCCGGGTGGGCGCGGTGTCCACGCTGCGCCAGAGGGACGGCCGGTTTGACGTGGTGGTGGTCGGTGTCAAGGGCTACGACACCCCGACCGTCGCGGAGGTCCTCCCGGGTCTGGTGTCTGCCGGGGGCCGGGTGGTGTGCGTGCAGAACGGCGTGGGCCACGAAGAGGTGGTGGCTTCCCGCGTGGGTTCCCGGGCCGTGGTGGCGGCGAGCCTGACCGCCAGCGTCTCCCTGAAGGAGCCCGGTTGGGTGGTGCAACACACGCTGTTGCTGAACCTGGCAGCCAACGCCACCTGCGCGGTTCTGGACCTACCCCCCGCCCGGGTGTACGGCGACGTGCAGCTGTTCCGGTTGGAGCGGCGGATGCTCCAGGAGGCGGTGGCGGTGGGAGAAGCCCTGGGCGTGCGGTGGACCGACCTACCGGGCTTTCCCGTGCGGTTGCTCGTCCGGCTGCTCCGCTTCCCGGACGCGGTGGGCCGCGCGCTGCTCCGCACGGCGGTGGCCCGGGGAAGGGGGGAGAAGATGCCGTCCCTCTGGTACGACCTGCGGACCTGCCGCGAAAGGGGCCACGCACAGAGCCGCACCGAGGCGGCTTTCTTGTACGGCGCGGTGGCCCAGTGGGGAGCCGCGCTCGGTGTGCCCGCCCCCGTGAACGAGGCCCTCGGCCAACTGGTAGAAGAGTTGAGCTCCGGAAGGGTTGACCCGCAGCAGTTCCGGCACAACCCCTCCGCCCTCCTCCGGGCGGTGGGCACCAGCGGGGAAGCCCGCCGGTACGCCGTTTCGGATTGACCGCCGTGGCAGTGTACCGGCCAGCCCAGGGATTGAGGAGTCGCTCTGCGCTGCTGAAGCTGGTCGGGCCGGGCGGATTTGAACCGCCGACCTCCTGAACCCCATTCAGGTGCGCTCCCAGGCTGCGCTACGGCCCGTCCCGCGAGCGCATTATATCATGGTCCCGTGGCAGGGTCCGGGCGGGCCAGCTGGATCTTCGTGGGCGCGTTGCTCCTAGCGGCGGGAGGCTTCGCGGCGGCGGGCCACGCCAGCCGCAGCCCCCAGGTGCACGCGGCCCGGATGCTGCAGGCCCTGCGGGACGGCGACCCGGAGGCGGCCCTGCGGTGGGTGGACGTTCCCGCGGTGGCGGCTTCCGTGGTGGAGGTCCTGGAAGAGGAGTGGGTGCAGGCACGCGCGGGAGACCCTTCCCGGTACGTGGCTTCTCCCCTCGCCCGCCCCCTCCTGCGTGGGCTGTTCGGGTTGGGCCGAGGCCAGGTCCAGCGCAGGGTGGAGGAGGAGCTGCGGAGCACACTGCGCCGTATCGCCCGCGGAGACCCGGACGCGCCGGTGCACCTGCCCCGGTGGGGAGGGCTTCCGGTGAGTCTCGCGGCGGTCCTCTGGTTCGCGGACGTGCGGTGGCTTTCCGCAGACCGCGTGCAGCTGTCCGCGGGGCCCGCGGACCGTCCCTGGCTGAGGGTGGAGATGGTGTGGCGGGGCGACCGGTGGGTGGTGGTGGCCGCGGACCGCGAGTGGATCGGGGGTCTGGTACGGCCGCACCTGGTCCGTCCCGAATCCCCATCCCAGACGCCGGAACCGCCTGGGCACTGACCCGTAGACGGGGTGCCCGCCCGGAAGCCCGTCCAAAGCGCCGTCGGCCAAGGCGGACAAGGTGTCTGGCCGGGGCCCGGAGCGTGTCCCGGAAACCGTCACGCAGAGGGGGGCGGGTTCAGAGCCGGCGGACCAGCCCCACGGCCTTGCCCTCGATGACCACGTCCCGGGCGTAGATGGGCTCCATGGTCGGGTTCTCGGGCTGAAGCCGGATCCGGTCGCCCTCCCGGTAGAAGCGCTTGACGGTGGCTTCGTCTCCGATCCGGGCCACCACGATGTCCCCGTCCTGGGCGTGGGACTGCTTGCGCACGACCAGGTAGTCGCCGTCGAAGATCCCCGCCCCCACCATGGAGTCCCCCCGGACCCGGAGCAGGAAGCACTCTCCACCGCCCACGAAGTCCTCCGGGAGGCTGAAGGAGTCCTCGATGTTCTGCTCCGCCAGAATGGGAGCGCCCGCGGTGACCCGGCCCACCACGGGGAGGGACACCACCCGCTTGTGGGGCAGGCTGCTGGGGTCCTTCAGGACCTCGATGGCGCGGGGCTTACTCGGGTCCCGCCGCAAGTATCCTTTCTTCTCCAGGGCGCTCAGGTGGCTGTGTACGGTGGAGCTGCTCGTCAGGTGCAGGGCGTTGCCGATGTCCCGCACCGACGGAGGATAGCCCCGCCTGCGGGTGTACTCGATGACGTAGTCCAGGATCTGGCGCTGCCGCCGCGTGAGCCCTCTGCTCATGGGTTTCCCTCCTCCCTGGCATGCGTGGCTGTATCTTACCACACAGGCTTTCGATAGGCAAACGTCTGTTCAACACCCGCGCTTGACCCCACGGCCGGGGAACCCGTAGACTACGGGGGAGCGAAGACGCACCGCCCACACGGGGAGGTGACGGAAAACGAGCGCCACTGAGTTCGCCGCGCTGTTGGGCGCGGTGGGCGGGGTGGCCTTCGTCGGCGGGTATGTCCTCCGAAAGCTGATCGCGGAAGCGAAGATCCGTTCGGCGGAGCAGGAAGCCCGTCGGATCCTGGAAGATGCGCGACGTGAGGCCGAGTCCAAGGTCAAAGAGGCCCTCCTGGAGGCCAAGGAAGAGGCGCTGCGCATCCGCCGCGAGGCGGAGCGGGAGATCCGGGAGCAGCGCGCGGACCTCCAGCGCCTGGAACGGCGCCTGGTTCAGCGGGAGGAAGCCCTGGACCGCAGGGCGGACCAGCTCGAGCGTCGTGAACGCGCGATCCAGCAGCAGGAGCAGGAACTGGCCCAGCGAGCCGAAGAGGTCACCGCGCTCATCGGCGAACAACGGCAGGCTCTGGAGCGCATCGCCGGCCTAACCGCGGAGGAAGCCCGCCAGCGGCTCCTCGAGCAAATCGAGGCGGACGTGCGGGAGGACGCCCTGGCCCGCATCCGCAAGATCGAGCGGGAGACGCGGGAAGAGGCGGAGCGGAGGGCCCGGGAGATCCTCGCCCTCGCCATCCAGCGGACCGCCGCGGACCACACCGCGGAGGTGACGGTGTCCGTGGTGCCGCTGCCCTCCGACGAGATGAAGGGCCGGATCATCGGCCGGGAGGGCCGGAACATCCGGGCCCTGGAGGCCCTCACGGGGGTGGACCTCATCATCGACGACACCCCCGAGGCGGTCACCCTGTCCTCCTTCGACCCCGTGCGCCGGGAAGTGGCCAAGATTGCCCTGGAAAAGCTCATGTCGGACGGCCGCATCCACCCCGCCCGCATCGAGGAGATGGTGGAGAAGGCGCAGCGGGAGCTGGAAGAGCGGATCGTCCAGGAGGGGGAGCGGGCGGCCTTGGAAGCCGGGGTGCACGGTTTGCACCCAGACCTGATCAAGCTCCTGGGGCGGCTGAAGTTCCGGACCTCCTACGGCCAGAACGTGCTGCAGCACTCCGTGGAGGTGGCTCTCCTGGCGGGGGAGCTGGCAGCCCAGCTGGGCGCGGACGTGGCCCTGGCCCGGAGGGCGGGGCTGCTGCACGACATCGGCAAGGCCCTCACCCACGAGGTGCAGGGGAGCCACACCCAGATCGGGGTGGACGTGGCCCGGCGCTACCACGAACACCCCGCGGTGCTGAACGCCATCCTGTACCACCACGGGGAGGAAGAGGCGAAGTACGTGGAGGCGGTGCTGGTGGCAGCCGCGGACGCCATCTCCGGCTCCCGGCCCGGGGCCCGGAAGGAGTCCGTGGAGATGTACATCCAGCGGCTGCAGGCCCTGGAGCAGCTGGCCACCTCCTTCCCCGGGGTGGAGAAGGCCTACGCCATCCAGGCGGGCCGGGAGATCCGGGTCCTGGTCCGGCCCCACGAGGTGGACGACCTGGCGGCCTACAGGCTGGCCCGGGACCTGGCTCGGAAGATCGAGGCGGACTTGGACTACCCCGGCCAGATCAAGGTGACCGTCCTCCGGGAGACGCGGGTGGTGGAGTACGCCCGCTGAGGGCCTGTCCCCGGAAGTCCTCGGGCCGGTGGGGTTTTGGGAGATGGCCATGGGCACTCCGTACGCGACGCAGGCGGTGCGGGTCCTCCCGGACAGCGTGAGTTTTGTGGCGGCCCTGTTGGTACAGTTCCCCCAGTTCGCCTCCGCGGCCTTCGACCCGCGACGGGGTGTCCTCCGCCTGAGCCTGCTGGTGGGCAAAAGGCTGCCCGCCCGGGCTCGGGCGGCCTTCCGGCGGAGGCTGGAGGATTCCATCGCGGTCCTCCGGGAGTTGCAAGGTGGGCTGCCACCCCGGGCGGAGGTCCGCTGGCAGGCAGGTCCCAACTTCACCCGGTTCGAGCTGGTGCGGTCCACGGACGACCTGACCCTGGAGGAGGTCCGGGTGGTGGCGCGGCTGGCGCAGGAGGCCTTCGGGGACGACCTGTTGGACCACCCCGACGATCGCTCCGGGATTTCCGGGGACCCCGGTGCGCCCGTGGGAGGGCTCTTCCGGGACAGGCTCCTGCGGGGTGGGGAAAGCGAGGAGGAGGCGGAGGAGGAGTTGCGCTACGCCCTGGAGCACGCCCGCCACCTGCGTCCCAGCCGTCCCGTGGTGGGCGTGCGGGAAGGGGGGAGGGTGCTGGTGTACTACGCCCCGAGGGCCGCCCGGCGGGTACGGGAGCGTTCCCCTTGAGGATCCTGTTCGTGGGCGACGTCCACGGCAGGCCCGGCAGGCGGGCGGTGGCCCGGCGGGTGCCCTCCCTGCGGCGGGAGCTGGGAGTGGACTTCGTGGTGGCCAACGCGGAGAACAGCGCGGGCGGGGTGGGGCTCACGCCCCAGACCGCGGGGGAGCTGTTCGCCGCAGGGGTGGACGCCCTCACGGGCGGCAACCACACGTGGGCCAAACGGGAGGCGTACGGGCTGCTGGACTCCGACCCCCGGGTGGTGCGGCCTGCCAACTACCCGCCCGGGGTGCCGGGTCAGGGAAGCACCGTGATCCGGCGAGGCGGGGCGGCTTTGGCCGTGCTGAACCTGCAGGGCCGGGTCTTCATGGAGCCCTTGGACGACCCCTTCCGGGTGGCGCGGGCGGAAGTGGACCGCCTGCGGGAGCTGACCCCCTTCGTGTTGGTGGACTTCCACGCGGAGGCGACCTCGGAGAAGCTGGCCCTCGGTTACTTCCTGGACGGGAAGGTGACCGCGGTGGTGGGGACCCACACCCACGTCCAGACCGCGGACGAGCGGGTGCTCCCGGGCGGGACCGCCTACATCACGGACGTGGGGATGACGGGCCCCCGGGACGGGGTGATCGGGATGGACCGGGACGCCATCCTCCAGCGCTTCTTGCTGCAGCTTCCGGTGCGGTTCGAGGTGGCCTCCGGGGCCGTGCAGTTCAACGCGGTGCTGGTGGAGGCGGACGCCTCGGGCCGGGCGACCTCCATCCGGCGGATCCACGAGGTGGACTGACGCAGGGGGACAGCCCACGTGCGCGCGGACCTGCACACCCACACCACCGCCTCCGACGGCACCCTCTCACCCCGGGAGTTGGTGCGGGAGGCCGGGCGGGTGGGACTCCGGGTCCTCGCGGTCACCGACCACGACACCGTGGACGGGATCGCGGAGGCCGCGGAAGAGGCAGGGCGCGTGGGGATCCACCTGGTCCCAGGGGTGGAGCTCAGCACGGACGTCCCCGGGACCGAGGTCCACATCCTCGGCTACTTCGTGGACTGGCAGGACGAGGAGTTCGGGGCGGTCTTGCGCCGGCTGCGCCAGGGGCGGTGGGCTCGAGCCCAGGAGATGGTGCGGCGCCTGAACCAGCTGGGTGTCCCCCTCACCTTCGAGGAGGTGGCGCGTCAGGCGGACGGCGCTGTGGGCCGGCCCCACGTGGCCAGGGCCCTGGTGGCCGGGGGGTACGTGGCCAGCTTCCAGGAGGCCTTCGAACGGTACCTGGGCAAGGGGAGGCCCGCGTACGTGGAGCGGGAGCGGTTCACGCCGGAGGAGGCGGTGCAGGTGGTGCTGCGCGCGGGCGGGGTCCCCGTGTTCGCACACCCTCTTTGGGGCGGGGAGCGGGAGCGGGTGGCGCAGCTGGTACGGTGCGGGCTGCGGGGGATCGAGGCCTACTACCCGGACCACTCCCCGCAGGACGTGCGCCGGTTTTTGGACTGGGCGCAGGAGTTCGGCCTGGTGGCCACGGGAGGCAGCGACTACCATGGACCGGGACCTGCCAGCAAGGCGCCCCTCGGAGGTACGTACGTGCCCCCGGAAGCGGTGGAAGCTCTGTGGCAGGCCCGCGGACGGTAAGGGGAGGCGCGCATGCGGTGCCCGAGGTGTGGGACGGAAAACCCCGAGAGGAAGATCGTGTGCAGGAAGTGCGGGGCTCGGCTACGGGCCAGCCCCGCGGCCTCGTCGCCGGTCACCCAGGAGACGGAGGGGGACCTGATGTGGCGGCTCCGGTGGGACCTGCTGCGGGTGGCGGGGACCTTCGCCCTGTCCGCGGCGGTGGCCGTGGGCCTCGGCCTGTTCGTCCTGCGGTGACGTATAATCCAGTCAAAGGCGAGGAAGGGGAGGAGTAGCCGGAGGGTCGGCGCAGAGAGGGCGGCAGGGGCTGGGAGCCGCCCGCCGGGCCTTCCGGCGAAGGTCGCCCCGGAGCCGCGGGAGGAAGGGGAGTAGAACCCGCCGGGAGGCGCCCGGGAAAGCGCCCAGAGGGCCGGGCCGGGGTGCCCGGAAGGAAGGTGGTACCGCGGAGCGCCGCTCCGTCCTTTCGGACGGGCGGCGCTCTTTGGTGAGGAGGTGTGAGCTATTCCATGGAAGACTTCCCGAAGGCGTACGACCCTTCCCAGGTGGAGCAGCGGTGGTACCGCACGTGGATGGAGCGCGGCTACTTCCGCGCCGTCCCCGACGCCACCCGCCCCCCGTGGGCGGTGATGATGCCCCTGCCCAACGTCACCGGGGAGCTCCACATCGGCCACGCCCTGAACAACACCCTGCAGGACGTGCAGACCCGTTTCTGGAGGATGCGGGGCCGCAACGCCCTTTACCAGCCCGGTACGGACCACGCAGGCATCGCCACCCAGAACGTGGTGGAACGGGAGCTGGCCCGGGAGGGGCTGCGGCGGGAGGACCTGGGCCGGCAGGGGTTCGAGGAACGGGTGTGGCGGTGGGTGGAGAAGTACGGGCAGATCATCTACACCCAGCTGCAGCGCCTGGGCGTCTCGTGCGACTGGGACCGGAAGATCTTCACCCTGGACCCCGACTACTACGACGCGGTCCTGGAGGCCTTCCTCCGTCTGTACGCGCGGGGCAAGATCTACCGCAGCCGCGACTACATGGTCAACTGGTGCCCCCGGTGCGCCACCGCCATCTCCGACCTGGAGGTGGTGCACGAGGAGCTGGAAAGCTTCCTGTGGTACGTCCGCTACCCCGGGGCGGACGGCTCCGAGGGGGTGGTGATCGCCACCCAGCGGCCGGAGACCATCCTGGCGGACGTGGCGGTGGCGGTGCACCCGGAGGACCCGCGCTACCGTTCCCTGGTGGGCCGGCGGGTGGTGGTCCCCTTGGTGGACCGCCCCGTCCCCGTGATCGCAGACCCCCGGGTGGACCCGGAGTTCGGCACGGGAGCCGTGAAGATCACCCCGGGCCACGACCCCCTGGACTACGAGATCGGGAAGGACCACGGGCTGCCCGTCCTGGTGGTGGTGGGGGAGGACGGCCGGATGACCGAGCAGGCGGGCCGGTTCGCGGGCCTGGACCGCTTCCAGGCGCGGGAGCAGGTGGCGGAGGCCCTGCGGGAGGCCGGGCTGGTGGTGCGGCGGGAGCCGTACCGGACGCGGGTCGGCCGGTGCGACCGATGCCACACGGTCATCGAGCCCGCCCTCAGCGAGCAGTGGTTCTGTGACGTCCGGGAGATGGCGGCCCGGGCCGCGGAGGCCATCCGCACGGGCAAGGTCCGGTTCTTCCCCGAGCGGTGGGCCCGGGTGGCGGTGGACTGGCTGGACAACATCCGGCCCTGGTGCATCTCCCGACAGCTGTGGTGGGGCCACCGCATCCCCGTGTGGTGGTGCGAAACGTGCCGGTACCACACCGCGTCCAAGACCCGCCCCGAGGGCCCGTGCCCTGCGTGCCGCGGGGAGAGCTGGCGGCAGGACCCGGACGTGCTGGACACGTGGTTCAGCAGCGCCCTGTGGCCCTTCGCCACCCTGGGCTGGCCCCGGGAGACGGAGGACCTGCGCTACTTCTACCCCACCAGCGTGCTCATCACGGACCGCGGGATCATCTTCCTGTGGGTGTGCCGGATGATCATGTTCGGCCTGGAGTTCCTCGGGGAGGTCCCCTTCCACCACGTGTACATCAACCCCACCGTCATGGACCTGCAGGGGCGTCGCATGAGCAAGTCCCTGGGGACGGGAGTGGACCCCCTGCAGGCCATCGAGCGGTACGGGGCCGACGCCCTGCGGTTCGGGCTGGTGGTGCGGTGCTCCCAGGCCCAGCAGGACCTGCGGTTCGACGAGAAGATGGTGGCGGACACCCGCAACTTCGCCAACAAGATCTGGAATGCGACCCGCTACGTGGTCCGCAGCCTGGACCGTTGGGACCCCCGGGGTGCGGACCCCCGGGGGTTGCGGTACGGGATCCCCGACCTGTGGATCACCAGCCGGCTGCACCGGGCCGTGGAGGCGGTGACCACCGCGTACGAGCAGTACGAGTTCGACCGGGCCGCCCGCACCCTGTACCACTTCCTGTGGAGCGAGTTCTGCGACTGGTACCTGGAGATGAGCAAGGTCCTGCTGCAGGACCCGGACGCGCAGGAGGCCACCCGGTACACCCTGTGGCGGACCTTGGAGACGGGCCTGCGCCTTCTGCACCCCATCATGCCCTTCGTCACGGAGGCCGCTTGGCAGGCCCTGCCCCACGAGGGAGACAGCCTCATGGTGGCGGCGTGGCCTGCCTTCGACCCTACGGGGGTCCGCCCCGGGGTGGAGGAGGAAATGGAGCTGGTGCAGGAGGTGGTACGGGAGATCCGCAGCCTCCGGGCGGACCTACGCACCCCACCTGGGGAGCGGGTCGCAGCCCACGTGGTGGCGGGAACCCGAGGGCCTGCCCTGCAGGCGCACAAGGCCCTGGTGGAGGCCTTGGCCAGGGCCCGGGTGACCTTCATCGGGGAGTCGGAGCGGCCGCGTCCGGCGGCAGGCGGCGTGGTGGGGCCTGTGGAGGTCTGGGTCCCCCTGGACCGGGCTCAGGCGGAAACCCTGGCCCAGCGGGCCCGGGCGGAACTGGAGGAGGTGGACCGCGAGCTAGAGCGGGTGCGGGCAAGGCTCGCCAACCCGGAATTCCTCCAGCGGGCGCCCGCGGAGGTGGTGGAGGCGGAACAGAAGCGGCTCGCGGAGGCAGAAGCCCGGCGGGAGAAGCTGGTCCGGTACCTGCTGCCGGACGGTTCGTAGCAGGGTGTCCGGGAAAACCCCTCCCAGGGCTTTTCCGGCGGCCAGGAGTGCGGCCGCAGGCGGCGAAGGGGTTCCCCAGAACACAGAAGGCGGAGGAGGCGCATGGAGTTCCAGAACATCCTCATCCAGGTGGACGGGCACGTGGCCACCATCCGGCTGAACCGCCCCAAGGTCCTGAACGCCCTGAACGGCCAGACCATGGACGAACTGTGCCAGGCCCTGGACCGGTTCGAGGCGGACCCCGAGGTCCGGGTGGTGGTGCTCACGGGGGACGACCGGGCCTTCGCGGCGGGCGCGGACATCGGCGAGTTCGCGGGCGTGACCCCGGTGGGGATGCTGGAGGGACCCCGGGGCAAACGGTGGGAACGGATCCGGGCGTTCCCCAAGCCGCTGATCGCCGCGGTCAGCGGCTACTGCCTGGGAGGCGGCTGTGAGCTGGCCATGGCGTGCGACATCATCGTGGCCTCGGAGACGGCGCGGTTCGGCCAGCCGGAGATCAACCTCGGGATCCTCCCGGGAGCCGGAGGCACCCAGCGCCTTCCCCGGGCCGTGGGGAAGCACCGGGCCATGGAGATGATCCTCACGGGCCGCCACATCACCGCGCAGCAGGCCTACGAGTGGGGCTTGGTGAACCGCGTGGTCCCCCCCGAGGCGCTTTTGGACGAGGCCTACACCCTGGCCCGGGAGATCGCCAGCAAGGCCCCTGTGGCGGTGCGCCTGGCCAAGGCCGCGGTGTTGAGGTCCCTGGACACGCCCCTGGAGGTCGGGCTGGACTACGAACGCCGGCTGTTCGCCCTGGCCTTCGGCACCGAGGACAAGGAGGAAGGGGTGCGGGCCTTCCTGGAGAAGCGCAAGCCCGTGTTCCAGGGAAGGTAGACTTGCCCGAGGAGGTCGCCGTGGAGTACCAGACCCTGCGGTGGGAGCTGGCGGACGGAGTACTCACCCTCACCTTGAACCGGCCGGAGGTCCTCAACGCGGTGAACGACCGCATGGCGGAGGAGCTCCTGGACGCCTTGCGGCGGGCGGCCAGGGAGGCGGAGGTCCGAAGCGTGATCCTCACGGGCGCCGGGCGGGCCTTCTGTTCGGGGCAGGACCTGCGGGAGCGCGCAGCGGGCGAGGTCTCCTACGCCCAGCACATCCGGACCCGCTACGCGCCCGTGATCCTGCAGCTCCAGGGGCTGGAGAAGCCCGTGGTGGCCGCGGTGAACGGGGTGGCCGCGGGGGCCGGGGCGAGCCTGGCCCTGGCCTGCGACCTGCGGGTGGCCTCCGAGGAGGCCAGCTTCCTCCAGGCCTTTACCAGGATCGGGCTGGTCCCGGACTCCGGGGCCACCTTCTTCCTCCCCCGCCTGGTGGGGCTCGGCAGGGCCTTCGAGATGTGCTACCTGGCGGAGGCGGTGCCGGCCCACGAGGCCCTCCGGCTGGGCTTGGTGAACTGGGTGGTGCCGGGCTCGGAGCTCATGGCCAAGGCCCGGGAGGTGGCGGGCCGCCTGGCCACCGGCCCCACCCGGGCCTACGGGCTCACCAAGCGGGCCCTCCTCCGGAACCTCCGGGCGGACCTGGCCACCGCCCTGGACTACGAAGCCATGCTGCAGGACGCCGCGGGCCGCACCGAAGACCACCGGGAGGGGGTGCAGGCCTTCCTGGAGAAGCGGCCGCCGCGCTACACGGGACGGTGAGGTGGGACGGGTGCGCGACGTGGTCATCGTGGACGCGGTGCGGACCCCCATCGGGCGGTACGGGGGTGCGTTGCGGGACGTCCGTCCGGACGACCTGGCAGCGTTGGTCATCTCCGCCCTGGTCCGCCGGACCGGGATCGACCCCGCCCGCATCGACGACGTGGTGTTCGGATGCGCCAACCAGGCGGGGGAGGACAACCGCAACGTGGCCCGCATGGCGGCCCTCCTGGCAGGGCTGCCCGTGGAGGTACCCGGGCAGACGGTGAACCGCCTGTGCGGGTCCGGGCTGCAGGCGGCGGTCACGGCCTATCACGCCATCCGGTGCGGGGACGGAGACGTGATGATCGCGGGCGGGGTGGAGAGCATGACCCGGGCGCCCTTCGTGGTGGCCAAGGCCGCGGAGCCGTGGAGCCGGAAGCTGGAGGTGTACGACACCACCATCGGCTGGAGGTTCACCAACCCCAAGCTGGCGGAGAAGTACCCACCCTACTCCATGGGGGAGACCGCGGAGAACGTGGCGGAGCGGTGGGGCATCACCCGGGAAGAGCAGGACCGCTACGCCCTGCTGAGCCAGCAGCGGGCGGCCCGGGCCGTCGCGGAGGGGAAGTTCCGGGACGAGATCGTGCCCGTGCCCGTCCCGCAGCCTTCCGGGGAGCCCCTGGTGGTGGACCGGGACGAACACCCACGCCCCGACACCACCCTGGAGGCTCTGGCCCGGCTGCGGCCGGCCTTCCGGAAGGGCGGGACGGTGACCGCGGGGAACAGCTCGGGCATCAACGACGGGGCCGCGGCCCTGCTCCTGGTGGAAGCCTCCACCGCGCGCGCCCTGGGGTTGCGCCCCATGGCCCGGGTGGTGTCCACCGCGGTGGCGGGGGTGGATCCCGCGGTGATGGGGATCGGGCCGGTGCCCGCGGTGCGCAAGGCCCTGGCCCGGGCGGGCTTGACGGTGGACGACATCGACCTGGTGGAGCTCAACGAGGCCTTCGCCAGCCAGGTGTTGGCCTGCGTCCGGGAGCTGGGGCTGGACCTGGAGCGGGTGAACGTGAACGGCGGCGCCATCGCCCTGGGCCACCCCTTGGGCGCCTCGGGAGCGCGGCTGCTCGGTCACCTGGTCTGGGAGATGCAGCGCCGGGAGGCGCGGTACGGGCTGGCCACCATGTGCATCGGGGTGGGGCAGGGGATCGCGGTGGTGGTGGAACGAGTCCCGCGGTAGTCCTCTCGCGCCGCCGGCGCGTCCCGGACGCGAGGAGCCTGTCCCGGAAAAGCCCGAACGGGGTTCCCGGCCTTGCTATACTGGGACGGGTCCGGCCCTCGCGGACCGACCACAGACGAGGAGCGGAACGTTGAAGTCCCACACCCTTCGCGTGCTCGTGCTGCTGGCCTTGGCGGTGGCCTCCTTCCAGGTGGTGTTCCAGCCTGTGCGCCTGGACGGCTGGCGACCCAGCTGGCAGCCGCCGCAGCCCCGCCTCCGGCTGGGGTTGGACCTCCAGGGCGGCACCCGCATCGTGCTGGAGGCGGAACGTCGGCCGGGGGTGGAGGTGACCCCGGACAAGGTGGACGCGGCCATGCGGGTCATCGAGAACCGCATCGACGCCCTGGGGGTGGCGGAACCCCTCCTCCAGCGGCAGGGCCAGGACCGGATCCTCGTGGAGTTCCCCGGGCTGCAGGACCCCCAGCGGGCCAAGGAGCTCATCGGGCGGACCGCCCTGTTGGAGTTCGTGGACACCGACCACCAGAGCTTGCCCCGTGGGGCGGAGTGGCTTCCGGACAACCGGCGCGTGCGCATGCCGGACGGGCAAGTCGTGAACCTCCCGAAGAAGGTGGTGGTGACGGGAGCCGACCTCCGGGACGCCCGGGCGGAGTTCGACCAGCAGTCCCTCCAGTGGCTGGTCCGGTTCCGGTTCGCGGGGGAAGGGGCGAGGAAGTTTGAGGAGCACACGGGGCGCAGCATCGGGGAGTACCTGACCATCGTGCTGGACAACCGGGTCCTTTCCTCGCCCGTCATCCGTGCCCGCATCCCCGGCGAGGGGGTCATCGAGGGGAGCTTCACCGCGGAGGAAGCCCGCGACCTGGCCATCCTCCTGCGGGGTGGCGCCCTGCCCGTGCCGGTGCGCCCGGTGGAGGAGCGCACCGTGGGGCCCACCCTGGGCCGGGACTCCATCGAGCGTAGCCTGCGCGCGGGGTGGGTGGCGGTGGTGGCGGTGGTCCTGTTCGTGACCGCGTACTACCGGCTCCCGGGTTTTCTCGCTTCCCTGTCCCTCGCCCTGTACGGCCTCCTGCTGGTGGCCCTGTTCTCCCTCCTGGGAGCCACCTTGACCCTCCCCGGGATCGCGGGGGTGATCCTCAGCTTCGGGATGGCGGTGGACGGCAACGTGATCATCTTCGAGAAGCTCAAGGAGGAGCTGCGGGCGGGCAAGACCCTGCGGGCCGCGGTGACCGCGGGCTGGCGGCGGGGCCTGGTCACCATCCTGGACTCCAACGTGACCACCCTGATCGGCGCCGCGGTCCTGTTGTGGCTGGGCACGGGTCCCATCCGGGGGTTCGCGGTGACCCTGTCCCTGGGGGTGGTGGCCTCCATGTTCACCGCCATCGTGGTCACCCGGTGGCTGGTGGAGCTGTGCGCGGAATTGGGGCTGCAAGACCGCCTGGTGCGGGTGGCGGACCTGCCCCGGCGGGGGGAGGTGGCGGCGTGAGGGCCTGGAACCTGATGGCCAACCGCCGGTGGCTGTACCTGGCCTCGGTGGGGATCGTCCTGGCCAGCGTGGCCGGGATGGCGGTGCAGCCGGCTTTGGGCCGGCCGGTGCTGAACTGGGGCGTGGACTTCACGGGCGGGACCCTCCTCACCCTGCGGTTCCGGGACCGGTCCGTGTCCACGGGCCAGGTCCGGGCGGCCCTGCAGCCCCTGGGGTTGGGGGAGGCGGTCATCCAGAAGGTGCAGGAGACGCAGGACATCTCGGTGCGCACCCGACACCTGGAGCCGGAGGAGCGGCGGAAGGTGGAGCAGGCCCTGCGCGACCGCGTGGGCCCCTTCGAGGTCCTGAGCGTGGACGACGTGGGGCCGAAGATCGGACGGGAACTGCGGAACATCGCCATCCTGGGCGTGGCGGTAGGGCTGGCGCTCCAGGTGGTGTACGTGTCCCTGCGTTTTCGGTCCGTGCGGTTCGCCTTGGCCGCGGACGTGGCGCTGCTCCACGACCTTCTCCTGGTGCTGGGCGTGTTCGCGGTGACCCGGGCCACGGTGGACAGCAGCTTCGTGGCGGTCCTCCTGACCGTGGTGGGGTACTCCATCAACGACACCATCGTGGTCTTCGACCGGGTGCGGGAGAACCTACAGCTGCGCGGCCGGGAGCCCTTCCCGGACCTCGTCAACCGCAGCGTCCTGGAGGCCCTGGTGCGGTCCATCAACACGGCCCTCACCACCCTCCTGGCCATCGGCAGCGTGTACCTCTTCGGCGGGCCCACGGTGCGGGACTTCGCCCTGGGGCTGACGGTGGCGGTGCTCACGGGAGGCTGGTCCTCCGTCGGGGTGGCGAGCCCCCTCCTGGTGGACCTGACGGCGTGGGCGGAGCGGCGGGCGGGGCGGGCGGCCCCGCAGCCCGCCCCGCAGCCTGCCCGGCTCAGTGCAGCGAGCCGGAGGACCCGAAGCTAACCCAGCGTCGCGCGGCGGGTCCCCACAGGTGGTAGACTGCAGCCGGGATGCGGCTTGTAGGCGCGGTGCTGCTGGTGCTGGCGTCGGTGTCCGTGGTGTTGGTCCTCAGCAACACGGACTCCCAGCCCTACGCCCTGCGCCTAGCGGGGTGGACGGTCCTGCACGGCACGGTACCGACCCTCGTGGTGGCGGCTTTGTTCGCGGGGGCTACGGCCGCGGGGCTGCCCCTGGCCCTGGCCAACTGGTGGCTCCGGCGACGGTTGGCGCACTCGGAGCGGCAGCTGCGCGCGGCCCGGGAGGAGTCCGGCGTGCGGCCGGGCCCTGCGGGGGAGGACGCCCCGCGGTGACGCGCCGGAGGACGCCCCGCAGCCGGCCCTGGTTCCTCGAACCCCCGCATCCCCTGCGGGACCACCTCGCGCGCATCCTGGGGATCCTGCCCGCCACGGCCCAGGTGCTGCTGGCACGGGGCTACACCGACCCGGAGGCCGCGGACCGGTACCTGCGGGCACCCCTGGACGCCCTGCGGCGCCCTGCACAGCTGCCGGACCTGGCGCAGGCCGCCCGGGTCCTGTGGGACGCGGCCCGGAGCGGCCTGCGGATCACGGTGTACGGAGACTTCGACGCCGACGGCGTGTGTGCCACCGCCGTGCTGGTCCGCGGGCTGCGGGCCCTGGGTGTGACCGCGGAGTTCACCGTGCCCCACCGCATGCGGGAAGGCTACGGGCTCACCGTGGAGGCGGTGCAGGCCCTGGCGGAGTCTGGGACGGGGTGTCTGGTGGCGGTGGACTGCGGGGTGGGCGCCCTGGAGGAGGTGGCCCTGGCCAGGGAGCTGGGCATGCGGGTGGTGGTGGTGGACCACCACGAACCTCCCCCCGCCCTCCCGTGCGCGGACGCCCTGGTAGACCCGAAGATCCCCCACCGGCCCTACCCGTTCCGGGGTTACTCCGCCTCCGGGCTCAGCTGGCTGCTGGTGGCAGCCCTCCGTGAGCTGGCGGGGGCCGGACCCTCTGAGGACCTTCTGGAGCTGGCCGCGGTGGGGACGGTGGCGGACGTGGTCCCCCTGGTGGACGACAACCGGGTGCTGGTCCGGCACGGCCTGCGGCGGCTCGAGGCGTCTCCCTTGCCGGGCCTCCAGGCCCTGTTGCGCACCTGTGGGCTCAGCGGCCCTGTGGGCGCCGAGGACGTGGCTTGGCGGCTCGCGCCCCGGCTGAACGCGGCGGGCAGGGTCGACTCTGCCCTGGTGGCCCTGCGCCTCCTGCTGACGGACGACCCGGGAGAGGCTCAGGAGCTGGCGGGGCGGCTGGAACGGCACAACGTGGAACGGCAGCGGCTGCAGGAAGTGGCCCTGGGACAGGCGGTGGCCGCGGTGGAGGAGCTGGGCCTGGAAGACAGGCCCGGGATCGTGGTGTGGGGGGAGGGCTGGCACCCCGGTGTGGTGGGCCTGGTGGCGGGCCGTCTGCGGGAGGCGTACTGGCGGCCCGCGGTGGCCCTGGCCGTGGAAGGGCGGCGGGCTCGGGGTTCCGCCCGGGGGGTTCCAGGGCTGGACCTGGTGGAGGTGCTGGCCCACTGTGGGGACCTCCTGGAGCGCTTCGGAGGGCACGCGCAAGCCGCGGGGCTTTCGCTTCCTTCGGACCGCCTGGAAGCCTTCCGGCGGAGGTTCGAGGAGGCGGTGGCGGCGCGGCTGGCACCCGAGCTCCTGGTGCCCGTGGTCCGGGTGGAGGCGGAGGTGGGTCTGGACGGGGCCACGGAACGCCTGGTGGAGGAGCTGACGCAGCTCGAGCCCTTCGGCCCAGGGAACCCGAGGCCCGTCCTGGCGGCCCGCGGGCTGCAGCTGCTGGAGGTGGGCTGCTGGGGAACAGGGGAGCACCTGTGGCTAAGGGTGTGCGACGGCACACGGGTGGCAGAGGCGGTGGGGTTCGGTCTCGGGGAGTGGGGAGAGCTGCTGGCGTTCACGCAGCCAGAGGTGGAGCTGGCGGGCTACCCGGAGCGGAGCCGCTGGCAGGAGGGAGAGGTGCGCTGGCTCCTGGAGGATCTCCGCAGCCCGGGGCTGGAGCTGGACCGGGTGCTGGCGGATACCGCCGCCCTGCTGCGGCGCCTGGCGGAAAGAGCGGAGGACTACCTGGGGGAGGTGCACCGCAGCGTTGAGCTGCGGCCGGCCTTCTTCACCAAAGTGGTCGGCGTGACCTTCGAAGGGCGGCAGGAAGTGGTGGCGCGGCTGGCGGTGGGCGAGGAGGTCTTCCTGCGCCGCCAGCCGGACAACCCCGTAGACCCTCACGCAGTCCAGGTGGTGCGCGCAGACGGCGCGGTGGTGGGTTACCTGAACTCGGCCCTGGCGGGGAGGCTGGCCCCGCACCTGGACCGCGGCGCCCGGTACCGGGTCACCGTCACCGCGGTCACGGGAGGCGGGGACAAGAACGTGGGCGCCAACCTGCGGCTGGAGCAGGAGCACCCGCAGCCCACTTCCGCGTGGGTGCGGTCCGCCCTGGTGGCTTCGGGGCCGGACCTGCAGCACCTGAACAGGCTCCTGGGTGGGGAAGGCCTGGGGGAGGAGTGGCAGGCGGCGGCAGAACGCGTGCTACGGGGAGGTCGGCTGGCGGTGGTCGGCCCTCCCCGGCCCCCCTGGTCGCGCCTGCCCCTGGTGGTGGCCGCGGCGTACGCCCTGCGGGGGCGGCGGGTGGTGCACGTGGCGCCCCTGGTGGAGCTGGCGGAGGCCCGGTGGCAGTCCTGCAGGGCGGCCTTGGAGCGGGTGGGCCTGAGGGGAGTGCGCCTGCACGGTCTGGTGCCCAGCCGGGAGCTTGCGGAGGCCGAGGAAGCCGTGCAGGCCGGGTGTGCGGACGTGGTGTTCACCACCCCGGCGTACCTCGGCAGGCGTCCGGAGGTGGTGACGGACGACGTCTTGGTGGTGGCGGAGGGTTGGGTGGAAGCCCAGCTTCCCCCTGAGCTGCTGGACCACCAAGGGCCCTTCCTGTGGGGGGTCTGGGACCCCAAGGCCCGCCCGGAGGGCTGGGAGGTGTGTGGGCCCCGGGCTCCTCGCACGGAGGTACGGATGGTGGACCGGAGGCGGGCCGGCCGGCGGGCGGACGACTGGCTGCGGGACGTCCCGGCAGTCCTCTTCGCCCCCGGACCTCGGTCCGCGGTGGAGGCCGCCCGCAGCTTTGGGGAGCGCGGGCAGGTGGCGTACGACCACCCTGGTCTTCCCGGGGTGGTGCGGGAGACCCTGGTGCAGCTCTTCAACCAGGGCAAGCTGTCGGCCCTGGTGTGCGGGGGGCCTGCTCCTGCGGGTCTGAGGGGAGCTCGCACCCTGGTGTGGCTGGGGCCCACGGCGAAGGAGAACTTCCTGCAGCAGGCGGGACACGCTCTGCACGGGCAGGGCCAAGCCGCCCTGGTCCTGGCCTTCGGTCCACCAGACCTCGCGGACGCGCGCAGGGAGTGGGAGAGCCGGCACCCTTCCCGCCGGACCCTGGCAACCCTGTACAGGCTGCTGCAAGGCTGGCAGGGGGAACTCCGCTGGCCGGACCCGGCCCTGGCCGAGGCGGTGAGGTCCCGTACGGGCCTGGACCCCGCCCTGGCCGTGCCCGCGGCCGTCCACGTGTTCGAGGGCGCGGGCCTGCTGCAGCGGGAACGGACCGCGGGAGGGTGGAAGCTACACCTGTGTGCCGCGGAAGGCCGGAAGGACCTCGGCTCGGTGCTGCGTTTCGCGGAAGGGGAGCGGAGCCGGGCGGCCTTCGAGGCGGGAAGTCGCTGGATGCTGGGGGCTTCCGCGGTGGAGGTGCTGGAACAGGTGGCCTCCCCGGCGGTTGCCGCCCCTTTGGAGTCGGGTGCAGGATAGGGTATGACCACCCGGGTCACGGGCGTGCCGGAAGGAGTGGAGCTGCCCCCGGAGATGCAGCGCCTCCTGGAGCGGGTCCGGGAGATCCAGCCGCAGGCGGACCTGGACCTGCTGCGGCGGGCGTACGCCTTCGCGGCCCGCGCCCATCAGGGACAGCTCCGACGGTCCGGGGAGCCCTACGTCCTGCACTCCGTGGCGGTGGCCCACATCCTCGCGGACCTCCGCATGGACGCCACCACCGTGGCCGCGGGCCTGTTGCACGACGTGCCGGAGGACACCCCCCAGACCCTGGAGGAAGTCCGCCGGGAGTTCGGGGACGAGATCGCCACCTTGGTGGACGGGGTGACCAAGCTGGGGAAGATCCAGTGGAAGAGCCAGGAGGAGAAGCAGGCGGAGAACCTCCGGAAGATGTTCCTGGCCATGGCCAGCGACGTACGCATCATCCTCATCAAGCTGGCGGACCGCCTGCACAACCTCCGCACCATCGCGGTGATGCCCCCGGACCACCAGCGCCGGAAGGCGCGGGAGACGCTGGAGATCTACGCACCCCTGGCCAAGCGCCTGGGCATCGGACAGCTGCAGAACGAACTGGAAGACCGGGCCTTCGCCATCCTGGAGCCTGAGGCGTACCGGGAGATCACGGAGTCCTTGCGGGAGGCGCAGGCTCAGCAGGAAGAGGTCCTGCGGACCATCCAGGAGGAGCTGTACCGGGAGCTCAACCGGGCGGGGATCCGGGTGGAACGACAGCACATCACGGCCCGGCCGAAGCACGCGTACAGCATCTACCGGAAGATGCAGCGGCCGGAGTACCAGGGGCAGGGCATCGCGCGGATCTACGACCGGCTCGGGGTGCGGGTGATCGTGGACGACGTGAAGGACTGCTACGCCGCCCTGGGCGTGGTGCACTCCCTGTGGCGGCCCATCCCCGGGGAGTTCGACGACTACATCGCCAACCCCAAGCCCAGCGGGTACCAGTCCCTGCACACCACCGTGATCTACCGCGGGGTCCCCCTGGAAATCCAGATCCGGACCCACCGGATGCACCAGGAGGCGGAGTACGGCATCGCCGCCCACTGGCGCTACAAGGAGGGCAAGGCGGGCGCCCGCGACCGGGCCTTCGAGGAGAAGCTGTCCTGGCTGCGGCAGCTCCTGGAGTGGCACCAGGAGATGCAGGACGCCCAGGAGTTCATGCGGTCGGTGAAGCTCGACCTGTTCCGCAACGAGGTGTTCGTGTTCACCCCCAAGGGGGACGTGGTGGACCTGCCCAGCGGGGCCACCCCCGTGGACTTCGCGTACCGGATCCACACGGACGTGGGCCACCGGTGCGTGGGGGCGAAGGTCAACGGGCGCCTGGTCCCCCTCAGCTACCGGCTCCGCAGCGGGGACATCGTGGAGATCCTGACCTCCAAGACCTCCGCGGGCCCCAGCCGCGACTGGCTGGAGTTCGTGGTCACCAGCAACGCCCGCACCAAGATCCGCCAGTGGTTCCGCAAGCAGCAGCGGGAAGAGAACGTGGCCCGGGGCAAGGAGATGCTGGAGCGGGAGCTCCGCCGCCTGGGCCTGGGGAACCTCTTGCGGGCGGAGCGGGTGAAGGAGGCGTGCGAGAAGCTGCAGGTGGCCTCCGAGGAGGACCTGTACGCGGCCCTGGGCAACGGCGACCTGACCCTGTTGCAGGTGGTGCACGCCCTGGGCGGGCCTCCGGCCCCTGCGCCGGAGGCCGCGGTGCCGCCGGCGCAGGCGGTGACCCCTCCCGCCCGCGGGCTCCGGGTGCGGGGCGTGGACAACGTGCTCATGAGCTTGGCCCGGTGCTGCATGCCCCTCCCCGGAGACGACGTGGTGGGCTACATCACCCGGGGGAGGGGCGTGACCATCCACCGGCGGGACTGCCGAAACCTGGACTACCTGCGGCAGCACGGGGAGCGGTTGCTGGAGGTGGAGTGGGAGCCTTCCCCGGACGGCAGCTACCCCGTGGAGATCCAGGTGGAGGCCTTGGACCGGGTGGGCCTGCTCAAGGACGTGCTGAGCGCGGTGGCGGACACCCGCACCAACGTGCTCTCCGTGAACGCCCACGTGCGGAAGGACAAGGTGGGGGTCATCCACCTGACCGTGGACATCCGGAACGTGGGGCAGCTCACCGCGGTGCTGCAGCGCATCGGGAAGTTGCCCGACGTGTACCGGGTGGAGCGGCTGAGCGCGGGGAGCCGCTAGGAGCGTGTCCCGGAAAACCCCCTCCCGCGGAGGGGGACCGGGGTCCGCGCAGCGAAGCCGACACCTTCCGGGAGGGATGCCGTGGGACTGCTGGACGGACGTGTGGCCTTGGTGATGGGGGTGGCGAACCGGTGGAGTATCGCGTGGGGGATCGCCCGCGCCTTCCACCGGGAAGGCGCCCGCTGCGCCCTCACGTACCTGGGCGAGCGGGAGGAGGAGAACGTGCGGAAGCTGGCGGGGGAGCTGCGGGATCCCGTGCTCCTGCGGTGCGACGTCACCCGGGACGAGGACCTGGACGCCTTGCGGGAAGCGTTGCGGCGCCAGGTGGGACGGGTGGACGTGTTGGTCCACAGCATCGCGTACGCCCGGACCGAGGACCTGCGGGGAAGGTTCCTGGACACCAGCCGGGAAGGCTACCTGGTGGCCCAGAACGTGAGCGCCTACTCCCTGGTGGCCTGCGCGCGGGCGGTGGCGCCTTTGATGCCCGAGGGTGGCTCCATCCTCACCCTCACCTACCTGGCCAGCGAGCGGGTGTTCCCCAACTACAACGTGATGGCGGTCTGTAAGGCGGCCCTGGAGGCGTGCGTCCGGTACCTGGCGTACGAGTTGGGGGAGCGCGGGATCCGCGTGAACGCCATCTCCGCGGGACCCATCCGCACCGCGTCCGCGCGGGCGGTGGCGGGCCTGTCGGACTTCATCGAGGCCTACAAGGAGCGGGCGCCCCTGCGCCGCACCGTGGACCAGGAGGAGGTGGGGGACGCCGCGGTGTTCCTGGCGAGCCCCCTGAGCCGGGGCGTCACAGGGCAGGTGCTGTTCGTGGACGCCGGGTACCACATCATGGGCGTGTGAGGGCGGTGCGGCGACAGCCGCCCAGGAGCGTGTCCCGGGAAACCCCCTCCCGCGGAGGGGACCGGGGTGGCCGAGAACCCGCCCTGTACTCGGGGAGACGGAGGGGAGGCCGGTGAGTCGAACCGCGCAACGGGTCTCCTTGTTCCAGGAGTCAGTGATCCGGGAGATGACCCGCCTGGTACAGCAGGAAGGCGGGATCAACCTGGCTCAGGGGTTCCCCGACTTCGACCCTCCCCAGGAGCTCCTGGAGGCTGCCCAGCGCGCCCTGGCGGAGGGCTACAACCAGTACGCCATCACCTGGGGCGACCCGGAGTTCCGGGCCGCCCTGGCGGAAAAGATGGAGCGCTTCCAGGGGATCCGGTACGACCCCGACCGGCACCTCACGGTGACCTGCGGGGCCACGGAGGCGATGATGGCCACCATGCTGGCCACCGTGAACCCGGGGGAAGAGGTGGTGGTGTTCGAGCCCTTCTACGAGAACTACGGCCCGGACGCCGCCCTCTCGGGAGCGCGGCTGCGCTACGTTCCCCTCGACCTGTCCCGGCCGGACTTCCCCTACGACCCCCGGGAGCTGGAACGCGCTTTCAGCCGCAACACCAAGGCCATCGTGGTGAACACCCCCCACAACCCCACGGGGAAGGTCTTCCGTCGGGAGGAGCTGGAGCACATCGCGGACCTGTGCCGCCGCTACGGCGCCCTGGCCGTCACGGACGAGGTCTACGAGCACATCCTGTACGACGGAGCGCAGCACGTCAGCCTGGCTGCCCTCCCGGGGATGGCTGGGCGGACCGTGGTCATCAGCTCGATGAGCAAGACCTACAGCGTCACCGGCTGGCGGGTGGGGTGGGCTGCGGTGGCAGACGAGGCCCTGGCAGGGGCCATCCGGAAGGCCCACGACTTCCTCACCGTGGGCGCTCCCGCACCCCTGCAGCGGGCGGGGGTCGTGGCCCTGCGGTTCGGGGACGACTACTACCGGGAGATGGCAGCCAGCTACCGGCGTCGGCGGGACCTGTTGCTGGACGCTTTGCGGGAGGTTGGGTTCCGGCCCACGGTGCCGCAAGGCGCCTACTACATCATGGCCGACTTCCGCGGGCTGTCCTCCGAGGACGACCATCTCTTCGCCCGCAGGTTGATCCGGGAGGCGGGGGTGGCCACGGTGCCGGGCTCCTCCTTCTTCCACGACCCGTCCTCGGGCCGCGGGTACGTGCGCTTCGCCTACCCCAAGCGGGAGGAGACCCTGCAGGAGGCGGCGCGGCGGCTGCGAGCCTGGCTTCGGAAAGCCCCGGGCGGGAGGGCCGATCGGGGTCCCCAAGACTCGCACAGCGACGTTCCGGCGTGGTCTCGCTCCTCCGAGACTCCGGGCCGTGCCGGGGGGCGAGGATGAGGGCCCTGGTGCAGAGGGTCCGGCGCGGAGCGGTCCGGGTAGACGGCCGGACGGTCTCCGAGGTGGGTCCGGGGTTGGTGGTGCTGCTGGGTGTGCGGGCGGGGGACACGGAGGAGGAAGCGCGCTTCCTTGCCCGGAAGGTGGCCCTCCTGCGCATCTTCCCCGACGAGCAGGGCAAGCTCAACCGCTCCGTGCTGGAAGCCGGGGGCGAGGTCCTGTCCGTGTCGCAGTTCACCCTGTACGCCGACTGCCGCAAGGGAAACCGGCCCAGCTTCGTGGAGGCCGCACCTCCCGAGCACGCCCTGCGCCTGTACGAGGAGTTCAACCGGTCCCTGGCTTCCCACGGCTTGGTGGTGCGCACGGGGGTGTTCGGCGCGGTGATGCTGGTGGAAATCCACAACGACGGGCCGGTGACCATCTGGCTGGATACGGAGGCGCTGCGGTCGTGAGGGAGGAAGACCTTCCCTGCCACCTGCGCAGCGCCCTGGAAAGCCTCGGGGTGTCCCTGCCACCTGAGGCGGACCTCCCCACCGCCCTGCTGCGGGCGGTGCTGGAGCGGCTGCGGGTGCTGGACACGGTCCCCGTGGAGGCTGAAGAGCCGCTCCCCTTGCTGTGGACCGAGGCCGGGCCGTGGACCCCCTCCGTCTGACCCTGGCAGCAGCCCGCGCCCGCCTCCAGCGCGGAGAGCTACGGCCCTTGGACCTGGTGGAAGCCGTCCTCGTGCGGGCGGAGTCCGTGCAGCACAAGCTCCACGCCTTCCTGTGGCTGGACCCAGACCGCGCCCGGGCGGAAGCGCGGAGGGTGGCGCACGAGGGCCCCTCCGGCCCCCTGTGGGGCATCCCGGTCACCCTCAAGGACCTGATCGCCGAGGAAGGGGCACCCTTCACGTGCGGGAGCGGTCGCCGCTCGGCCCTGCGGGCGGACCGGGACGCGGAGGTGACCCGGCGTCTGCGGGAGGCAGGGGTCGTGTTTGTGGGACGTGCCCACCTCCACGAGTTCGCCTACGGCGTGACCAACGAGAACCCCCACTTCGGCCCCGCCCGCAACCCGTGGGACCCGGAGCGCTCTCCCGGGGGTTCCAGCGGCGGCAGCGCGGTGGCCGTGGCCACGGGCTGCGCCCTGGCCTCCCTGGGCACCGACACGGGCGGCTCGGTACGCATCCCAGCGGCCTTGTGCGGGGTCGTGGGCTTCAAGCCCACCTACGGGCTGGTGCCCCGAAAAGGGGTGTTTCCCCTGGCCCCCTCCCTGGACCACGTGGGCCCCCTGGGCCGCACGGTGGAGGACGTGGCCCTTGTCCTCGAGGTCCTGGTGGGGGCTCCGGGGCGTTACACCGCGGGCCTGAGCTCGGGGGTCGGGGGGCTCCGGGTCGGGGTTCCGGGAGGTCCGTTTTGGGAGCTGGCCGCAGAGGGAGTACTGGAGCGTTTCGAGGAGGCGGTGCGCCTGCTGGAGCGGCAGGGAGCCCGCCGGGTGGACGTGGACTTCCCGTGGGAGCCAGCCTCCGCGGCGGCCACCGCGATCCTCATGGTGGAGGCAAGCTGGGTGCACCTGGAGGGGCTGCGGGAGGACCCCATGGCCTTCGGCCCGGACGTCCGGGAACGGCTGCTGGTGGGGCTGGCGATTCCCGCGGAGCGGTACGTGCGGGCGCTTTCCGTGCGCCGCACCCTGGCGCGGCGTGCGTGGGACCTGTTCCGGGACGGGGTGGACGTGCTGGCCACGCCCACCACCCCCATTCCGGCCCCGCGCCTGGGCCAGACCACCACGCAGCTCCGGGGTCAAGAACGCGAGACCCGCGCCCTGCTCACCCGCTTCACCAACCCCTTCAACCTCCTGGGCCTTCCGGCTCTGTCCGTGCCCTGTGGGCTCGTGGATGGCCTGCCCGTGGGGCTTCAGCTGGTGGGGGGGCCGGGCCACGAGGCCACGGTCCTGGCCGCGGGATGGGCCTTCGAACGCGCCCGGGGCCCCTTCCCCACGCCGCGGGTTTAGTCCGCGGAACCCCGCAGGCTTCCCGGGCAACGAGCCGATGGCTCAGCCCAGGAACGCGGACAGCAGCCGCTGCTCGAGCTCCTTGGTGACCTCCGAAAGGTCCTTGATGGTGTCCACCCCGCGCCAGTACGCGCGGGACCGGTAGGCGCCCAGCTTCCCCTGCCTGGCCAGCTCCGGGAAGGTGGTGGTCTCGTGGTCCCCCACGTCCGGCAGCAGTTCCCGGACCCCCCGGTCCATGACGTACACGCCCGCGTTGATCCAGTAGGGGAGTTCCGGCTTCTCGTGGAAGCCCGTGATCCGGTCCTGGTCGTCCACGTCCACGATGCCGTACGGGCTCACGAAGGGGCTCAGGACCAGGGTCGCCAGGTGTCCCCGGCGCCGGTGCTGTTCGACCACCTCCCGCAGGGGCACGTTGGTGAGGACGTCGCCGTTGGTGGCCACGCACAGGTCCCCGTCCACCAGCGCCATGGCCTGCTTGAGGGCTCCCCCGCGGCCCAGGGGCTCCCGCTCCACGGAGTACCGGATGCGCACACCCCACTTGCGGCCGTCGTCGAAGTAGTCCTGAATGACCTCGTGTCGGTAGCCGCAGGCCACCACCACGTCCGTCACGCCCTGGCTGCGCAGCCACTCGATCTGGTACCCGAGGATGGGGATCCCTAGGATCTCCACCATGGGCTTGGGACGGTCCTGCGTGTACGGGCGCAGCCGCTCTCCCTTTCCGCCCGCCAGGACGATGGCGTACACCCTCCTCACCTCCTCACGAGCTCCCAGTGCCGGCTGCCGTCCACAGGTCTTGTGGCGTCACCGCACGCGCGGTGGCCGCGGGCATGCTTCCCGGGTGGAGGAGGGCTGCCAGGGTCCGCAGCCCGTCCACCAGCCGCGGGCCGGGACGGCTGAAGTGGGCGTTGGCGTCCACCAGGTACACCCGCCCCTCCCGCAGCGCCCGCAGCGTGAAAAAGTCCGCTTCGCCGCTCAGCTCCCCCAGCCTCTGCCAGCCGCCTTCCACGGAGAACCCGCACGGCATCAACACCACCACGTCGGGGTCGGCCTCCGCCACCGCCGCCCACGTGGTGCGCCACGAAGGGCGTCCAGGTTCCCCCAACACGTCCACACCTCCCGCCAGCGCCACCATCTCCGGCACCCAGTGGCCGGCCACGTACGGTGGGTCCAGCCACTCCACGCACACCACCCGGGGACGCGGCCGACCCACCACCCTGGCCGCCACGTCGCTCGCTGCGGCCTGCAGGCGCGCGGCTAGGGCCACACCCGTTTCCCGGATCCCGCAGGCCTCCGCCACGCGCACCACGTCCTCCCACACACCCGCGAGAGAGCTGGCCCGCAGCCACGCCACCCGGACTCCGGGCAGGATCTCCTGCAAGGGCAGGACCTCCCGCTCGGACACCGCGCAGACCTCGCACACCCCTTGTGCCACCACCAGATCCGGCCGCAGGGCCCGGACTTGCTCCGCGTCCACCAGGAACACGGGGCGTCCCGAGGCCAGCAGCTCCCTCACCTGCCGGTCCACCTCCCGGCTGGGCCGGGTGGGGTCCACCGCGGTGCGCACCACCCGGGGACGCTGGCAGACTTCCTCCGGGTAGTCGCACTCGTGGCTCACCCCGACCACGTGGGACCCCAGGCCCAGGGCCCACAGGATCTCGGTGGCGGCGGGGAGGAGGGAGACGACCCGCACGGATACGATTGTGCCACGAACCCCGGGGGGCCGCACGGCGGTCTTACGGAACGAGGCCGGAGGGCCCTCGGAGGCCGGGCTTGGTACAATCGGGGCGAGTCCGTCGGAGCAGGCGGTGCGCTCCGTCCCCGCGGCGGAGCGCGTTCCTTTGTGCGGCCGAAGCGCAGGAGCTGCGAGGAGGGCGATGACCAAGCACCAGGCACCCCGCGGGATGCGGGACGTGTTGCCCCCGGAGTCAGAGCGGTGGCAGTGGCTCGTGTCCCGCTGCCGGGAGATGGCGCACCGCTACGGCTACCGCGAAATCCGCACCCCCCTGCTGGAGCACACGGAGGTGTTCCTCAAGGGCGTGGGGGAGGGCACGGACATCGTGGAGCACGAGATGTACACCTTCCCCGACCGGGCCGGCCGGAGCCTTTCCCTGCGGCCCGAGGGCACCGCGGGCGTGGTCCGGGCCTACATCGAGCACGGGATGCACACGTGGCCGCAGCCCGTCAAGCTGTACTACGTGGCGGAGATGTTCCGGTACGACCGCCCGCAGGCAGGCCGGTACCGCCAGCACACCCAGTTCGGAGCGGAGGTGCTGGGCGCGCCGGGGCCCGCGGCGGACGTGGACGTGTTGAGCCTGGCGGTGCGGACCCTGCAGGCCCTGGGGCTGCGGGAGGTCCGGGTGCACCTGAACAGCGTGGGAGACGCCCAGTGCCGGCCCGGGTACTTGCGGGTGTTCCGGGAGTACTTCCAGGCCCACTACGACCGCCTGGACGAGGACAGCCGGCGGCGTCTGGTCACCAACCCCCTGCGCATCCTGGACTCCAAGGTGGAGCAGACCCGGGAACTCGCCCGGGGTGCGCCCCGCATGCTGGACTACCTGTGTGCGGAGTGCCGGGCGCACTTCGACGCCGTGGTCCGGCGGTTGGAGGTCCTGGGGATCCCCGTGGAGGTGGACCCCCTCATCGTGCGGGGCCTGGACTACTACACCCGCACCGCCGCGGAGGTGCACTACCCGAAGCTGGGGGCCCAGAGCACGCTGTTCGGAGGAGGCCGCTACGACGGGCTGGCAGAGGTGTTGGGAGGGCCGCCGACTCCGGGCGTGGGGTTCGGCATGGGGCTGGAGCGGGTGCTGCTGGTGTTGGAGGAGGAGGGCCTGCTCCCGGAGGTCGCGGCCGGGGTCCAGGTGTACGTGTGCAGTGAGGGCGCGTCCGGGGAAGAGGAAGCCCTCCGGCTGGTGGACTCCCTTCGGGCCGCGGGGGTCGCGGCGGAGGCGGACCTGCTCGGCCGCAGCCTGCGGGCACAGCTGCGGGCAGCTTCCCGCTCGGGGGCCCGCTGGGCGGTGCTGGTGGGCGTGGCGGGCGTCCCACCGGGCCAGGTGGTCCTGCGGGACTTGCAGGCGGGCCAGCAACAGGCCGTCTCTGCGGAGGACGTGGTGCGCTGGGTGCGGCAGGGGGAGGAGGCGGGATGCGGACGCACTGGTGCGGGGAGTTGAGGCCCGCCCACGCGGGGCAACGGGTGGCCCTGTGCGGGTGGGTGCACCGCCGGAGAGACCTGGGTGGGTTGGTGTTTCTGGACCTGCGGGACCGGGAGGGCGTGGTGCAGGTGGTGTGCACTCCGCAGGCTCCCGCCCACGCCGCGGCGCAGGCGGTGCGGCCGGAGTACGTGGTCCGCGTGGTGGGCGAGGTGGTGATGCGTCCCCCGCAGACCGTCAACCCCAAGATCGCCACGGGCGAGGTCGAGGTGCGGGCGGACTCCCTGGAGGTCCTCAACCCCTCCCGGACCCCGCCCTTTGAGATCGCGGACAGCGCGGAGGTGGACGAGGCCGTCCGGCTGCGCTACCGCTACCTGGACCTCCGGCGGGAGCGCATGCAGCGCAACCTCCGGCTGCGGCACCGCCTGGCCAAGGCCACCCGCGACTTCCTGGACCGCGAGGGCTTCTGGGAAGTCGAGACCCCGCACCTCATCCGCGCCACCCCGGAGGGCGCCCGGGACTTCCTGGTCCCCAGCCGGCTGCACCCGGGGAAGTTCTACGTGCTGCCGCAGTCGCCGCAGCTGCTGAAACAGATCCTCATGGTGGCGGGGGTGGAGCGGTACTTCCAGCTGGCCCGGTGCTTCCGGGACGAGGACCTCAGGGCGGATCGCCAGCCGGAGTTCACCCAGATCGACATCGAGATGTCCTTCGTGGACCGGGAGGACGTGCTGGCCTTGGTGGAACGCCTGGTCCAGCACCTGATGCGGGAAGCCCTGGGCGTGGAGGTGACCGTGCCCTTCCCGCGGGTGCCCTACCGGGAGGCCCTCCTGCGGTACGGCACGGACAAGCCCGACCTGCGCTACGGGCTGCCCATCGAGGACGTCACGGAGCTGGCCAAGGCCGCGGACCTGCGGCTGTTCCGGGAGGCGGAGGCGGTGCGGTGCCTGCGGGTCCCGGAGGCCGCGGGGACTTCCCGACGGGAGGTGGAGGAGCTGGTGTCGGTGGCGGTGGAGGCGGGAGCCCCGGGCCTGCTGCACCTGGCCCTGCTGCCGGACGGGCCCAAGGGACCCTTGGCCAGGCACTTCCCCGACGGCCTGCGGGCTTCCGTGTGCGCGGCCACGGGCGCCCGGGAGGGCGACCTGTTGCTGTTCGTGGCTGCGGGAGCAGACGCCGCGTCCGCGGCCCTGGGGAGGGTCCGCCAACACGTCGCCGCCCGGCGGGGGCTTGTGCGGGAGGGCACCTTCGCCTACGCCTGGGTCACGGACTTTCCGTTGCTGGAGTGGGACCCGGAGGAGGGGCGGTACGTGGCGGTCCACCACCCCTTCACCGCACCCGCGGACGAGGACGCAGACCTCCTGGAGTCGGACCCCCTGCGGGTGCGGGCCAAGGCCTACGACTTGGTGCTGAACGGAGTGGAGGTGGCGGGGGGCAGCATCCGGATCCACCGCCGGGACCTGCAGGAGCGGGTGTTCCGGCTCTTGGGGATCGCGCCGGAGCAAGCCCAGGAACGCTTCGGCTTTTTGCTGGAGGCCTTCCAGTACGGCGCCCCACCCCACGGCGGCATCGCCTTCGGGTTCGACCGGCTCGTGATGCTGCTGGCCGGGGAGGACACCATCCGGGACGTCATCGCCTTCCCCAAGACCGCCAGCGCGGTGGACCTCATGATGGGGGCGCCCTCTGAGGTGGACGAGGAACAGCTGCGGGAGGTGCACATCGCGGTGCGGGGGAAGGGACCCCGCTGAGGAGGTCGGCATGGAGCTGTGGGAGCTGACGGTGCAGGAAGCGGCGGAGGCGGTGGCCTCGCGCCAGGTGTCCGCCCGGGAGCTGGTGGAGGCCTTGCTGGACCGGGTCCACCGGTGTGAGCCCGCGGTGCGGGCCTGGGCCCGCCTCTGCGTCGACCGGGCTCTGGGGGAAGCGGACCGCTTGGACGCGGCACTGGCCCGGGGCCAGCGTGCTGGCCCGCTGCACGGGGTGCCCGTGGGGGTGAAGGACATCGTGTACACGGAGGGGGTAGAGACCTCCGCGGGCTCCCGCATCCTCCAGGGGTTCGTGCCTTCCTACGACGCCACGGTGGTGGCACGCCTGCGGGCTGCGGGGGCCGTCGTCCTCGGCAAGACCGTGACCACGGAGTTCGCCTTCCTGGATCCCGGCCCCACCCGCAACCCCTGGAAGCCGGACCACACCCCGGGAGGGTCCAGCAGCGGGTCTGCCGCCGCGGTGGCCTGCGGCATGGTGCCCGCCGCCCTGGGCACCCAGACCATCGGGTCCATCCTGCGGCCCGCGGCGTACTGCGGGGTGGTGGGACTCAAGCCCACCTACGGGCGGGTGAGCCGTCACGGCATCCTCCCGCTGTCGTGGACCCTGGACCACCCCGGGCCGTTGGCCCGCACCGTGGAGGACGCGGCGCTCCTGCTGGAGGTCCTGGCGGGGCCGGACGGGAAGGACCCCGCCTGCAGCGGGCAGCCCACCGAGCGGTGGACGCAGGCGTGCAGGCTCCCGGTTTCGGGCCTGCGGGTGGGGGTCCCGGACCGGTTCTTCACGGAGCGCGCCACGCCGGAGGTGCGGGAAGCGTACGGCAGGGCCCTGGTGGCCCTGGAGAACTCCGGGGCCCACGTGCGGGAGGTCCGGCTCCCGTGGGAGTTCGAAGCGGGGTTGGTGGCGCAACGCACCATCCTGGCCGCGGAGGCGGCCACCTTCCACCGCAGGTGGTTCGAGGAACGGCCCGACGACTACGGCCCCAAGTTGCGGGCCCTCCTGGAGGAAGGCACGCGCATCCCCGCCACCGAGTACATCCGGGCCCGGCAGGTCCGCCGCGCCTGTCGGCGCAGCATGGCCGCCCTGTTCGAGGAGGTGGACGTGCTGGCCACGCCCACCACCCCCGCCCCGGCCCCGCAGGGGTTGCAGTCCACGGGAGACCCCGCCTTCAACGGCCCCTTCAGCTTCGTGGGCTTCCCTTCCATCTCGGTGCCCGTGGAACTTTCCGCGGAGGGGCTTCCCCTGGGCATCCAGCTGGCGGCGAGGCCCTTTGCGGAGTCCACCTTGCTCCGGGTCGCGGCGGCCTTGGAAGCCGCGGTGGCGTGGGGGAGGCGGGTGGCGCAGCCCAAGGCGCCGGCCCCCGCGCGGTGACCTCCGCCACACCCCAAATCGGTGGCGGCCTTTGGCCTCTGGTGGTTGCGGGGCCGACCGCGCGGTGGGATGCTGGGCTTGGATGGAGATCTTCCAGCCCGAGCCCGGTGCTGCGCCCCTGGCCGCTCGGATGCGGCCGCGGAGCCTGGAGGAGTTCGTGGGCCAGGAGCACTTGGTGGGGCCCGGCCGCATCCTCCGGAGGCTGGTGGACTCCGGAGAGCTGGCGTCCGTGGTCCTGTACGGTCCCCCCGGCACGGGGAAGACCACCCTGGCGAGGATCCTGGCCCAAAGCGCCCGCGCGCACTTCGAGACCCTCAACGCGGTGACCTCGGGAGCCGCGGACATCCGGCGGGTGGCGCAGGAGGCCCACGACCGCCTCCGGTTCCACCGCCAGCGGACGGTGGTGTTCGTGGACGAGATCCACCGGTTCAACCGCGCCCAGCAGGACCTTTTGCTGCCCCACGTGGAAGACGGCACCCTGGTCCTGGTGGGCGCCACCACGGAGAACCCCTTCTTCGCCCTCAACAGCACCCTGGTGTCCCGGGTCCGAATCCTGCGGCTGGAGCCCCTGAGCCCCGAGGAGATCCGGAGGATCGTGCAGAGGGCCTTGCAGGACTCAGAACGCGGTCTAGGCCGGCTGGCGGTGGAGCTGGACCCCCAGGCCCTGGAGCACCTCGTCCAGGCCTGCGGAGGGGACGCCCGGGTGGCCCTCAACGCCTTGGAGGTGGCGGTCACCACCACGGCCCCCGGGCCGAACGGGGTCCGCCGGGTGGGGCTGGAGGCGGTGGTGGAGGCGCTGCAGCGTCCTGTGCTGCGCTACGACCGGGAGGGTGACCAGCACTACGACACGGTCTCCGCCTTCATCAAGAGCATGCGGGGCTCCGACCCGGACGCCGCGGTGTACTGGCTGGTGCGCATGTTGGAGGCCGGAGAGGACCCCCGGTTCGTGGCCCGGCGCATGGTGATCCACGCTGCGGAGGACGTGGGGCTGGCAGACCCCACAGCCCTGCTGGTGGCCACCGCCGCCGCCCACGCGGTGGAGTACGTGGGCATGCCCGAGGCGCAGATCCCCCTGGCGGAGGCAGCCATTTACATCGCCTGCGCCCCCAAGAGCAACGCGGTGGTGCGGGCCCTGGCGCGGGCCCGGGAGGACGTGAGGACCCACACTCCGGAACCCGTCCCCGCCCACCTCCGGGACAGCTCCTACCCCGGCGCGGTCCGGCTCGGGCACGGCCAGGGCTACCGCTACCCGCACGACTACCCGGGAGGGTTCGTGGAGCAGGACTACCTGCCGGAGGGGTTGCGGGGGCGGGTGTACTACGAGCCCACCGACCGCGGTCTCGAGGCCACCCTGCGCCAGCGACTGCAGAACTGGTGGAAGCGCCACCAGGGCCGGTGAGGCGTTGACTCTCAGGGCCTGAAGTGACCGGCGGCGTGCTGCGTGTCCCCGCGCGGCTGGGCATCCCGGGTGCACGTACGGGACGGCGGAGGTGGCCCGCAGCCCGGTGTCCGTGGAGGAGCTGCGGGAGCTGCAGCAGGCCGTGGCCATGACGGACGAGGACGTCCGGTATCTGCGGATGGCGGGGGACGTCCTAGAGGACCAGGTGGAGGACGTCCTGGACGTGTGGTACGGGTTCGTGGGGTCTACCCCGCACCTCGTGTACTACTTCACGGGGCCCGACGGCCAGCCCTTGGGAGACTACCTGGCCGCGGTGCGCCGGCGGTTCGGGCAGTGGATTCTCGACACCTGCCGGCGGCCGTACGACCAGGCTTGGCTCGACTACCAGCACGAAATCGGGCTGCGGCACCACCGGTCCAAGAAGAACCGGACGGACGGGGTGCGGTCCGTGGACCACATCCCCCTCCGCTACGTGGTGGCGCTCATCGCGCCCATCGCCCTGACCATCAAGCCGTTTTTGGCGAAGAAGGGCCACAGCGCGGAAGACGTGGAAAAGATGCACGCCGCGTGGGTGAAGGCGGTGGTGCTGCAGGCCGCCCTGTGGAGCTACCCCTACGCCAGCCCCGGAGACTGGTAGGCGCAGGCCCCTACACCCCCCTCGGGCCGGCCCCGGGGCTAGTTCCCCGGGGCCGGCCGCCCCGGAGTTTTCCTGCTCTGTTCGGGAAAGTCGGTGCATTCCCGTTGACAAAACGCCCACGCTTGACTAACTACGGCGGTGCAGGGTCGTGAAGCCCGTTCGCATATCCGAACGCCGAGGGATTCAATGACAGGCCAGCTGGAGATCCTGAACTGCGTGGGTGGGGAGTGGCGGAAGCCTTCGGGGTCAGACGAGCTGGTGGTCTACAACCCTGCCACGGGCGAAGTCTTGGCCCGGGGGAGGGGGACCAGCCCGGCGGAAGTGGACGAGGCGGCACAGGTGGCGTTCCGGGCCTTTCTGGAGTGGCGGCGGACCCCGGCCACGGAGCGGGTGCAGTACCTGTTCCGGCTGAAGAACCTCTTGGAGGAGAACCTGGAGGACCTGGCCCGCACCGTCACCGAGGAGTGCGGGAAGACGTACGCCGAGGCCGTGGGGGAGCTGCGGCGGGGCATCGAGAACGTGGAGGTGGCCTGCGGGATCCCGAGCCTCATGCAGGGGTACAACAACGAGGACGTAGCCCGGGGCATCGACGAGCATCTGTACCGGCAACCCCTGGGGGTGGTGGCCGCCATCACGCCCTTCAACTTCCCCGGGATGATCCCCTTGTGGTTCCTGCCGTACGCCGTCGCCTGCGGGGACACCATCTTGGTCAAGCCCTCCGACAAGGTACCGCTGACCATGCAGAAGATCATGCGCCTGGTGGAGCGCACGGGGCTGCCTGCGGGCGTGGTGAACGTGGTCAACGGGGCGAAGGAAACCGTGGACGCCCTCCTGGACCACCCCCTGGTCCGGGCGGTCAGCTTCGTGGGCTCCACTCCTGTAGCCAAGTACGTCTACACCCGGGCCACCGCCAACGGCAAACGGGCCCAGTGTCAGGGTGGGGCGAAAAACCCCGTGGTGGTCATGCCCGACGCGGACCTGGAGCTGGTACCGAAGCTGGTGGCGGAGTCCGCATTCGGGAATGCGGGGCAGCGGTGTCTGGCGAACTCCCTGGCGGTGGTGGTGGGTGCGGCGCGAGAGCCGTTCCGGGAGGCGGTGGCGGAGCTGGCCCTGTCCCGGAAGGTGGGGTACGGGCTGGACCCCGGGGTGGAGATGGGGCCCGTGATCCGGCGGGAGAGCAAGGAGCGCATTGAGAGCCTCATCGGGAAGGGGGCGGAGGAGGGGGCACGGGTCCTGGTGGACGGGCGCGGGGCCCGGGTCCCGGGCTACGAGGGCGGGTTCTTCGTGCGGCCCACGGTGCTGGAGGAGGTGCCCCCAGACGGGGTGGTGGCCCGCACGGAGATCTTCGGGCCGGTGCTGGGGCTGATGTACGCCCGGGACATCGACGAGGCCATCCAGCTGGTGAACCGGAGCAGCTACGGGAACATGGCGTGTCTGTTCACCCGCAGCGGGGCCGCGGCCCGGAAGTTCCGCTACGAGGTGCAGGCGGGCAACATCGGGATCAACGTGGGAGTGGCCCAGCCCATCGCCTTCTACCCCTTCGCGGGCATGAAGGAGAGCTTCTTCGGCGACCTGCACGGGCAGGGCCGGGACGCGGTGGAGTTCTACACGGAGAAGAAGGTGGTGGTGGAGCGGTGGTGGTAGGCGGCCGACAACCCCGGAATGACCGCGTGGCGGTTCCCGGGGATCCCGGTCCGCTGGCACAGGGGGGAATTGTCGTCCGAGGGCGCTCATGAGAGCCGCGGTGCTTCCCGAAGTCGGAGCGAGCTTACGCGTCGAAGAGCTCCGAGACCCTCGCCCGAAGCCGGGAGAGGTCCTGGTGCGCGTGCGGGCGTGCGGCGTCTGCCACACGGACCTGCACGTCATCAAGGGCGAGGTGAAGTTCCCCACCCCGTGCGTCCTCGGCCACGAGATCAGCGGGGTGGTGGAGGAGGTGGGTGCGGGGGTGGACGGCCTGCGGCCGGGCCAGGCCGTGGCGTGCGCCTTCATCATGCCCTGCGGCACGTGTTTTTACTGCGTCCGGGGAGAGGAAGACCTGTGCGAGCGGTTCTTCGAAGGCTGCTCACCCGGCTGTTCGGAGGAGGCTGAAGCGCAGGTCGCCCGGAAGTCACGGGCCGCCCCTGAGGGAGCCCCACGCCGTAGCCAAGTGAAGGCGCAGGCGCAGGTCGGGGTCGTCCAGGCTGGCGCCGAGCAGCTCCTCCATGCGGGCCACCCGGTGGCGGAGGGTGTTCCAGTGGAGGTGTAAGGCACGGGCCGCGGCCCTCTGGTTGAAGCCGTTCGCCACCAAGGCCCTGGCGGTGGCCTCCAGGGCAGGGCTTGCGGCCCGCAGGCGGCCCAGCGTGCTGTGGTACAGGGCCTCCAGAGCCTCCCGGTCCTGGCAGCCGTGCAGGATCCGCAGCACCAGGGCGTCCTCGTACCACCACACCCCCCGGGGCCAGGGACCACGGACAAGGTGGCGCGTGCGACTGGAGACGGTGTACGGGTGGATGCCGGGGCTCCGGGCCCTGGCGGCGCGGCCCGCGGGCCAGCTGAGCGGCGGCCAGCAGAAGCTGGTGGCGCTGGGCCGGGCCCTGGTGGTGGGCACGCGGTTGCTGCTTTTGGACGAGCCCTTCGAGGGCCTGGCTCCCGCCCTGGCGGACCAGATCGGGGACGCCCTGCGGGAGGCTGTCCGGCAGGGGCGGTCGGTGCTGCTGGCGGAGTCCGAGCACCACCGGGTGGAGGCCTTGGCGGACCGGGTGTACGAGATCGAGCGGGGAGAGGTGGTGTAGCCGTGCAAGGCGCAAGGGAGGAGAGGCTGTTCATCGGAGGCCAGTGGGTGGAGGGCGGGCCGCGCCTGGAGGTCCGGAACAAGTACTCGGGGGAGGTGGTCGGGACCATCCCCGAGGCCCGCCGGGAAGAGGTGGAGGCCGCGGTGGAGGCGGCGCGCCGGGCCGCGGAGGTCATGGCGGAGCTGCCCGCCCACCGCCGCGGGGAGATCCTCCGGAGGGCCGCGGAACTGATCCGCGAGCGGCGGGAGGAGTTCGCCCGCACCATCGCCGCGGAGGCGGGCAAGGCCTTGAAGTTCGCCCGCATCGAGGTGGACCGGGGGATTTCTACCTTCACCGTGGCGTCGGAGGAAGCCAAGCGGATCCACGGGGAGACCGTACCCATGGACGCAGTCCCCGCGGGCGAGGGGTACTTCGGGTTCTGGGTCCGCCGCCCCGTGGGAGTGGTGGCGGCCATCACGCCCTTCAACTTCCCCCTGAACCTGGTGGCCCACAAGGTGGCCCCCGCCCTGGCCGCGGGCAACAGCGTGGTCCTCAAGCCCGCCAGCAGCACCCCCCTGACGGCGGTGTTGCTGTGCCAGGTCCTGCAGGAGGCGGGGCTGCCTCCGGGAGCGGTGAACCTGGTGGTGGGCCCGGGCTCCACGGTGGGGGAGTGGCTGGTCACAGACCCGCGGGTGGCGAAGGTGAGCTTCACGGGCAGCCCTCCCGTGGGGCGGCGCATCACGGAGATCGCGGGCATTAAAAAGGTCACCCTGGAGCTGGGCAACACCTCCCCCGTGGTGGTCGCCCCCGACGTGGACTTGGAGTTCGTGGCCCGCCGGTGCGCGGTGGGCGCGTACTACAACTCCGGGCAGGTGTGCATCTCCGTCCAGCGCATCTACGCCGCGGAAGGGGCGTACGAGCCCTTCGTGGAGCGCTTCGTGCGCGCCAGCGAGGAGATGGTGGTGGGGGACCCCCTGGACGAGCGGGTGGACGTGGGCCCCATGATCGACGAGCGGGAAGCCCGGCGGATCGAGGCGTGGGTGGAGGAGGCCCTGGCGGGTGGCGCCCGGGCCCTCACCGGCCACCGCCGGCAGGGGGCGGTGTACTGGCCCACGGTGCTGGTAGACGTGAAGCCCGACATGAAGGTGGTGGCCCAGGAAGCCTTCGCCCCCGTGGCGTCGGTGATCCGCGCGGACGACTTCGAGCAGGCCCTGGAGCAGGCCAACGCCACGGAGTACGGGCTACAGGCGGCGGTGTTCACCCGGGACGTGGACCGCCTGTTCCGGGCCGTCCGGAAGCTGAACTTCGGAGGCGTGATCGTCAACGACACCCCCGCCTACCGTGCAGACCACATGCCGTACGGAGGCGTGCGGGGAAGCGGGATCGGCCGGGAGGGAGTGCGGTACGCCATCGAGGAGATGACGAACATCCAGATGGTGGTCATCCGCACGGGGCGGTGACGAGGTTTTGGGAAACCGGGAAAGGGCAGGTGCCATGCGAACCCGAGCCGCGGTCCTCTACGCCATGAAGCAACCCCGGCCCTACCGGGAGACCCGGCCTTTGCACCTCGAGGAGGTGGAGCTGGAAGAGCCCGGGTGGGGAGAAGTCCTGGTGGAGGTGCAGGCCGCAGGCCTGTGCCACTCAGACCTCTCCGTCATCGACGGCACGCGGCCGCGGGTCATGCCCATGGTCCTCGGCCACGAGGCGGCGGGGGTGGTGCGGCGGACGGGGCCGGGGGTGACGGAGTTCCGGGAAGGGGACCGGGTAGTCTTCAGCTTCGTGCCCGCCTGCGGCCGCTGTCGGTTCTGCGCGGTGGGGCGGCCGGCTCTGTGTGAGCGGGGAAACGCCGCCAACGCCGCAGGGTGCCTGCTGGACGGCTCGTGCCACTTCCGGCGGGGAGACCAGCGGCTCCACCACCACCTGGGGGTCTCCGCCTTCAGCCGGTACACCGTGGCGGCGCAGGAGAGCTTGGTGAAGCTGGAAGCGGACGTGCCGCCAGAGGTGGCGGCTCTGTTCGGCTGCGCGGTCCTCACGGGCGTGGGGGCGGTGTTCAACACCGCCCGGGTGCAGCCGGGCAGCTCCGTGGCGGTGTTCGGCTTGGGCGGGGTCGGGCTCAGCGCGGTGCTGGGAGCCCGGGCCGCGGGGGCGTACCCCGTGGTGGCCGTGGACGTAGTGCCGGAGAAGCTGGAGCTCGCCCGGTCCCTGGGAGCCGCCTCCACCGTCCGGGCAGACCAGGAAGACGCGGTGCAGGCCGTCCGCGACCTCACGGGGGGCGGTGCGGACTACGTCTTCGAGTGTGCGGGCAGCGAGCGGGTCCTGGAGCAGGCGTACCGCGCCACCGGCCGGGGAGGGACGACGGTGACCGTGGGGCTGCCTGACCCCCAGCGCAGCGTAAGCCTGCCCCCGGTCACCCTGGTGACGGAGGAGAGGACCCTGAAGGGGTCCTACATGGGCAGCTCGGTCCCCCGGCGGGACATCCCCCGGTACGTGGCCATGTACCAGGCAGGCCTGCTGCCGGTGGACCGGTTGCTCAGCAGGGTGCTGGACCTGGAGGAGATCAACGAGGCCTTCGACGCCCTGGCGGACGGGCGGGTGGTGCGGCAGGTCGTCCGATTCTGACCACGGAACCACCACGGGACGAGACGCGAGGGGCGCCTCCGGAGAACCCCTCCAGCGAAGGGGGACCGGGATCCCCAAACACCGCGCAGCGGTTTCGAGGAGGCAGCTGCGGATGCGGGCAGAGCTCGTGGTGCGGGGGCTCATCCACACTTTCGACCCTGACTCCCCACGCGCGGAAGCCCTTGCCGCGTGGCGGGGGCGGGTTCTGGCGGTAGGCAGGGAGGAGGAAGTCTTCCCTCTGGTAGGTCCCGGTACGAGGGTCCTGGACGCCCGCGGGGCCACCGTACTCCCCGGCTTCCACGACGCCCACTGCCACGTCCTGCTCTTTGGGCTGAGCCTGGTGGAGGTCAACGTAAGGCAGGCGTCTTCCGTGGCCGAGGTGGTGCGGGTCGTGGCCTCCCACGTCCAGAAGACCCCGCCCGGGAGGTGGATCCGGGGAGGCGGCTACAACGACAACCTGCTCGCGGAGCGCCGGCACCCCACCCGGCACGACCTGGACCCCGTGTCTCCCCACCACCCGGTGTGGCTGTACCACGTCTCCGGGCACATGGGGGTGGCCAACACCCGGGCCCTGGAGCTGGCGGGGGTCACCCGAGACACCCCCGACCCTCCCGGCGGCCGCGTGGTGCGGGACGAGGCGGGGGAGCCCACGGGCCTGCTGCTGGAGACCGCGCAGGACCTCGTCAAGAGGGTGCTTCCCCCGTACACCCTGGAAGAAGCCAAATCCGCCCTGGCCGCGGCAGGCCGGCAGATGGCCTCAGAGGGGATCACCGCGGCGCAGGACGCGTGGGCGGGCTGGATCCTGCCGGAGGAGTTCCGGGCGTACCTGGAAGCGGTGGAGGAAGGCCTGCTCCCGCAGCGGGTGTGGCTGATGGTAGACGTGGAGCAGCTGCGGGTGCGGGACGGGCGGTTCGACTTCGCCTTCGGGCTGCACACGGGGTTCGGAGGCGACCGCCTGCGGCTGGGGGCGGTGAAGATCTTCGTGGACGGGTCCCTCATCGGCCGCACCGCGGCCCTGCGGGAGCCCTACGCAGACCCTCCGGACGTCAAAGGCATGCTGGTGAAGGACCCCGAGACCCTGGTGGAGCTGGTCCGCCGCGCCCACACGGGGGGCTGGCAGGTGGCCATGCACGCCATCGGAGACCGGGCCGTGGAGGCGGCCCTGGACGCGGTGGAACAGGTCCTGGGACCGGAAGCCGCCCGCTTCCGTCCCCGGATCGAGCACTGTTGCCTCGTCCCGCCCGACCTCCTCCAGCGTCTGCGGCGGGTGAAGCCGGTGGTGGTAACCCAGCCGCGTTTCCTGTACGAGCTGGCGGAGGGCTACCGGTCCGCCCTGGGCGAGGAACGCCTGCGGTGGCTCCTGCCGGTGGCGCGGTTGCAGGGACTGCCCGTGGCCCTGAGTTCTGACCGGCCGGTGGTGGAGGGGGCACCTCTGAAGGGCATCGCCGCGGCGGTGACCCGCCGGACCCGGGAGGGTTGGCTCCTGGCGCCGGAGGAGGCGCTGTCCGCGGAGGAGGCGGTGCGGGCGTACACCGTGGGAGGGGCGTACGCGGCCTTCGCGGAAGCAGACCTCGGGACGCTGTCCGTGGGGAAGTGGGCGGACTTCGTGGTCCTGGACCGAGACCCCCTTGGTGCAGAGCCGGAGGAGCTGGAGGAGGCCCGGGTGCTGTACACGGCGGTGGGGGGAGAGGTGGTGTACGAAGGCGCGTAAACAGACGCCGGGCCTCGGAAGCCGCGGTGGGATTTCGTGGACCCCCAGGACAGGGTGTGGAGGGGACGGTGCAGCTCACAAGGCAAGGGAAGCCGCCTGCTGCTATGATGGGAGCGGAGGTGCAGGCGGGATGGCGCGCGTGGCCGTCGCCATGAGCGGCGGCGTGGACAGTTCGGTGGCTGCGGCCCTCCTGGTGCAGGCGGGCCACGAGGTGGTGGGCTTCACCCTCAACCTGTGGCCCGTGTGGCTGCCGGAAGACGGCAACCCCCACGCCTGCTGCGGGGTGGGTGCCGCCGAGGACGCCCGGGCCGTGGCCCAGCAGCTGGGCATCCGCCACTACGTCCTGAACCTGCGGGAGGCCTTCGAGGAGGCGGTGATCCGGCCCTTTGCGGAGGCCTACGCCCGGGGCCGGACTCCCAACCCCTGCGTGGCGTGCAACCGCTCCGTGAAGTTCTCCCTGTTGCTGGACCGCGCCCGCGGCCTGGGGATGGACTTCCTGGCCACCGGCCACTACGCCCGGACCCGCCGGGACGGCCAGGTGGTCCGCCTGCTGCGGGCCCTGGATCCCCGCAAGGACCAGTCCTACGTGCTGTGCGGGCTCAGCCAGAGGGAGCTTTCGCACGTCCTGTTCCCCCTGGGGGAGCTGACCAAGGACCGGGTCCGGTCCGTGGCCCGGGAGCTGGGTCTGGTGGTGGCGGACAAGCCCGAAAGCCAGGAGATCTGCTTCGTCCCCCGGGGCCACTACACGGAGGTGGTGGCCCGGTTCGCCCCGCACGCCCTGCGGCCGGGGCCCCTGTACGACCTGCACGGCAGGCGGCTGGGGACCCACCAGGGCGTGGCCCGGTACACCCTCGGACAGCGCCGCGGCCTCGGTGTGGCGGGAGGCCGGCCGTGGTACGTGGCGGCCCTGGACCCGGACCGCAACGCGGTGTTCGTGGGGACCGAGGAGGACGTGCGGGCCACGGAGCTGGTGGTGGAGGACGTCACGTGGACGGTAAGCCCGCCGGAGGAGTCCAGGCTCCGGGCGGAGGTGCGGGTCCGGCACGGCGGCCACCTGGCCCCGGCGTCGCTGGAGGTCGGGGAGGAGGTGCGGGTCCGGTTTGACACGCCGCAGTGGGCGCCCAGCCCCGGGCAGGTGGCGTGCTTCTACCGGGGGGAGGAGGTGCTGGGTGGCGGCGTGATCGCCCAGGTGGTGACGCGGGCGACGGAGCGGCTGGCAGAGCTAGCCGCGGTGTGAGGGGAGGGGAGGTCCATGAGCGAGGAGCGCACGAACCTGCTGACAGGCCTGGTGGTGGGAACCCTGGTAGGGGTTGGGGTCGGCATCGGGCTAGGCTTCCTGTTCGCCCCCAGGTCCGGGCGGGAAACCCGGGAGCTGGTCCGCAAGAAGGCCTCGGAGGTAGGCGAGCGCGTGCGGGAGCGGGCCCACGAGGCCACGGACCGCGTGCGGTCCGCCGCCGCGGAGGCCGCGGAGAAGGCGCGGGAGGCCGCCTCGGAGGTGGCGGAGAAGGGACGGGAGGTCCTGCAGGAGGGCCTGCAGCGGGTGCGGTCTGCCTACCAGCACGGTGCGCAAGCCGCACAGGAGAAGCGGGAGGAGCTGCTGGGCCGCCTGGAGGAGCTGGGGGAAAGCTGAGCCTGAAACTCCCCCAGGATCCTGCTGCGCAGGCCGCCCTGTCCGTGGTCCGGCGGCTCCGCCAGGCAGGGTTCGAGGCGTACCTGGCGGGCGGCTGCGTGCGGGACCTGCTTTTGGGCCGGCCGCCCAAGGACTACGACGTCGTCACCTCCGCGACTCCCGAGCAGGTCCAAGAGCTCTTCCACCGCACCGTGGCGGTGGGCGCGGCCTTCGGGGTGGTGCGGGTGCTGGTGCCCGTTCCCGCGGGCGAGGTGCCCGTGGAGGTGGCCACCTTCCGCACCGAGGGGCCCTACGAGGACGGCCGCAGACCCAGCTCCGTGCGGTTCGCGGACCCCCGGGAGGACGTCCTGCGGCGGGACTTCACCATCAACGGCCTCCTTTTGGAACCCGAAAGCGGCCGGGTGCTGGACTGGGTCGGGGGGATCGCGGACCTCCAGGCCCGCACCGTGCGGACCGTCGGGGACCCCCGCCAGCGGTTCGCGGAGGACCGGCTGCGGATGCTGCGGGCGGTGCGCCTTGCCGCGGAGCTGTCTTTCCAACTCCACCCCGACACCCTGCAGGCCATCCGGGAGCACGCGGAGGGGATCCGGCAGGTCAGCGCGGAGCGGGTCCGCGACGAGCTGGCACGGCTCTTGGTCGCCCCCGCCCGCGGGGAGGGGCTCCGCCTGCTGGAGAGCACGGGCCTGCTGCGGTGTATCCTCCCGGAGGTGGCGGCGGAGGTGGGCGTGCCCCAGCCCCCGGAGTTTCACCCGGAGGGGGACGTGTTCGAGCACACGGTCCGGGTGCTGGAGGCCCTACAAGAGCCCTCCGTCACCCTGGCCCTGGGCGCGCTCCTGCACGACGTGGGCAAGCCCGCCACCTTCGAGGTCCGGGACCGTGTCCGCTTTCCCCGGCACGACGAAGTGGGCGCGGCTGTGGCCGAGGAGGTCCTCCGCCGGCTGCGTTTCAGCAACGAGGAGATCCGGCAGGTGGTGGCCCTGGTCCGGGACCACATGCGGATCAAGGACTTCCCCCACATGCGGGAGGCGAAGCGGCGGAGACTCGCTTCACAGCCGGAGTTCCCCGAACTGGTGGAGCTGTTGCGGGCAGACTGCCTGGCCTCCCACGGCGACCTGAGCGTGTACCGGTGGATCCGGGCCTGGCTGGAGGAACGCGCCACAGAACCCCTGCGGCCGCCGCGCCTGGTGACCGGACACGACCTGATTGCCCTGGGCCTGCGGCCGGGGCCGGCCTTCCGGGACATCCTGGAGGCGGTGTACAACGCCCAGCTGGAGGGCCAGGTGCGGACCCGGGAGGAGGCCCTGGAGCTCGTGGCCCGCACGGCGAAGCTCCGGGAGGCCGGAGGAGAAGCCTCCCCCCAGGTCGAACCCCAGGCGTGATGCAGGACCGCCGGGACTCCAAGGTCATCGCCCTGGTCAACCAGAAGGGCGGGTGCGGGAAGACCACCACCGCGGTCAACCTGGCCGCGTGCCTGGCGGCCCTGGGGCACCCCGTGCTCCTGGTGGACCTGGACCCCCAGGCCAACGCCACCGTCAGCCTGGGCCTGGACCCCGCGGAGCTGCCGGTGACCATGTACCACGTCCTGGTGGACGCCCCCGCGGACGGCGGTGGGCCCGTACAGCTGCAGGACATCCTCCGGGCCAGCACCGTGGACCGCCTGACGGTGGCGCCGTCCTCCATCGACCTGGCGGGGGCGGAGCTGGAGTTGGTGGCCCGCATCGGGAGGGAGCACGCCCTGCGCCGAAAGCTGGGCCCGGTGCGGGACCGCTACGACTTCGTCCTGGTGGACACCCCGCCGTCCTTGGGGCTGTTGACCCTGAACGCCCTGGTGGCCTGCGACCAGGTGATCATCCCCATCCAGACCCACTACTACGCCCTGCTGGGAATGCGGCAGCTCATGCGGACCCTGCAGATGGTCCGGGACGAGGTGGGGCACACGGTGGAGATCCTGGGGGTGGTGGCCACCATGTACGACGCCCGGAACAACCTGAGCAAGGAGATCGTCCGGGGCATCTACGACTTCTTCGGAGACCGGGTGTTCCACACCACCATCCACTTCAGCATCAAGCTGGTGGAGTCTGCCATGGTGGGGGTCCCCATCTTCCTCCACCAGCCCCAGTCCCGGGGCGCGCAGGAGTACATGGCCTTGGCCAGAGAGGTGATCGCCCGTGAGCAGGTCTCGGGAAGAGCTGCGGCGCGGAATTAGGGCCCTCATCCAGGACACCCGCCGGCGCCTGGAGGAGCTGGAGACCGGCGCGCCGGCTCCCGCGGCCAGGCCGCTTCTGCCGCGGCCCGAAGACCTCCAGACGCAGGGGCTGCCCCAGGAGGAGCCCCCGGGGGAGGCGGGGGAGCCCCGCCGGGACAACGTCCGGTACCTCCGGACGGACCCGGAGCCCCGGGAGGAACCCAGGTGGGCGGAACTCGGGCAGTACGACCCCCGGAAGGGGGTCTGCCCCGCGTACTTCCTCAACCGCCGGTGCTGGGAGATCCCGGACGCCTACTGCAACCACGCCCTGCACGTGTGCATGCTGCGGAACTGCCCCGTCTACCACCTGCACCGGGAGGAGCTGGAAAAGCGCTTCAGCGCCCGCTTCCGGTACCTGTGGTAAGCGGTAGGTCCGCCACCGGCCGGTAGCGCCGCAGGAACTCCTCGGGGGTGGTCCTGGCCGCCTCCGCCAGCCTGCGCAGCTGGTCGGGGTCCTCGAAGTCCTGGGGCTCCAGGCGGATCATGTACTTCCGGGCCACCCGGTACGAGGTGGAGTGCACGTCCACCAGGCGCGTGCGCGGACGGCCGGTGTGCGGGTCCAGCAGCTCTCGGAAGTCCAAGAACCGCAGCCGCCCGCCCTCCAGGCACACCAGGGCCCCGGGTCCCGGGTGGTCCCCCAGGAGGAACTCCACCGCCCCGTAGCCCAAGTCCCGCACGTACTCGGAGTCCGAGGCCACGGGGGGCGCGCACCGCAGCTCGTAGCCCAAACTCTTGTGCACGATGGTCACGGGGTCCCCGCGCTGGGCGAACCGGGCCTCCACCATGGTCTTCAGGATGTACGCCAGGTCCAGCTCCGCGAGCCGGATGTGGCCGTAGGGGTCCCGGACGATCCGGACCCCTTCCAGGGAGCCCAGCTCTTCCTCGGGGACCCGCTCCAGGATCCCCTCCGCGATGACCGCCACCCCGTCCTCCCGGCCCATGACCCGGCGCTTCAGCATGGCACCCTCCAGCACGTCGCACACCGTCTGGAGGGAAACCCGCTCCCCGAACTCCTCGGGGATGAGGACCAGGGTGGCCCCCGCGGCCTTGCCGATCCCCAGGGCCAGGTGGCCCGCGGACCTGCCCATCACCGCCACGAAGTACCACCGGTTCATGCTGCGGGAGTCCTCCATGATGTTCTGCAGCAGCTGGAAGCCCAGGTGGCGGGCGGTGTTGAACCCGAAGGTGGGCGCCCCGCCCGGCAGGGGGAGGTCGTTGTCGATGGTCTTCGGCACGTGGGCGAACCTCACGGCCCCCGCGGCCCGCTCCGCCACCCGTCCTGCCGCGAAGGCGGTGTCGTCCCCTCCGATGGTCACCAGGTAGCCGATGCCCAGCTCCTGGAGGTTGCGCACCACCCGGTCCAGGTCCTCCGGCCTGCGGGTGGGGTTCGCCCGGGACGTCCGCAGGATGGAGCCCCCGTCGAAGTGGATGCGGGACACGTCTTCGATCCTCAGCTCCCGCACCAACCCGTGGGCCCGGAGGGACTCCGCGTCGTACCGCATGAGCCCCTGCCAGCCGTCGTAGATCCCCCAGACCCGGACCCCGCGGTTGCGGGCCTCGATGGTGACCGCGCCGATGACCCCGTTGATGCCGGGAGCCGGCCCGCCGCCCACCAGGATGCCAAGGTCCTTCGGCATACCGCACCTCCTGCCGAGAGCTACAAACCAGCGTAGCACCTCCCGCAGACCGCCCCAAACGCCGCGGTGGTCTCGGAGGTTGCGCCCTCCGGCGGGGCGGGTGTATACTCCGGGCGTGGGGCCGAAAGGCCCATTTTTGCTGGAACCTACCGCGGCGTGGAGGAGTGGGTAGCTGGCCCACTCCTTCGTTTTGCGGCCCAGGAGCGGGCTGTGCGGCGTGAAGAGGTGGCGCGTCGGGTCCACGAGCTGGCCCTGGCCATCACGGACCGGCTGGGGGTCGAGCTGGTGGACGTGGAGATCGCCGGGGAGGGCGTGCGGACCGTGGTCCGGGTGCTGGTGGACCGGGAAGGCGGGGTCAGCGTGGAGGAGTGTGCGCGGGTGAGCGAGATGCTCTCCCGGCAGCTCGACCTCGAAGACCCCTTCCAGCACCGGTACACCCTGGAGGTCTCCTCCCCGGGGCTGGACAGGCCCCTGAAGCGGGCGGGAGACTTCGACCGGTTCGCGGGCCGGATGGCGGAGCTGGTGACGAGCCAGCCGGTGGAAGGGCAGCGCAGGTTCGTGGGCCGGCTGGGCGGGCTGCAGGCAGGCCGGGTGGTGCTGCACCTCCCGGACGGCCGGGACCTGAAGGTGCCCCTGGCGGAGGTGGCGGAGGCCAGGCTGCGGGTGGACCCGGAGGAGCTCCTCCGGGACCTGAGGAGGAAGCGGCGGAGAGGAGAAGAGGTGGACGGATGAACGGCGAGCTGATCCGGGCACTGGAGCAGCTGGAGGAGGAGCGCGGGATCTCCAAGGCCGTGCTCCTGGAAGCCGTGGAGTCGGCCTTGGTGTCCGCGTACAAGAAGAACTTCGGGGGCACGGGCCAGAACGTGCGGGTGGAGGTGGACCCCAAGACGGGGGAGATCCGGGTGTTCAGCGTCAAGACGGTGGTGGAACGGGTCCAGGACCCCGCCACGGAGCTGTCCCTGGAGGAGATGCGGAAGGAGGACCCCACCGCGGAGGTGGGGGACGTGGTGGAAGAGGAGATCACCCCGCGGGACTTCGGCCGCATCGCGGCCCAGGCCGCCAAGCAGGTGGTGGTGCAGCGCATCCGCGAGGCGGAGCGGGAGATGATCAAGCGGGAGTTCGAGGAGCGGGAAAAGCAGGTGGTGACGGGCATCGTGCAGCGGGTGGAGAAGGGCACGGTGTACGTGGACCTGGGCCGCATCGAGGGGGTGCTGAGCAAGACGGAGCAGATCCCCCGGGAGTCTTACCGGCAGGGGGAGCGGATCAAGGTGTACGTGATGGAGGTGCGGGACACCCCCCGAGGTCCGCAGATCCACGTGTCCCGGGCGCACCCCGGGCTCGTGCGGGCCCTGTTCGAGCAGGAGGTCCCGGAGATCCGGGAGGGGATCGTGGTGATCCAGAACGTGGCCCGGGAGCCCGGGGCCCGGACGAAGATCGCGGTGTACTCCCGGGACCGTAACGTGGACCCCGTGGGGGCCTGCGTGGGACCCAAGGGAACCCGGGTGCAGGCGGTGGTGGACGAGCTACGGGGGGAGAAGGTGGACATCGTGCCGTGGAGCCCTGACCCCGCGCAGTTTGTGGCCTCGGCTTTGCAGCCCGCCAAGGTGGTCCGGGTGGAGATCGACGAAGACACCAAGACCGCCCGGGTGGTGGTGCCCGACAACCAGCTCTCCCTGGCCATCGGCCGGGAGGGCCAGAACGCCCGCCTGGCGGCCAAGCTCACCGGCTGGCGCATCGACATCAAGAGCGAGAGCCAAGTCCGGGAGCAGGAGGCCGCGAAGCTGTTCGTGGACCTGTCCCCCGAGGAGCTGGCCCAGTACCAGAGCCCCACGGACCCCGGCGAGCCGAAGCCCGCGGAGGTGGGGGAGGGGTCCTCGGGCCCCGGCTCCCAGGGCTGAGGAGGGGCGGCCGTGCCGAAGGCCCGCAAGGTCCCCCTGCGGATGTGCGTGGGCTGCGGGGCCATGCGTCCGAAGATGGAGATGGTGCGGGTGGTCCGGACCCCCCAAGGGGAGGTGAAGGTGGACACCACCCGCAGCGCGAAGCTGGCGGGCCGGGGGGCGTACGTGGAACCGAAGGAGGAATGCCTGCAGGCCGCGCGGAAGGGCCGGAAGCTAGACCACGCCCTGGAGTGCCAGGTCCCCGAGGCGGTGCTGCAGGAGCTGGAACAAGAGGTCCGGCGGCGCGCGGCGGCGCAGGCCGCCCGTCCGTAGGGTGGAGGGTCGGATGCGACTGCACGAGCTGGCCAAGGCGCTGGGCGTCAGCACGAAGGAGGCGGCGGACCGGCTCGCGGCCCTGGGGCACGAGGTGAAACCCAACCCCCAGGCCGCGGTGCCGGAGGCGGCCCTCCGGGCCCTCCGAGAGCAGCACCCAGACCTCCCCCTGGACGGCGGAGGGCGGCCCGCGGCCAAAGCTCCCGCGAAAGCCAAAAAGCCCACAGCACCCCCGCCTCCCCCGGAGCCCGCGGGGCCCAAGCGGCGGATCATCAAGCGGGCCGAGGAGGTAGCCAGGGAGCGGGAAGAGCAGGAGCGGCTGGCCGCGGAGGCGGCCCGGAAGGCCGCGGAGGAGGCCGCCCGCCTGGCGGAAGAGCAGCTCAAGCAAGCGGCCCCACCTTCTCCACCCCCGCCTCCGGAGCCCGCCCCGGCTGAACCCGCCGTGGCCGCGGCACCTCCCACGGAGGCGCCCAGGGCGCCCAGCGTACCGCTCCCGGAGCGCCACGCGGAGCCCGCGGTCACCATCTCCCCGGAGGTGCTGAAGAAGGTCAGCCAGCCCCGGCCGGAGGTGCGGAAACCCCCTCCTCCCCCGCCCTCCCTTCGGCAGGTCCGGAGGCCTCCTCCTCCGCCTCCCACACCCCGGGTCCGCCAGCCGGTGCAGCCTGAGGCAGCCCCCGCACCACCCGCGGTGGCCGCGGAGGTGCACCTGGAGGGCTCCCTCACGGTGGGGGAGCTGGCGCAGCGGCTGGGGGTGGCCGCGGCGGAGGTGGTACGGCGCCTCCTGGAGGTCGGCGTACTGGCCGGGGTGAACCAGCAGATCCCCTTGGAGACGGCCAAGGCGGTGGCCGAGGCCATGGGCGCCCGGGTGGTGACGGGGGCGCCCAAGGCGCCGGCCCCCGGGCCGCGGCTGCGGGTGTCCCAGGAAGGGGAACCGCGGCCGCCCGTGGTCACCGTCTTGGGACACGTGGACCACGGGAAGACCACCCTGCTGGACACCATCCGGCACACCAACGTGGCCGCGGGCGAGTTCGGCGGGATCACCCAGCACATCGGCGCCTACCAGGTGGAGCGGGGAGGCCGGCGGATCACCTTCATCGACACCCCCGGCCACGAGGCCTTCACCGCCCTGCGGGCGCGGGGCGCCCAGGTCACGGACATCGCGGTGCTGGTGGTGGCCGCGGACGACGGGGTGATGCCGCAGACCGTGGAGGCCATCAACCACGCCAAGGCCGCCCAGGTCCCCATCGTGGTGGCCATCAACAAGGTGGACCTGCCCCAGGCAAACCCCGAGCGGGTGAAGCAGCAGCTGGCGGAGCTGGGCCTCGTCCCGGAGGAGTGGGGAGGGGACGTGGTGATGGTGCCCGTGAGCGCGCGCACGGGGCAGGGGATCGAAGACCTCCTGGAGATGCTCCTGCTGGTGGCGGAACTCCACGACCTGCGGGCGGACCCCCACAAGCCCGCCCGGGGCACGGTCCTGGAAGCACGCCTGGACCGGGGCCGCGGCCCCGTGGCCACGGTGCTGGTGCAGGAGGGCACCCTGAGGGTGGGCGACGCGGTGGTGGTAGGCGAGGTGTACGGGAAGGTGCGGGCCATGACGGACGACCGGGGCCAGCGCCTGACCGAAGCGGGCCCCTCCACCCCCGTGGAGGTGGTGGGCCTGTCGGACGTGCCCACCGCGGGCGACCTCCTGGAGGTGGTCCCGGACGAGCGGAGGGCCAAGGCCATCGCGGAAGAGCGCCGGGAGCGGCGCAGGGCCGCGGAGCTCACCCAGGCCCGGAAGGGGAGTCTGGAGGAGCTGGTGGAGGTCCGGGAGCTGCGGCTGGTGGTGAAGGCGGACGTGCACGGGTCTTTGGAAGCCATCACCGGCGCCCTGCAGCGGTTGCAGACGGAGGAGGTGAAGGTGAACGTCCTGCACGCGGCCGTGGGCGCGGTCACGGAGTCCGACGTGATGCTGGCCGCGGCCAGCCGCGCGGTGGTGTTGGGATTCAACGTCCGGCCCGACCCCGCGGCCCGGAAGCTGGCGGAGCAGGAAGGGGTGGACGTGCGCCTGTACCGGATCATCTACGAAGCCCTGGACGACGTCCAGGCCCTCCTCAAGGGCCTGGCGGCGCCCAAGCTGACGGAGGTGGTCCTGGGGCGGGCGGAGGTCCGGCGCATCTTCCACATCTCCCGGGTGGGCACCGTGGCGGGTTGCTACGTGGTGGAAGGGCGCATCCCCCGGTCTGCGCAGGTCCGGCTGGTGCGGGACGGGGCGGTGGTGTACGACGGCCGCCTGGCGTCCCTGCGGCGGTTCAAGGACGACGTCCGGGAGGTGGCCGCGGGGTTCGAGTGCGGCATGGTGCTGGAGAACTTCCAGGACATCAAGGAAGGGGACGTGATCGAGGCGTACGCGGTCCAGGAGCAGGCGGCCAGCTGACCGCCCCCGCGTGCGCCGCCCCGAGGGAAGGGCCTGCCATGGTGGTGGGGACGCTGCGCATCACCTTGAGCCTGGACGGCGCCCAGAGCCTGAAGGAGAAGCGGCGGATCGTGCAGAGCCTGGTCCAGCGGCTCCACCACGCCTTCCCGGTGTCCGTGTCCGAGGTGGACGACCACGACGTGTGGACCCGGGCCACTCTGGGTGTGGCGTGCGTGAGCAACGACGGCCGCCACGCGGACCGGGTCCTGGCACAGGTGGTGCGCTACCTGGAGCGGGAGCGGGAAGCCTACGTGGTGGACTACGAGGTGGAGATCCGCTAGGCGAGGATTTCGCCGCCCGCGGAGATCGTTGTCGGGAGGGGGAGGTTGTCGGCCATGGCGTCTCCGCAGCGGGTGCAGAAGCTCCGGGAGTTCATCCGGGAAGAGGTCAGCGACATCCTCCACCGGGGCACCAAGGACCCCCGCATCGGGTTCGTGTCCGTGACCGACGTGGAACTGAGCAGCGACCTCCGCCACGCCAAGGTGTACGTGAGCGTGCTGGGCTCCGAGGAGGACCGGGCGCGGACCATGGAGGCCCTGGAACACGCGGTGGGCTTCGTCCGCACGGAGCTGGCCAAGCGGCTGCGCACCTACCACACCCCGGAGATCCAGTTCCGCCTGGACACCTCCATCGAGCGGGGGACCCGGGTGCTGCAGCTCCTGAGGGAGCTGGGGCTGTCCGAGGGAGGGGGCAAGGGTGAAGGCGGCGGTGGCTAGGGCCCTGCGCTCCGCGCGCCGGGTCCTGGTGGCCAACCACGAGAGCCCCGACGGCGACTGCCTGGGCGGGTCTTTGGCCCTGCGGCTGGGGCTGCAGCGCCTGGGCAAGGAAGTGGTGGTGGCCAGCACCGACGGGGTCCCCGTGGTGTACCGGTTCCTGCCGGGGTGGGAGGAGGTCACGGACCGGCCCGAAGGATTGGGGTCCTTCGACGTGGCGGTGGCGGTGGAGTGCGGGGACCTGGAGCGGGCGGGGCGGTTCGCCGCGGTGTTGTCCTCCACTCCCGTGTTGGTGAACCTGGACCACCACCGGGACAACACCGGCTACGGCCACCTGGTGTGGCGGGAACCCGAGGCGGCCTCCGTGTGCGAGATGGTGTACGACCTCCTGGTGGAGCTGGGCGTGGCGGTGGACGAGCCCGTGGCCACCTGTCTCATGACGGGTCTCGTGACGGACACCGGCTCCTTCCGGTACAGCTCCGTGCGGCCCCAGACCTTCCAGCTGGCCGCGGAGCTGGTGCGGCGGGGCGCCCGTCCCGACACCGTGTACGAGCGGGTCTACGAGTCCCGCCCCGTGGGGGCGGTGCGGCTGATGGGCCTGGCCCTGTCCCGCCTGCAGCTCTCCGCGGACGGGCAAGTGGCGTGGACCACGGTGGACGAGGCCATGCTGGCGGAGGCCCAGGCCCGGTGGGAGGACACGGACAACATCGTGGAGGCCCTGCGGTCCATCGCGGGCGTCCGGCTGGCCCTGCTCTTCAAGGTGGAGCCCTCCCGGGTGAAGGTGAGCCTCCGGGCCCGGGACGGCGCCAGGGCCAACCAGGTGGCGGCGCTGTTTGGAGGAGGAGGACACCTGGGGGCGGCGGGGTTCGTGGTCCAGGGGCCCGTGGAGGAAGTGGTGCGCAAGACCCTGGAGGCCGCCTCCGCGGAAGTGCGGGCGTCCGGGTGAGGAGGGGACCGTGGACGGCGTCATCAACCTGCTCAAGCCGCCCGGGATGACGTCCCACGACTGCGTGGACGCGGTCCGGCGCATCCTGCGGACCCGCCGGGTGGGCCACACCGGCACCCTGGACCCTGGAGCCGCGGGGGTGCTGGTGCTGTGCGTGGGCGCCGCCACCCGGCTCAGCGAGTTTTTGGTGGAGTCCGACAAGAGCTACCGGGTGGAGCTGGTGCTGGGGGTGAGCACCCACACGGGTGACGCCTACGGGGAGGTGGTGGAGCGGCGCGAGCCGGAGCGGGACTGCGGCCGCATCCGGGAGGTCCTGGAGGGCTTCGTGGGCCGCATCCAGCAGCTGCCCCCCATGGTGTCCGCGGTGCACCACGAAGGCCGCAGGCTGTACGAGCTGGCCCGAAAGGGGGTGGAGGTGCCCCGCACGCCCCGGGAGGTGACGGTGTACGAGCTGCGGGTGCTGCGCTGCGAGCCTCCCCGGGTCCTGTTCGACATCACCTGCTCCAAGGGCACCTACGTCCGCCAGCTGTGCCACGACGCGGGCGAGAAACTGGGCTGCGGGGCCCACGCGGGGTTCATGGTGCGGACCCGGGTGGGAGCGTACGCCCTGGAGGACAGCGTGACCCTGGAGGAGCTCCGAGAGGAGGTGGACGCGGGCCGTCTGGACCGGGTCCTCACCCCGGGCGCGGAGGCCCTCCCTGGGCTCCCCGACGTGGAGGTGGCGGGCACCCTGCGGGCCGCCATCGTGCACGGACAGCCCGTCCCCCTGTGGAAGGTGGCCCCGCACCTGCAGGTCCCGCCCAGGTCCCTGGTCAAGGTCCTGGACGAGGACGGCCGTCTACTGGCCCTGGGCCGGGCGGAGGGCGGGAAGCTGAAGCCCGTGAAGGTCTTCCGGTCTGCGGGTTCATGAGGGTGTACCGAGGCCTGGAGGAAGTCCCCCCGCACCCCGCGGGCAGCTGCGTGGCCCTGGGGGTGTTCGACGGGGTCCACCGGGGGCACCGGGAGGTCCTGCGGGCGGCGGTGCAGCGGGCCCGGGAAGACGGCTGGCGCAGCGTGGCCCTGACCTTCCACCCGCACCCCCAGCAGGTCATCGGCCGAGCCCCGGAGTCCTTCCTGATCCTACCCCTGGAGGAGCGGCTGCGGCGCATCGCCACCCTGGGGCTGGACGCGGCCCTGGTGCTCCGGTTCGACGACCGCCTGCGCAACACGGAGCCGGAGGAGTTCGTGCAGAAGGTCCTGGTGGAGGGCTTGGGGGCGCGGGCGGTGGTGTGCGGCCCCGACTTCCGGTTCGGCCGGGACCGGCGCGGGGACCCGCGGCTGCTGGAGGAGGAGGGCAGGCGGTGGGGGTTTGCGGTGGAGGTGTGCCCGCCCGTGGTGGCGGACGGGGAGCGGGTCAGCAGCTCCCGCATCCGGGCCCTGCTGCGGGAAGGCAGGGTGGAGGAAGCGTGCGAGCTGCTGGCGCACCCCGAGGCGGTGGCGTGCGTGGTGCACGCGGGGCGGGTGCTGGCGGTGGAGGCGTCCGGGCAGCTGCACCTGCCCAAGGCAGCGGTCCTGCCCGAGGAAGGCCCCGAACAGGCCTTGGCCCGGGCCTTGGCCGAGGCCGCGGAGGTGGGCGAGACGCCACAGGCGCGCCTCTTGGCCCGCCTGCCCGTGCCGGAGACCCTGGAGGTCTGGTACGCGTACGTCCTCTGGACGAACCCCGCGAAGCTCACGCCCCGGGGCCGGTGGGTAACCCCGGAGGAAGGCGCGCTTGCGGCTCCGTACCGGAGGGTGGTGGACCTGGCCCTGCGGGGGCCGGGCGCGCGCCGGTGACCGCCCCGGTCCGTCCTTCCCCAGGAGGGCTTTCCGAGAAGGGCTCCGGGCCGCCCGGCCCGGGTTTGCCCGCGCCGAACGGGCGTGCTACCATCAGGGTGGCCCCGGGCCCCTGGCTCGGGCGACTTTTTGTGGAGGAGGAAGCACGGTGGCGCTGACGAAGGAGGCCAAACAGCAGCGCATCGCGGAGTTCCGGAGGTCCGAACAGGACACGGGGTCCCCGGAGGTGCAGATCGCGCTGCTGACGGACCGCATCAACAGCCTGGCGGAGCACCTGAAGGTCCACCGCAAGGACCTGCACTCCCAGCGGGGGCTGCTGCAGATGGTGGGCCAGCGGCGGAGGCTTCTGCGGTACCTGCAGCGGGAGGACCCGCAGCGCTACCGGGAGGTCGTGGAGAGGCTCGGACTGCGGAAGTGATCACACCCGGCGGCAGCACGCCTCGGCCAGGGAGCGGGGGTCTTTCGATCATCGAGATGCACACTCCCGCGGGAGTGTGGTTCCCGGTGATCGGTCCCCTCCTCCTGCCGCGGCGCCGGCGACCCGCCGAGGACGAAGGAGGAGAGGAACATGGAAGTGGAGTGGAGTGTACCCGACGTCCGGAGCGTGCGCTTCGAGGTCGGGGGCAAGGAATGGGTCGTCGAGACCGGTAAGCTGGCCAAGCAGGCCAACGCCGCGGTGACCGTCCGGTACGGCGACACCGTGGTGCTGGTGACCGCCACGTGCTCGGACCAGCCGCGCGAGGGAGTTGACTTCTTCCCCCTCACCTGCGACTTCGAGGAGCGCCTGTACGCCGCGGGGAAGATCCCGGGCGGCTTTTTCAAGCGGGAGGGCCGGCCGGGGGAGAAGGCCATCCTGACCGCCCGCCTCATGGACCGGCCCATCCGGCCCCTGTTCCCCAAGGGGTTCCGCAACGACGTGCAGGTCATCGCCACCACCCTGTCCGCGGACCAGGTGCACCCGCCGGACGTGGCCGCGGTGGTGGGAGCTTCCGCGGCCCTGAGCCTTTCCGACATCCCGTGGGCAGGTCCCATCGGCTGCGTGCGGATCGGGCTGGTGGACGGCCAGTTCGTGGTGAACCCCACCCTGCAACAGATCGAGAACGAGAGCCAGCTGGACCTGGTGGTGGCGGCCAGCGAGGACGCCATCATCATGGTGGAGTGCGGGGCCGACGAGGTGCCCGAGGACCGCATGCTGGAGGCCCTGGAGCTGGCCCACCAGGAGTGCCGGAAGGTGGTGGCGGCCCTGCGGGACCTGGCCGCCCGCGCGGGCAAGCCTAAGCGGGAAGTGCCCCTGGCCACCCCGGACCCGGAGCTGGCCCGGGAGGTCCGGGAGGCCGCGGAAGCGCGGCTGGAGGTGGCCTTGCGCCACCCCGACAAGCTCAGCCGGGAGGAACAGACTCAGAAGGTGGTCCAGGAGGTCACCCAGCAGCTGGCCGAGCGCTACCCCGACCGGGTGCAGGAGGTGGCCAACCTCCTGCTGGACCTGCAGAAGGAGCTAGTCCGTCGCATGATCCTGGAGGAGGGTGTCCGGCCGGATGGCAGGACGCCCACCCAGATCCGTCCCCTGTACATCGAAGTCGGGCTCATGCCCCGCACCCACGGCAGCGCCCTGTTCCAGCGGGGCCAGACCCAGGTCCTGACCCTGTGCACCCTGGGGACGGGGGAGGACGAGCAGATCCTGGACGACCTGGGGATTGTGGAGAGCAAGCGGTTCATGCACCACTACGTCTTCCCGCCGTACAGCACGGGGGAAGTCCGGCCCCTCCGGGGCCCCGGGCGCCGCGAGATCGGTCACGGGGCCCTGGCGGAGCGCGCCCTGAGCCGCATGATCCCGCCCGAGGAGGCCTTCCCGTACACCATCCGGCTGGTGTCGGAGGTCCTGGAGTCCAACGGTTCGACCTCCATGGCCTCCGTGTGCGGCAGCACCCTGGCCCTCATGGACGCGGGAGTGCCCATCAAGGCTCCCGTGGCCGGGATCGCCATGGGCCTGATCACCGGCCAGGACGGCCGCATGGCCATCCTCACGGACATCCAGGGCATCGAGGACGCCATGGGGGACATGGACTTCAAGGTGGCGGGGACCCGGGAGGGAATCACCGCCCTGCAGATGGACATCAAGGTCCCGGGTCTCACCCGGGAGGTCCTCCGGCAGGCCCTGGAGCAGGCCCGGCAGGCGCGGTTGAAGATCCTGGACGCCATGCTCCGGGTGCTGCCGGCCCCGCGGTCGGACCTGTCCCCGTACGCCCCGCGGCTGGTGACCCTCCACATCAACCCGGAGAAGATCCGGGAGGTCATCGGCCCGGGAGGCAAGGTCATCAACAAGATCACCTCGGAAACCGGGGTCAAGATCGACATCGAGCAGGACGGGCGGGTCATCATCGCCTCCACCGACCCGCAGGCAGCCCAGAAGGCGGTGCGCATGATCCAGGACATCGTCCGGGAGGTGGAGGTGGGCCAGACCTACCTCGGGAGGGTCACGCGCCTGGTGAACTTCGGCGCCTTCGTGGAGGTCCTGCCCGGCAAGGAGGGTCTGGTGCACATCTCAGAGCTTTCCGACCGCCGCGTGGACAAGGTGGAGGACGTGGTGAAGGTGGGGGACGAGATCCTGGTGCGGGTGAAGGAGATCGACTCCCTGGGCCGCATCAACCTCACCCGCCGCGGGCTCACCTCGGAGGACGGAGGGGCTCCGTCCCCGGTGGGTGCTGCCCCTGCCGCGGAGCGGCCTCGGCCGGACCGGCCTCCCCGGCGGCCTCCCCGGAGGCCTGGCCCGCGGCCGGAGCGGTGAAGCCGTGGAGCGCCCCGTGCACGTCCGGGACACGGAGTACCGCAAGACGGTCCTGCCCTCGGGCATCCGGGTGGTCACGGAAGCCCTGCCCGGGGTGCGGACGGTGGCCTTGGGGGTGTGGGTGGAAACGGGCTCCCGGTTCGAGCCCCCCAGCTGGAGCGGCATCGCCCACTTCACGGAGCACATGATGTTCAAGGGCACCCGGCGGCGCACCGCCCAACGCATCGCGGAGGAGGCGGACGCCCTGGGTGCCCAGCTGAACGCCTTCACCGACCGCGAGCACACCTGCTACTACGTGCGGGTGCTGTCCGAGCACCTGCCCAAGGTCACCGACCTCCTGGCGGACATGCTCACCGCCTCCCTGTTCGAGGAGGAGGCGGTGGATCGGGAGCGCCAGGTGATCCTGGAAGAGATCAAGATGTACGAGGACAGCCCCGACGACCTGGTGCAGGACCTGTTCCTGGAGACCGTGTGGGCCCACGACCCCCTGGGCAGGCCCGTGATCGGGTTCCGGGAGACGGTGGAGTCCCTGCGCAGGCCGGACTTCCTGGAGTTCGTCTCCCGGGAGTACCGGTCGCCACGGCTGCTGGTGGCGGCCGCGGGCGACGTGGACCACGACCGCGTGGTGGAGCAGGCCGCGGACTTGCTGAGCCCCTTGACCGCGGAGGCGGCCCCGCGGAACCCCCGGGCTCCCTCCGTTTCCCTGGACTGCACGTACCGGGCCAAGGACACGGAGCAGGTGCACCTGTGCTTCGGCTATCCCGGCCTCCCGCAGGGGGACCCGGACCGCTACGTCCAGTCGGTCCTGGACCACGTGGCGGGCGGCGGCATGTCCTCCCGGCTGTTCCAGGAGGTCCGGGAGAAGCGGGGGCTGGTGTACAGCATCGGGACGCTGTCCGTGATGTACCGGGACGCGGGTGCCTTCGCGGTGTACGCGGGGACCAGCCCGGAGCGGGCCCGGGAGGTCCTGGACGTCTCCCTGCGGGAGCTGGACCGGCTGCGGCAGGAACCGGTCCCGGAGGAGGAGCTGGGACGCGCCAAGGAGTCCCTGAAGGCCAGCCTCATGCTCTCCCTGGAGAGCACCGCCAGCCGCATGTTCTTCTTGTCCCGGTCCGAGCTGTACCACGGGCGGCGCATCACCCCGGACGAGGTCCTGGCGGAGCTGGAGGCGGTGACCGCGGAGCGGGTGCAGTCCCTGGCCCAGCGGCTGCTCCGGGAACGGCCGGCCCTGGCCGCGGTAGGGCCCGCGGAGGCGGAGGCCACCACCCGGGCCGCCCTGGAGGCGGCGGTCTGAGATGACGGCGCCGGTGCGGGTGGCGGTGAGCGGGGCCGCGGGGCGCATGGGCCGGGCGGTGGTCAGGGCGGTGTGCGGGCAGCCCGACCTGCAGCTGGTGGCTGCCTTCGGGCGGCAGCGCCACCTCGGGGAGGACGCAGGGGTGGTGGCGGGGGTGGGCCCGGTCGGGGTGGCCATCCAGCCCGCGGACCGTCTGGCGGAGCTGGGCGGCAGGGCGGACGTCCTGGTGGAGTTCAGCGTGGGCGACGCGGCCCTGGCCAACGCCACCCGAGCCGCGCAGGCAGGCGTGCGGCCCGTGGTGGGCGCCACGGGGTACAGCCCCCCGGCCCTGGAAGAGCTCCGGGAGGTGTGCGCCCGATCCCGGGTGGGTGGGCTGGTGGCCCCCAACTTCGCCCTGGGCGCGGTGCTGCTGATGCGGTTCTGCCAGCAGGCTGCGGCGTACTTCCCGCACGCGGAGATCGTGGAGCTGCACCACGACCGCAAGCGGGACGCTCCCAGCGGCACGGCCCTGCGGACCGCCCAGCTCATCGCGCAGGCCCGGGGACCGGCTCCGGAGCCCGCGGTGGCGGAGGAGGAGAAGGTGCACGGGGCACGCGGCGGGCTGCACGGGGGTGTGCGGGTCCACAGCGTCCGGCTGCCCGGCCTGGTGGCACACCAGGAGGTGCTGTTCGGCGGACCGGGCCAGGTGTTGACCCTGCGCCACGACGCCTACAGCGAGGAGTCGTTCCTCCCCGGGGTGCTGCTGGCGGTCCGGCGCGTGCTGGGCCTTTCCGAGCTGGTGGTGGGTCTGGAGCACCTCCTGGAATGAAACGGACACACGCATGGCGAGGTGACACGGTGCGGGAAGGCTACGTGGTCGCTGTGGTGGGAGCTACCGGGGCCGTGGGCCGACAGGCGGTGGCCCTGCTGGAAGCCCGCAACTTCCCCGTGCGGGAGCTGCGGCTGGCGGCCTCTCCGCGGTCCGCGGGGAAGCGGGTGGACGGCCACCCGGTGGTGGCCCTTTCCGAGGAGGTCTTCGAAGGCTGCGACATCGCCATCTTCGACGTCCCCGACCCCGTGGCCCGGGAGTGGGCTCCCAAGGCCGCATCACGGGGGGCGGTGGTGATCGACAACTCCGCCACCTTCCGCCTGGAGCCCGACGTGCCCCTGGTGATCCCGGAAATCAACGGCCCTCGGGTGCTGGACAGGCCCCGGGGGATCGTGGCCAACCCCAACTGCACCACCGCCACCTTCCTGCTTCCGCTGGCACCCCTGCACCGGCGGTGGGGCCTGCGCCGGGTGGTGGCCTGCTCCTACCAGTCCGTGTCGGGGGCAGGGCAGGCGGGGGTGGAACAGTTGTGGCGCGAGCTGCGGGCTGCGGCGGAGCGCGGCGAGCCCCTGGAGGAGTCCCTGGGCAGCGCCTTCTCACACCCCATCCTGTTCAACCTCATCCCCGCCATCGGGTCCCTGCGGGACCGCGGCCACACCAGCGAGGAAGTGAAGGCCCAGCAGGAGAGCCGCAAGATCCTGGAGCACCCCACCCTGGAGGTGGGGATCACGTGCGTCCGCGTCCCCACCCTGGTGGGGCACGGGGTGGCGGTGCACGCCACCTTCGAGCGGCCGCCGGACCTGGAGGAGGTACGGGAGGTGCTGCGGGCTGCCCCCGGGGTCGAGGTGGTGGACGACCCTGCGTCCGGGGAGTACCCGACCCCCTTGCGGGCCGCGGGCCGCGACCCCGCCTACGTGGGCCGCATCAGGTTCGACGGCGCGGGCAATCTGGCGTTTTTCGTGGTCGCGGACAACCTCCGCAAGGGCGCCGCCCTCAACGCGGTGCAGATCGCGGAGACCCTGGTGGCCTTGCAGCCCGACCTGCGGGCCGCGCCCGCCAGGGCGTAAGACCGCACCCGCGCAGCGTACCTGTCCCGGGCGGTCAGCTCACGTCCAGCGCGGTGATCTGCACCAGGGTCTGCCCCGCTTCCACCTCCAGGGTGTACTTTCCCGGGGGTACCGAGTCGAACGCAAACTGCCCCACGGGGTCCACGTCCACCTCCTCCTGGTGGACCTGACCTACCAACCGGGCCCGGGCGGGTTGCTCGAGCTCTCCCTCGCACCACACGGTCCCCGCCAGAATCCGCCGGGACGGGTCCGTGGGATCCTGGGTGATGGACACGCCCACGGTGAACTCCTCGGCCCGGTAGGTGGCGGAACTCAGCTGGACGCTGCCGCGCAGGGCGTAGGCCGGGGCGGGCTCTGCCACCCGGAGGGCGGGCAGCCACTGGGCCAGCAGGACCCGGACGTCCGGTCGGTCCCGGATGCGGAGGAACCGCTCCAGGCCCTCCAGCTCCTCCTGGCAACGCGGACACTCCCTCACGTGAGCCTCCACCTCCTCCCGGCCGGCCTGCAGGACCCCCAGGTGGTAGTCGCCCAGCACCTGCGGGTCGGGGCAGTGCATGCGGTACAGCTGCCTCGTCAGCGCGCTTTCCAGGGCCCGGTCTCCGTGCGTGTCCATGGCGAAGCCACCCCGTGGTCCGCGGTCTTCAGGGACCTCGGTTCTCCTCCCTTGCGTTTTCGCGCCCGGTCCGCGATCCGCCTCCTCCACCACCGCAGAGGCCGCCCTGCGGTTTTCGGGCCTTCCCTTCCGCCCGACGGCGGCTCCCCGGAAGGCTCCTCGCTGAGAAAACGCTCCAGGGAGGGATTTTCGACCATCCTCCCGGAAGATCCTGACCGGACATCCAAAAGACAACGGCCGCCAGGGAATCCGAGACTACGTTCGCACTTCACGAAGAACGGACCTACCGAGGCGAAAGAAACAGCCGAGGGACCACTAGACCGTACCGTGCGAACCCGTAGAATAGATCTGAGGCCATGGGAAAGCTCGTGGCGCAGGTGCGGAGCAGCTTCGGGCTGCGGGTCCACGAGGCCCGGGCCGCGGCGGGGCTGTCCCAGAGGGAGCTTGCCAGGGCCCTGGGCCTGCGCAGCGCGGTGGCGGTGGGAGACTGGGAGCGGGGGAAAGCGTTCCCCAAATTCGAGACCTTCCTGCGCCTGTGCGAAGTCCTGAACCGACCTCCTGCCTTCTTCCTCGAAGGGTACACCGCCTCACCGCGGGACGACGACCCCTGGGAGGCCCTGGAGAGGTTGGAGCAGCGGATGCAGCAGCGCCACCTGGAGTTGTTGCACCGGCTGGAGCAGCTTCCGGCGGAGGTGAGCGGCTGCCTGCCACCGGAGGAGGTGGCGCGGTTTCTGGATTCCATGGACTTCGAGCGGGACGTGCTCCCCAAACTCCCCCTGGACATCTCAGGGGCCCTGCGGGCGCGGAAGCTGCCGTCTGAGTTCGAGGAGGCGGCGTACGGCATCGCCAGGAACGCGGCGTGGCACGCGTGGGAGGTGACCCGGGACGCGGTCCGCACCTGGCTCCGCCGCCAGCGCCGCTGAAAGGTAGGAAACGTCAACGGGAGCTGCCCCGAGTGACCTCCCGGCTTTCGCCAGTTCGACCTCTCGGGACCCGCTCCCGTTGACGCTGCAATTATACGGTCGGCCGCCGCGGCTTGGCAATGGGGAACGAACGGTCGAGGGAGGCGATGTCTGCGTACCTGGAACCGGTGCCAGGAACCCGTCCTCGGTATCCGGTGCGTGGCACGGGAGACTGGGGCCAGTACCGCTGCCTGGTACCTGGAACCGGTGCCGGGAGTCTGGGACCGTCCCCGGTACCTGGTACCGCGTACCTGGAACCGGGGACGGGTACCGGGGCGGGGGACCTGGGGGACCGGGACGGTGGGTCTAAAAGAAGGCCGGGTTGGGCAAAACACTCACGATGGGCGAACGGGGCGTCCGCCTGGGGAGTGGCGGATGGCCACCCGGGTGGTCGGAAATGGCCGGTTGGGTGGTCTAGTTGGGCGTGGGTTTCGGGTAAAAGTGGGGCAAGAGCAGGTTTGGAAGGAGGTGGTGGCACGGAGGTTGCTCCGAGGAGGCTTTAGGTAACGCGGAAATCTCGTGAGGAGGAGGGAGAAGATGCTGGAACGGATCTGGAAGGCGCGGCGTGACGAGAGGGGCTTCACCCTCATCGAGCTGGTCATGGTGTTGGTGATCCTGGGCATCCTGCTGGCCCTGGCGCTGCCTTCGTACCTGGGAACGCGCCGGAAGGCGTACATCGCGGAGGCGGACCAGAAGCTGCAGGAGTGGGCCACGCAGCAGTGGCTCTACTACGTGGAACACAACGGCTTCGCCGGGACCGCACAGGTGTCCCTGCCTTCGAGCACCGCCAACTGGACCTTCAGCGGTGGAGCCTGCTCCGGGACTGCCGACTGCGTGGCCACTGCTACGGGTCAGGGCGTGGTAGCGGGCGCGTCCATCGTGTACACGATTCGAAGCAATGGCAGCCGATTCATTACCTCGGGTGGCTTCTGAGGCTGACCCGGACACGGTTCAGGGCGGCCGGGCTGCAGCCCGGCCGCTTCGCTGTTCGGGAGGCTTTGCTCGGATCGCGGGGCAAGAGTCCGCTGATGCGCAGTCTCCCCCAACTGCGTGCCACGTGCGCGCACCCTAGCATAACGCGCGCGATCGAGCTGAGCGCGCTGCTTTTCGTGTTGCTTTTGGGGGCTGCGTTGCGTCTTGAGCTCCTAACAGACCGCACCCTTTGGCACGACGAGGCCTTCAGCCTTGCGGTGGCGCGGAGGCCAGCAGGATACATCCTACGTCACCTGCCGGCTGCAGACCCGCACCCGCCCGGGTACTACCTGCTTTTGCGCGGGGTGCTGCTCATCTTCGGGGATTCGCTGGCGGTAGCCCGGGGGCTCTCTGCCGTTCTGGGCGTGCTGGCGGTATGGCTCACCTGGGCCCTGGGACGACGCCTCTTCGACCCAGCGACAGGTCTGGCTGCGGCCGGGCTTGTCGCACTCCACCCGTTCCAGATCTTTTCCTCCAACGAGATCCGCATGTACCCGCTGGCCACGTGCCTGGCTCTCCTTTCGACGTGGGCAGCGTGGCGGGCCGTGAAAGACGGGCGCATGCGCGACTGGGCCGCCTACGGCGTCAGCCTTGCCGCCATGGCGTACGTGAGCTACTACACCGTCGTAGTGGCTCTTGGGCAATGGGCGGTGTTGCTAGGACGGCGCAGGGGCCTGGCGGTAGCGCTTGCGGTCGGCGCGCTGATTTACAGCCCTTGGCTAGGGAGCGTGCCGAGGGAGACTCCGGGGATTGTCTTCGTGCGTGAAAGGCCAGAGCTACGCCACGCTCTAGAGCTGTTGGCTACGCAGGCATACGGAGGATACCTGTTCGGGACGACTACGTACCTCTCGGGAAGCAGGCTGGACGCTGTGCAGCACGGCATGCTTCTTGTGCCCTTCTTGCTTCTCATCGCTGTTGGGTCGGCCGCGACGTGGAGGACAGACCGGCATGGCGCGGCACTGGTTAGCGGGGTGTGGCTGGGTGGGGTCCTTGCTGCGGTTCTCACATCGGTGGCGGTGGGCCACCTGGCGGCGTATCCGCGCCACTTGGTTTTACTCCAGCCCTTCGCAGCGCTCCTTATCGGCGCAGGTATCGTCCATCTGAAGGAGATCGTCGAGCGGGCTCGGAAGGCTGTCGTAGTCGGCGCGGCGGCGGTGGCAGTGTTGTCCTTTCTAGGTCCGGCGGTGACCAACTTGCAGGGTAGCCCGGAGTACCAGGTTTTTCGGTACGATAGGGCGGCAGCGTACGTGCGTGCTCTGTACCGGACGGGGGACGCATTGGTCTTTTACCAGGCCGGGGCGCAGCACGTGTTCCGGGAGTATTTTGACCCGGGGGGCGTGCAGATTGGAATCGACCCGGAGTTCACGCGTTGGAGCCGCGAGGACATGCGGCCTGTATTGAAGCGCGCCGTGGGACCGCTGCGCGAAGTCCGCGGGCGGGTTTGGCTCGTCTTAGTCGGGCCGTACCCGGAAAACAGCCCCCTGGACCTAATCGAGGCGATCGAGGGGTTTGGGTTTCGAAGGGTGACCCGGCGCAACTTCGGTGGTGTGGAGGTCGTGGTATTGACGCGGCCGGCGGGGAGCTGACAGGTGGGTGGGACGGGAGGGAGCGTGAGTGCAGAAACCCCGCGGAATGGCGGGGGGCACGACATGCAGCCACGCCTTGGAACGCCCGGGGGGCTCAGCGTCTTGTTGCTCGCCGCGTTGCTCCGGTGGGAGCTCCTCGGGGTCCGGAGTCTGTGGTTCGACGAGGGGTACAGCCTGTTTGTGGCGCGGATGGGGTGGGCGGAGATCCTCCGGTTCTTGAGGCTCAACGACGCGCATCCACCCGGCTACTACCTACTCCTGTCAGCGTGGATGCGGGCGTTCGGGGACGGCCTGGCGGTGCTGCGCCTGCCGTCCTTCGCCGCAGGGGTGGCGTCCGTGTGGCTGACCTGGGGCCTGGGACGGAGGTGGGCGGGACCTGAGGTCGGGCTCCTGGCAGCCCTCCTGGTGGCGGTGAACCCCTTCCAGGTGTACGCCTCTAACGAGCTCCGCATGTACATGCCCCTCCAGGTGACGCTTCTCGCGGCCACCTGGGCCCTCGACCGGGCCGTGAGGGAAGACGGGCTCAGGTGGTGGGTGGCGTACGGGCTACTGGTAGCAGCTTCCGGCTACTTCAGCTATTTCGCGGCGTTCGCCGTTGTCCCGCAGGCCGCGTGGGCCGTTTGGCTGCTCGGCCGACGGGCGCCACGGGGACTGGCTGTGGCAGGGGTGGTAGCCCTGGGCCTCTACGCCCCGTGGCTTCCGTACCTGCACGGTTTCGCACAGCGCAACCCGCAGCTCTGGCTCATTCGCCCTCCCCTGACCTCGGACACCTGGCCTGGTCAGGTGGCAAGCTTTCTCGCATCACAGACATTCGGAGGTTACCTGCCCAATACCGTCACGTACCACAGGACCTCGCTGCTGGCGGAGGCGTACCTGCCGTTTTTGGCTCCCTTCGTACTCGCAGCTGCGGTGGGGGCGGCACGCCTCGTCCGGGACCGCCGGGGCGTGGCCCCTGCAGCCTGGCTGGGCGGACTGGGGCTGGCCATAGGGCTTTCTCTAGTCTCCGGAGTCCTGGTCGCCTACCCGCGGAACCTGGTTTTCCTGCAGCCGTTTGCTGCGGTGACGGTGGCCGCAGGTGCCGTGGAACTGTGCCGGAGGCTCCCGCACCACCTGCGGCGCGTTGGCCTCGTGGTGGCGGCGGGCCTGCTGCTCTTACAGGCGTGGGCGGGGCTTCAGAACCTGCAGTCCGGGAGGCCGGAGTTCGACGCCTTCCGTTACGACCGCGCCGCTAGGTTCCTCGACGAGCGGTTCCGGGCCGAGGACCTTGTGGTGTACTTCCCCACCGGGGTGGAGCACGCCTTCGGGTACTACTTCCGTCGGCAAGCCAAGTCCGTCAGCCTCGCGGCCCGCGTGGAGCAGTGGGACCCGCAGCAGCTCCGGCCGCTGTTCGCGGCGCTGGAGCCGCACCTGCGGGAGACCCGGGGCCGTGTGTGGACCGTCACCAGCCTGCCGGCGACCCGGCGGTCGCGGCCAAGTCAGCTACTCGAGGCGCTGTGGCAGACCGTGGAAGCTGCAGGATACCGCCGGGTCGGCCTACGGGACTTCTTAGGGGTGCAGGTCGCGCTGTTCGAGAGGTCGCCACGTTGAGGGTGTGGCTCGCGGTGCTGGCGTGTGCGGCAGTGTATGCGGCCGCGGGCTGGTACCTTGCCGCACCGCAAACCTTCTGGTCTTCCGACAACGCAGTGCGGTTCGTGCAGCTGGAGAGCATCCGCAGAAACGGGTACCGCAGCCTGGCCACGGTTTACCCGGCCGAAGACCTGGATCCGGAGCACGGTTTCTTTCCCATCGCGGAGGGTTTCTCGTACCGGCGGGACGGCCGGACGTACCTTTCTTATCCGTGGCTGTTCCCGCTGCTGGCCGCGCCCCTGTATGGCGCCCTGGGTTTTCCTGGGTTGCTGGTGCTGCCAGCGGCCGGAGGGTTGGCCGCGGCGGCTTTGGTCGGCCGGTCGGTGGGGCGGGTCAGCGCGGCGGGGGGTGTGGCAGCCGCGCTCTTGGTCGGTGCGGCAAGCCCGTTGGTGGTGTACGCGGCGGTCTTCTGGGACCACACGGTGGTGGCGGCCCTGGGCGCCGGGGCAGTCGCGTTGCTGTTGGGAGCCGGAGAGCGCGGAAGGGGCTGGCGGCAGGGGTTCTGGGCAGGCTTCCTGCTCGGGCTGGGGCCGCATTTCCGCAACGAGACGTACGTGTTCGCCGTTGCGGTAGCGGTGGGGCTGGTCGCCTCAGGGCGGATGAATCTCGTGCCACGGTTGCTGGCGGGCTTTGCCGTGGCCGCAGCGCCCCTGTGGGCTTACCACCTCTCGTGGTTTGGGCACCCGCTCGGGTACAAGGGGAAAGCTCTGATCGAGGCCACCGCGGCCCCCGGCCTGTGGGGTTACGTGCAACACCGGCTGCTGGTAGCCTACGATCTGTTGCTGTCCGTGGAGCATTACGGCAACGCGTTTCGGCCGCAGAGGCTAGCGGAGTCGGCTTTCGTAGCCCTCGGCCTGCTGGGTGGATCGGCGTTGCTGCGCTCTGGGGTGAGGCGTGGCAGTCCGGCGGTGGTGGCGGCGGGGGGATTGCTCGTAGCCGCGACGGGGGCGCGCCTGGTGGCCTTGAGGATCGCGGTGATGGGGTTGCTGCCGTCACTACCGTGGGTAGCTCTGGCGCTGTTGCGGCAGCCACGGGCCGTGGGAATACCCTCTCGAAACCCCTGCGGTGGGTGCAACCGGGGCCCCGGAAGCTCGCGGCGCGACTTCGGGGACGGTGCGGAAGACCGTTTCCTGTGGACGGTGGTCGGGGCGTACACCCTGGGCGTGGCCGCGGTCGGCAGCGTGGGCGGGCTGCAGTGGGGCCCGCGTTACCTGCTGCCGGCGGTGCCAGTGCTGGGGTGGCTCGCGGGCCGGTGGGTCGCGGAAGTCTGGGAAGAGCCGCGCCTGCGGGGTGCGGTGGCGGTTACCGTGGGCTGCGTGGTGGCGGCGGGGCTGGCCCTGCAGGTCCTCGGGCTGCGGTTTGCCCGTTACTCCCTGGACACCCTGCGGACTATGGAGGACGTCCTGCGGTCCACCCGGTACGAGGTCGTGGCCACCGGGTTCGAGCCGATGTTCCGGTCCCTGGGCGGGCTGTACTTCCAGAAGAAGCTGATGGCGGTGGACAGCCGCGAGGAGCTGCAATCCCTGGTGCGCAGGCTGGCGGAGCGGAGGGTGGCCGGCTGGACGTACGTGCCGCGTTTCGCTCGCGGCTTCGACGCGTGGACGGTGGAGGAGTGGACCCGGGATCGCCCGTGGCGGTTCCGGGTGGTGGACGACCGCACGCCCATGGTGGTGGAGTTCGGGGGCGTGCGGGAGCTCCGGCTGGTCACGTACCAGGGGTTCCCCGCGGCTGTGCCCGGGGCGGGCGCGCCGCCGTGGTGAAGGGCGGATTCCGCCCGGCTCACTCAGTCGCGAGCGCGGTTGGACAGCGCTAGGGGTCCCGGTCTCCCTTGGGCGCGGCTTCTCCGGAAGTGCTCCGGTCGGCGCCCTCGGCTACAATGTAGCCAGGAGGTGACACCGTGCGCCTGGGTAGCCCCATCTCGGTCCGCTTGGACAAGGAGGTAGACAGGCAGGTCCGTGGTCTTGCGCGCCGCACCAGGAGACCTCTGGGAAGGGTGATCAACGAGCTTATAGACCGTGCCCTGCGCATGCGACGCTTCCCCGGTCTTGTGTTCGTGGACGGGCCGGCGGGCCCGGTGGCGCACATGGCGGGGACAGGGTTGGACGTTTGGGAGATCGTGGCGCTGGTGCGTGCATACGGGTCGGCGGACTGTGTCCTGGAGAAGTTCCCGCAGCTGCCTGCGCGGGCAGTTCAGATCGCGCTTGCGTACGCCAGGGAGTACGCGGAAGAGGTAGAGGAGGCCATTCGCGAAAACGAGCGCCCTGCGGACGAGGTGATCAGGGAGTTTCCATTCATCCAGAAGGCCTCCCTCTAAGTGGCGCTCCGCGTCCTCCTGGATGCCCATCTGCCCGCAGCTCTGGCGGAGCTGCTGAGAGCTCGCGGCTACGACGTGGTTGCGGCCCAGGCGATCCCAGCCCTCCGGAGCCTCGACGACAGAAGCCTCCTCGCGGAAGCAGCAAAACAGCGCCGCGCGCTTGTCACGTACAACATCCGCCACTTCGCCCCGCTCGCAAGGGAGTGGGCGCAGACTGGACGAGAACACTGGGGAATCGTCCTCATCCACCCCCACACGATCCTGCAACGAGATCTCGGGGCCCAGCTCCTAGCTCTCGAAAAGCTCCTGGCCTCGACTCCGGAGGACGGCCTCAGGAACTTGACCGTCTTTCTGGAACCTTAGGAGAAGTCAAGCACTCCCCGTGCACGGAGAGCCGGAGGCGTGTTCCGCTCGTCGGTCCGGGGGGAACGGCACCGGCCGCAAGCCTTGCTCCGGGGAGCCGACGTCGCCGACCTTTCCGGTGCCGCGGGTGGTCAAAAAGGGCGCGGAGCTGCGTTCTTTCAGGTGGAAGCCGAAGGGTCCGGAGCCCCGGTTGCGGGTCTCAGCGGGCGGGGGGTAAGGTGGAGGCAAGGATGGCCACGGTAGAGGAGCGGCTGGCCTTCGTGGAGGGGCGGTTGCAGGAGCTGGCGGGGGGATACGCCCAGCTTCGGGAGGACATCCGGGACCTGCGGGAGCACGTCCTCCACCTGGACCAGAAGGTGGACCGGTTCCGGGAGGAGCTGACGGGGCGGACCGAAGCCTTGGGCACGGCCCTGGGGGGCCGGATTGACGCGCTGGACCAGAAGGTGGACCGGTTCCGGGAGGAGCTTGGCGGCCGCATAGAATCCCTGGGCGCCCGGGTGGACGCCCTGGACGACAGGGTGACCCGGTGGCTGAGGTGGCTGGTGGGGATCCTGGTGACGGCCCTGCTGACCCAGATCGGGGTCCTGAGCGCCGCCCTTTTCCGGTGATCCCGTAGTCGCAAGCCTCCGCGGGGCGGTCACGGGGGCGATGACCTTGGAGCGGAAGGCACACAGCCTTGTGGGCGCTTGTGCACGTCTGTTGCCGGTTTCCAAGGTCTTCTTTCAGCACTTCCGACGCGTTCCGGGAATTGGGTTCTGCCTCGCGTGGTTCGGCGGCACACGCGCGGTGCTGTGGGCGGTCGGCGTTCTGTCGAGGGAAGTGCTGGGGCCGTTCCTGCCAGTCCAGGAACCCGGAGCACCCTTCACCTCGAATCCATGGCTCGCGGTGTGGGGTCATTGGGACACACGGTGGTACTTGGACATCGCCACGAGGGGCTACTCGGCGGAGCCCGTCCCGCCGAGCGGGGAGGCCAACTACGCGTTTTTCCCACTGTACCCCCTCTTGATGAGGTCGGTGGCGTGGCTCTTGGGGGACCTTTTCGTGGCTGGACTGGTGGTCTCGAATGTGGCACTGATCGTTGCTTCGGTGCTGCTCTACCGCCTGGTCGAGACTGAGGCGGGGCGAGGTGCCGCCGAGCAGGCGGTGAAGTACCTGTTCCTGATGCCGACAGGATTCGTGTTTTCCGGAGTGCTCACCGAGTCCTTGTTCCTGGCGCTGAGTGTGGCTGCGTTCCGTGCCGCACAGGTTGGGGTTTGGTGGGCCGCGGGGGTGGCCGGGGGGCTTGCAGCCCTGACGCGACCCACGGGCGTGTTGCTCGTGTTGCCGCTGGGCTGGCTCTACTTCAGCAGGGCGGAGAACAGGCGCCAGTGGCCCAGAGGAGTGGCGGCGTTGGCTTCCGTCCCAGCAGGACTCGGAGTGTTCATGCTGTTCAACTGGCACCTCGCGGGAGACCCCCTCGCATTCGCGCACATCCAGAAGGCGTGGATGAAGTCCCTTTCGAACCCGGTGGAGGTTCTGCTGAGAGGTATGGGGGCTGACCTGCCGCAGCTTCGGGTCGGGGCGTATTTCGGGGTTGCGGTACTCGTGTTGTCGTTTGGGTTGGCCCGCGCTATGGGATTTCCGTATTTTCTCGTGAGCATCACAGGGGTGTTGATCCCGCTGTTGGGAGGGCAGATGGCGTTGTTCTCGATACCGCGCTACGCGCTGGGAGCGTGGCCGCTGGTGATCGGGATCGGTAAAGTACTGAAGCCGCCGTGGGATCCGGTTGTGAGCGCAATGTTTGGCTTGCTGCAGGGCTTCCTGATGGTGTTTTGGAGCAACGGCTCTCGGATGGTCATGTAGGTGAACGGTGGGCGGCGGGGGTGAGGGGAGGCGGGTCTACGCGGTGACGTGCTCACTGGTCCAAAACAGGGCGGGTGTGCGTTCTTTCAGGTGGAAGGCAAAGCGCCAGTCCGGGTTGCACGCCCCCGCAGGCGCGGGTAAGGTGGGAGGGAAAGGATGGCCACGGTAGAGGAGCGGCTGGCCTTCGTGGAGGGGCGGTTGCAGGAGCTGGCGGGGGGATACGCCCAGCTTCGGGAGGACATCCGGGACCTGCGGGAGCACGTCCTCCACCTGGACCAGAAGGTGGACCGGTTCCGGGAGGAGCTGACGGGGCGGACCGAAGCCTTGGGCACGGCCCTGGGGGGCCGGATTGACGCGCTGGACCAGAAGGTGGACCGGTTCCGGGAGGAGCTTGGCGGCCGCATAGAATCCCTGGGCGCCCGGGTGGACGCCCTGGACGACAGGGTGACCCGGTGGCTGAGGTGGCTGGTGGGGATCCTGGTGACGGCCCTGCTGACCCAGATCGGGGTCCTGAGCGCCGCCCTTTTCCGGTGATCCCGCAGCCCCTCGCAGGGCTACGCAAGCCCCACAGTCGGTCGGACACGGGCCCAGGAGGCAGGGACGGCAGGCAGGTCAGTCCCGGCTTCCCGCGTGGACGTAGGTCCAGCCGAAGCGGCCCTTCACGCAGAGAAAGCCCCTGGTGATGGGGTCGTCCAGGGGCGCGGTGACCCGGACGATGCGGTTGTCCTGCACGTGCAGCTCCAACTTGCAGCCCACCCCGCAGTAAGGGCACACGGTGGTCACCACGCGCTGGCGGGACTCGTCCCAGGTTCCCGCCCTGCGCATCTCGAACTGGGTCCTTGGCACCAGGGCCTCCGTGGGGCAGACCGCCACGCAGTTCCCGCAGAACACGCACGCGCTCTCAGGGAGCGACAGGTCGAAGCCGGGGTCAATCCGGGCTCCCAGCCCTCGGCCTGCCACCGCGATGGCGAAGGTGTTCTGCACTTCTGCGCCGCAGGCCCGGACGCACCGGTAGCAGAGGATGCACCGGTCCAGGTCCCGCACGTACAGCTCGTTGTCGAGCTTGGGAGCGGGTCGGGGCGAGGCGTCGCCCTGCCGGAAGGGCTCCCACCGCTGGGGACGCGCTCCGTACTCCGCGGCGTACCGCTGCAGCTCGGGCGCCAGGCTGGCGTCGGTGGAGCTCTGGAGGAGCTCGGTGACCATGCGCCGGCTGAGCCGCACCCGAGGGGTGTCCGTCCACACCCGCATCCCCGCCTCGGCCCTGCGGATGCACGCGGGCACCAGGACGCGGGAACCCTCCACCTCCACCACGCAGATCCGGCAGGCCCCGATGGGCTCGAGGACCGGGTGGTAGCAGAGGGTGGGCACGTCCTTGCCTGCGGCCCGGACCGCTTCCAGCAAGGTGGACCCCTCCGGGACCCGGACGGGCTCGCCGTCGACTTCCAGCCTGAGCGTGGGGACGTCCGACACGCCGCCTCCTACCGGCCCTCCAGGAGTCGGAGCCCGCTCAGGACCGCGCTGGGCGCCAGCTGCCCCAGGCCGCAGATGGAAGCGTCCCGCATGACCTGGGCGAGTTCCTCCAGCAGCGCCCGCAGCTCGCCGTCCACCCTGCCCCTGCGGCGGAGTTCGGCCACCAGCTCCAGCTGCCGCTGCGTGCCCACACGGCAGGGCACGCACTGGCCGCACGACTCGTCCCGGAAGAAACGCGCCACCCGCTCCACCACGGCCCACAGGTCGGTACGGTCGTCGAACACCACCAGGGCTCCGGACCCGAGGGCCGCACCGGCCTCCTGCAGGGTCTCCACGGCGAGGGGTGTATTCAGCTGGTCGGGGGGCAGAAAGGTTCCCGCCGCTCCACCACACAGCACCGCCTGGATCCCCCGTCCGTCCGGGACTCCTCCCGCCAGCTCCTCCACGATGACGCGCAGGGGCGTGCCGAAGGTCACCTCGTACACGCCAGGCCGCCGCACGTGACCGCTCACGCACACGAGCTTGGTGCCCTTGGACCGGTCCGTGCCGAGACCCGCGTACCACGTACCTCCTCGGGCCAAGATGGGCGGGACGCACGCCAGGGTCTCCACGTTGTTAATCGCCGTGGGGCGTCCGAACAGCCCGGCCTGGGTGGGGAAGGGCGGCCGGTTCCTGGGTTCTCCCCGGAAACCCTCCAGGGAGTTGAACAGGGCCGTCTCCTCGCCGCACACGTACGCACCCGCACCGCGGCGCACCTCTACGTGGAAGGAGAAGTCCGTCTCCAGGATGCGGTTTCCGAGGTAACCCGCGTCCTGCGCGGCCTCCACCGCCGCGGCCAGCACGCGGTACGCCTCGGGGTACTCGCCGCGGACGTACACGAAGCCCCGGGCGGCACCCACCGCGTAGGCCGCGATGGTCATGCCCTCCAGGACCGCGAAGGGGTCCTGTTCCAGCAGCACCCGGTCCTTGAAGGTCCCGGGTTCGCTTTCGTCCGCGTTGCAGACCACGTACCGGGGCGGCGCTTCCCTGGCGGTGAGGGCCCACTTCCGCCCGGTGGGGAAAGCGGCCCCGCCCCGGCCGACCAGCCCGGACCGCTCCACCTCCGCCACGGTGGCCTGCGGGCCGATCTCCAGGGCCCGCCGCAAGCCCTGGTAGCCGCCCAGGGCGCAGTACTCGCGGAGCGAGGTCGGCGGAATCCGGCCGCAGCGGGCCAACAGCAGCGGGGTCCCGTCGCCCTTCCAGCCGAGGTGCGTGGGAGTCGGCACCGCCGGAGGACCGTGGTCTCCCCGGAGCCAGGCCTGCAAGCGGATATCGAGCTCCTGAGGGGTGAGGGCCACCAGCACTTCCTCGCCCACCAGGGCAGCACCCGGGCGGTCGCACTGCCCCAGGCAGGGCGACCGGCTCCAGCCCACGGCCGGTACGGCGGCTCCGTCGGTCCCGGGACCACCGGTTGCTTGTCCGTGGGGCGCGTGGACCGGGTCCGGCAGGCTGCTTCCCAGCCGCTCTTGGAGGAGTTCCTGGAGGGATGCGGCCCCGTGGAGCATGCACACCACGTCGTCGCAAAGGTGCACCACCCGCGGAGGGCGCGGCTCGGTCGCCAGCAGGGCGTAGAAGGTGGCGACCCCGTACACCTCTGCCAGGGGCAGGGCCAGCTCGCGGCACACGGCCGCAGCCGCGGGATAGGAGATCCAGCCGCGGGCCGCCTGCAGGGCTCGGAGGGCGGGCAGCAGAAGGTCCCGGCGTCCCCTGCGCTCCTCGGGCCGCAGGTGGCCCCAGACTCCCTGCAGGGCCTGCCACTCCTCGGGAGCCGGGGCGGGCGCGCGCTCCAGACGCTCGAGCTCCACGCCCCAGCCTTGGAGGAAACCCAGCTCCGAACTCACGTCGCCTCCTGAGCCGCCGGGGCGCGCGCTGCCGCCACCGCCTCGTGCACGGGTTCCACGCGCACGGCCGTGGCCTTGAACTCCGCGGTCCCGGACTTGGGATCTGCGGCGTCCACGGTGAGGAAGTTGGTGGGGGTCTTCTCGGGGAAGTGCAGGGTCATGAAGCACAGCCCGGGCGAGACCGTGGAGGAAAGCCAGGCGGTGGCCTCCACCGACCCACGGCGGGAAGAGACCCGTACCGGGTGACCGTGGGAGATGCCGTACCGCCGGGCGTCTTCGGGGTTCAGCACCACGTACTCCTGCTGGGGCGCCGGGGCCGGATACAGGGCGGTCTGCACCCCGGTGTTGAAGAAGTACAGCCGGCGGCCGGTGGTGAGGAGCAGCGGGTAGTCCTCGTCCACCCGGTCTGTGGGAGGCTCGTAGTCCGCGGGCAGGAAGGGCGCCCGGGGACCTTCCACAGGACGCTTCCACAGGCGGCTGTGCAGGAACTGCTCGCCGGGGTGGTCCTCGCTGGGGCACGGCCACTGGATCCCGCCCAGCTCCTCCAGGCGGCGGTAGCTCATGCCCCGGTGCAAGGGGGAAAGCAGCCGGACTTCGTTCCACACGGCCTCCGCGTCCGGGTAGTCCCAGTCGCGGCCGAGGCGGCGCGCCAGCTGCTGGATGATCCAGAGGTCGTCCCGGGCTTCCCCCGGAGGGTCCAGGGCCTTGCGGACCCGCTGCACCCGCCGCTCGCTGTTGGTGACCGTGCCCTCGGACTCGCACCAGGCCGCGGCCGCGGGGAGGACCACGTCCGCCAGCTCGGCGGTGGCGGTGAGGAAGATGTCCTGCACCACCAAGAACTCAAGCTGCGCGAACAGCCGGAGGACCCTCGTGGCGTTGGCGTCGGACCGGACGGGGTTTTCACCGATGACGTACAGCCCGCGGAGTTCGCCCCGCTCCATGGCGTCGTACATGGCCGTGAGGTGCCAGCCTGCCCTGGGCGGGATTCGGCAGTCCCACGCCCGCTCGAAGCGGGCCCGGACCTCGGGGTCTTCCACGTTCTGGAAGCCCACCAGCCGGTTGGGCAGGGCCCCCATGTCACCGCCGCCCTGGACGTTGTTCTGTCCCCGGAGGGGGTTGAGGCCGGAACCGTAACGGCCCACGTGTCCGGTGAGCAGGGCCAGGTTGATGAGGCTGGTGACGGTGTCCACCGCGTTGTGGTGCTCGGTGATCCCCAGGGTCCAGCAGATCATGGCCCTGGGCGCGGTGGCGTACTCCCGGGCGGTGGCCGCGATCAGGTCGGCCGGTACGCCGGTGATGGCCTCGGCCCGCTGCAGGGTGTAAGGCTGGACCACCTGCCGGTAGCGTTCGAAGCCCTCCGTGGCTTCCCGCACGAACTCCTCGTGCACGAGGCCTTCCTCGATGATCACCCGGCCCATGGCGTTGGCCAGGGCGATGTCCGTGCCCACCCGCACCGGGAGCCAGCGGTGGGCGAAGGCCACCGAGGAGGTCCTGCGCGGGTCCACGGCCACCAGGCGGGCTCCCCGGCGGACGCCCCGGAGCAGGTGGAGGAACAGGACGGGGTGGGTCTCCCGGGCGTTGGAACCCCACAGGAGCACGAAGTCCGTCTCCTCCATCTCCCGGTAGGAGTTGGTCCCGCCGCCCGCACCGAAGACCGCCGCCAGACCGGCGACGCTGGGGGCGTGTCAGGTGCGGTTGCAGCTGTCTACGTTGTTGGAGCCCATCACCTGGCGGGCGAACTTCCCCGCCAGGTAGTTGAGCTCGTTGGTGGACTTCGAGCAGCTGAACAGCCCGAAGCCCTGACCCCCGTAGCGCTCCCGGATCCGCCGCAGACCCTCCGCGGCCCGGTCCAAGGCCTCTTCCCAGCTGGCCCGGACCAGCCGGCCGTCCCGGCGGACCAGGGGGTAGGTCAGGCGCCGGCCGGGTCCCGGGAGGGAGTCCCGGTCCTCTGGTCGGAGTGTGCGGACCGCCACGGCTGCCTCCTCCCCAAGGTGGGCTGAGGGAAACGTAGCGCTTCCCCCGCCGGTGGCGCAACCCCCGGGGGCGGGTCCCAGGTGCCGGGACGCCCCCGCGGGCGCGATAATGACTACAAGCACCGTCAAGGGAGAGGAGGGAGCGATGCGCAGAGCCAGGACGTGGGTCGGCGTTGCAGCTGCCTTGGCTTTCGCCTTGGTCACCGCCCCGAGTCACGCGCAGGGGGACCTGGTGCCCGCGGCGCGGGCGGAGGGGCGAGTGGTGGTGTACGGAACGATGGCTGCGGACAACTTCGACGTGATCGCCCGGATCTTCAAGGGGCGGTACGGCGTGGACGCGGAGTACTGGAGGGCAGCGCCGGACCGCCTTCTCGACCGCGTGCTTTCGGAGCTTCGGGCACGGCGGGTCATGTTCGACGTAGTCATCGGGCCGAGCTACGCCTTGCGTCTCCTCAAGCGTCAGGGCGCCTTTGCGCGCTACGCCAGCCCGTCGTACGAACTGTTCCCACGGCCGACCTGGGACAAGGACGGCGTGTTCTCCCCCCCTTACCGGGTCACCCCGGTGGGCATCGTGTACAACACGCGTCTCGTACGGAGCGAGGAAGCGCCCCGCAACTACCTGGACCTTACCGACCCGCGGTGGCGAGGGCGGATCGGCATGGCGGACCCGACCCTCAGCGTCTTCAGTGCCGCCTGGCTCGTGAACCTGAGGAAGTACTTGGGGCCCCAGTGGCGGAGCTTCGTAGAGCGTTTGGCGGAGAACCTCGGGGCTTTGGAGGAGTCCACGCTGACCGTGGCGAGTAAGGTCGGGGCAGGCGAGCAGGCGGTGGGGATCAGCCACCTGAACTTCATGTACCTCTTGGCGCGCGCTGGGGCCCCGTTGGACTACGTCCGGGCAGATCCGATCCTCGCGGACGCCCAGGTGGCAGCGGTGGGCCGAAACGCGCCACACCCCAACGCCGCCAGGCTGTTCGTGGACACGCTGACGTCACGGGCCGGGCTCCTGGCTTTGGCGCAGGCGGGGGAGTTCGTCCTGGTGCCGGGCATTTACCCTCCTGTCCGGGACGCGGACCGGCTGAAGCTGGTGGTGATGGAGGATCTCGACGAGGAGGGGTACGCCCAGTTCCGGCAGGAATTCGGGGCCCTGTTTCGAGGCCGGCGGCGGTGAGGTCTTTGGTGGGGAGGTGTTGGTCGTGCGGGGCCGGTGGCCGAGGGCGATCTTCTACGATTCCAAGGGCACGTTGTTCAACTGGGCGTGGACGTGGCAGAAAACCGCGGAGGAGCTGGTGAGCCGCTACGCGCCGGAGGTGTCCGCGAAAGAGTTCTACGAAGTGCGTGACCTTCTGGAGCTGACGGACCTAGTGGCACAGAACCTCGGGGTGGGTGCCGGGTAGGTGACCTGGCCACGGAGGTCGCGCGGAAGACCACTCGCCTCTGCAGGAGGCAGCGATGCACCGCGAGTTGGTTGAACCGAGCCGTCGGATTCCGGTGTACGCGGAGAGCGACGTGGTGGTGCTCGGAGGCGGCCCCGCCGGGATCGCGGCCGCCGCGGCGGCGGGGCGGATGGGTTGCTCGACGCTGTTGGTGGAGCGGTACGGGTTCCTCGGGGGAATGGGGACGGCGGCAGGGGTGACCAACTTCTGCGGCTTTTACGCCAACGTGCACGGGGAGCACCGGCAGGTGGTGTTTGGGGTGGCCCAGGAGCTCCTGGAGCGGATGGGTCGGATGGGGGGATTGAGCCGACCACACCCGTCTTTGGGCGGTCGGATCCTGGCGCAGGCGTACGATACGTCGGTGTACAAGATTGCCGCGGACGAGCTGCTGCTGTCCTCGGGGGTCGAGGTCTTGTTCCACGCTCTGGGCGTGGGGGTGGTGATGGAGGGAGAATCCCGGGTGGAGGCGCTGGTGGTGGAGACGAAGAGCGGGCGGCTGGGGATCCGGGGCCGGGTGTTTGTGGACTGTTCGGGGGACGGGGACCTGGCGGCCTGGGCGGGGGTACCGTACGAGAAGGGCAAGGGACCGGGAGAGCTGTTGTACCCGACGACGATGTTTCGGGTGAACGGGGTGGACGCGGAGCGGGCGGGGAGGGCGTGGGAGGTGATTCCCAGGCTGATGGAGGAGGCGGAGCGTGCCGGGAGGCGGTTTCCGCGGAAGGCGCCGATTGTGCGGCCGCAGCGGAATCCGCTGGAGTGGCGGGTGAACTTTACGCAGATCCGGAATCCGGACGGTAGTCCGGTGGACGGGACGGATGCACGGCAGCTGAGCTATGCGGAGGTGGAGGGGCGGCGGCAGGTGTGGGAGATGTTCGAGTTTCTGCGCGAGTGGGTGCCTGGGTTTGAGGGGTCGTACATTGTGGACATTCCGCCGCAGGTGGGGATACGGGAGACACGGCGGGTGGTGGGGGAGTACCAGCTACGGGAGGAGGACATTTTGGGGTGTGCGGAGTTTGCGGACGCGGTGGGGGTGAACGGGTGGCCGGTGGAAGACCACGTACTGGGGACCGTACAGATCCGGTGGCCGCCGGAGGGGTCGAGGGGGTACAACCAGCTTCCGTACCGGATGTTGTTGCCGAAGGGGGTGGACAATCTTCTTGTGGCGGGACGGTGCGCGTCGATGACGCACGGGGGGCAGTCGGCGGCGCGGGTGTCGGGGCCGTGCTTTGTGATGGGGGAGGCTGCGGGGACGGCGGCAGCCCTGAGCCTACGGAAGGGGGTCGTGCCGCGGGCGCTAGCGGTGGTGGAGCTGCAGCGGCAGCTGGAAGCCAACGGGGTGTTTTTGGGCTAAGGAACACCGCCGGGGTCGGAGCCCGACTGGGCGGATTGAGGCCGTTGGCCTCCGGGAGGGAAACCGTGACGCGGGGGTGGGAAGGATGAAGTGGGTCACGCGCCGGAACGCCAAGGTGGACCGGATCGCCTGTCCCTGGCTCATCCGCCGGTTCATCGACCCACAGGCCGAGTTCCTGTTCGTGCGAGCTGAGGAGGTGGGGACCGTTGCAGAACAGGAGGGCGCCATCCCGTTCGACGTGCCCGGCGTAGAGCTCGGCCACCGGGAGGGGCGGTGCAGCTTCGAGTCGCTTCTGCGGAAGTACGGGCTCGAGGATCCCGCCCTCCTGCTCCTGGGCCGCATCGTCCACGGGGCGGACATCCCGGAGGACGTGGGAATCGAACCGGAAGCCGCGGGGCTCCGGGCGGTGGGCCATGGATTTGCCCTCTTGCTCGGCGAAGACGACCAGGAGAAGCTGAGGCTCCAGATGCCCGTCTACGACGCCCTGTACGCTTGGTGCCGACACCGGCTCGGGACCGCCTGAGCGTGGACGGGCTGTGTATGGGGCCAAGGTCCGGGGGCTGGTGCTGGCGGCGCGGGGCCTGCGGATGTTCGGCTATGGCCTCCTCTCCGTGGTCCTACCTGTCCACCTCACGGAGGTGGGCCTCTCCCCGGCGCAGGTGGGGCTGCTGTTCACCGTCGCCCTGACAAGCGGAGCAGGCTCCGCCGTCCTCGTCTCCTCCCTCGTGGGTCGGTGGGGGCCGCGGCGGGTGTTGGTGGCCTGTGCCGGCCTCATGGCCATCTCCGGCGCAGCCTTAGCCCAGGCGCCCGGTTTCCCCCTGCTGGTCCTGGTAGCCGCCCTGGGGCTCGTGAGCCCTAGCGGCCAGGAGGTCGGCGGCTTCCAGCCCATCGAGCAGGCACTCCTCGCCGAGGAGGACGGGCGGACTGCGGACGTACGGCCGTACGCCTGGTACGACTTCACCGGGTTTTTGGCAGGAGCCGCAGGGGCTCTGGCCGCGGGCGCCGGAGCCTACATCCTGCAGGGACCGGAGAGGGCGTTGGGGCCTACGGAGGCCCTTCTGTGGGCCTTCGTAGGCGTGGGGGCGCTGCTGACAGGGATCTACGCGCTGTTCCCCTCGTCCGGCCCGGCGGTGGACCGCAGCCCCCGGAGAGCTGGCCTGCACCGGTCGCGCCGCCTCGTCCTCGGCCTCACGGCCCTCTTTGGGCTGGACGCCCTGGCAGGCGGGCTCGTGGTCCAAGGGCTGGTGGCCCTGTGGTTCTCTCAGCGGTTCGGGTTGGGGCTGGAACAGCTGGGCCCGATCTTCTTCGGCACGAACGTCCTCTCCGCCCTGTCCTTCCCGGCGGCGGCTCACTTGGCGCGGCGGTTCGGCCTGCTCCGCACCATGGTCGGTACGCACCTCCCGTCCAACGTGCTGTTGGCCTCGGTGCCGTTCATGCCTTCTTGGCAGACGGCCGCCGTGGTCCTCCTGGCGCGTCACGCCCTCTCCCAGATGGACGTACCGGTCCGCCGCGCCTACACCATGGCGCTGGTAGCTCCCGAGGAGCGGGCGCAGGCTGCAGGTTTCACCAACGCGGTGCGCAACTTCGCCGCGGCCATCGCCCCGGTGTTTTCGGGGGTGGCCCTGCAGGCCGCGCCGGCAGGACTCCCCTTCGTGGCGGCGGGTGCCCTGAAAGCCACGTACGACGTGGTGCTCTGGCTCGTGTTCCGCCGCGTCCCCCTGCGGCAGTAGCACCGCCGGACGGGTGCGCCTCCGGGGCGGGCGTGCCTCGTCGCTGCTTGACTCGCGAAATGCGAGAGCCTATTCTCAACATGCGGATGCAGGGGTCCAGGAGCACGGGCCGGGGGCGGGCCGCAGCCGGGACGCTGGAGAGGGGGCTGCGGCTGCTGGTCCTGCTGGCCACGGAGCCCGATCCCATGACCGTGAAGGAGCTGGGGCTCCGGCTCCGGGTACCCGTGAGCACCGTGTACCGGTACCTGGCACCCCTCCTGGACCACGGGCTGGTCAGGCGCGTAGGCCGGGACGGGCGCTACGCCGTGGGGCCCAGGGCGGTGACCCTGTGGGCGGCGTTCCGCCGCAACATGGACCTCGTGGCGGCCGCCCGTCCGACCATGGAGCAGCTGTGCCGGCAGACCCAGGAAACCGTGCTGCTCACGGTGGTGGTGGGCAACCGGGCCATGTGCGTGGAGACGGTAGAAAGCCCGCTCCCCATCCACTACTCCTTCCGCCCGGGGGTAGACCGGCCCCTGTACGCGGGCGCTTCCGCGAAGGCTTTACTGGCGTTCCTGGACGCACGTCAGGTGCAGGAGATCCTGGAGGAGGCCCGGGAACGGGCGCCCCACCTGTACGCGGGGCTGCCGCAGGCGCTCCAACAGATCCGGGCCGACGGCTACGTGGTGACCCAGGGGGAGGTGGACCCGGACGCGTGGGCCGTGGGGGTCCCGCTGTTCGGGGAGGCGGGGGTGCTGGAAGGTGCCCTGAGTCTGGTGGCACCCGCCTTCCGCACGGGCCCCGACCGCGCCCCTGGCCTCGTCCGGTGTACGGTCCAAGCTGCCCGGGAGATCGAACAGCGGCTCCGAGGAGCGGGGTGAGAACGACACAGGAGGGGAGAGCCATGAGGAAGGTTGCTGCGGTGCTGGCAGGAACACTGTTGGCGCTGGCGGGAGGCTGGGTGACGCCCGTGCTCCCCCAGGCAGCTCCCGTGAAAGTCGGCGTCCTGGCTCCCCTGTCCGGGTTCGCGGCCGCGGACGGGAAGAGCGTGCTCACGGGGGCGGAGATCGCGGCGGAGGAGATCAACGGCAAGGGCGGTCTGCTCGGAAGGCGCGTGGAGCTGGTGGTGTACGACGACCAGGCGGACCCCAAGCAGGCGGTGAGCTTCGCGCGGCGCCTGGTTGAGCTGGACAAGGTCTCCTTGATCCTCGGAGGGTCGTACAGCGGAGCCAGCCTGGCGGCCGCGCCCGTGGCGAACGAAGCCGGGATCCCCTTCATGGCGGCGTACGCGGTGCACCCGGACGTGACCCGGGGGAAGCCCTACGCCTTCCGCATGGGGCTGCTAGGCCCCGTGCAGGGCCGGGTGGGAGCCCAACTGGTCCACGACCTGGGCGCCAAGCGGGTGGCGGTGCTGACCATCCAGAACGACTTCGGCCGGTCCCTGGAAGCCGGGTTCCGGGAGCACGCGGGGAAGGTGGGCCTTGAGATCGTGTTCGCGGAACTGTACCCGCCGGGCAACCAGAACTTCACCCCCGTGTTGGCCCGCATCCGGGGGTCCGGGGCAGAAGCGCTGTACGCCAGCGGGTACTACGCGGAGGCTGCGAACCTGGTCCGCCAGGCGAAGAGCCTGGGCCTGCGGATCCCCATCATCGGCCAGGAGGGGTATGACTCTCCGAAGTTCGTGGAGCTGGCCGGCCCCGCGGCGGAAGGGGTTCTGCTCACCACCACCCTCGACCGGGATAGCCGCAACCCCGAGGTGCAGAACTTCCTGACCAAGTACAAGGCCAAGGCCGGAATTCCCGCGGACATGGTGGCGGCCTCCGGCTACTCCGCCCTGAAGGTGCTGGGGATGGCCGTCCAGAAGGCGGGGCGGCTGGACCCTGCGGCGGTGGCCTGGACGCTGAAGTCCATGGCGAACCTGGACACGGCCGTGGGGCACGTGTACTACTTCACGGAAGACGGAGACCCGGTGAAGACGGTGACCGTCCAGGTGGTCCGCAAGGGCGAGTTCCGGCGGTTCCGGAACTACACGGCCATGGCGCTGGTGAAGCCCTAGCACCGTGTCCGTGAACGGACTCAGGCACACACCGCCGCGGTCCCCGGAGATCGCCGAGGCCGTGTAGTCGGGCAAAGCGCGTGGACTGGCAGACCCTGAGCGCCTTGGCCGCGGACGGACTGGCGGTGGGCTCCCTGTACGCCCTCACCGCCTTCGGCCTCACGCTGGTGTACGGCCTCCTCCGCGTTTTGCACGTGGCCCACGCGGGGGTGTACGCGGCAGGCGCGTACGCGGGGTGGCTCGCGTTCCGCGGCGGTGGGGGGTTGGGCTGGGCCCTCCTGGCGGGCGCGGGGTGTGCGGTGGCGCTGGGCCTGCTTCTGGAGTGGTGGTTCTACCGGCCGCTCCAGGGCCGGTCTCCCCTCGTGGCCTTGATCGGGTCCATCGGGCTGTTCGTGGCCGTGGGGGACCTTCTGCGGATCCTCTTCGGACCGTACCAGCACAGCCTTCCCGTCCTGCCTCCCCGGACCGTGGTGGGCCCCGTGTCGCTGCCCCAGTTGGTGGTGGTGGCGGCCACCGCGGGGCTCTTCCTGGTCGTCTACGGCATCGCCACGCGCACGCCCCTCGGGGTCGGGTGGCGGGCCATCGCGCAAGACGCGGAGATGGCCGCGGCGGTGGGAGTCCCCCTTCCCCGGTACACGCAGCTGGCCTTCGCCCTCGCCTCGGCCCTCGCGGGGGTGGCGGGCGTGCTGGTGGGCGTGTACTACAACCAGGTCTACCCCACCATGGGGGCGGTCCCCGCGTACAAAGCGCTCGCGGTGGTGGTGCTGGGAGGGCTGGGGAGCCCGTGGGGCACCGTGGCGGCGGGGCTGCTGCTGGGGGTGGTGGAGTCCGTGGCCGTGGCGTACTTCGGCAACCGGTTCCCCCCGGAGGGCGTGGCCTTCCTGGCCATGATGCTCGTGCTGCTGTTCCGGCCTCAGGGCCTGTTGACGGCGGAGCCGCAGGGGTAAGCGGTGTACGCGGTCACGGTCTTCACCCAGCTGTGCATCTACGCGGTCCTCACCCTGTCCCTGAACCTCATCACGGGGCTGGCCGGGCAGGTGTCCCTGGGGCACGCGGCCTTCTTCGGCATCGGTGCGTACGTGGTGGGGGTGCTCACCACCCACGGGATCCCCTTCGCGCCCGCGTGGCTCGTGGGAGGCTTGGTGGCCGCGGGGTTCGGCCTAGTCCTGGGCAGCATCAGCCTGCGCCTCCGGGAGGACTTCCTCGCCATCGCCACCATCGCGTTCAACTTCGTGGTGGTGGCGGCGTTCCTGTACCTGCCGTACTTCGGCGGGGCGTACGGGATCAGCGGGATCCCCAAGCCCCTGGGGAACGCAGGGTTCCCGCTGCTGGTGCTGGCCACCACCCTCGGCGTGGTGTGGTTTCACGAGCGCGCTCGGGCCTCCGACCTGGGCCTGGCCTGGATGAGCCTGCGGGAGTCGGAGGTGGCCGCGGAAGCGGTGGGCGTGGACGTACGGCGGTTCAAGGTCACCGCCTTCGTCCTGGGGACGGGCCTGGCCGGGCTGGCGGGCGGCCTGTACGCCGCGTACATCGGGGTGATCCGGCCCGAGGACTTCGGGTTTCCGCTGTCCGTAACCCTCCTGGCCATGGTGGCGGTGGGCGGGATGGGGACCCTCTGGGGGCCCCTGGCCGGGGCCTTCGTGCTGGGAGGCTTCGCGCAGGCCTTCGCCTTCGTCCACAACTACCAACTGGTCCTGTACGGCCTGCTCCTGGCTTTGGTCATGCGGTACCGGCCCCAGGGCCTCCTGGGGAAGCTGGGATGACGGTCCTGGAAGCCCGCAACCTCACCAAGCGGTTCGGGGGCCTGGTGGCGGTGTCCGGGGTCCACCTGCGGGTAGACGCCGGGGAGCTGTTGGGCCTGTTCGGCCCCAACGGGGCCGGGAAGACCACCCTCTTCAACCTCATCTCCGGGACCCTGAGGCCGGACGAGGGCGAGGTGGTGTTCTACGGGGAGCCCATCACGCACATGCCCCCGCACGCACGGGCGCGCCGGGGCATTGCCCGGACTTTTCAGGTGGTGCAGGCCTTCGGGGAACTCACGGTGCTGGAGAACGTCCTCACCGCCCTGGCGCACCGCGCCCTCACCGGTTGGCTTCCCCTCGGCCGGTACGACGCTCCCGTCCGGCGACGGGCGGCCATGGAGCTCCTGGAGAGAGTGGGGCTGGCGTCCCGGGCGGGAGAGCGGGCCAAGAACTTACCCCTGGGGCTGCTGAAGCGGCTGGAGGTCGCCCGGAGCCTGGCCTTGCAACCCAAGCTGCTGCTCCTGGACGAACCCCTGGGCGGCCTCAACCTGCGGGAGTCGGAACAGCTGCTGGAGGTGTTGCTCGCCCTCCGGGGCCAGACCACCATGGTCCTGGTGGAGCACAACGTGCGGATGGCCCTGCCGGTGTGCGACCGGGCGGTGGCCATGGACGCAGGCCGGGTGATCGCGGAAGGACGCCCCGAGGACGTTCGCCGTCACCCGCAGGTTATCGAAGCGTACCTGGGGGAGGGGGAGGATGCTTGAGGTCTCCTCCCTGACCGTGTACTACGGCAAGGCCCTGGCGGTGGAGCAGGCGAGCCTTCAGGTGGGCCCCGGGGACTGGGTGGCGTTGTTGGGCCCCAACGGCGCGGGGAAGACCACCCTCCTCAAGGCCGTCCTCGGTCTCGTCCCCTCCCGGGGCCAGGTCCGGTTCCAAGGAGAAGACCTGTCGGGCCTGCCCCCGTGGGAGCGGGTCGCTCGAGGCATCGGGTACGCGCCGGAAGGCCGGCGGGTCTTCCCCAGGCTGACGGTGTTGGAAAACCTCCTGCTGGCGGGGCGCCGCTTGGGAGACCAGCAGCGTCGGGAGGCCCTGGAGCAGGTCTACGCGCTGTTCCCGCGGCTGGCGGAGCGCGCGCGGCAGGCGGCAGGCACCCTCTCGGGGGGAGAGCAGCAGATGCTGTCTTTGGGCCGCGCGTTGATGGGCAGGCCCAGGCTCCTGCTGATCGACGAGGCTTCCCTGGGTCTGATGCCCAAGTTGGCACGGCAGCTGTTCGACGCGCTGGCCCGGGTCCACGCGCAGGGGATCTCCATCCTCATGGTGGAGCAGAACACGCGCCTGGCCCTTCGGCACGCCCAACGGGCCTACGTCATGGAGGCGGGCCGCGTGGTGCTGGAGGGTCCCGCGGACCGGGTGGCGAGGGAGGCCGCCCTGGTGGAGAGCTACGGCCTACAGACCGGGCCGTGAGCAGCGGTGTGGGGAGAGTCCTCGGGGAGACGGGGGTGTTTGGTGGTGTACGGGAAGGAGGTGAAAACGTGCGTTCTGTGAGGGCACCACGGGGGCCGGTGCGCACGGCCAAGGGCTGGATCCAAGAGGCCGCCAAGCGGATGCTGCTGAACAACCTGGACCCGGAGGTGGCGGAGCGGCCGGAGGAGTTGATCGTCTACGGGGGCCGGGGAAAGGCGGCGCGGAGTTGGGAGGACGTCGACCGGATTGTGGAGGTTCTGGACCGTCTGGAGAACGACGAGACGCTGCTCGTGCAGTCGGGCCGGGCGGTGGGGGTGTTCAAGACCTTCCCCATGGCGCCGCGGGTGATCCTGGCCAACTCCAACCTGGTGCCCCGGTGGGCCACCTGGGAGGTGTTCGACGAACTGGAGCGCAAGGGGTTGATGATGTACGGGCAGATGACCGCTGGGTCGTGGATTTACATCGGGACGCAGGGGATCCTGCAGGGCACCTACGAGACCTTCGCGGCCGCCGCCCGTCGGTACTTCGGAGGGACTCTGCGGGGCACCATCACGGTGAGCGCGGGCCTGGGTGGGATGGGGGGTGCGCAGCCCCTGGCGGTGACCCTCAACGAAGGGGTGGCCATCATCGTGGAGGTGGACCCGCAGCGGATCCAGCGGCGGCTGGAGACGGGGTACCTGGACACGTGGACCGCGGACCTCTCCGAAGCCCTGAAGATGGCGGAGGAGGCCAAGCGTCACAAGCGGCCCCTGTCCATCGGCCTGTTGGGCAACGCGGCCCGGGTCCTGCCGGAGATGGTCCGGGTCGGGTTCACGCCCGAGCTGGTCACGGACCAGACCAGCGCCCACGACCCCATGTACGGCTACGTGCCACCCCTGGAGCCCGACGAGACTCCGGACGAGCTGCGGAGGCAGGACCCGCAGGGATACCGCATGCGGGTGCTGTTGGCCATGGCGGAGCACTGCCGGGCCATGGTGGAGATGAAGCGGCGGGGCGCGGTGGTGTTCGACTACGGCAACAACCTCCGTTCCTTCGCGCGGGAAGGCGGATTCCAGGACGCCTTCAGCTACCCGGGGTTCGTGGAGGCCTTCCTCCGCGACCTGTTCTGCGAGGGGCGCGGGCCCTTCCGGTGGGTGGCCTTGTCTGGCAACCCGCAGGACATCTACCGGACCGACGAGGCCGTGCTGAAGCTGTTCCCGGAGGACGAAGCGTTACAGCGGTGGTTACGCATGGCTCCCCAAAAGGTCCGGTTCCAGGGGCTGCCCGCGCGCATCTGCTGGCTCGGGTACGGAGAGCGGGACAAGGCGGGGCTGCTGTTCAACGACATGGTGCGGCGCGGGGAGCTGGAGGCCCCCATCGTCATCGGGCGCGACCACCTGGACGCGGGCAGCGTGGCGTCCCCGTACCGGGAGACGGAGGGCATGCTGGACGGGTCGGACGCCGTGGCGGACTGGCCCCTGCTGAACTTCGCCCTGAACGTGGCTTCCGGCGCGGGGTGGGCGGCGTTCCACCACGGGGGCGGGGTCGGGATGGGCTACAGCCTGCATGCGGGCCAGGTGGTGGTGGCGGACGGGACGGACGAAGCCGCGGCGCGCATCGAGCGGGTGCTGACCAACGACCCCGGCACAGGAGTCATGCGGCACGCCCACGCGGGGTACGAGAAGGCCAAGCGGGTGGCACGGGAGCGGGGGATCGACCTCTGCGGTTGGGAACGTGAGCCGTGAAGGTCTTCACGGGCATTTCCCAGCTGTACACACCCTTCCGGCGTGTGGAGGGCGCCGCCCTGGCGGTCCGAGGCGGGGAGGTCTGTTGGGTCGGGCCCGAAGCGGAGATCCCGGAAGAGTACCGCGGCTGGCCCCGGGAGGACCTGGGAGGCAGGGGAGTCCTGCCCGGGCTGGTGGACGCACACACCCACTTGGTGTACGCGGGAAGCCGGCTTGAGGAGTACCTGCGGCGCGCGCGGGGGGAAAGCTACGAGGCCATTCTGGAGTCGGGGGGAGGCATCCACGCCACCGTGCGGGCCACCCAGGCCGCCTCCGACGACCAGCTCCTGGACCTGGCGCGGCGGCGGATGCGGCTGCTCTTGGCGGACGGGGTGACCGCGGTGGAGGTGAAGTCGGGGTACGGTCTGACCGTGGAACAAGAGCTGAGGCTGTTGCGGGTGGTGGCCCGGCTCAGGGCAGAAGGCCCGTGCCGGGTGGTTCCCACCCTCCTGCTGCACGCCGTGCCCCTGGGGTGGGACCGCGGCGCCTACCTCCGGGCAGTGACGGAGGAGCTGATCCCGCAGGTGGCGGCGGACGGGCTGGCGGAGGCGGTGGACGTGTTCTGTGACCGCGGCGGCTTCGACCTGCACGAGACCAGAGGGATCCTCCAGGCCGCGGCGGAACACGGCCTCCGGGTCAAGGCGCACGCGGAGCAGTTCACCTGGACGGGAGCTGCGCGCCTTGTGGCGGAGCTGGGCGGGCTGTCCGCGGACCACCTGGAGCTGAGCACTCCCGAAGACTGGCGGGTGCTGGCCCAGCGGGGGACCGCGGCGGTGGTCCTCCCGGGTGCCGCGGTGGTGCTGCGGAAGCCGGTGCCGTGGGCAAGGGCGATGTGGGACGCGGGGGTGACGGTGGCGGTGGCCACCGACCACAACCCGGGATCGTCTCCCCTGTGTTCCCTGTGGCTCGCCCTCCAGCTCGCGGTGGCCCTGGGGGGGCTCACGGTCGAGGAAGCCCTGGTGGCGGGGACGGCGAACGCCGCCAGGGCCCTGGGCAAACCCACCCTGGGCCGGCTAGAGCCGGGCAGCACCGCGGACTTCGTGGTGGTGGACTCCGCCTCTGCTTTGGACCCCCTGTACTGGTGGGGCCACCCCGGCGTCCACAGCGTGTACGTGGGCGGAGTACGGGTCTACCCCCACCAGTAGCAGAGAACCTCCGCCAGCAGACGGGCGGCGGTCAGGGCCGTGAGCCCCGTGGGGTCGAGGTTCGGAGCTACCTCCACGAGGTCCAGGCCCACCAGGCGGTTGTCGCGGACGGCGGCCTCCAACAGCTTTGCCACCTCCCCGTAGCGCAGCCCGTCCACCTCTGGGCTGCCAGTCCCGGGGGCCACGGAGGGGTCGAGCACGTCCACGTCCACGCTCACGTAGAGAGGCCGGCCCTGGGGGAGGGTCCGGAGGACCCAGGGAAGGTCTTCGTGCACCTGCCGGGCCAGGATCAAGCGGTGCCCGCGGGCCCGGGCAGCGCGGTACGCCTCGGGGTTGGTGCGCAGGCCCCGTAGGCCCACCACGGTCACGTGGGCAAGGTTGGGCAGGTCTTCCGCCGCCCGCCGGAAGGGGCTGGAGTTGGAGTAGCGGGTGCTGTTGCGGTGGTCGGAGAAGTCCAGGTGTGCGTCGAGCTGGAGCACGTGCAGCTCGGGCACGTCGTCGTAGGCTTTCAGCAGCGGGTAGGTGACGGAGTGGTCCCCGCCCACGAACACGGGGAGGCGGACCCTGCGCCGCAGGGTCCTGGCGGCTTCGGTGATGCGACGGAAGCTCTCCGCGTACTCCAGCTGCGCGGGGTCCACGTCCCCCGCGTCCACCACCCGGACTCCCACCAGGCGGAAGTCTTCCGTGGTGGGGTCGAAGTAGCCCTCCGGGCCGATGGGGTAGCGTCCGGAGGCCTCCCGCACCGCGTTCGGGGCAAACCGCGCGCCGGGGCGGAAGCCCACGCCGAAGTCGTAGGGGATGCCGAGGATCCCTACGTCTGCCTCCCAGGACTCGTCGAGCGGCAGGTAAGGGGCCTTGAAGAACGTGGCGGGCCCCGTGAAGGGCAGTTCACCCTGTCGGGTGCGGTCTGGGCGGTGGGTGGGGTTGGGCATGTCTACCGCGTGGAAGCCTGTGAGGGAAGTGCCGGTGCCCGCACGGCCCACGGTTTCAGCACCCCGTAGAGGGTCTCGCAGACGGGCACGGACAGGCCGTGTTTGCGGGCCAGTCTCACCACGGTCCCGTGGAGGGCTTCCAGCTCCATCCGGCGGCCGTGCACCAAGTCGTGGTGTAGGGAGGAGGTGGCCTGGGGCTCCAGGCGCAGCGCGAACTGCAGGTGCCGCTCCACGGTGTCGTGGGGGAGGGCGACGCCCTCCGCCGCGGCCACGGCGCAGACCTCCTCCAGCACGCGGCGGAACAGGGACCAGGTCTCGGGCAACTCCCGGAGCTCCCCCACGGGAAGCCGGGTGGCCGCGGTCAGGCCGGCCTGGGCGCAGATGAAGGCGAACTTGTCCCACAGCACGCGCCGGATGTCCGGGGAAAGCTCCGCGGGAACCTCCGCCCTGAGGAACCAGTCCAGCAGACGTTCCGCCCTCGCGGTGCGGGAACCGTCCATCTCCCCGAACACCACGCGCCCCGGACCGCCCGTGTGCGCCACCCTCCCGGGCGCCTGCAGGGTGGAGAACACGAAAGCCGCCCCCGCCATCACGTGCTCCCAACCCACCGCGGCGGCGATCTTCTCGGGGTTGTCTACCCCGTTCTGGAGGGTGAGGACCGCGGTCTCCGGCTGCAGCAGGGGCGGCAGCAGGCAAGCCGCGGCCTCCGTGTCGTAGGACTTCACGCAGAACAGCACGTAGTCACAAGGCCCGACCTCCCCCGGGTCGTCCGTGGCCAGGCCGCGGACGTGGAAGTCCCCCGTCACGCTGCGGACCCGTAGCCCCTCCCGCCGGATGGCCTCCAGGTGGGCCCCCCGGGCGATCCAACAGACCTCGGCGCCGGCCAGGGCGAGGCGACCTCCGAAGTAGCCGCCCACCCCGCCCGCGCCCACCACCGCGACCCGCACAGCCTTCTCCGCCATGCCGGCTTCCATCTTACCGGTTCCTGGTACCGGTTCCAGGTACCTGTGTCGAAAAACGGCCGGGGCCGCGTTTATTCCTGTGGAAGTTCGGGGAGCGTGGTGGACAGGGCAAGGCGGGTTTGATGCACACGCGCTACCGGGGCGCAGGGGAGGTGACAGCAGCGGGGAGAGCACACGCGCAGGACGACATCCCAGCAGACCGGCCCGTGGCCGGTACCGCCGGGACCGTGGTTGCTCCGGGTCCAGGCGCAGAGCGCCGCTTCCTGCCCGCGCTCCGGCTCCGGCCGCCGGCGGCCCGCCCTCAAACCGACCAGCCGGGGCCGGTGCCGGGGGGAGGTTGGCCAGGGCACCGTGCGGGCCGGGGTCCGCGTCCGGTGCTTACACGGGCCGGCGGACGGGTAGCCTACGGGCGGGGGAACCATGCGCGGCTCGCCGGGGCACTCGGCAGCCGGGGAATCTGGGTCCGGCCACGCCGGAGGGCTGGGTGCTAGTCCCGGGCGAGCCGGATCCGGTGTGCCGTGCCGGGCTAGTGGAGCCAGCCGGCGCTCCCGGGCGGGCTCCCCGGGAAGCACCCCACGCCCCCATCTTCACCGCGAAGCCAGAGCCGCCCCGGAAACCCTCCGGCGTGAGGAGACCGGGTTCCCAGGAAATCGCATCCGGAACCGCGAGGCTCGGAGCCGGGGCAGTCCCCGAGCCTGGGAGACCGCCGCGGTCTGTGGTGAGGCCGGTTGGTCCAGACCACCCCCAAAGTCGCGCAGCGATTTCGGGGGATCCCCCGGCCCACCTGTACCAGACCTTTTCCGGGAAGGGCTCCCAGCCGCGGGAGGTAGGGTAGCGCAGCCGTACCGGGACCCACGCCCGAGGCGGGCCTGTCTCCGGGCCAACCCCCCGGGGGGACGAGGCGGGCGGGGGCCTAGCCCCCGTGCGCCAGTGCGGCGGTCCCGCTCCCCGTCCGGGGGAGGACTCGACCGTGGGCGAGGCGCCACAAGAGCCGCTACCTCCGTCGAGGAAGGTGGCTACGGAACCCGCCGCCGGCGGTCGGCCTGCCGAGAGACGTCTTTTCGGACATGTTCATTCGAGCCGGACGGGCGAAGGAGGGTCCGGGGGCGCGGCGAAGGATTCCCCGAGATGGCTCACGGGAGGCAGGGGATGAGAAGCGGACTCGCCCTGGCGCTTGCCCTGGTGGTGGTTTGGCCCTCGGTGGGAGCTGCCCGGGACCTGTCCGCGGTGTATCCCTCGGAGGCTGCCTTCACCGCGGCGGTTTCCCCCCTCCGCCAGGCCGTGGAACGCAACCCGCGGGACGTGGAAGCCCGCTACCGCCTAGGGTTCGCGTACTTCACGGTGTGGCGGCAGTTCGAGGTGGGGCTGATCTCGTACGGCAGGGACTACCACCGCGTGGCGGAGACGGAGTTCCGGGCGGCCCTGGCTGCTTCTCCGGGCCACCTGGCGAGCTTGCTGGCGCTGTACAACCTGCTCCGCCTGCGGGGCGACTGGAGCGCTGCGGAAGGAATCCTGTCCGAGATCTCCCGCCTGGCGCTCCCCCGAGGGGAGGTGCCGGCGGTACGGTGAGGAGGACACCGTGTCGGACGCGGAATCCGTGGTAACCCTCGAACGCCAAGCCCGGGACCGAATCATTCAGAGCTGGATCGCAGCCGTGGAAGCCAGGGGGACCCGCTCCCGAGTGGCGCTGCAGGCCAGGGGCAGGGCTCTGCTGGAGGGCGCGGAGGCCGTCCTGCGGGGCGACCCGGAAGGGCTGGTGGAACAGCTCCGGCGGGACCCCCAGTGGGGCCTCACCGCCATCCAGTCCCTGGCAGAGGAACTACGGCAGCTCCTCCTCTTCCGGACCGCGGTCCTGGAGGGTCTGCCGGACCTCGCGGAGGCGCAGAAGGCAGCCCTGCACGCGGGCTTCGACAGGGCTGCGGTGGAACTGGCCGCGTGGTTTGAAGCCCTGGCCCGGGCCGCGGACGAGGCGTTGGGGGAGGCGGAGCGGATCCGGGACCCCCTCACGGGCCTGTTCAACCGCCGGTACCTGGAGATCTGCCTGCCGGTGGAGGTGCAGCGGTCTCTGCGGTACGGGCACCCCCTGTGCTTGCTGGCAGCCCGGCTGGACAACTCCCAGGAGCTGCTGGGGCGGTGGGGGCAGGGGGTGGTGCAGGAGGTGGTCCGGCACGCGGCTGAGGTCCTCCAGCGGGTCACGCGGACGGTGGACACCAAGGTCTACGTGGAACCGGACCTGTTTTACGTCCTCATGCCGGAGGCCAACCCGGAGTACGCGTACGTCATCGCAGAACGGCTGCGGGAAGCGGTGGCGGCAGGCGCGCCCTACGAGGCCACGGTGAGCGTGGCGGCCGCCTGCTGCCCCCTGCATGCCCAGGACCCTCAGGCCTTGCTGGCGCGGGTGGAGGAAGCGCTCGACCGCGCCAGGCGCCTGGGGGGCAACACCTCCCTGGTGTACGAGCCCGCCTGAGCCTTCCGAAAAGGCCCGGGGACGGTAGAATGGCCGTAGAGAACGGCCGCGGCCTGTCCGCGCGTGGAACGGGAAGGAGGAACGCTGCGTGATTTCCACCAACGACTTCCGACCGGGCGTGCACATCCAGCTGGAGGGAGAGCTGTACACGGTGGTGGAGGCCCAGCACGTGAAACTGGGCCGAGGGTCTGCGTACGTGCGAGCCAAGATCCGCAACATGCGGACGGGGGCCATCGTGGAGCGGAAGTTCAACGCGGGGGAGCGGGTCCCCCAGGCCTTCCTGGAGAGCAAGGAAATGCAGTACCTGTACCGGGACGGAGAAGAGTACCACTTCATGGACACCGCGTCCTACGAGCAGATCGCCCTGCCGGCTTCCGTGGTGGGGGACTCGCGGCGGTTCCTGAAGGAGGGGATGACCGTGGAGGTGGTGTTCCACGAGGGCACCCCTCTTGAGGTAGAGCTGCCCAACAGTGTAGAGCTGGAGGTGGTGGACACCCCTCCAGGGGTGCGGGGCGACACCGCCACGGGCGGCAGCAAGCCCGCCACGTTGGAAACGGGGGCGGTGGTGCAGGTGCCCCTGTTCGTGGAGCGGGGCGACCGCATCCGCGTGGACACTCGGACGGGGCAGTACCTGGAACGGGTCCGGTAGGCACCGAAACCGACGCAGACCGCAGACTAGGGAGGAGGCGAGATGAGGACGCGTGCGTGGATTGCCTTGCTGGTGGCGGCAGCGTTTTCCTTGCCCGCGGGGGCGTGGGCCCAGGCGGGCCAGGTGGTGGTGCTCACCTCCTTCCCCCGGGAGCTCTTCGAGACGTACAAGGCGGCCTTCGAGCGGGCCAACCCCGGCTGGTCCATGGTGGTGGTGTCCAAGCCGACGACCGCGGGCATCACCCAGATCCGGGAGCGGGCGGGCCGGCCCGACGTGGACGTGTTCTGGGCCAGCGCGGTGGACGCCTTCGTGTACCTCAAGGAGAACAACCTGCTGGAGCGCTACACCCCGCCCGCGGAGCTCCGCCGGGGGATCCCCGACCGGGTGGCGGGCTTCCCCATCAACGACCCCGACGGGTACTTCGTGGGGTTCGCGGTGAGTGGCTACGGCATCATGTGGAACACGGTGTACATGGAGCGGCGCAAGCTGCCGGAGCCCAGGGAGTGGGAGGACCTGCTGCAGCCCGTGTACTTCGGCCACATCATCATGTCCACTCCCGCCCGCAGCGGCACGACCCACCTGACGGTGGAGACCATCCTCCAGGGGTACGGGTGGGACCGGGGCTGGCCTCTCCTCGTGCAGATGGCGGGGAATATGGGGGCCCTCACGGAGCGGTCCTTCGGGGTCCCGGAGGCGGTGATCGCGGGGCAGTACGGCATCGGGATCGTCATCGACTTCTTCGGTCTCTCCGCCATCGCCTCTGGTCAGCCGGTGCGGTTCGTGTACCCTCGGGTGACCTCCCTGGTGCCTGCCAACGTGGGGATCGTGCGGGGAGCTCCCAACCCGGAGGGAGCCCGGCGCTTCGTGAACTTCCTGCTGAGCGACGAAGGCCAGAAGCTTCTGTTCAGGCCGGAGATCGGCCGGCTGCCGGTCCGCGCGAGCCTGTACGCGCAGGCTCCCAAGGGGTTCCCCAACCCCTTCCGCATGAGCCCAGGGGTGCGGTTCGACGCCAACCTGTCCGCGGCCCGCTACCAGCTGGTGACCCGCATGTTCGACCAGGTGATCACCTTCCGGCACGCGGAGCTTCGCCGCGCGTGGGAGGCCATCTACGCCGCGGAACGGGCCGTGGAAGAAGCGCGCAGACAGGGGCGTGACGTGAGCGGGGCAGAGCGGCTGCTACGGCAGGCCCGGGCCTCCGCCCGGCTGGTGCCGGTGAGCGAAGCCACCGCCATGGAGATCGCCCAGCAGGTGGACCGGGACCCCACCTACCGCGCTGCCAAGGAGCGGGAGTGGGAAGCTCTCGCGCGGGACGCTTACGGGCGGGCCCTCCAGCTGGCCAACCAGGCAGCGCAGGTAGCCCGGGGGCGGTAGGACGGCGTGGACCCGCAGGCGGCCGCGGTCTCGGCCCGCCCCGCCGTGGCGGGGCGCCTGCGCTGGCGGTACGAGCCCGTCCACCTGGTCCTGTACGCGGGGCTGCTGGCCGCGGTGGGAGTGCTGGTGGTGCTCCCCATCGTCTCCGTGCTCCGGGGCGCGTTGGTGGACGCCAGCGGCTTCACCCTGGCCCACGTGGCCCGCTTCTTCTACACCCCGCTGTACTTGGAGTCCCTCCGGAACAGCCTGTACGCGGGCCTCGGGGCCACGGCCCTCGCGAGTCTGCTGGCCCTGCCCCCCGCGTTCTTGCTGGGACGCTACCAGTTCCGGGGGCAGGCACTGCTGGTGACCTGGCTCACGGTCCCTCTGGTGATCCCTCCCTTCGTGGGCGCCATCGGCCTAAACCAGACCCTGGGCCGGGCGGGGGTTCTGACGTTGTTCCTGGAAGACCGCCTGGGGGTCCAGTTCGTGGCCGCGGAGGGGCTGAGGGGCGTGATCCTGGCCCACGCCCTCCACTACTTCCCCTTCGTCCTGCTCACCGTGGCCAACGCCCTGGCGAACCTGGACCCCAGCCTGGAGGAAGCCGCCAAGGTCGCAGGAGCCCGCGGGCTCAGGTTGCTCTGGCGGGTCACCCTCCCCCTGGTAGCTCCCGCGTACGCCGCGGGGGCCATCCTGGTGTTCGTCCGGGCCACGGACGACCTGGGCACTCCCCTCATCCTCAACGTGAAGAACATGCTGGGGCCCCAGGCGTACTTCCGCATCACCACCATTGCCCGCGAGGACCCGGACGGCTACGCCATCGCCATCGTGATGCTGGCCCTGGCCCTGGCGGCCGTGCTGGCCGCCACGCGCCTGGGTCAGCGTAGGGAAGTGGCCACCCTGCACACGGGAGGACGGGCTCCGGGCCAGCCTCTTCGGGGCTGGGGCCCGCGGCTGTTGATGGCCTTCTCCGTCCTGGTGGGCTTCCTGGGACTGCTCCCGCACCTGGGCGTGGTCCTGCTGTCCGTGAGCCGGGTGTGGAGTCTCACGTACCTTCCCACCGGCTACACCCTGGACCACTACCAGGAGATCCTGTTCCGCGCGCCCCAGTTCGTGCTGAACACCTTGCTGTACAGCGCCACCGCGGCGGTGGTGGCCGTGGCCCTGGCCGTGGGAATCGCGTACCTGCAGCACCGAGGCCGGGTTCCGGCTCCGAGCCTGTTGGACTTCGCGGCCACCGCGCCCATCGCGGTCCCCGGGGTGGTCATGGGGATCGGGTTTTTGCGGGTGTTCGACCGCTGGACCCTGCCGTGGGTGGGGGCTCCCCTGACCGCCCTGTGGCTGGTGTTCCCCATGCTGTACGTGGCGCGGCGGCTGCCGTACGCGGTACGGGCGGCCTCCGCGGCCATGGCGCAGGTGCACCCGACCCTGGAGGAGGCTGCGGCGGTGTGCGGGGCGCGGCGGTGGCGGAGCTTCCGCCGGGTGGTTCTCCCCCTGGTGCTGGGCGGGGCCGTGGCCGCGGGGGTCCTGGTCTTCGTGACCGCGGCGGTGGAGTTCAGTGCCACGGTGTTGCTGATCAGCCGGATCGAACAGAGCCCGCTCAGCTACGGCATCTACCTGTACGCCCAGAGCCCCCGGGGCAGGGGGGCGGCGGCGGCTCTGGGTACCGTGGCCGTGGTGCTGGTGGCGGCGGGGACGTACCTGGCGAACCGGGTGGGCGGTCGGCGGTCCGCCCTGGCCTGGTGAGGGAGGGGACGGTGCAGGCGGTGTCCACGGAACAAGTCCTGGCGGTGGAGGTGGAGCTGGACCGGCTCACCAAGCGCTTCGGGACCTCCGCGGCGGTCGCGGGACTCTCGTTGGCCGTGGAGCGGGGGGAGTTCTTCACCCTCCTCGGACCCAGCGGATGCGGCAAGACCACCACCCTGCGGATCGTAGCGGGGCTGGTGGAGCCGGACGAGGGCCGCGTGCTGTTCGACGGCAAGGACGTCACCCGCCTGCCTCCCTGGGACCGGAACCTCGGGATGGTATTTCAGAACTACGCCCTGTGGCCGCACATGACGGTGTTCGACAACGTGGCCTTCGGCCTGGTGGAACGTCGGGTGCCCAGGGACGAGGTCCGGCGGCGGGTGGCGGAGGCTCTGGAGAAGGTGGGGCTGGCGGGGATGGAAGGCCGCTACCCCTCCCAGCTCTCGGGCGGGCAGCAGCAGCGCGTGGCCTTGGCCCGGGCCCTGGTGGTCCGGCCGGGGTTGTTGTTGCTGGACGAGCCCTTCAGCAACCTGGACGCGAAGCTACGGGTGCAGATGCGGGCCGAGTTGGCGCGCCTGCAGCGGGAGCTGGGGATCACCACCCTGTACGTGACCCACGACCAGGAGGAGGCCTTGGTGCTGTCGGATCGCATCGCGGTGCTGGACGCCGGCCGGCTGGTCCAGGCGGGCACCCCCCGCGAGCTGTACGAGCGCCCCAAGGACGTGTTCGTGGCGGACTTCCTGGGCGGTGCCAACCTCCTGCCGGGGGTGGTGGTCCGCGGAGGCCACGGCGAGGCAGAGGTGCAGGTGGGGGAAGTGCGGCTGGTGGGAGCGGCGGAAACCGACCTGGCTCCCGGGCAGCCCGTGTGGGTCTCCGTCCGTCCCGAGCACCTGGAGCTCAGCCCGCGGCCGGGTGTTCCTGGCAGCCTTTCGGGTACCGTGCGGGCCACCGACTACCTCGGCTGGACCCTGCAGGCGGAGGTGCTGCTGGCCCAGGGCAGGCGGGTGCAAGTGCGAGGGCTGGACCCAGGCACTCCCCTGCGGCCGGGACAGGAGGTCTCCTTGCAGGTGAAGGCCGGCCGGGCCCGGGTGTTTCCCCGCAACCCGTAGTCTCCTGTCCCGCAATAGCCCGCGGCGGGAAGACCGTAGTAGGTCCCGTACCCGGCGGTCGGAAATCCGGCCTCCGCAGGAAGCCCTGCCCGGGATTTGCCCTGGACCCGTCCTGTAGCCTAAAATCTACATCGGTAAATACTCCGGTTTACGCACCGGAGGGCGCCTCCGGTGCGGGAGGCGCGAAGGTGGTCCACCGGCAGGCCCCGGCTATCGTCCTGTCCCCCACGCCTGCAGAGCCCCTGGTCCGGGTGGAGGCCTCCTGCGTGTACGACTTTCTGGCCGCGCTCTTCGCGGTCCACCGACACGGCCGCGGGCTGCAGTTCGACTGCCCGGAGGAGTGGGTCCGGAACGCGCGGCGGGCCTTGGGAAGACCCCTGCTGCGGGAGCTGGCCACCTTCGCGGGGAGCCGGGCCCTGTTCGTGTCCCTGGTGGCCCTCCTGGAACGTCACGCCGCCGGGGGCGGCGTGGGCCATTTCTTGCGGCAGGTCGAGCAAGCGGAACCGGAGGAGCTGGTGTTGCTGGTGCTCACGGCCACCCGGGCGGCGCGGCCTGCGCGGGAACACCTCAAGGCGGCCCTCACCAGCCGGGGAAGGGCCCGCGCGGCGGCCCTGCGGAGGTTCGCCCAGGCCTTCCCGGAGGAGCTGGGCCGGGCCGAGGCCCTGCGGATCGCCCGCAGGGACCCCGAGGACACGCGGCAGCGGCTGGTCGGCCTGCTGCGGCGGTTCTACGAGGCCGTGTACGCGCCCGAGGAGGAGCGGGTGAGGGAGCTGGTGCGGCGGGACGCGGAGGCAAAACGGGAACAGCAGAAGCGGCTGCCCCCCGAGGGCTTCGTGGAGGAGGCTACGGGAGGGCTCGTCCCGGACCCCACGGTGGCCGCGGAGGTGGTGGTGGCGCCGTCCTGGTACGTGCGGCCCTACACCCTGGTGGCAGACCACGTGGGCACTCGCACCTACATCGTCCCCGTGGTCCACAGCTCCACCCAGCAGTCCCCGGAGGACCGGCTCCTCCGGGTGGCCCGGGCCCTCGCGGACCAGAGCCGGCTCAGGATCCTCCGTCTGCTGGCCCGCCGGGAGATGTACGTGCAGGAGGTGGCGGAGGCCCTGGGGACCAGCCACGTCACGGCCCTGCACCACCTGGCGACCCTGCGGGCGGCGCGGCTCGTCCGGGTGGTGGAGCGCCGCAACCTCCGCTACTACCAGCTGCGGCCCGAAACCCTGGAGGAGGCCGCAGCGGACTTCAAGGAGCTCGGAGCCTCTGCCCGGAAGCCCCTGCCAGGAGCGGACCGGGGTCCCCACCACTCGCGCCGCGACCTTGGGGGTGGTCTGGCTCCACCCGGAGGGGGGAGGTAGGGTGCACACCTTCCGCGCCCTCCGACACGCCGTGTTCCGCACGTACTGGACGGGGATGCTGGTGTCCCTGGTGGGGACGTGGATGCAGAGCACCGCGCAGTCCTACCTGGTGTACGAACTCACGGGCTCCGCCCTGAAGACGGGCATGGTGGTGTTCGCCTTCAGCCTGCCGTCCCTTTTGTTCTCCCTCCCGGGCGGCGCGGTGGCAGACCGGTACGACCGCAGGCGGCTGTTGCTGGGGTTGCAGAGTGCCTTCCTGCTGTCCGCGGGGTTCCTCGCGGCCCTCACCTTCGTGGGAGCGGTGCGCTTCTGGCACCTCCTGGCCTTCGCCTTCTGGAACGGCATGGTCATGGCGGTGGACAACCCTACGCGGCAGGCCCTGGTGCCGGACCTGGTGGACCGGGAAGACCTCGCCAACGCCGTGGCCCTCAACTCTGCGGCGTTCAACGCCTCCCGGGTGTTCGGCCCCGCCCTGGCGGGGTTCGTGTACAAGGCCGCGGGCCCGGCGTGGTGTTTCGCGGCCAACGCGGTCTCGTACTTGGCGGTGATCGTGCCCATGTGGCGGGTCCGCTTGCCGGGCCGAGCCGCGCCCGCCCGGGAGGGGGGCGGCCTCCTGCGCGAAACCACCGAGGGCATCCGCTACGTGCGCCAACAGCCGGCCTTACGGGCACTGCTGCTGTTGCTGGCCGCGGTGGGGACCTTCGGCTTCGCGTGGATGGTGGTGATGCCCGCCTTCGCGGTGCGCGTCCTGGGCGGCGGTCCGGCGGAGAACGGGTTGCTGTTCACCGCGGTGGGGGTAGGGGCCACGGGGGGAGCCCTGTGGGTGGCGGGCTCCCGAGAGCTCTCCGGCCGCTGGGTGGTGGGGTTGGCGGCGGCCAGCGGAGCGGGCCTGGTGGTGTTCTCCGCCACCCGGACCTTGTGGGCCGCGTCCACCGCCATCGCCGTGGCCGGCTTCTTCCTCATCGCGTACATGTCCAGCACCAACGCCACCATCCAGTCCCTGGTGGACGACCGCTACCGGGGCCGGGTGATGAGCCTCTACACCCTCGCCCTCATCGGGAGCGGGCCGGCGGGGAGCGTGTTCGCGGGGTGGCTCGCGGACGCCCTGGGGGTGGCCACCAGCCTGGCGGTGAACGGGCTTTTGGTGGTGGCCAGCGCCGCCGCCGCGTGGTACCTGGCTCCCGAGCTGGTGGGGCTCGTCCCGCGAGGACGCGGTGGGGCCGGGGCAAGGGCGGCCACGGCACGGCTGCCCGCGGAGGGAGACTAGCCGCCCGTCTCGAAAGAGCTTCTGGCGAACGGGACGAAGTCCCGGAAAATCCCTGTGCCGCTTTTCGGAGGTGCTCTCCGTGCCAGAGGGTCCGGTGGAAAGCCGAAGCGTCCGGGAGCACCGGGAGCGCGGCCGCGGACCGGTGCGGTGCGCGGTGCTGACGGTGAGCGACACCCGGACCCTGGAGACGGACGAGGGCGGCCGGCTGGTGGTGGAGCTACTTGAGGCGGCGGGGCACGTGGTGGTTCGGAGGGGGATCGTGCCGGACGACCCCGCACGGCTTCGGGCCTGGCTGGAGGAGGCCCTGTCCGACCCCCAGGTGCAGGCGGTCCTCACCACCGGGGGCACGGGCATCGCCCCGCGGGACAGGACGTACGAGGTGGTGAGCGGGCTGCTGGACAAACGGCTGGACGGGTTCGGGGAGCTGTTCCGCATGCTGTCGTACGGGGAGGTGGGGCCGGCGGCCATGTTGAGCCGCGCCGTGGGTGGAGTGGCACAGGGCAAGGTGGTCCTGGCCATGCCCGGGTCCCCCTCAGGGGTGCGCTTGGCCATGGAGAAGCTCGTCCTGCCGGAGCTGGGGCACCTGGTGTGGGAAGCGACCCGGCCGCCCCGGTGAGGGTGGGGAGTCGGCTCGTACCGTGGCCCAGAGGTACAATAAGCGGGGCGCCCGTAGCTCAGGGGACAGAGCGGCTGCCTTCTAAGCAGCATGTCGGGGGTTCGAATCCCTCCGGGCGCGCCAGCCAGAACCCGCTCCCCGCGGGAATTTCAGCCAAAGACCCCCGTCGGTCACCTACCCGCCATTTGACGGATGTGCGCCTATTGTGCGCCTGCCGTGGGATAGTGAGTCGGAGTACGCCCGAGTGAGGGGGACTTGGCAGGGCAGATCCGAAAGCGGGGAGACCGTACCTGGCTGGTCAGGGTCTACCTGGGCAGGGACCCGGCCACCGGGAAGAGGAAGTGGCTTTCCAGGACCGTGCACGGGACCCGCCGGGACGCCGCGTCTTTGCTGCACAGCCTCCTCCGGGACCGAGACCTGGGCAAGGTGACCATCCCGTCAGGAATGCCCCTCGGAGAGTTCGCGGAGAAGTGGCTGGCCGACGTCCGCGGGCGCGTCCGTCCCAGGACCGCTGCGTGGTACGAGGACGTCCTGCGGCGGTGGATTCTCCCCGTGCTGGGCTCCAGGCGTCTGCGGGACATCACGGTTCTCCTGCCTGGCTCGTGTGTCCGTGCCGTGGTTGAGGAGAGCGCCGGCGGCCCTGGCAGGGGCCGGTTGAGCCCTGGCACAAGAGTTGCTCCCCAGGGGGCCTGCGGGAGCTGGTCTCGCTGAGCGGGTTCCTTCGCCTGGCGAAGGCTGTCATGTGCTCCCTGCAGGAGGGAGGGAGGGTGGTTGCGCTGTGGGTGCAGGACAAGTTGTGCGCGGCGGTGCCGTGGACCCCCGGCGCAACCGTCCTGACCGTCGAGCGGGACGGCAAGGAGGCCCTGGTGTCCTGGCCGGTGCTTTGGGTGAGGCGCTGAGATGATTCTGGTGCAGACCGTCTGCAGGGTCTGGTCACAAGTGTGTTCGGTACAAAGCTGCTCATCGCGCACTGCGAGGAAAAGCCAGGAGGTGGCTAGATGCAAGTTCGGATAGTCAAGGCTGTTGCGGGCTTGGCCGCAGTCCTCGTGGCTGCAACCATAGCTACCCCTGCTGTGATCGTGGCGCAGGAGAGGGGGGAAGGCGGAGGAGGAGGTGAAGGGGGGCCGCGGGAGTCAGCCCCTCCTCAGCAGCTGACGTTGGATGAGCTGGTTACGCAGCTGGCCCGCAGGATCGACCAGGTGGGCGAAAAATTGTTCAAGAGTCTTGACGAGGAGCTCCTCGGCCGGGCCGCGGGAGGGCCCCGGCTGGGCTCCGTCCAGCTAGTGACTACCCCCCAGGGCCGGCCGTACGTTCTCGGACTGGTCCATGAGGATCTCGCTGCTTCCACCCAGGTTCAGCCCGGGCAGACGCCCTCCGGGGAGCGCTCCATGGGTGTCCTGGTCTGGGGACCAGCGGACGGAAGCAGGCCACTGTCGGCCTTGCTGCTGCGCGGGATCGAGAAAAAGGACATCCGCCGGGGGATGGTCATAGCAAGACCAGGTCATCTGCTGGCCGTGGGTCAGGGGCGCTCGGTGGTTTGGGAGGGTCCATCTCTCGTGCGCGATGAAGAGGTCTACCAAGGTGCTGACCTGCGGCCCAACTACGTCCCGCGGGTTGTGTGCATGGTCACCGTCGACATCGAGTCCGACGATTGGCCAGGGTTCGTGCCGGCATCTGAGGAGGGGAATCTTCCCGTCACAATGGAATGCGTGGACATCGGCTGGATCCAGGCAACAGGTTCTCCCCTCCGGGTTGCCCTCTGGAAGGTCCCCGGGAGTGTGTGGCGCCAGGAAGCGGTGTTCAAGTACAGGCTCGCGCGCTCGGGACAGAAACCAGAGGCCGTGAGGGATTTCGAGTCGGTCATGCGTTCCCTGGGCTCTCGACTTGGCGCTGCGGGTGCGAGGGCGCCCGAGTCGTGGGCGCTCTCCGTCGTCCGCACTCCGGGCAGCCCGGAATGCTACACCCTTGCGGTACGGATGTCGCAGTCACCGCAGGGTTTCGTCGACGTGGATCTTCTGCGCCCCGCACGCAGCACCTCCTCGGCACGTGTTGAGCCGTTTGCAGTGTTCCTCAGGTTCCGCCGGTCGCAAGACGGCCAGTGGCAGGCGAGCAACCGCTACGTCAGCCGTGCGGCTGCCACCGACAGGGTTGTCCGGAGCGGTCCGGACTCGTTTGTCCTCGTACCGCCCGGGAGCCGTCGCGGCGTGAGGCCCAGGGAGGCCAACGCGGCAACAGCTGTACCGTTCTTCGGATGGTCCCAGGGCAGCGTGGGGCTGGTATTGGAGCTGCCTACGGGCGAGGCGCTGACATTCAAGAACTGCGGAAAGTCCACCAGCTGCGTATGTCCGCACGTCCCGTGCAGGCGTCCCTGGGACTGAAGGGTAGGTTGAGCTGGTGCCCGGCGTCTGGTTCTTGCTCCTGTTGCTCGTGTGGGCGCCGTCTGGGTCGTCCGGGACCTGACCAGCCGGCCTGTCGCTGGCCTCCCGGCGTGCCGGCTCCGGGCGCTCCGGTCCAGGAAGACATTCCCGCGGGAGAGCGGGTGTCCTGGGAACGGCCGCCTTACCGCCTGGCGCCGGTAGCCAGTTTACCGTGGAGGCCCGGGTGCTGTCCAAGCAGGTGTACCGGGACGACGCGGAGGCAGCGATCTCCCCGGTGGATCTGGCTGTTCTAGGGAATCACGGGGAGGAAAGATCATGACAGGCGCCAAACCCATGAAGTGTACACACCCTTCCGATACTGGACACCCCTAGTATCCTGGCCGGTGCTGTGGGTGAGGCGCTAGCCGAGGTCCTGACGGGGGAGGAACAGCAGTCCTGGCAGTCTGTCGCGCCTGTAGTCCCACTTGGTGGGAGGTCTCGCTTCGTGTGGCCCTGCAGGCCGGCAGGTACGGGGAGAGACGGCCACGATCCCTAGAAGTCGCATGCCCGGGCTGGCCGCGTGCCTCCTCAGGCTCCCGTAGACGGCCGCCAGGTATGTGAGAACCCAGGCGGCCAGGAACAGGAACCTGAAGGTCTTGTCCTCGTGGGAGATGCCCAAATGAGTGCCGACGACCACTGCCGCCCCGAACGCCACCGCGGCGCACAGGAACACGTCGAGGAGGGAAGCCAGTGCGGTGCGCCAGCGGACCCTGTAGTGGGCGTCTACCAGAGCTTTGAGCCTGGGGTCGTCTGTTGTTCTCGGGTCTCCGTCCGGGTGTGTACGGGCTCCGAAGATGGTGGTGATCTCACGGCGCAGGCGGGAGTCGGCGGCTTCCAGAGCGCCGAGGACGCGGCGCACGGTGCGGTGTGCCGAGGATTGAGACCGCCCCATGGTCTGCACCGAGGCAATACTACTGCGCACCCTGCGCATGGTGGCAAGACCCCCGGGTCGGCAGCCAGCCGGCCCGCCTGCCAGGTCGCCCGGGCTCCCGGGACCCACGAGGAGGCCGTCGTGGCTTTGCGGCGCAGGAAGCCCGTAGCGGGCCGCGACGGCCAGCCTGGCCGCCCCACCGGGGCGTGGCACAATGGAGCGGGGGTGAGCGGATGGCGATCCTGCTGGACCTGCTGCGGCCGGTGACGGACGAGGAGCTGCGGCTGCTTTCGGAGCGC
>Ga0079992_125273_pt1 | contig 104134 bp, 92 predicted proteins | sample FaiFalFF_MnMetaG_3_FD_69197 | JGI IMG/M metagenome (GOLD analysis project Ga0079992, IMG submission 69197) | Freshwater microbial communities from Yellowstone National Park, Wyoming, USA - Fairy Falls B (FF_Mn_B) MetaG (SPADES assembly) (version 2) | ecosystem: Environmental > Aquatic >...
CATTCAGATCCCTCCCTTCGAGCTGGTGTTTGCCTAACCCGAAGGGAACCCACCGGTGGCCCTCCCCGTCAAGACCCGGGGAAGGCTCCCGAATTTACACCACAACCTGGGACGCCAACGGTCTGCCCACGGCGAGGAATCTACCCGGGCAGGGGCGAAGGCTACCGCCGTGACCGAGGCCGGGCGCTGGCGGCAGGAAATCCGCGCGGGGCGGTGGCGGGGCCCTACAGCAGGCCTAGCCCCCGGCTACGCCCAGGCGAACCTAGTGGTGGTCCCCAGGGCCTACGCCTACGAGTTCCTGTTGTTCTGCCAGCGGAACCCCAAGCCCTGCCCTGTCCTGGACGTCACGGAGCCCGGAGACCCGGTCCCGCGGTACGCGGCCCCGGAGGGGGACCTCCGCACGGACCTGCCCCGGTATCGGGTGTACCGAGATGGGGAGCTGGTGGAGGAGGTGGAGGACATCCGGGGCCTTTGGCGGGAGGACCTGGTGGCCTTCCTGTTGGGCTGCTCCTTCACCTTCGAGGCCGCCTTGCAGCGGGCGGGGGTGCCCGTGCGGCACCTGGAGTGCGGCTGCAACGTCCCCATGTACGTGACCACCCGCCTGTGTCGGCCCGCCGGGCGGTTCGCGGGCCCCCTGGTGGTCAGCATGCGCCCCGTGCCCGCCGAGCAAGTCCCCCGGGTGGTGCAGATCTGCTCCCGGTATCCCCTGGCCCATGGCGCGCCGGTGCACGTGGGCGCCCCGAGTTCCCTCGGGATCGCGGACCTCAGCCGTCCGGACTACGGGGATCCGGTGCCGGTTCGCGAAGGGGAGGTCCCGGTGTTCTGGGCCTGCGGGGTCACCCCGCAGGCCGTGGCCCAGAGGTCCAAGCTCCCCTGGATGATCACCCACAGTCCCGGGCACATGTTCCTCACGGATCTGCGGGACGAGGACTTGGCCTGGGAGGGATCGAACTGGTGACAACACCGCCAGGTGGACGGAAGGAGGGAGGAACCTTGTCTCGCGTGACCCGCCGGCAGTTCCTGCAGTACTCGGGCGCGGCCCTGGCGTCCGTGGCCCTCGGGGACGCCCTCGGCCCCTGGGCTTCGGCGCAGGAGGGGCCCGTGACCGTGGGCGCGGTGTACCCCTTGACGGGTGCCCTGGCCCGCATCGGGGCGGCCATCCGCAACGCCGTGGAACTCGCGGTGGACATCGTGAACAACCCTTACCCGGACCTGAACCTGCCCCTGGCCCGCACCGCGGGTCTGCCGCGGCTGGGCGGCCGCAGGCTCCGGGTGGTGTGGGGGGACACCCGAGGGGACCCTGCCACGGGCCGGGCGGAGGCCGAACGCCTGATCGAGCAGGAGCGCGTGGTGGCTCTCATCGGCTCGTACCAGAGCGCGGTGACCGCCACCGCCAGCCTCGCCGCGGAGGCCAAGGGCGTGCCCTTCCTCAACCCGGAGTCCAGCTCGCCCCGGCTCACGGAACGCGGGTTCAAGTGGTTCTTCCGGACCGGGCCCCACGACATCACCTTCACCCGGATCATGTTCGACATGGTGGAGGACCTCCGGCGGCGTGGGCACCGCATCTCCCGCGTCGCCATCCTGGCGGAGGACTCAGAGTTCGGGGCCACCGCAGCCGGGGTGGCGAAGGGGTTCGCCCAGTCCCGCGGGTACACCGTGGCCGCCATGGAGCTGTACACCTCCCCGCCCAGCAGCCTCACCGCGGAGTTGCTGCGCATCCGGGCGGCGAACCCGGACTTCGTGATCGGCGCAAACTACCTGGTGGACGCCATCCTCATCACCCGGACCCTCAAGGAGATGCGGTGGTTCCCGCAGGGGTTCATGGTGCACGCGGGCTTCACCACCGTCCCGGACTACCTGAACGCGGTCGGGCGAGACGGTTACTACTTCCTGGCCCGGGCTCCCTGGGCCCTAGGCATCGCCCGGCGCAAGCCCCTGGTGGCCCGGGTGAACGAGCTGTACCGGCGCAAGCACGGTGCGGACATGGACGAGGTGGCGGCCCGCGCCTTCACGGGGATGTTGACCCTGGCGGACGCCATCAACCGGGCGGGCTCCACCGCCCCCGCGGCCATCCAGAAGGCCCTGCGGGAGACCAACCTCCCGGGAGCGCAGCTCATCATGCCGTGGCAGGGGATCCAGTTCGACGACAAGGGACAGAACCGGTACGCCACGGGAGTCATGGTGCAGATCCTGGACGGGGAGTACAAGGTGGTGTGGCCCTTCGAGGTGGCGGAGGCGGAGCTGGTGTGGCCCGCGCCCCCCTGGGACCGCCGGTAGGGAGGGCGCGGGAGCGCGGAAGGCCGGGCGCCCACCGGAGGGTTTCACCGGAGCGGGTTCGCCATGGAGCTGGTGTGGCAGGCCGCGGTGAGCGGCGTGGTCCTGGGGCTGGTGTACGCCCTGGTGGCCCTGGGCCTGTCCCTCATCTGGGGTGTGATGGACGTGGTGAACCTGGCCCACGCGGAGTACCTGATGCTGGCCATGTACGCCACGTACTGGCTGTGGGCCCTGGGGAAGGTAGACCCCACCCTGGCGGTGCCCGTGGTGGTGCCGGTGTTCTTCGGACTGGGCTGGCTCACTTACCAGCTCCTGGTGCGCCGGATCGTGCGCGCGCCTCTCGCCGCGCAGATCTTCGCCACCTTCGGGTTGCTGTTCATCCTGCGGTACGGGGCTTTCGCGGCCTTCGGCCCCAACGTGTACGGGGTGTGGCGGCCCGGGGAAGGGACGGTGGCGGTGTTGGGTGTCCCCGTGGCCACCTCCAAGGTGCTGGCCGCCGCCGTCTCCCTGGCGGCCTTCGGCCTGCTGGCGGGCTTCCTCCGGTACACCAAGACGGGGAAAGCCTTGCAGGCGGCGGCCCAGAACCGGGACGTGGCCCTGGCCCTGGGCATCCCCGTGGACCGCATGTACGCCCTGAGCTGGGGGATCGGGATTGCCAGCGTGGCCCTGGCGGGGGTGTTCCTCATCCCCTTCTACCAGGTCTCCCCCACCATCGGCGACGCCTTCTTGCTGCTGGCCTTCGCCAGCGTGGTCCTGGGCGGGTTCGGGCGGGTGGACGGGGCCCTGGTAGGCGGGTTGTCCATCGGCCTTCTGGAAAACCTCCTGGGTACCCTCGTCTCGCCCACCTTCAAGTTCCTGTTCGTGTTCGTGGCCTTCGTGGCCATGCTCTTGATCCGGCCTGAGGGGTTGCTGGGGGAAACAGGGCGATGAGCCGCACCCGGCTGGCGGTGGGGCTCAGCCTCGCAGCCCTGGTCTCCGTACCCGCGTGGGTCCAGGACAGCTTCTTCCTCAACGCCATGATCCACGTGTTCCTGTTGGGGGCCGCGGCCCAGGCGTGGAACCTGGTGGGCGGCTACGCGGGACAGATCTCCTTCGGGCACGCGGCCTTCTTCGGGATCGGCGCGTACAGCGCCGGCTGGCTGCTCAGCCGAGGCGGGGTGACGCCGTGGGTGGGCCTGTGGGTGGGGGCGGCGGTGGCCGCAGGGGTGTCCCTGTTGGTGGGCTACCCGACCTTTTCCCTGCGGCGCCACTTCTTCGCCTTGGCTACCTTGGCCCTGGCGGAGATAGCCCGCATCTCCTTCCTGAACTGGGAAGCTGTGGGAGCCGCCATCGGCCTGTACCTGCCCCTGCAGTACCGGAACCGGGTAGCCTACCTGATGTGGGACAGCAAGCCGCCCTACTACTGGACGGCCCTGGCGGTGTTCGTGCTGGCCACCGCGGTGGTCTGGGTGGTGGACCGGCACCGGGCGGGCCGCTACTTGCGGGCGGTGGAGCAGGACGAAGACGCCGCGGAGATGCTGGGGATCCCCACCCGGCGGTACAAGCTCTACGCCATGGGCCTCAGCGCCGCCCTCACCGCGGTGTGCGGAGGGGTGTACGCCCTGTACGTGCTGTACATCGACCCGTACAACGTCATGGCCAGCCGCATTTCCCTGCTGGTGGTGGTCATCGCCCTCATCGGCGGGCGCGGGACGGTGTGGGGTCCGGTCCTGGGGGCGTTTTTCATCGTCCTCCTCAACGAGTACACCCGCGCCTGGCTGGGCGGGCGGGGAGCCGGGACGGACTTCATCCTGTTCGGCCTGCTGGTGGTGCTGCTGTCCCTGTACCAGCCCCGTGGGCTCGTGGGGCTACTGGCGCGGCCTCTGCGGCAACCTCAGGTGGCGGTGGCGGGGGCGGGAGGGGAGGGGGAGGAGCCTGCCCGCACCGCACCTGAGGACGAGGTGGTGCTCCGGGTCCGGGGCGTGCAGAAGTCCTTCGGGGGTGTGCGGGCGGTGCGGGGCGTGGACCTGGAGGTCCGCCGGGGCGAGATTCTCGGGCTGGTGGGCCCGAACGGCGCGGGCAAGTCCACCCTCTTCGACTGCCTCACGGGGTTTGCCCGACCGGACGGAGGGGAGGCCAGCCTGGGCGGAGCCCGCATCCTCGGCTTGCCGCCCCACCGGGTGGCGTGGGCGGGGCTGGGCCGGACCTTCCAGGCCATCCGGGTGTTCCCCGACCTGTCGGTGTGGGACAACGTGCTGTGCGGGGCGGAACACTCCCGGGAGGGGCTGTGGGACGCCACCCTGCGGGAGGCCCCGGAGCCCGTGCGGCGGCGGGGGGAGGCGTTGCTGCGGTCCTTCGGGCTGTGGGAGCACCGCCACCGGCCCGCGGGGCAGCTGTCGTACGGGCAGCAGAAGCTGCTGTCGTTGGCCATGGCGGTGCTGCGACAGCCGCAGGTGGTCCTCCTGGACGAGCCCGCGGCGGGGGTGAACCCCGTCCTGGTGGAGGAGATCGGCCGCCAGATCCGGGCCCTGAACGCCGCGGGCCTCACCTTCGTGGTCATCGAGCACAACATGGAGTTCGTGATGCGCACCTGCCACCGCGTGGCGTTCATGGCGGAGGGGCGGGTGGTGACCGTGGGAAGGCCGGAGGAGGTCCAGAGCGACCCGCGCGTTCTGGAGCTGTACTACGGACGATGAACGCCCTCCTCGAGGTACGGGGGTTGCACGCGGGGTACGACCGACGGGAGGTCCTCCGCGGGGTGGACCTGTGCGTCCAGCCGCAGGAAATCGTGGTGATGATCGGCCCCAACGGCGCGGGCAAGTCCACCCTCCTGCGTACCGTGTTCGGGTTCCTGAGGCCCCAGCAGGGGGATGTGCTCCTGGCCGGCGAGTCCATCGCGGGGCTTTCCCCCCCGGAGGTCCTCCGCCGCGGGGTCTGCTACGTGATGCAGGGTTACAGTATCCTGCCGAACCTCACCGTGTACGACAACCTGCTTTTGGGCGCATACGTGCGGCGCGACCGGCGGGTGCGGGAGGACGTGGAGGCGGTTCTGGAGCGGTTCCCCATCCTCCGGGAGCGGCGCCGGGAGAAGGCCCGAGTCCTCAGCGGGGGCGAGCGGCGCATGCTGGAGCTGGCCCGGGTGCTGCTCCTGACCCCGAAGCTCGTGTTGCTGGACGAGCCCACCTTGGGGCTGGCGCCCGCGGTGGTGGACCAGGTGTACGGGATGGTGCACGAGCTGCGGGGGCAGGGGATCGCCTTCTTCGTGGTGGAGCAGAACGCCCGCACCGCCCTCCGAAACGCGGACCGCGCCTACGTGCTGGAGCAGGGCCAGGTCCGCTTCGAGGGCCGCGGGGAGGAGATCCTGCAGCACCCCGAGGTGCAGCGGGCCTACCTGGGAGCTTCCCTCAACCTTCCAGAGGTGCCAGGCGGGACACCTCCTCCACCTCCTCCGGGGTGAGCTGCCAGTCCGCGGCCCGGGCGTTGGCCTGGACCTGCTCGGGCGTGGTGGCGCCCGCGATGACGGTACACACCGCGGGCCGCGCCAGCAGCCAGGCGATGGCCAGCTCCGCGAGGCTGCGGCCCCGCGGACGGACCCAGGCCTCCAGCTTGCGGACCACCTCGAAGTTGCGGGGGGTGGCGAATCGGTGGCGCATGTGCTCCAGCTGGGCGAACCGGCTACCCGGCGGAGGCGGCTCCTGCTCCCGGTACTTGCCCGTGAGCATGCCCGCGGCCAGGGGAAAGTACGGGATCACGCCCACGCCGAAGGCCTGGCAGGCGGGCAACAGCTCCCGCTCCACCTCCCGGTTCAGCAGGCTGTACTCCGGCTGCACGGTGACGAAGGAGGTCCAGCCGCGGCGGTCGCACAGCCACAGGGACCACACCAGCTGCCAGGCGGCGAAGTTGGAGCAGCCCACGTAGCGCGCCTTGCCGTGGCGGACCACGTCGTGGAGGGCTTCCAGGGTCTCCTCCAAGGGCGTGGCCGGGTCCCAGCGGTGGATCTGGTAGAGGTCCACGTAGTCCGTGCCGAGCCTGCGCAGGCTGTTCTCGATGCCCGAAAGCACCCGCGCCCGGGAGGCCCCCCGCTGGTTGGGGCCCGGTCCCAGCTCCCAACCGACCTTGGTGGCGATGACCGCCTCGTGGCGGCGGCCCCGCAGGGCCCGGCCCAGGTACTCCTCGGACCGGCCCTGCCCGTAGCTGTCCGCGGTGTCGAAGAAGTTGACGCCGCAGTCCAGGGCGGCCCGGACCACGCGCTCCGTCCCCTCCGCGTCCAGGGCTCTGCCGAAGTTGTTGCAGCCGATGCCGACCACCGACACCTCCAGTCCGGAACGGCCGAGCCGACGGTACCTCACGGTCACCTCCCCGCCTGTGGTTTTCTCTGCCCACGGTGTCCGAGGGCCTGCCGAGCAGGAGTCGCGCGGTTCCTGCGAGAACCCTCCCTGGGTGCGGGACGAAGTCCTGCTGGCCTTGCCCGACACGCGGCTGCGGGCCCTTGTCCTGGCCCAGCTACAGGAAGAAGGATACCAGGTGGTGGCGGTGCCGCGGTTTTCCCACGCCCTCCGGCTGCTGGCCAGGGGACTGCGGCCGAGGGCGGTGGTGGCGGAACTGGAGGACGCGCCGGAGGTGGCCCTGGAGGGGCTCCGGCGCAGCGGGGTGACGGTCCTGGCGGTGGCGGGTCAGCTGGACAGGGCGAAGGCAGAGCGCCTCGCGGTACCTTGCATGCTGCGCCCGTTTACCGTGGGGCAGCTGGTGGACAGAGTCCGCGACCTGGTCGGTCCGCCCCGGGGGACGTCTTCCCGTTGACGGGTCGCTTCCTCGGCCCGGGGGATGGGCGGGGCCGGGCCTCCGGAGGAAAGGCAGAGAGGAGGCGGACGCGAGAGCTTGCCCAGGTTCAGTCCCAACCTGACCATGCTGTTCGGGGAGGCGGGCTTCCTGGAGCGGTTTGAACTCGCCGCCCGGGCAGGGTTCGGGTACGTGGAGTTCCAGTTCCCCCAGGCCGCCCCGGAGGAGGTGGCGCGGGCCTTGCGGGAGACGGGGCTCCAGCTGGTGCTGTTCAACCTCCCTGCGGGGGACTGGCAGGCAGGAGACCGGGGTATCGCAGCCGACCCGGGGCGCCGGGAGGCGTTCCGGAAGGGCGTCCGGGAGGCGGCGGAGCTGGCGCGCATGTGGGGTTGCCCGCGCCTCAACGCGCTGGCGGGGAAAAGGGTGGAGGGCCTGCCGGAGGAGGAGCAGTGGCGGTGCTTGGTGGACAACCTGCAGTTCGCGGCGCGGCTCTTGGAGGCCTCCGGCCTGACCCTTTTGGTGGAGCCGGTCAACCCCTACGACGTGCCGGGGTTCTTGGTGACCACCACCCGCCAGGCGGAGCGGCTCCTGGAAGAGGTCGGAGCCCCGAACCTCCAGGTGCAGTGCGACGTGTACCACATGCAGCGGGCGGAGGGGAACCTGGTGCCCGGCCTGCGCCGGCTGTTGCCGCACCTGGGGCACGTACAGATCGCGGACGCCCCGGACCGGCACGAGCCGGGGACGGGTGAGATCCACTACCCGTACGTGCTGCGCCAGCTCGACAGCATGGGGTACGCGGGGTTCGTGGGCTTGGAGTACCGCCCCGCGGGCGGGACGGAGGAGGGGTTGGGGTGGGTGGAAGCCATGGGGTTCCGGCGGCGCTAGGAGCGTGTCCCGGAAAAACCTGTTTCATGGAGGGGTTTTCCCAGACACGCCCCGAGGACCGGGCCCCGGCTGCGTACGGGGCGTTCAGGGAAGGAGGGATCTGTGTGAGGGTCGGATTCGTGGGCCTGGGCATCATGGGCAAGCCCATGGCCCGGAACCTGGTGCGGGCAGGCTACCACGTGACTGTGCACAACCGCAGCCGGCCCGCGGTGGAGGAGCTCGTGGCGGAGGGCGCCACAGACGGCGGCTCCCCCCGGGGAGTGGCGGAGTGGTCCGAGGTGGTGATCACCATGCTCCCCGACACCCCCGACGTGGAGCAAGTGGTCTTCGGGCCGCAGGGCCTGGTGGAGGGGCTGCGCCCGGGCTCCGTGGTGGTCGACATGAGCACCATCTCCCCCGTGGCCACCCGGTCCATGGCGGCCCGGCTCCGGGAACGGGGCGTGGAGATGTTGGACGCGCCCGTGAGCGGCGGCCAGCGCGGGGCGGAGGAGGGAACCCTGTCCATCATGGTGGGGGGCGATCCTCAGACCTTCGAGCGGGTCCGCCCCCTCTTCGGGGTCCTGGGCAAGAACGTGGTGCACGTGGGGCCGGTGGGCGCGGGCCAAGTGTGCAAGGCGTGCAACCAGGTGGTGGTGGCCCTCACCCTGCAGGCGGTGGCGGAAGCCCTGGTCCTGGCACAGCGGAACGGGGTGGACCCGGCCCGGGTACGGGAAGCCCTGTTGGGAGGGTTTGCCGCCAGCCGGATCCTGGAGGTGCACGGGCGGCGGATGTTGGAGGACAACTACCAGCCGGGCTTCCGCGCCAGGCTGCACCACAAGGACCTGCGCATCGCCCTGGAGACTGCTCGGAGTGCGGGAGTCCCTCTTTTGGGGACGGCCCTGGTCCACGAGCTGCTGGGCGCCATGGTGGCGCGGGGCTGGGGGGACCTGGACCACTCGGGGCTCGTGCGCCTGGTGCGGGAGCTTTCGGGGGAGTAAACGGGCGCGGGCCCGTTGTGAGGTGCCGGGGGCCGTGGTACAGTACCAGCCGAGTTCCCCGGTTCTGCTCGAGGAGGTCCCATGGACAAGCGGACGGTGTTGGAGAAGGCGGAAGCGCTGAACGTGCGGTTCGTCCGGCTGCAGTTCACAGACATCTTCGGCACCTTGAAGAACGTGGAGATCCCCGTGGACATGCTGGAGAAGGCTCTGGACGGGGAAATCATGTTCGACGGGTCCTCCATCGAGGGCTTCGTGCGCATCGAGGAGTCGGACATGTACCTGGTGCCGGACCCGAGCACCTTTGCCCTCTTCCCGTGGAAGGACGCGCAGGCGACGACCGCACGGCTGATCTGCGACGTGTACACCGCGGACGGGGAGCCCTTCCCCGGGGACCCGCGCTACGTCCTCAAGCGGGTGATCCAGCGGGCGGCGCAACACGGCTACACCATGATGGCGGGCCCCGAGTGTGAGTTCTTCCTGTTCCCTACGGACGCGGAGGGCCAGCCCGTGCTGACCACCCACGACGAGGCGGGGTACTTCGACCTGGCGCCCATCGACCGGGGGGAGGAGGCGCGGGCGGACATGATCACCGCCCTGAGCGCGATGGGGTTCGAGGTGGAGGCGGGGCACCACGAGGTGGCCCACGGGCAGCACGAGATCGACTTCAAGTACGCGGACGTGCTCCGGACCGCGGACAACGTGGTCACCTTCCGGTTCGTGGTGCGGACCATCGCACGCCACCACGGCCTGCACGCCACCTTCATGCCGAAACCCATCGCGGGGATCAACGGGTCCGGGATGCACACCCACCAGTCCCTCTTCCGGGAAGGCCGCAACGCCTTCGACGACCCCTCGGGGCCGTACGGCCTGAGCCCCGTGTGCCTGCACTACATCGCGGGGCTGTTGGAGCACGCCCGGGGCATGGCCCTGGTCACCAACCCCTTGGTGAACTCCTACAAGCGGCTGGTGCCGGGGTACGAGGCCCCCGTGTACATCGCGTGGGCGGAGCGCAACCGGTCCCCCTTGGTGCGCGTCCCCGCGGCCCGGGGCCAGGCCACCCGGGTGGAGCTCCGGATGCCCGACCCCTCCTGCAACCCGTACCTGGCCTTCGCGGTCATGCTGGCCGCGGGCCTGGACGGCGTGGAGCGGAAGTTGGACCCGGGCCCGCCCCTCAACCGGAACATCTACGCCATGACGGAGGACGAGCTGGAAGCCCTGGACATCCGGGTGCTGCCCCGGAACCTGGGAGAAGCCATGGAGGCCTTCCAGGCCGACGCGGTGGTGTGCGAGGCCCTGGGGTCCCACGTGGTGGCAGACCTCCTGAAGGCCAAGCGCCAGGAGTGGCGGGAGTACATCGCCCAGGTGCACCGCTGGGAGGTGGAGCGGTACCTGACGCGATTCTGACGGGGCTTTCCCCTCCCCACGCAGACGCTGCGGCCGCCGGGCCGCTGGGGGGCGGGAAGCCGGGGCGTTCCGGCGGCGTTTTGTACAATACGGACATGGGAGAGCAGGCACAGGTGTCGCGGCCTACCCTCGGGGACGTCGAGCAGATCCTCGCCGCCCTGGCGCAGGAAGGGTACATCGCGGACCGGGAGATCGCCACCGCCATCTACCTCTCCATCGAGCTGCACAAGCCCCTCCTGGTGGAGGGGGCCGCGGGCGTCGGCAAGACGGAGATCGCCAAGGTGATGGCCCGGGCCCTGGGGACGGACCTCATCCGGCTGCAGTGCTACGAAGGACTGGACGTCAACACCGCCCTCTATGAGTGGAACTACCAGAAGCAGATGCTCCGCATCCGCCTGGAGGAGGGGAGCGGCCGGAGCCCGGAGGAAAAGGAGCAGACCATCTTCTCCGAGCCGTTCCTCCTGCGCCGTCCCCTCCTGCAGGCCATCACACACCCCAAGGCCCCGGTGCTCTTGGTGGACGAGATCGACCGGGTGGACGAGGAGTTCGAGGCCTTCCTCCTGGAGCTGTTGAGCGACTGGCAGATCACCATCCCCGAGATCGGCACCATCCGGGCCCAGCACGTGCCCTACGTGGTCCTCACCAGCAACCGGACCCGGGAACTTTCCGACGCCCTCCGCCGCCGCTGCCTGTACCTGTGGATCGACTACCCCAGCTTCGAGAAGGAGCTGGCCATCGTCCTGCGCAAGGTCCCCGGCATCTCGCGCCAGCTGGCGGAGCAGATCGCGGCCTTCCTGCACGCGGTGCGGGCCCTGGACCTCCAGAAGGTCCCCGGGGTGGCGGAGACCCTGGACTGGAGCGCGGCTTTGATGCGGCTACACCGTGACCACCTGGACCGGGAGGCGGTGGAGCGGACCTTGGGCTGCCTGTTCAAGCACCACGAGGACCAAAAGGTGGCCCGGGGGCCGTGGCTGGACCGCGCCCTGGCGGTCATCGCGGACGCCCAGCGGGACGGGCAGTCCCTGCAGGCGGCCCTGGACCGGCTGGAGCGCCTGGCGAGGGGGTAGGGCGGGCCGCGGGAGGAGCCCGTGCGGCCGGAGTTCGGAAGCCTCACGGAGCACGTGGTGGAATTCAGCCGCCGCCTGCGGGCCCACGGGGTCCTGTGCGGGCCCGCGGAAACCGCGGACGCCCTGCGGGCCCTGCGAGCCGTCAACCTCCTGGATCGGGAGGCCTTCCGCTTGGCCCTGCGCACCACCCTGCCCCACCGCCGGGAGGACCTGGCGGTGTTCGACGCCCTGTTTGAGTCGTACTGGCGGGCGTGGCGGGCTCCAGAGCCGCAGGCCGAGGACACGAAACCAGAGCCCCAGGCCGCGGAGGGCGCCAGCCTGGGTTCCCCCTCGGTCCGGCGATGGGGACGGGAGGACCCCGAAGGCGAGCAGGAGGTCCCGGGCTACAGCCCCCTGGAGGTGCTGAGCCGCAAGGACTTCTCCAGCTTCCGGGAGGACGAGCTGGATCGGATCGCCCGGCTGGTGGTGGCCATCGCGCGGCGCATCGCCACCCGTTGGAGCAGGCGCCGGCGCCGGGCGCGCCGCAGCCACCTTCTGGACATGCGGCGGACCCTGCGGCTGCACCTCCGCTGGGGAGGCGCCTTCCCGGAGCTGGCCTTCCAGCGGCGGAAGATTCGCAAGCACCGGGTGGTCCTGCTCTGCGACGTGTCCGGCTCCATGGACGTGTACAGCCGGTTCTTGATCCAGTTTGTGTACGCCCTGCAGGACGCCTTGGGCCGGGTAGAGTCCTTCGTGTTCAGTACCTCCCTGACCCGCGTCACGGAGGAGCTGCGGAGCCGCTCCCTGCGGAGGGCCCTGGACCGGCTGAGCCAGACGGTGCCCAACTGGTCCGGCGGGACGAAGATCGGGACCAGCCTCCGGCAGTTCCTGGATCGGTACGGAGGCCTTCTGGACCGCCACACGGTGGTGGTGATCGTGAGCGACGGCTGGGACACGGGGGAGGTGGAGGTGCTCCGGCGGGCCATGCAGGAGATCCGGGCCCGGGCTGCCCGCGTCATCTGGCTGAACCCCTTGCTGGGCAGCCCCGGCTACCAGCCCCTGACCCGGGGCATGCAGGCGGCGCTGCCGTACGTGCACGTGTTCGCCTCCGCCCACAACGCCGAGAGCCTGCGGGAGCTGGAGCAGGCGCTGGCCCAGGGAAGGTCGCGGGGGTCCGGGAGGAGGGAGGCGAGATGAGGGAGCTGCGGGACATCCTGGCGGGCCTGCGGCAGGCGCGGGCCCGGGGGGAAGAGGCGGCTCTGGCCACGGTGGTGGGGGTCAGGGGCTCCACGTACCGGAGGGAAGGAGCCCGGTTGCTGATCACCGCCTCCGGACGGACCGTGGGTTCGGTTTCCGGGGGCTGCCTGGAGGGGGACATCCAGGTAGTGGCGGAGGAGGTGCTCCGGGACGCCAGACCGCGGCTCCTGCACTACGACCTCACCGCGGACGACGACGCGGTGTGGGGGCTGGGGTTGGGGTGCAACGGGGTGATCGACGTGCTCCTGGAGAAGGTGGGGGCCCAGCAGCCCGAGCCGGAGGCGTACCTGGCCAGGGCGGTGGAAGAAGAGGTCCCCCTGGCGGTGGTGAGCGTGGTGGGGCCGGAAGGCTCGGAGCTTCTGGGCCGCCGGCTGCTCGTGGAAAGCTCCGGCGAGGTGACGGGCACCCTCGGGGCGGGGTCCCGGGACGCGGCCGCGGTGGAACTGGGCAGGGCGGCTCTGGCGTCGGAGCGCCCCGCCCGGGCGGTGGTGGAGGGAATGGAGCTGTTCGCGGAGCCCATCCTGCCTCCGGCGCGGCTGGTGGTGTGTGGCGCGGGCCACGACGCCATCCCCCTCGTGCGGTTTGCGTCCGAGCTGGGCTTCCGCCCCGTGGTGGTGGACCGGAGGGAGAAGTTCCTGACCCGGGAGCGGTTCCCGGAGGCCCACGGCTTCGTCCACACCGAGTTCCCCCACGCGGCACAGGCGGTGCAGCCGGACAGCCGGACGTGCGTGGTGGTCATGACCCACAACTACCTGCACGACCGTGACCTGTTGCGGTCCTTCCTGACCCACGAGCGGTTCCCCGCCTACCTGGGGGTGTTGGGACCCCGGCAGCGGACCCAGAAGATCCTGCAGGAGCTGCAGGAGTCCGGGGTGGTGCTGTCCCCCGAGCAACGCAGCAGGCTGTTCGCGCCGGTGGGTCTGGACGTGGGGGCGGAGGGGCCAGAACAGATCGCGGTGGCCATCCTGGCGGAGGTGCTGGCGGCCCGCAGCGGCCGGCCGGGTGGTTTCCTGCGGGACCGGCCCACCCGCATCCACGAGCCCGCGGTGGCCTCCGGTTGACCGCGGGCTTCCCTCCCGAGCCGGACCCGGAGGTGGCCGCGGTGGTGCTGGCCGCGGGGCAGAGCGTGCGCATGGGCCGGCCCAAGCTGCTCCTAGTGTGGCAGGGGAAGAGCTTGCTCCGGCGCGCCGTGGAGGCGGCGGTGGCAGCCTGCCGACGGGTGGTGGTGGTGGTGGGTCCGGACCCGCAGCGGATGGGGGAGGAGCTGTCGTCCCTCCCCGTGGTCGTGGTGGTGAACCCGGACTACGCGGAGGGCATCGCCACCTCCCTGCGGCGTGGGGTGCAGGCGGTGGGGGACGCCCCCGCGGCTTTGGTTGTCCTCGCGGACCAGCCCGCGGTTACCGCGGAGCACCTACGCCGCCTGGTCCAGGCCTACCGCAAGAGCGGCGCTCCCCTGGCGGCTGCCGCGTACGGGGACACGGTGGGAGCCCCCGCGGTCTTCTCCCAGAAGCTGTTCCCGGAGCTCTTGGCCTTGGAAGGCGACACCGGTGCCAAACGGGTGGTGGAACGCCACCGGCACGAGGCCGTGGTGGTCCCTCTGCCGGGGGCAGCCCTGGACGTAGACACCCCCGAGGACTGGGAGCGCCTGTGCGGCCCTGGCGCGGACACCGCCGCGGGCTAGACCACCCCAAAAATCGCTACGCGATTTTTGGGGACCCCGGTCTCCCTCCATGAAACAGGTTTTTCCGGGACACGCTCCTAGGGACGTGTCCCGAAAGGTCCCTTCCGCGGGGCTGCCCCGCAAAGAGCCTCCGGTCCGGCTACCACCGCCAGCCGGGGCCCCAACCGGGCCGCGGCCGGACGAAGCAGCGCAGGAGGACGTCCCGCCGGTCCGCGGGGAGGGCCTCCCGTAGGTCCCACAGGAAAGCCACGCGCGCCCGCTCCAGGGCCGCCAGGGCCTCCGCCAGCCGGGTGGCCTGCGCGTCCACCTGGGCGCGGGTCGCCTGCGGGGAAGTCAGGAGCCTGCGCAAGGCGTAACGCTCGTCCTCCACGCGGTGGCGGGCGCTGCGCAGGGCCGTGCGGTGGCGGTCGAACACGGTCTCGAACTGGGTCCGCACCGTCGGGTCCCAACACGCGGCCCGGTCCTGGAGAGCGGGCGCCGCCTGGCCTCGGTGCGCGGCCGCGGCGGCCACGCCCGCGGCCACCAACACCGCGGCCAGCCACACGAGGGAAGTCCGTCTCACCGTCCCACCTCCTGTGTCCGTCCTCCGCACAGATGGACGGGCCAGGGGGCTTGGGGGTTGAGTGCCTCCGGCGCGGGACGGATTGCCACCGGGCCGGGGGCGGATATGCTGGGCTCGACGGGATTCGAGAAGGAGGACAGACATGGCCGAGACCAGGGCAGGTCCTGCGCAGGATCCGTGGGAGATGGCGCTGGAGCAGTTCCACCGGGCGGCGCGGTACGTGCCCCTCAAGCGGGGCATCCGGGAGTTCCTGGCGTACCCGAAGCGCGAGCTCACGGTGAACTTCCCGGTGAAGATGGACGACGGGTCGGTGCGCATCTTCACCGGCTACCGGGTGCACCACAGCACGGTCCTCGGGCCCACCAAGGGAGGGATCCGGTACCACCCCGAGGTCACCCTGCACGAGGTGCGGGCGCTGGCCATGTGGATGACGTGGAAGTGCGCTATCGCGGGGCTGCCGTACGGCGGCGCCAAGGGCGGGGTGGTGTGCGACCCCAAACAGCTGTCCGCGGGGGAGTTGGAGCGCCTCACCCGGCGGTACGCCACCGAGATCAGCGTCCTCATGGGGCCGGAAAGCGACATCCCGGCTCCAGACGTGGGCACCAACCCGCAGGTCATGGCGTGGATCATGGACACCTACAGCATGCACCGGGGCTACTCTGTGCCCGCGGTGGTGACGGGCAAGCCCGTGTCCGTGGGAGGTTCCGTGGGACGCGAGGAAGCCACGGGCCTGGGCTGCGCCCTGGTGGCGCGGGAGGCCGCAAGCACCCTGGGGTTCTCCCTGGAGGGGGCGCGGGTGGCGGTGCAGGGGTTCGGGAACGTGGGTGCCGTAGCCGCGCAGACCCTGCACCGCATGGGGGCGGTGGTGGTGGCGGTGAGCGACTCCCGGGGAGGGGTGTACCACCCTCAGGGCCTGGACCCGGAGGCTGTCCTGCGGCACAAGCGGACCACAGGCACCGTGGCGGATTTTCCGCAGGGCACGAGGGTGTCGGGGGAAGAAGTCCTGGAGGTGCCGTGTGACGTCCTCGTCCCCGCAGCCCTGGAGGGGCAGATCACCCGGGAGAACGCCTCCCGGGTGCGGGCTAGGCTGGTCATCGAGGGCGCCAACGGCCCCACCACCCCGGAGGCGGACGACCTGCTGCGGGCGCGGGGTGTGGTGGTGGTCCCAGACATCGTGGCCAACTCGGGCGGGGTCATCGTGTCGTACTTCGAGTGGGTGCAGGACCTGCAGGCCTTCTTCTGGACCGAGGAGGAGGTCCGGCAGCGGCTGGAGCGGCTGCTGGTGCGGAGCTTCCGGGAGGTGTGGCGGGTAAGCCAGGAGCGCGGGGTGGACTTGCGGACCGCGGCCCTGGTGCGGGCCATCGAGAGGGTGTCGGACGCCTTGTACACCCGGGGCATCTACCCCTAGGAGCGTGTCCCCGGAAAACCCCTCGAAGGGAAGGGGACCGGGGCCCCCAAAAATCGCGCAGCGTTTTTGGAAGAGGAAACCGGGGGCGGCGCGGCGTACTCCCGCGGTAGAAAAACACAAGGGGGGTCTGAGGATGCGGACGGTGTGGATCCCGGTGGTGGTGGTTTGCCTGCTCCTGGCAGCGTCCTGGAGTGCCGCGGGACCTGTCACCTGCGCCTTGGGTGTGCCGACCATCAAGCTCGGGGTCCAAGGCGTGGCCTCCGGGCCCCACGCGGACTACGGACGCCAGATCGAGATGGGCGCGCAGCTGGCCATCGAGGAGATCAACGCCGCGGGCGGGATCCTGGGCTGCCGGCTGGAGATGCGGTTCATGGACGACGAAAACCGGCCCGCGGTGGGCGTCCGCAACGCGCGCTTCCTGGTGACGGAGTGGGGTGCCCACTTCCTGTACGGCACCGACAGCAGTGGGGTGGCCATGGCCCTGGGGCCGGTGCTCCGGGAGCTGGACCGCATCCAGTTCTTCACCCACGCGGCCACCCACCGGCTCACGGAGGAGCTGGTGGCGCAGCAGAAGATCAAGCAGATCGTCCGGGTGAGCGCCCCCGTGTACCAGGACGCGGTGGCCGCCTGGCTGTTCCGCGACCGGCGGGACGTCCGGCGGTGGGCCACCATCGGGGCGGACTACGAGTACGGGTACGCCACCTGGGCCATCTTCCGCGAGCAGATGCGGCGCCTGCGGCCGGACGTGGAGTTCGTGGGGGCCGCCTGGGCACCCTTCCTGACCACCGACTTCTCCCCCCACATCGCCGCGGTCATGGCGACCAACCCCGACGGCATCATCGCCACCCCGTGGGCGGGGGAGGCGGTGACGCTGCTGCGGCAGGCCCTCCTGCAGGGGGTATTCGACCGGATCAAGGTGTGGTTCCAGGCCATGGGCGGCTCCGTGGACGTGCTGGAGGGAATCTCCCCCGAGGTGAAGGAGGGGCGGTTCCAGGGGAAGCTGTACGCCACGGCCCGGTACATCCACAACTGGCCGAACACGGAGACCAACCGGTCCTTCGTGAGCCGGTTCGCCAAGCGGTGGAACCGCATGCCGAACTACTCCGCGGAGACCACGTACTCCGCGGTCTACATCACCAAGGCGGCGGTGGAGAAGGCCCGCAGCCTGCAGACGGACCGCGTGATCGCGGCCCTGCAGGGCATGCGCATCGAGACCCCCGCAGGGCTCCGGGTCTTCCGGTCGGAGGACCACCAGTTCGTGTACGCGGTCCCTGCGGGCAAGGTGGTGTGGGACCCGCGGTACCCCATCGCGGTGTTGGGGGAGCTGAAGGTGTTCGACCCGAAGGACTACTGGCGGTGGCCTCCCTTCCGCGCCCTGGAGCTGAGCAAGTAGCCGAAGTCCGCCGCCGGCTGGCACCGCGGCTCCGGGGAGCTCGGGGGAGCGCGTGGAGGTCCTGGCCTACCAGGGGTTGATCGGGCTGAGCTCGGCCATGTACCTGTGGCTCATCTCGGCCGGGCTCACCATCATCTTCGGCGTGCTGGGAGTCCTGAACTTCGCGCACGGGAGCCTGTTCATGCTGGGGGCGTACCTCGGCTACACCCTGTACGGGCTGGCGGGGTTCCCCTTCGGGCTCGCGGTGGCGGCGAGCGTGGGCGCGGTGGCCCTCCTGGGGGCCGCGGTGGAGCGGGGGTTGCTGCGTCCTCTGTACGGCCTGGATCCCAGCTACCAGCTGCTCCTGACCTTCGGGTTGGTGCTGTTCCTGGACGACCTCGCGAAGCTGGTGTGGGGCGGGGTGTTCCGGATCCCGCCCATCCCGGGCTGGTTGCAGGGAGCCGTGGTGGCCTTCGGCCGGCCCTTCCCCCACTACAACCTGTTCCTCATGGGCGTGGGGCTGCTGGTGGCCCTGGGGCTCTGGCTGGCATTCGACCGGACCTGGTGGGGCCGGGCGGTGCGGGCCACCGCCTCGGACCGCGAGATGGCCTCTGCCCTGGGGATCCGGACGCCCGCGGTGTTCTCCTCCGTGTTCTTCCTGGGCTCGGGTCTGGCGGCCCTGGGGGGAGCCCTTTCCACCCCCGTGCGGCCTGTGAGTCCGGGGGTGGGCGCGGCCATGATCGTGCAGGCCTTCATCATCACCGTGATCGGGGGCCTGGGCAACCTGCGGGGAGCCTTCGTGGGCTCCCTGCTGGTCGGGGTCCTGTCTAGCTACGGCACCCTGTGGTTTCCGGAGTTCGAGCTGTTTTTCATCTTCGCCATCATGGCCGGGGTGCTGCTGGTCCGGCCCCAGGGCCTGTTTGCGCCATGAACCCCGTCACGCGCCGGTGGGCCCTGGCAGCCCTGGGAGGGTTCCTCCTGCTGCTGCCCCTGGTGGGGAGCCGGTACGTGGTGTACCTGACCATCCACATCCTCTTGCTGGCGGTGAACGCGGTGGGCTTCAACCTCCTGTTCGGGTACACGGGGCTGCTGTCCTTCGGCCAGGCGGGGTTCTACGCGGTGGGGGCGTACACGTGCGCTCGCATCCTCCTGGCCTGGCCTTCCCTCCTGCCGGGGCTGGTGGGTGGGACCGCGGCAGCCGCGGCCGCGGCCTTCGTCCTCGGCTACCTGTCGGTGCGGCACACCCGCATCTACTTCGCCATGCTGACCCTGGCCTTCGGCATGATGATTTTTTCGCTGGCGTGGAAGTGGAGGGCGGTCACCGGGGGAGACGACGGCCTGGTGGGCGTGCCCCGGGCGCCCTTGGAGCTGTTGGGCTGGACGGTTCCCCTGCCCACGGTGGAGCGGTACTACTACGTGGTGCTGGTGGTGGCGGTGGTGGCCATCGCCCTGATGTACCGGCTGGTGCACTCCCCCCTCGGACTGGCCCTGCGGGCGGTGCGGGACAGCGAGGTGCGGGCCGGGCACGTGGGGCTCAACGTCCGGGTCCTGCGCCTGGTAGCCTTCACCGTGGCCGGCGCCTACGCGGGGTTGGCGGGAGCGTTGCTGCCGCCCTTGGAAAACACCGTGACTCCGCCCATCGCCCACTGGACCGCCTCCGCGGAGCCGGTTCTGGCCACCTTGCTGGGTGGGATCCGACACTTCGCGGGACCCCTGGTGGGCGCCTTCCTGCTGGTGGCGGTCAAGGACGTGATCGTGCGGTTCACCGTGCACTGGTCCCTGGTCCTGGGGGCGGTGGTGGTGGTGCTGGTGCTGGGGTTCCGCGGCGGGGTGGCCAGCGCCCTGGAGGCCCTCCTGGTCCGGGCCCAGGCCAGGCCGAGGGGAGTGTCCGCCCCCGCGGGAGAGGAGGCTCCGTGACGGAGCTGTTGGTGGCACGGGGGCTGCGGAAGCGGTTCGGAGACCTGGCCGCGGTGGACGGCCTCGACCTCCGGGTGGAGGAGGGCGGCTGCACGGCCCTCATCGGCCCCAACGGCGCGGGCAAGACCACCGCCCTGAACCTGCTGAGCGGCCACCTGTCGCCCGACCAAGGGACCATCACCTTCCGCGGGGAGGACATCACGAGGCTTCCCCCGCACGCCCGGGTACAGCGGGGCCTGTCCCGGTCCTTCCAGGTCATGACCATCTTCCCGGAGCTCACCGCCCTGGAGAACCTCCTGGTCCCCATCCTGGCGCGGACGGGTGCGGTACGCTCCGTCCTGCGCCCCGTGCACGCGTTCCCCGAGGCGGAGGAGGAAGCCCGCCGGCTCCTGGAGGACCTGGGCTTGTCCGGGGCCGGGGAGGTACCCGCGGGCAACCTGCCCCACGGAGACCAGCGGCGGCTGGAGATGGGGATCGCGGTGGCCAGCCGGCCCCGGCTGTGCCTGCTGGACGAGCCTTCTTCGGGCCTCAATCCCCTGGAGCGGGCGGGCCTGCTGCACCTGATCCGGCAGCTGAGCGAGCAGCGGGGAGTGACCTTCGTGGTGGTGGAACACGACATGGACGTGGTGTTCGGCCTGGCGCGCTGGGTGGTGGTGATGAACCGCGGCCGGGTTCTGGCGGAAGGCACGCCGGAGGCCATCCGGGCCAGCCGGGAGGTCCGGGAGACCTACCTAGGGGAGGAGGTCTGAGGGTGCTGGTGGTGGAGGGGTTGGTGGCCGGCTACGGCGCCTCCACGGTGCTCCACGGGGTGAGCTTCTCCGTGGGAGAGGGGGAGGTGGTGGCGTTGCTGGGCCGCAACGGGGCCGGCAAGACCACCACCCTGAGGGCGGTGATGGGGCTGGTACGCGCCCGCGGGGGCCGCGTGCGGTTCCGGGATCGGGACCTGGTGGGGCTGGCGCCGTTTGACGTGGCGCGCTTGGGCATCGCCTACGTGCCGGACGACCGGCGGATCTTCCCCGACCTCACGGTGGAGGAGAACCTGCAGCTAGCCCGCTACGCCACGGGGCGGGCGGGCGCGTGGGACCTGGAGAGGGTGTACGCTCTGTTTCCCGTGCTGCGGGATCTCCGTCATCTGCGCGGCACCCAGCTGTCGGGAGGCCAGCAGAAGATGCTGGCCTTGGGCCGGGCCCTCATGGCCAACCCGGAGCTGCTGCTCCTGGACGAGCCCGTGGAGGGGCTGGCGCCCTTGGTCGTCCGGCAGCTGGAGCAGACGCTCCGACGGATCCGGGAGGCCGGGGTGACCATCCTCTTGGCGGACCAGAACCTGCGGTTCTGCCAGCGCTTGGCGGACCGGGGCTACGTGCTGGACAAGGGGACCGTCCGCCTGGGGGGGAGCCTGCAGGAGATCACCTCGGACGAGCAGACGGTGCGGCAGTACTTGGCGGTGTGAGGGGAGGTGAGGCGGTGCGGGCGCCGCTTTCGCCCTTGCAGTTCGTACGCCGGGCGGTGCAGGTGTACGCGGACCGGGTGGCGGTGGTGGACGGCCCGGTGCGGCTCACCTACGCGGAGTTCGGTGAACGCTGTGGGCGGCTGGCCGCAGGGCTGCAAGCTTCCGGCCTCCGGCGGGGAGACCGGGTAGCGGTCCTGTCCCACAACACCTACCGCGCCCTGGAGGTGTACACCGCGGTCCCCCTGGCGGGCTGCGCCTTGGTGCCCCTCAACACCCGGCTGCGGGAGGGAGACTACGAGTACATCCTGCGGCACTCCGGGACCCGGTTGCTCCTGGCGGACCCCGCCTTCGCGGAGGTGGCGGACGCCTTGGTGCAACGGGTGGAAGGGCTGCGGGTGCTGGCCCTGGGCGAGGGGGGCTCCGAGGAGGTGATCCGCGGGGCTTCCTCCTCCGCGGCGGCATCCCTGTGGGAGCAGGGACGCGACCTGGACGAGCACGCGCCCATCACCCTCAACTACACCAGCGGGACCACCGCCCACCCCAAGGGCGTGGTCCTCACCCACCGCAACGCGGCCCTGAACGTGATGAACGTGGTGGTGCACGGCCGGCTGCGGCTGGAAGACGTGTACCTGCACACCCTGCCCATGTTCCACGTGAACGGGTGGGGCGCGGTGTGGGCGGTGACCGCGGTGGGCGCCCGGCACGTGTGCCTGCCCAAGGTGGACCCGCCGGAGGTGTTCCGCCGCATCGACCAGGAGGGCGTCACCGTGGCCTTTTCCGCGCCCACGGTGTTGGTGATGCTCCTGGCGGACCCTTCCGCCCAGGGGTGGAAACCCCCGCAGCCCCTGCGGTGGTACGTCGGCGGCGCCCCTCCGCCCGCGGCCCTCATCGCCCGGGCGGAGGACGAGCTGGGCATCGAGGTGGTGCACGTGTACGGGCTCACGGAGACGGGCCCGTGGCTCACGGTGTGCGAGTGGCGGCGGGAGTGGGACGCCCTGCCCCTGCAGGAACGTGCGGCCCGCAAGGCCCGGCAGGGGGTGGGGCAGATCCTGTGCGGGGAGGTGGCGGTGGTGCGGGAGGACCTTTCGCCCGTGGCACGGGACGGCCGGGAGGTGGGGGAGATCGTGGTGCGGGGGCCCACCGTCATGGAAGGGTACTACCAGGACCCTGAGGCCACCGCCCAGGCCTTCGCGGGCGGTTGGTTCCACACCGGGGACCTGGCGGTGGTGCACCCCGACGGCTACGTGCAGATCGTGGACCGGAAGAAGGACATCATCATCAGCGGGGGAGAGAACATCTCTTCCGTGGAGGTGGAGGGGGTCTTGTACCAGCACCCCGCGGTGCTGGAGGCCGCGGTGGTGGGGATGCCGGACCCCAAGTGGGGGGAGGTCCCCAAGGCCTACGTGGTCCTGCGGCCGGGGGCGCAGGCCAGCGCGGAGGAGCTGATTGCCTTCTGCCGCGACCGCCTGGCACACTTCAAAGCCCCCAAGGCGGTGGAGTTCGTCCCGGAGCTCCCCAAGACGGCCACGGGCAAAATCCAGAAGTTCCTCCTCCGGGCTGGGCTGCCCGCTCCCGGAAGCGGTTAGAACCGCCCTCGGAGCCTGTCCTCGCGAAGACGGACCGTCCGCGGAAATCGCGCCGCCCCGTCTTCCCGCTGGAAGAAGGTCACCCCCATACTCCCCGGATGAGTCCCGCACACCGGGCACGGGCCGTGCTCCGCCAGCCGCCGCATCCCGTCCTCCCGTGTCCTACAGCCGCACCGCGTGAACCCCGTCCCACCGCGAAGGCCGTACGGCCAGCTCCCACAACCTCGCCTTCACCAGCTCCGGAGGGAGCCCGGTGCTGAGGAGCACCGCCACCACGCCGCTACACAGGCCCGCGGCGAAGGAGCTGCCCGACCACCGCACGTAGCGGGAGCCGAACAGCTCCGTCCCGCAGTCCAGGAGGAGGTCCTCCCCGGGTGCCCCGAAGTGGGCCTCGTTGCTGAACCACGCGTACCGGTCCGGCTGAGCCGCGCTGGTGGCCGCCACGGGCACCACCTGCGTCTGGGATGCCAGGGTGTCACCGAAGTGGCCGTAGGCCGCGGGCTCCAGACAGTTCTCGGGGCGTCCCCGGGAGAGGTTGCCCGCGGCGCACACCAGCACCGCCCGCTGCTGGCCCAGCTCGTCCACCACCGCCAGCAGGGCGCAGGACTGCACCGTCTCCGGCTGGGACCGGTCCACCCCGAGGCTCAGGTTGTACACCACCGGCGCGGTGACCAGGGGCGCGCGGGTGTCCGGATGCCGCACGGGTGCCCCACAGAGCCCGTACACCCACCGCATGGCCTCCGCGAGTTCGTAGGTGGCGGTGGCGAGGTCGGCGTTCAGCAGGCTCACCAGGACCAGCCGCGCCCCGGGCGCGACCCGGCGGACCAATCCCGCCACCATGGCTCCGTGACAGGACCGGTACACCCGCATCTGGTCTTCCGTGGCCAGCAGGGGCGACCACGCCACCGCCCGCCGCCGGTCCTGGAGGCCGCACTCCGGTTCCTCCGGTTCCGGGGTCGCAGGAGCCCAGACGGGGAGTCCCTCGGGGGGTTTTGTCGGCCACTCCACGTACACGTCCACGCTCTGCGGGTCCAGGCGGGGCAGCCCTCCCGGGGCCAGCCCGGGCCCGCGGTCGAAGATGACCACGGTCACGCCCTCGCCCCGGGGTCGGTAGGAGGCCCGCTCGTAGTCCAAAAGCCCCAGCCGCTGGAACGCTGGCTGCAGCCGGAAGTCCGACTCCGTGGCCTCGGGCACGCGGATGGCGGCTTCCGGAGTCGGGCTGCCGTGGGCCACCTCCGCCTGTCCCCGGACCTCGAAGTCCAGGGAGGCGTAGGCGGAGGGCACGGCGGCCACTAGACGGCGTGCCACCTCCCGTTCCGGCTCTTCCGCTTCCACCACGAAGCGGCGCACCGCCCGGTGCCAGGGCTGGGGCTTGCGGTCCGGCGGCAGGGGTAATGCCTCCCACCGCCACCCGCCGCCCAGGCGACGGGACACGAACACGGTGCGCGGGCGCGGTGGAAGGACCAGGCAGCGCACGGGGTGCGACCGCTCCAGGGGGTCCAACAGGGGCTCCGGACACGCCACCAGGAGGTGGCCCCGCAGGTGCATCCACGGTCCCCGCACGGTCTCCCTCCTCCTACACAGCCCCCTGGCCGGCCGAGGCCGCGGGCGTCGGTTGCGGCAACCACACGGTGGGGTCGCCGGTGACCACGAACCCCGCCCACTCCCACGGATGAGGCCGGACGTCCCGGGTGGCGAGACCTGCTTCCCGGAGCGCCTGTGGCACGCGCGCACCCCTGCACACCGCCCGGTAGAACCGCTGCATCAGGTCCACGGTGGGGGAGTCTCCCACGGGCCACAGGGACAGCACCAGGGTCTTGGTCCCCGCGTGAAACCACGCCCGGACGAACCCCATGAGTTCGTCCCCCGGCAGCACCGTGGACGCCCCGGTTTCGCAGCCGCTGAGCACCACCACCCCACAGCCGGGGGGAGAGGTCATCACGTCCGCGGCGGTGACGGGCCCCGCGGTGAGGTGCACCGCGGACAGAAGGGGAGCCTCCGGCCGGAAACGGCAGTGCGCGGCCACGTGCACCAGTCCCGCGCCCCGGAGAGCGTGCAGGAAGGCCGCCGGGGTGGGCTGTTCCACCAGGCGGGCACCGAGGCACTCCGCCACCCACCGGGCCTCCGCCACCGCGCCGGGCAGCCGGCCCCGGAGGCCGTCCGCCACGCACACCGCGGGTCCGCTCCCTGCGGAGGTGTCCCGCAGCAGCGCGAGAAGGGAGCCCGCGGGCACGAAGGACACCTCCCACCGGTCCCACACGCACGTGCCGCCGTCTGCGAAGGCGTGGAAGGGGAGGGCGTGCAGGACCCCGAAGGGGGCCACCACCAGGCGCGGGAACTGCCGCAGGGCGTCCTCCACGGGTGCTACCAGGAGCCGGTACAGCTCTTCCAAGACCCGGCGGACCTGCCGGGCTGCCTGCCCGGCGGGCGACACGCCGCGGAGGTGGGCGGAGAGTCCGTGCACAAAAAGGGCTGCAGCGCGTGCCACCTCCCGCAGGGTGCAGGTGCGGCGTGCGGTGACCCTGCCCCCCGGCTCCACCACGAAGGCCAGCACGGACTCCGCGGCCGCGAAGTACTCCACCAGGACCGTGTCCGGCTCCAGGGGCGGGAAGGCCGGGCGGGGAGAAAACCCCAGCAGTTCTGCGTCCCGCCCGTAGCTCCCGTCCTGTAGCTGCAGCCGCCACAGGGCGTCCTGGATCCGGACCTCCAGGTCGGGCTCCGGGGCGCTGGCGGCTTGGGCCTCCCCCTCCGGCAAGAGGCGGGACCGGTAGGCGTCCAGGAGGCGGTTGACTTCCCGCACCAGGTCCGCGTCGGCGGGCCTGCGCTCCCGCAGGCGCAGCCCGTGAGAGGCCAAGAGGGCTGCCATGCCCCTGGACTTGGCTCCCTGCGCCACCTCCCAGGCGCGGCGGGTGCGGCCGCGGGCCCAAAGGTCCTCCACCGCGCGGGCGTACAGCTCGGAAAGCTCCGCGAACAGACCCCACCGGAGGTCCGGGGGGACCCAGGCCAGCACCCGGTCCGCCCACCGCACGCCCCACAAGAGGTGGGCGGACCGGCGGGCGGGACGGAGGGCGCTCAGGCGGCGGTGCGCGGCGGCGCACAGCCAGGCGAGGCGCTGCCTGTGGCCGGTGCGGAGGGCATCCTGGGCCGCTTGCGCGGCGCCGTCCGCGTCCTGCGCCAGCCGCAACGTGTCGCTGAGGACCAGCAGGGCCCGACCCTCCCCGGAGGGGTTTCCGACCCGCTGCCAGGCCCGCCGGGCCTGCGCCACCAGGGCCAGGGCTCCCGCGGCGTCCCCGGACCGTGCCCGCAGCGCCGCCAGCTCGCAGGCCACCGCCGCCCACCACGCCTCCCGCCCTACGCCGGAAAGCGCCGCGTACGCCTCCTGCAGGAGCTCCGCGGCGAGACCCAGCTCCCCTGCCTGCCGGTGCGCCAGGGCGGTCAGGTAGCGGGCTCGCGCTGCCTCCGCCACGAACCCCGCGGCCTCCAGTTGCCTTGCCAGGCGGGGCCCCTCGCACCGTACCCGCTCCGCGTGTCCTAGGTGGAGCCAGCACTCCAGGCCGAACAGCTGGTACGCCGCGGAGGCCGGGCCGACCCCAGCCGCGGCGTACGCCCGCGCGGCCTGCTCCAGGGCGTGGAGGGCCTGGGCGTAACGGCCTTGGGCTAGGTCCGCCCAGGCCCCCGCGGCGCCGGCCCGGGCTGCCAGGAGGGGTGTACCGCTCTCCTCCGCCGCGGCCCTGGCCTCCCGCAGGGCCTCCGCGGCCTCCCCGTACCGGCCCAGCTGCGCCAGCAGCAGGCCCGCGTTGTGCTGCGCCACGGCCAGGTCCAGACGGCCGGCGGGCCCCAAGGCCCGGAAGTGGGAGGACGCTGCGGCGTAGGCGCGGAGCGCTTCCTCCGTGCGGCCCAAGTACTGCAGCACGGTCGCCCGTTGGCTTTGGACCCGGGCGCCGTACAACGCGCAGTGAGGGTGGGCCCGGAGAGCCGGCTCGATGGCGTCCGCCAGCTCCAGGGCCTCCCGGTAGCGGCCCAGCCGGAAGAGGACCCCCAGTTGGCCAACCCCGCAGCGGGCGGCCAGGGCCACGTCTCCCGTTTCCTCGGCTGCCTGCCTGGCGGCCTCGTACGTGGCGCCGGCTTCCTCGAGCCGCTCCGACCACAGGTACGCGTTGGCCAGGGCCAGGCGGGCCACCACGCGGGCCGCCCGGTCCGGCCCCCCGTCCGCGTACGCCACCAGCTCCCGGGCGCGGTCCACAGCGCGCGCGGGCTCGCGGTGGCTCAGCCGGTCCAGGAGGTCCTTGAGCGCCTCCACCTCCCCGAGGTCCGGGCGACCGAACCGCTCCCGGAGAAAGTCGAGGGCTCTGCCCAGGGCCGCGGCGTGCTCCCAGGCGGCCAGGGTTTCCGACTCCGGGGCCACGGGGGCGGTGTTCTTGGACGGCCCGGTCCGTTCCTGCTAAGGTGGACCCGAGCTGGGTGGGAGGTCGGGATGGTCCGAGAGCGACAGGCACTGGACGTGCTGTGCGTGAACGCCCTCCGGGTGCTGGCCATGGACGCGGTGGAACGGGCCAAGTCGGGGCACCCGGGAGCGCCCATGGGCTTTGCGGGGCCCGCGTACGTCCTGTGGACGCGTTTTCTACGGCACAACCCGCGCAACCCCCGCTGGCCCGACCGGGACCGCTTCGTGCTGTCCGCGGGCCACGCCTCCATGCTGCTGTACGCGCTCCTGTATCTCACGGGCTACGACCTCACCCTGGACGACCTCAAGACCTTCCGCCAGTGGGGCAGCAGGACTCCCGGGCACCCGGAGTTCCGCCTCACCCCCGGGGTGGAGTGCACCACGGGTCCCCTCGGCCAGGGGTTCGCCAACGCGGTGGGCATGGCGGTGGCGGAACGGCACCTGGCGGCGGTGTTCAACCGCCCAGGCTACGAGATCGTGGACCACTGGACCTACGTGGTGGCCTCCGACGGCGACCTCATGGAGGGCGTAGCGCACGAGGCGGCCTCCCTGGCAGGGCACCTGAAGCTGGGCAAGCTGGTCTGCCTGTACGACGCCAACGGGGTGTCCCTGGCGGGCAGCACGGAGCTCACCTTCACCGAAGACGTGGCCCGGCGGTTCGAGGCTCTGGGCTGGCACGTCCAGGAGGTCGCGGACGGAAACGACCTGGCGGCGGTGGAAGGTGCCATCGCCCGGGCGCGGGAGGAGCGGGACCGTCCGTCCCTGATCCTCGTGCGCACCCACATCGCGTACGGCAGCCCCACGAAACAGGGCCGCCACGAAGCCCACGGAGCGCCCCTCGGGGAGGAAGAGGTTCGGCGGGCCAAGGAGAACCTGGGCTGGCCGTACGAGGAGCCCTTCGCCGTGCCGGAGGAGGTCCTGGCGGAGTTCCGCAAGGCGGTCCCGCGAGGCCAGGACCTGGAGGCGGAGTGGCGGAGGAGGTTCGAGGCCTACGCGAGGGAGTACCCGGAGCTGGCGGCGCAGTGGGAGCGCGCGCACGAGGGCGACCTGCCGCCCGGCTGGGACGCGGACCTCCCCAGCTTCGCCCCGGGGGAGCGGGTCGCCACCCGGGTGGCCTCCGGCAAGGTGTTGAACGCGTTGGCCGCGCGGGTTCCGTGGCTGGTGGGGGGTTCTGCGGACCTGAACCCGTCCACCAACACCGTCCTGCGGGGGTTGGGAGACTTCCAGAGCCCCCTGCGCCCGGTGCGGGACCCACAGGGCGCGTGCGGAGGGCCCATGGACTACCGCGGGCGGAACCTGCACTTCGGGGTGCGGGAGCACGCCATGGGCGCCATGGTCAACGGGATCGCCTACCACGGCGGGCTGCGGCCCTTCGCGGCCACCTTCCTGGTGTTCTCCGACTACGAGCGGCCGGCCCTCCGCCTGGCGGCCCTGGCAGAGCTGCCCGTGGTCCACGTCTTCACCCACGACTCGGTCCTGGTGGGAGAGGACGGCCCCACCCACCAGCCCGTGGAGCACCTCCTGTCCCTGCGGGCCATCCCCAACCTGGTGGTGATCCGGCCTGCAGACGCGGAGGAGACGGTGGAAGCGTGGAGAGTCGCCCTGGAGCACAGAGAGGGGCCCGTGGCTTTGGTCCTCACCCGTCAGCCGGTGCCGGTCCTGGACCGGACCCGGTACGCGCCCGCCCACGGGCTCCGGCGCGGCGGCTACGTGCTGGCGGACTGTGAGGGCGTCCCCGAGCTCGTGCTCATCGGGACCGGCTCGGAGGTGGCCCTGTGCGTGGAGGCCTACGAGCGGCTCCGGCAAGAGGGGGTGCGGGTGCGGGTGGTGAGCCTGCCGTCCTGGGAGTTGTTCGACCGACAGCCCAGGGAGTACCGGGACGAGGTTCTGCCTCCCCAGGTGTGGCGTCGGGTGGCGGTGGAGGCGGGAAGATCCCTGGGGTGGGAGCGGTACGTGGGTTGCCGGGGACGGGCCCTCGGGGTGGACCGGTTCGGGGCCTCCGCGCCGCACGCCGCCCTAGCACAGGCCTACGGGCTCACCGCCCAGCGGGTGTACGAGGCCGCCCGGGAGCTCCTGGAAAGCCAGGCGTAAGTCGGCGCCTCGAAAGGCCGCCTAGACCACCCCAAAAATCGCTGCGCGATTTTTGGGGACCCCGGTCCCCCTCCGCTGGAGGGGTTTTTCCAGGACGCGCTCTAGCTCTCCGTAAGCCTCAGCCAGGAAGCCGTGAGGCCGCCGTGCAGGAGGTGGGCCGCCAGGGCCATCCAGGGCATCCCCCCGCCGGCCAGCTCCGATCCCAAGATCCCAGCCCCTGCTAGGGGGAAGGCCACGAACAGGGTGAGGGGCCAGACCAGAACCCCGTACAGGGCCCCACACAGCCAAGGCCGCGCCCGCAGGGCCGCCACCCGGTACAGCACGGGCGCCACCGCCACCCCGTACACGTAGCCGTACCCGGGCCCGGTCAGGAGCAGCAACCCCAGGCTGGCGGCGAAGGCCCACCGGGTGCGGTCCACCACCAGGTTGTCCCACAGGGCCAGGAACCACCGGTTCACCAGTCCCGCGGATTCCGGGTGGGACACCACGCGACCCACCCCCCACAGCACCACGCCCAGGCAGGCCAAGGCGGTCACCAGGGTGGCCGCCACCGCTACGCCGAAGGCATGGCGTCCCGAGTAACCCGTCCAGGGTTGCGCGCTGACCACGGAAGACCTCCGCGTGTGGCCGGGCAGGCCGTGTCGTACAATAACCGAGGACGCGCCCGACCTGTAGTTTGCGGGAAAGCGGCGCGGCGCGCAACCTGGACCCGATGGACCGCTTCCGTCGTTATCTGGCCGGGCTCGTGGTCCTGTCCTTGGCCTTGGTGGTTCTGGGTGGCGTGGTCCGGACCACCGGCGCCGGGGACGCCTGCCCGGACTGGCCCCTGTGCCACGGCCGGTGGATCCCGCCCCCAGAGCCCCTGGTGCTGCTGGAGTGGAGCCACCGGCTGGTGGCTGCCACGGTGGGGCTCCTGGTGGTGGCCGCGGTGGTCTGGGCCCACCGGCTGCGCCGGCCGGAGGCAGGCCTCAAGGGCCCTGCGTGGGCCGCCCTGGGCCTGGTGGTGGTGCAGGCTCTGTTGGGCGGCGCCACGGTGCTCGGGGGTCTCGCGGCGTGGCTCGTGGTCCTGCACCTGGGGACCGCCTTGCTGTTCCTGGGGGCCCTGGTGGTGCTCTGGCAACGCGCCAGCGGCCACACCCCAGGGAGCCGTGACCCCGCGAGCCGCACTTTCCGCGGCGCGGTCCTCACCTCCCTGGTCGCCCTGTACGTCCTGGTCCTCCTGGGAGGCTACGTAGGCGCCTCCGGCGCGGGGTTGGCGTGTCCGGACTGGCCCCTGTGCCGCGGGGAGGTCCTCCCCCCCGCGGAGGGAGGGGTGCTGGAGCACTTCGGCCACCGCCTGTGGGCGGTGCTGGTGGCGGTGCTCTTGGGCTCCTTGGTGGTCCGGGCGCGGCGCGACCGGCCGGACCTGAAGAGCCTGAGCCACGCCGCCGCGGCCCTGTACGGGGTGCAGATCTTGGTGGGCTGGCTGAACCTCCTGACCGCCCTGCACCCGGTGGTGGTGAGCACGCATCTGGGCTTGGCGGCGGCGATCTGGGTGCTGCTGGTGGTGCTGCTGGCGAGGGCCCAGGCGCAGCCCGCGCCTGTCCCCACCGTGGCCCCGGGTCGGCCCACGCCCGCGTGGCGGGCGGCGGTCTCGGACTACGTGGCCCTCGCCAAGCCGCGCATCGTGGTGCTGCTGTTGGTGACCACCGCGTGCACCTTGGTCCTGGCTACCCGCGGCCGGCCCTCCGCCCTGCTGGTGCTGGCCACCCTGGTGGGCGGGGCCTTGGCCGCGGGGGCGGCCAACGCCTTGAACTGCGTCCTGGACCGGGACGTGGACGCGGTCATGGAACGCACCCGCGAGAAGAGACCTGTGGCCGCGGGCCGGATCTCGCCCCGCCGCGCGGTGGCCTTCGCGGGGATCCTGGGCGTTGCGAGCTTCCTGGTGCTGTGGCGGGGAGCCAACCTTCTGGCCGCGTGCCTGGCGATGGGGGGCTTGGCGTTCTACGTGCTCGTGTACACCGCGTGGCTGAAGCGCACCACGCCGCAGAACATCGTCATCGGCGGCGCCGCGGGGGCGGTGCCGCCTCTGGTGGCGTGGGCCGCGGTGACGGGCCGGGTGGAGCTGCCCGCCCTCTTGCTGTTCGCGGTGATCTTCCTGTGGACGCCCCCGCACTTCTGGACCCTGAGTCTGAACCTGAGGGACGACTACGCGGCCGCGGGCATCCCCATGTTGCCCGTGGTGCGCGGGGAGGCGGAGACCCACCGTCAGGTGTTCCTGTACACCGTCGCCACCGTCCTGTCCACCCTCCTCCTCCTGCCTGCGGCAGGTCTGGGCTGGCTATACGGGGCGGCGGCGGTGGCCTTGGGGTCGGGGTTCGTGCGGCGCGCGTGGCTGCTGTGGCGGGGAGGGGAGACCGCGTGGTCCGTGTACCGGTACTCCCTCGCCTACCTGGCCCTGCTCTTCGGGGCCATGGTGGCGGACCGGTTCGTCCTGGGCGCCTGAACCACCTCAAGGATGGCGACGCGTTTGGGGACCTCCGCCCGAGGGGCTTCCCGTGACGGGCTGCGGGGACGCCGCGACTCCTGGAGGCCCTCCTCAGGCTGCCAGGTCTGCCACCACCGGCTGCACCAGGCGCTGGAAGTCTGTGTACGCCACCCGCATGGTCTCCCGGTGGGACCCGCACCGGAACACGATCTCCGGGTCTTCCGTCAGGCGCCGGTCCACGTACACCCGGACCCCGTAGAGGTTGCCGAAGGGAGGTTGGGCTCCCACCTCGCAGTCGGGGAACAGGGGCGCGAACTCCGACTCTTCCGCGAGGCGACACGGCTTGCCCACCACCTGCTGGAGCTTCGCCAAGTCCAGGCGGTGCGGGGCCGCCACCACCGCCATGACGATCTCTTCCCCGCAGCGCACCATCACGGGCTTGGCCACCAGGTAACCGGACACGTGTTCCGCGGCGGCGACCTCCTGGGCGGTGTACGCTAGAGGGTGCCAGTCCACCCGGAAGGCGACCCCGTTTTCCCGGAGGTAGGACTCGAGGCGTTCGCGGCAGGTCACGGCGGCTCACCCCCTCGAGTCGATTGTAACGGAGGACGGGCGCGGGCGGTGTCGAACCCTTTTGGAGGAGCGTGGCATGGCGGCGAACAGGGGACTCCTGGCGGCGGACAAGCGGTACCTGGCCAGCATCATCCACCAGGTGTGGCGGGCCTGTCAGGGGTTCGTGTCGGTGGTGATGGAGCGGGGGCCCGAGGACGCCTTCTTCGTGCTCGACGAGCTGGACGAGTGGGCGGCCTCCCAGCGGCGGCGGCTGTCCGGGCGTGGAGCCCGACGCCCCGCGGGGCTGTCCGTCCAAGGGGCGCGGGTGGCCCGGGAGCTGCTGGACGACGTGAGCACCTTCTGCTCCGCCATCGGCGACATGGTGGCCCGGCTGCGGGCAAGCCCCCTGGGCCCCGACGAGGTGGAGGAGGAGTGCCTGATGATCGTGGACGGCTTCGTGGCGTGGACCCACCGGATGGCCACGCAGCTGGGGGTGTCCCGCAACCTGCGGCCGCAGGCCATCTGGCCCCTCCGGTAGACACCCCGCTGCCCTCCGCTCGACGGCCTTTCCCGGCGAGGCTTCCAGCAGCATGTCTGGAAGGCCCCTGGGCCAGGGAGGACCGAGGTCCCCAAAAAACGCGCAACGATTTTCGGGCTGGTCTAGTGGGTGCCCCGCACCTCCTGGACGGGTCGTGTGGCCCGCTGGATCTGCTCTTCCGCGCGGTCCAAAAACTCCCTACAGGCTGCCCGGACCGGCGGACTCCCGTCGCAGGCTAGCTTCCGCACCAGCCAGCTCAGGTGGTCGTACAGGTGCCAGGCTTCGTCGTCCCGCAGGCGCGACTCCCGGGTGGCGAAGTCCAGAAAGCCTTGGACCGCGGACAGCACCGCACGGGCGTACTCCCCCGGGTCCAGCACGTACTGGTTCCCGTCCCGGGGGTCCTCCAGGTACACACGGCCGTGCCGGTGGACCACCGTGAGGTCGTGGTAACCGCAGCAGTCCATGCCACAGTCCGCGAGGAAGAGGGGCGAGGCGTACGGGTCGCTGGGGTCGGTGACCGCGTGGTGGTCCGCCAGGAGGGTCAGGAGGAGCCCCTGCACGCCTTCGAACAGGGCGTAGGCGGAGTACGAGGCGTCGTGGGAAGGAATGCCCAGGGCCCGGGCGCTCTCGCCTAGCAACAGGATCGGGCGCCCGTCCACCTCCAGGGAGAACAGGCACGGGACCGCCTCCACGTCCTCGCCCGTGTCGGTGATCTCCAGCCGCGCCCGGATCCGGTTCATCCCTCTCCTATCTTACGCGGGCTCGGGGCCGACAGGGCTCAGGAGCCTGCGGAGGCGTCCGACGCTTCGGGGCTGGGTTCCTGCGGCGCCGGGAGGAGGACGGAGGCCACCACGCTGACCGCCAGGATCACCGCCACCACGCCCAGGGAGAGCCCGATGGGGATCTTGTAGAAGTCCGCCACCAGCATCTTCAGGCCGATGAAGACCAGGACCAGGGACAGCCCGTACTTCAGGTAGCGGAACATGTCCATGATCCCCGCCAGGACGAAGAACAGGGCCCGCAGGCCCAGGATGGCGAAGATGTTGGAGGTGTAGGCGGTGAACAGGTTGTGGGTGATGGCCAGGACCGCGGGGATGGAGTCGACGGCGAACATCAGGTCGGTACTCTCCACCACCACCAGGACCAGGAAGAGGGGCGTGACCCACAGCCTCCCCTCCCGCCGGACGAAGAACTTGCCGCCCAGGTAGGTCTCCGTGACCGGGAAGCGCCGCCGGACCGCCTGCAGGACGGGGTTCTGAGAAGGGTCCACGGTCTCTTCCTTGTGGCGGAACAGCTTCCAGCCGGTGTACACCAGGAGGGCGCCGAAGAGGTACAAGACCCAGTGGAACAGCTTGACCAGGGTGACCCCGACCGCGATGAGGCTGGCCCGCATGACCACCGCGCCCAGGACTCCCCACAGGAGCACCCGGGGCTGCAGGTGGTCGGGGACCGCGAAATATGCGAAGATGACGAGGAAGACGAAGAGGTTGTCTACGCTGAGGGCCTTCTCCACGAGGTACGCGGTGAGCCACTCCAGCCCCGCCTGCGGTCCTTCGAGTGCCCACACGCCCGCGTTGAACAGCAGGGCGGCCCCGATCCAAACCACGCTCCAGATGGTGGCTTCCCGGATGGACATCTTGTGGGGCTTCCGCTGGAACACGCCCAGGTCCACGGCCAGCATGGCGGCCACCACCACGTGGAACACCACCCACAGGACCAGCTCCACGTTCATGCACGCCTCCTGGTGGAGGAAATCGCCAAAAGCAAAAGACCTCCGGGCGATGCCGCGGAGGTCTCACCGTGAGGCCGCGCCACAGGCCCGGCCGGGTGCACGCGCCTTGGCCGTGCGCCGGACTGACGACCGGGCCACGGCCGCGCCGGGCAAGGCGCGGCCGCCGGTTACTCCCCTCAGCCCCGCGGACCGCGAGGCCACCAACACCATACGGACCTGGCCGCCCGCGGTCAATCCTGTCCGCGCGGGAGGACCTTCGTGAGGGCGGATCGGCCCGTGGCCGCCGTGGTCCTGGCCGCGGGGGAGGGCAAGCGGATGCGGTCCAGGCTGCCCAAGGTCCTGCACCCGGTGGGCGGGCGGGCCATGGTGCTCCGGGTCCTGGACAGCCTGCGCCCCGTGGTGGACGGACCCGTGGTGGTGGTGGTGGGCCACGGGGCGGAGGGGGTGCGCGCCGCCCTGCCCGCGGGTGTGCGGGTCGCGTGGCAACAGGCCCCCCGGGGCACGGGCCACGCGGTGCGCTGCGCTCTGGCGGAGCTGGGGGACCACACGGGTCCCGTGTTGGTGGCCTACGGAGACACCCCCCTGGTGCGGGAAGAGACGTTCCGCGCCGTGGTGTCCGCCCACCTGCGGGGGGGCTGTGCGGCCACCCTCCTGAGTGCGGTGGTGGAGGACCCCCGCGGCCTCGGCCGGGTGGTGCGGGGCGTCGAGGGGGAGTTCGTGGGCGTGGTGGAGGAGGCGGACTGCACCCCCGAGCAGCGGCAGATCCACGAGGTGAACACGGGGGTGGGTTGCTTCGAGAGCGAGGCCCTGCGGGAAGCTTTGGCGCACCTGACCGCGGACAACGCCCAGGGCGAGTACTACCTCACGGACGTGTTCGGCTGGCTTCGCGGGCGGGGCGCGAAGGTCGGGATCGTACAGGCTGCGGACGGGAAGGAGGTCATGGGCGTGAACTCCAGACGCCAGCTGGCAGAAGCCGAAGCAGAGCTCCGGCGGAGGACCCTGGAGCGGCTGATGGACTCGGGGGTCACGGTGGTGGACCCCGCCACCACGTACGTGGCCCCGGACGTGGTGGTGGGGCAGGACACGGTCCTGCTGCCCTTCACGGTCCTGGAAGCGGGCACCACCGTGGGGGCGGAGTGCACCCTGGGGCCCGGGGCGCACGTGTGGGGCTCCCGCCTCGGGGACCGGGTGCGGGTCCTGTGGTCCGTGGTGGAGCACAGCGAGGTGGGGGACGACTGCCGCATCGGGCCCTACGCCCACCTCCGGCCCGGCACCCGGCTGGCGCGCCGGGTGGTGGTGGGCAACTTCGCGGAGATCAAGAACTCCACGGTGGGCGAGGGGACCAAGGTCCAGCACGTGTCTTACCTCGGGGACGCCACGGTGGGGCGCGCGGTGAACATCGGGGCGGGAACGGTCACCTGCAACTTCCGGTACGGGGTGCCCGGCAAGCACCCCACCGTGATCGAGGACGGCGCCTTCATCGGAAGCGACACCATGCTCAACGCCCCCGTGCGGGTCGGCGCGGGGGCGGTCACGGGCGCTGGCTCCGTGGTGACCAAGGACGTGCCTCCGGGCGCGGTGGTGGTGGGCGTCCCGGCCCGGGTGGTCCGGCGGGTCCCGCAGGGCGGGGACAGCCCGTGAAGGACCTGGCCCTGCTCACGGGGACGGCCAACCCGGGCCTGGCGCGCCGGGTGGCCGCGTGCCTGGACGTCCCCCTCCTGGAAGCCGTGGTGGGCCGGTACCCCGACGGGGAGATCGAGGTGCAGCTGCTGGACAGCGTGCGGGGGCGGGACTGTTTTGTCCTGCAGCCCACCTGCCCCCCGGTCCACGACCACCTCCTGGAGCTCATGGTGCTCACGGACGCCCTGCGGCGCGCCTCCGCCGCCCGGGTCACCGCGGTGGTGCCGTACTTCGGGTACGCGCGGCAGGACCGGAAGACAGGGCCCCGGGAGCCGGTGACCGCCAAGCTCGTGGCCAACCTCCTGGTGCGGGCGGGAGTCCAGCACCTGTTGGCCCTGGACCTGCACGCGGGGCAGATTTCGGGGTTCTTCGACATCCCCCTGGACCACCTCAGCGCCCGCATGCTGCTGGCGGACTACTTCCTGCAGAAAGGCCTGTCCAACGTGGTGGTGGTCTCCCCGGACGTGGGGGGTGTGCGCCGGGCCCGGGCCTTCGCCCAGGCCCTGGGTGCCCCGTTGGCCATCATCGACAAGCGCAGGGACCGGCCCAACCAGGTGGCGGAGGTGGTGCACGTGATCGGCAAGGTGTACCGGCGCACCGCAATCCTGGTGGACGACATCGTGGACACCGCGGGGACCCTCGTGCGGGCCGCGGAGACCCTGGTGCGGCGCGGGGTCCGGGAGGTGTACGCCTGCTGCACCCACCCCGTGCTGTCGGGTGCGGCGGTGGAGCGCCTGGCCAACTCGCCCATCCGCGAGCTGGTGGTGACGGACACCATCCCCCTGCCCCCGCACAAGCGGCTCGACCGCATCCGGGTGGTCTCCGTGGCCCGGCTGCTGGCGGACGCCGTCGCACGGGTGCACGCCCACAGCTCGGTGAGTGAGCTGGCAGAGGAGCGCCTGGCGGCAGAGCTGGTGGAAAGCTAGACCACCCCAAAAAACGCTGCGCGATTTTTGGGGACCCCGGTCTCCCTCCGCTGGACGCGTTTTTCCGGGACACGCTCCTCGGCCCGGGTTTTTCCGGGACAGGCTCCTACGGTCGGGTATACTGGCCCGGGAGCCCATGGCTGTTCCGCCCTACGCCCTGGCAGCCCTGCTGGCGTGGTTCGTCACGTACTGGACCACGCCCACGGCCCGGTGGCTCGCGCGCCGGGTGGGAGCGGTGGACTACCCAGGAGGACGGCGGATCAACCGCCGGCCCCTGCCGCGCCTGGGCGGGGTGGCCATCGCCTTGGGGATCCTGGTGGCTGCCGCGGTGGCCTTGCCCATGCCGGGTCCCGTGGCGGTGGTCCGCGAGCCCAGGCAGTTGGTGCTGGCGGTCCCCTACGGGCCGGTGCCGCGGGAGGTCTGGGGTATCCTGCTGGGAGCCCTGGCCATCGCCCTGGTCGGCCTGTACGACGACCTCCGGCAGGTGTCCGGCCGGGTGAAGTTCCCCCTGGTGTACCTGTGCGCGGCGATTCCCACCCTGTTCGGCCTCACCACCCCCTTCCTCACCAACCCGTTCACCGGACAGTTGGTGTCCTTGGAAGTCTGGGGCCAGGTGTTCACCGTGGCGTGGGTGGGGTCCGCGGCCATCGCCATGAACTCCATCGACGGCGTGGACGGGCTGGCGGCGGGCATCGCGGCCATCGTGGCCGCCACTTTCTTCGTGGCCGGCACCCTCCGGGGTGCGGGGCTCCCGACCCTGGTGCTGTGTGCCGCGGTGGTGGGGAGCGCGGTGGGCTTCCTGCGGTACAACTTCAACCCCGCCCGGGTGATCATGGGGGACACCGGGGCCCTGCTCCTCGGTTACCTGCTGGGCGCCCTCTCCGTGGCGGGCCTGTTCAAGACCCTCACCGCCCTTTCCCTGGCGATCCCCCTGTTCACCATGGGGGTCCCCATCTTCGACACCGCCTTTGCCATCTTGCGGCGGCTGCGCCGGCGGGTCTCCGTGTTCCAGCCGGACCGGGGACACGTGCACCACCGGCTGCTGGACCGGGGGCTATCCCAACGGCAGGCCGTGCTGCTGCTGTACGGCACCACCGCCCTCCTGGGAGCCCTGAGCCTGGCCTTGTCGGGTTGGGTGGACCGGTGGATCCCCCTGTCCGTGGCAGGCCTGCTGGCCACCGCCCTGTGGCTGGTGGCGCGCCGCCTGGGGCTGTTGGCCCGGACGCCGTGAGGGAGAAGATTCCCGTCCTGGCGGTGGTGGGGACCCGCCCGGACGCGGTGAAGATGGCGCCGGTGGTGCGGGCCCTGGAGCAGGACCCGGACTTCCGGCCCGTCCTGGTGGCCACCGCCCAGCACCGGGAGATGCTGGACCAGGTGCTGCGCCTGTTCGACCTGAAGCCCCACGTGGACCTGGACGTGATGCGGCCCCGGCAGACCCTGGCGGAGGTCACGGTCCGGACCTTGGAGGGGCTCGACCGGGTCCTGGCGCGGGAGCGGCCTGCCCTGGTCCTGGTGCAGGGAGACGCCGCCCCGTGTTTCTGCGGCGCTCTGGCGGCGTACTACCACCGGATCCCCGTGGGCCACGTGGAGGCGGGGTTGCGGACCCGCGACAAGTACCGGCCCTTCCCGGAGGAACTGTACCGGCGGATGACCGCGGCCCTGGCCGACCTGCACTTCGCCCCGACCCCCTGGGCGCGGGACAACCTCCTCCGGGAGGGCTGCGACCCGTCCGCCATCTACGTCACCGGGAACACCGTGATCGACGCCCTACACGCCATCGCCCCCCGGGTCGCCCCCCACGGCCTACCCGAGCTAGACCCGCACAAGCGCCTGGTCCTGGTCACCGCCCACCGCCGGGAGAACTGGGGCGAGCCCTTGCGCCGGGTGTGTGAGGCCGTCCGGGAGCTGGTGGCGCGTTTTCCGGACGTGGAGGTGGTGTTCCCGGTGCACCGCAACCCCGCGGTGCGGGAGGTGGTCTTTCCGGCCCTGCAGGGGGTCCCCCGCATCCACCTCATCGATCCTCCCGACTACGGCCCCTTCGTGTACCTGGAGCGGCGCGCCTACCTGATCCTCACGGACTCCGGGGGCGTGCAGGAGGAGGCTCCCGGGCTCGGTACCCCGGTCCTGGTGCTGAGGGACACCACGGAAAGGCCCGAGGGTGTGGCCGCAGGGGTGGTGAAGCTGGTGGGGACGGACCGGGACCGGGTGGTGGCGGAGGCCAGCCGTCTGCTGGAAGACCCGCAGGCGCACCGCGCCATGGCCACCGCCACCAACCCCTACGGCGATGGGCGCGCCGCCGTGCGGATCGTCCAGGTTCTCCGGGTCTACTTCGGCCTTTCGGACCAGCTGCCGGAGCCGTTCCAGCCCGCGAACCTTTGAACGCCGCGGGCCGTACGCTATGGTAGGGAGGAGGGGGTTCCCGTGCGCTGGGCCGCAGTCCTGGTGGCGGTAGTGTGGCTTGTGGCCGCGGTGACGGAGCCGGAGCTGGTCCGCGCCACGGTGGGGGGTGTGGTGGTGGACACCGTGCGGGCCGGGGAACCCGTGGAGGAAGGGGCTCCCTTGGTGTGGGTGCGGATCGCCACCAAACCCAGGGAGGTGGCGGCCCGCGCGCCCCGCAGCGGCACCGTGGTGGAGGTGCTGGTGCAGGTGGGGGCCCGGGTGCGGGTCGGGGACCCCGTGGTGCGGCTGGGGCCCTGAGGCTACCGGCTGCTGCTGTGGCGGTTTTCCCGGACGGGCAGTTCCGCGTGCACATCTCCGCGGGATCTTCCTGGACAGGTTCCCGGGATGGGCGTAGACTCGCTCAGAGGTGCGCGGCATGCGTCGGTGGGTCCTCAGCGTGGCGGTTCTCCTGGTGGCGAGCGTGTTCCCTTGGCCGGGGTCCTGGGCGCAAGAGGAGGGGGAGGTGTTCCCGCTCAGCAGGATCCGGCCGGGGATGCGCGGGGTGGGGCGGACCGTGGTGCAGGGCACGAAGGTGGAGGAATTCCAGTTCGAGGTGCTCGGGGTCACGGAAGGGCCCCCAGGCCGGCTTGTTCTGTTTCGGGCCTTCGGGCCCGCCATCCAGCGCAGCGGAGGGACGGCTTCGGGGATGAGCGGCAGCCCCATGTACCTGGAGGGCCGGTTCGCGGGTGCCCTGTCCTACGGCTACCGGTCCGCGGGTCCTGACAGCAACCTGGGGCTGTTCACCCCCGCGGAGGCCATGCTGTCCCTGCTCCGGGAGGAGCAGGCCGGCTTGCCCTCCCGCGGGGTGCTGGCCCTCCGGGAGCCGGTGCGGGTGGGCGGCCGGTGGGTCCGGGCCGTGGCCCTCGCGGACCGCAGGACCCCTGCGAAGCCAGACGCGGGTGTCCTCGAGTTCGTCCCCGCCGCGAGCCCCCTGCTGGTCTCCGGGACCAGCGACCGGGGCTTCCGCATCCTCCGGCAGACCCTGCGGTTCGCGGACGTGGTGCCGGTCCAGAGCTACGGGGGAGTAGGCCGGTTTGCCGCGGGCCCCCTGGTCCCCGGCAGCGCCGTGGGGGTGGCCCTGGTGCGGGGAGACGTAAACGCGTGGAGCATCGGGACCCTGTCCTACCGCAAGGGCAACCGGTTCCTGGCCTTCGGCCACAGGCTTTTCGGGTTCGGCCGGGTGGACTTCCTCCTCACCACCGCGTTCGTGCACACCGTCGTCCGCAGCTCCGAGTTCCCCTTCAAGGAGGGGGACGTGGGGGATCCCGTAGGCACCGTGACCCAGGACCGGGTGGCGGGGGTGGCGGGCACGCTGGACAAGCTGCCCCGGGTGTTCAACGTGACGGTGACGGTGGTGGACCGGGACCGCGGACGCACGGTCCGCCGCAGTGCCCAGATGGTCCGCCGTCCGGACCTGGCGCAGGCCCTCGTGCCGCAGGTGGTGCTGGCCGCGGTGGAGCAGGCGTGGGACGGGTCCGGGGCCGGCACCGCGGAGGTCCGGATCACGGCTCGGGGCGGGGGACTGCCCCGTCCCGTGGAGCGCACCAACGTGTTCTACAGCGCCCAGGACGTGGCTGCGGCCTCCGTCCTGGACGTCCCCGACGCGGTGCGGTTTCTGTTCGGCAACGAGTTCGGGCCCGTGGAGCCCGTGGACCTGCAGGTGGAAGTACGCCTGAGCAGGGAACGGCGGACGGTGTCGGTGGTGGAGGCGGAGGTGGCGAGCCGTACGGTGAGCCAGGGCGGGCGCCTGCGGGTCCGTCTGCTGCTCCGGCCCTTCCAGGGAGAGGAGCCCGTGACCCGTGTGGTGGAGATCGACATCCCCCGCAACTTCCCCCGAGGCCCGGCCCTGCTGGTGGTGGGCAGCGCGGGGATCCAGAGGGACAACGTCCCCCCCGCGGCCCTGCTGGCGGACAAGGTCGGGGGCGAACCTCCGGCTTCCAGCTTCCGGGACCTGCGGGAAGCCCTGAAGTTCTTCGAGGACTTCGGCCGCAACACGGACGTGTTGTTGCAGCTGGTGCCCGTGGGCGTCCCGCCCAGCGACGACCCGCAGAAGCGGTTCATTTACTTCGACGAGTTCGCAGGACGGCTGGTGCGGACGCAGTGGGTGGTGAAGGGCGAGCAGGTCGTCCCCATCGTGGTGGAGTAAGCCAGCTCGCAGGACCGCGGGCAGCTGCAGGGCGGCCGGGGAGGGTGTGCCCTTGAGCACGCTCCGGGGCTGGCCTGCGGGCCTCGTGGTGTTGCTTTTGGCCTCCGCGGTGGTCTGCGTGGCCGTGGTACAGACGCCCTTCTTCGAGGCGTGGGCCGCGCGGACGGTTTCCCGCTGGCTCACCCACGGCCTGGCTCACCCGGTCCTTTTGGGCCGGGTGCAGGTGGACCTCGGGGGAGCCACCCTGCACCAGGTACGGGTTCCGGGGTTCTTCCGGGCGGACCTGGTGCGGGTGGAGTGGGACTTGGCGGAGCTGGTGCGGGCCCGCCTGGCGGGGCAAAGCGGCGCCGCCGCCCTGCGGTGGGTTTTCCTGCACCGTCCCCTGGTGTTCCTCGTCCGGGACCAGCGCGGCCGCTGGAACCTGGAGCAGCTGCTCCGGGCGCCCGCGGCACCCCCCGCCGCGCCGGCCGAGCGGTGGCGGGCCGAGCTGCGGGTGCGGGAAGGCACGGTGCACCTGACCGACCAGGGCCGGGGAGGGTTCCGGGCCGTGTTCCGGCAGGTGGAGGGCAGGGCGCTGCTGGAGGACCTGCCCTTGGTCCGCATCCGCGCGGCCGGAGACGTGGTTCCGGGAGCGCCCGGCCGGTACGCGGTCTCCGGGTGGGTGGACGTGCGCGAGGGGCTCTTGGACGTGGCGGTGAGCTTCCGCGGGCTAGACGGCCCCGGCTGGGCCGGCTATCTGTTCCCGGACCCTCGCTGGCGGGTGCAGACGGGAAGCGTGGGGGGGCGGCTCCGGGTCTACGGCCACGCCGCCAGCCCGTCCGTCCAGGGAACCGTGGGTCTGCAGGGGGTGGCGGTCCACCTGCTGCGGGAAGGAGTGCGGATTTCGGACGTGCAGGGAGAGGTGCGCCTCGCAGGCCCTCACCTGTTCCTGAGGGCGCTGCAGCTGCGGGCGGGGTCGGCGCGGGCGGTGGCCTCCGGCCAGGTGCGGCTGGCGGGCGCAGGCGCGGTAGACCTGGACGTGCACTTCCAGGGTGCGGAACTCTCCGTGCTGCGGCGGCTGCTGGGGCTTCCCCTTCCCCTGCAGGGACGGCTCGGGGGCGAGCTTCACGTGCAGGGACCCGTGGGAGCCCTGCGCCTGCGCTCCTCCCTGAGGTCCGGCCGGCTGGTGGTGGGCTCGCGGCCTGTGGAGGACGTGGCGGGGCAACTGGAGTACGCGCTCGGGCTGGTGTCCCTGACCTCCGGCACGGCCCGGGTGCACCGCGGGGCAGTCCGGGGCGACCTGGTGGCGGACGCCCAGGGACCGCTGCGCCTGGTGGCGGCGGTGGAGCTGGACCGGGTGGACCCGTCCAGCGCTCCCTTCGGTCTTTCCCTGCCCGCACGGGGGGATGTTTCCGGGTCCCTCCTGGCCACCGGCCCTGCCTCCGATCCGGCGGTGGCCGGCGTGCTCACGGGCGGGCCCCTGGAGCTGAAGGGGTACTCGTTGGACTCGTGGCGCTTTGCCTTCACGTACCGGGCCGGGAACCTGCAGGTCCTGGGCGCTCGGGCCCGTCGGGGCGGTAGCTCCCTGTCCGGCTGGGGAGCACTGTCCGGCAGGTCCTTGGACCTGCGAATGGCGGCGGCCGGGATCCGCCTGGAGGACGTGGTGGCGGCCGCCGGGCTCCCCCTTTCCGCAGAGGGCACCGTGGACGTGGTGGGGCGGGTGGGCGGGACCTGGGACGCCCTGCAGTTCGCGGGCACCGTGTTCTCCCCTTCCGGTGTCCTGGGCCCCTTTCAGTGGGAGGAGGCCGTAGCCCAGGTGGCGGGCTCCCCCCGGGTACTGGAGGTGGCACAGTTGCACTGGCGGCACGGCGGGGACACCTACCGCGCCCGGGGCTTTGTGGACCGGAGCACTGGCAAGCTGCAGTTGCGGGTGGAAACCGGGGGAGCGAGGGTCGAACGGCTGCTGGAGCTGGCCGGGCTTTCCCTCCCCGTGGCGGGGGAGCTGCGTGGGGCGGTGCGGCTGGAAGGCTCCCTGACGCAGCCCGTGGCTTCGGGGGCGGTGGACTTGTGGGACCTGAAAACGCCGGAGGTGACCTTCCGCCGCGGCAGCGGGACCTTTCGGTGGGAGGCCGGCACCCTGTCCCTGGAGCAGGGCCGTCTCTCCTCTGACGCCGCGGACCTGCGGGTTTCCGGCTCGGTCCGCGAGCCGGGCTCGCTGCAGCTGCACTTCGCCGCAGACCCGGTGCGGCTGGAGCTGGTCCCCCACCTGCAGAACCCCTTCGTGAGGCTGGAAGGGGCGGTGCGGTTGGAGGGGACGGTGGGGGGGAGTCTGCAGCAGCCGGTCCTGGACGCCCAGGTCCGGGGCAGTGGGGTGCGCGTGAACGGGGAGGCCTTTGACACGGCCACCGGCAGGGTGCAGTGGGCCGGGCACACCCTGGAGGCTGTGCCGCTGGAGCTCCGCCGGCGGGCTTCCACGTACACGGTCCGGGGCCGGCTGGAGCTTTCCCGGGACCCCGTGGTGGCGGTGCTGGTGGACGTGCAGGACGCCCGAGTCGCCAGCCTGTTGGGCATGGCGGGCCTGGCTTTGGAGGCGGACGGGCGGCTGTCGGGCCGGGTTACCCTTTCCGGACCCCTTCAGAGCCCCCGGGCGGAGCTGGACGTGGCCCTGCAGGACGGCCTTTTCCGGCGCTACCGGTTTCCCTCCGGCACGGGCAGGCTCGTCCTGGAGAACGGCCGGCTGGAGGTTCGGGAGGTGGAGTTGCTGGCGGGCCGTGGCCGGCTGCGGGCCGAGGGTTCTGTGGACTTGCGGGGGCAGAGCGAGCTGGAGGTGGCCGGGCTGGGCCTGGAGGCGGGGGCCGTGTCCTCGGTGCTGCGCCTGCGGACTCCCCTGGTGGGCACCGTGGACTTCACCCTGCAGCTGGCGGGCAGCCTGCAGGAGCCCACCGCGGGCTTGGCCCTCGAAGCCCGGGAAGTGGGGCTGGCCGGGGCTCAGGTGGACCGGGTCACCGCGCAGGCCTTCTACCGGGCCGGGTTGCTGGAGGTGGAGCAGCTGCTGGTGGAGGACGACGGCCACCGCCTCCGGGGCAGAGGCCGGCTGCCCCTGCGGGCTCAGGGGCTGGACCTGGACCCGACTCGGCCCGTGGACTTCTCGGCCTCCACGGATCGCGCGGACCTGGGGATTTTGCGGCTGCTCCCTTTCGTGGAGGCCGCGGACGGGCCCTTCGAGGCTGCGGTGAAGCTGGTGGGTACCACAGCCGCCCCCCAGCTGGAAGGGTTCCTCAGGGTGGAGTCCGGACGGGTGAAGCTCCAAGGCCTGGCACCGGCCTTGGAAGGGGTGCAGCTGGACCTCACGTTTGACCAGGCCACCGCCACCCTGCGGCGCCTGCGGGCTGGCCTCGGAGACGGCGTGGTGGAAGCTACGGGGCAGGCCAGCTTCGAGGGCCTGCGGCTGCACCGCTACCTGGTGAACGCCACGGCCCGGGGCGCCCGGGTGCAGGTGGAGCCGTACTTCCGGGGTGTGGTGGACGGCGGAGTGGAGGCGTCCGGGGACGCCCGGCGCGCCCGGGTGGCGGGCAGGGTCACCCTGTCCTCGGGCGAGCTCGTGGTGGCCGCCCCTCCCGCGCAGGCTGCGGGTGCGGGGCCGTTCCCCGTGGAGTTGGACCTAGAAATGGCCGCGGGGCAGGGCCTGGCCGTGGTGGCAGGACCCGTCCGGCTGCAGGCGGGCGGCCGGCTGCACGTGGGAGGGACTCTGGCCAGCCCTGCCTTGTCCGGGACCGTCACCGCCCGCGGAGGGGAGTACCGGGCCTTCGGCACCACCTTCGTGGTGGAGGAGGGGGCCGCGGTGTTCCAGGAGTTCCGCGGGACAGAACCGCTCCTCACCGCCCGGGCCAGCACACGGGTGGGGGACGTGACGGTGTTCGTGCACCTCGCCGGGACCCCCGGGCAGATGCAACTCCGCCTCAGCAGCGACCCCGAGCTCCCGTACGAGCGCATCGTGCAGCTCCTGGCGGCGCACGCGGGGATCCAGCGCGCCCTGGGCGGGGAGGTGGAAGCCGCCCTGCGGCAGCAGCTGGCCCGGTTCCTGCTGGGTGAGTTCGAGCGACGGGTCCGGCAGCTGCTGGGCCTGGCGGAGCTGCGCATCGAGTACGACTTCGAGAAACCCCTGCGGCTGCGGTTGGGCCGGTTCCTGCTGCGGGACCTGTACCTGACCCTGACCACGGTGTTCGACACGGAGACGCGTTTCCTGTGGGCCCTGGAGTACCGGTTCGCGCGGCACTACGCCTTCGCCTTCAGCCACGACACCGCGGGGGTGTGGATGGTGCTGCTGCGGGCCAACTTCACCTGGTGAGGAGGCGGCGGTGTTCGAAGAGTACGTGCGGGAGCTGCGGCGGGTGCGCACCCTGACGCCCGCGGAGGAGCGGGTGTTGTGGGAACGGTACAAGGTGCAGGGCGACCGCGGGGCGAGGGCGCGCCTCATCGAGGCCTACCAACCCCTGGTGTTCAAGGTGGTGATGGGCCTGGGGCTGCCCGCGGCTTCCGTACTGGACATGATCCAGGAGGGGACCGTGGGCCTGATCGACGCGGTGGAGCGCTTCGAGCCCGCCCGGGGGTTCCGGTTCTCCACGTACGCCGCGTACCGCATCCGGGGCGCAGTGCTGAACGCCCTGCGGCGCGAGCGGGGACGGGCCGCCTCCCTGGAGGACCGGGAAGGGTTGGCGTGGGAGCGGTGGGAGGACCTGGCCGCGGAGGACGCCCTCACCGCGGTGGAGGAGGGCCTGCTGGCGCGCCAGGTGGCGGAGGAGGTCCGGCGGCTGCCGCCCCGGGAGCGTGCCGTGCTGGAGGCGTTCTACCTCCGTCCCCGGGGTGCCGCCCAAGTGGCCCGGGAACTGGGGGTGAGTGTGTCGCACCTGTACCGGCTGCACCACAGGGCCCTGGCCACCCTGCGACGGTGGCTCGTGGAGACCTGAGCCCGGACAGGCGGATAGTAGGTGGGGTACCGGAAAAGCCTGGGGGTCGGGGTCCCAGGGGATCGGGCAGGGACGTGTGCAGGGGTCTGGCCGGGAAGGGAGGCCCGTGGGAAGGGTAACGGTCCACATCGAGGGAGCCCGGGGCTGGCTGGCGCGGGCGGCCCGGGAGTGGGACAGGGGCTGCCGGGCGCGGGCCCTGCTGGACCTGTCCCTAGCGGAGGCGGAGGTGCGCCTCGCGCGGCACGCGGCGGCCACGGAACCCGTGCCGGTGCTGCGGAAAAAGACCTCCGGGGCGGCGGTGGCCCTGGCGGCCGCGGCTCTGGCGGCCGGCCTTTTCGGCGGCCTGCGGGCGCCCACGTCCACCAGGCCACCCCACTCCGCAGCCCCTCCCGCGGTGCGGGCAGTGTCCTTGGGCTACATCCCGGGCGGTGTGCTGGCCCTGGTGGCACCCGACCCCGGGTCCCCCGCCGGAGGGGTTTTCCGGCACACGCTCCTAGGAGTCCGTCCCGGCAGAGCTCTCGGACCGGTGGACCGGGCTGGTCCAGCGGAGGAGGACGGTCCGTGGCTGCGGGCCCTCCTCCGCGAGGCAGGGCTGCAAGGGGAGGAGGTCCCCGCGGTCCCGGTCCCCTTCCGGTAAAGTGTGGGAGGTGGCCCGCGGGGCCCGAGGGAGGTGGGCGTGCAGGTCCTCCGGATGACTGCGTGTTTTGTGGCGGCGCTGTGCACCGCGTGGGCGTGGTCCGCGCCCGGCGGCGCGCAGGCTCCTCCCACGCCCTCCCCGAGTCCTGCTCCGTCCCCTTCCCCCACCCCGGTCCGGCCCGCACGGATCGTGGACATCGTGGTGCTGGGGACTCAGAACGTGTCCCCGGAGGTGGTGTACGGCGCCATCGGCTCCCGCGCGGGAGAGCTCCTGGACCAGGACCGGGTCCGGCAGGACGTGGAGCAGATCCTGGCCACGGGCTTGTTCGCGGACGTGGTGGTGCGTTTGCAGAGTGTGGAAGACGGGGTGCAGCTGATCTTCGTGGTGGTGGAGAACCCCGTGGTCCGGCGGGTGGAGGTCACGGGGAACACCGTAGTCCCCACAGACCAGCTGCGGGCAGCCTTGGGGGTGCGGGAGGGCCAGGTCCTCAACACCGTGGACCTGCGGGCGGGGGCCCGGGCGGTGGAGAAGCTGTACCAGGACCGGGGCTACGTGCTGGTGCGGGTGGCGGACGTGGAGGTCACGGAGGACGGCACCCTACGGGTGGTGGTGCGGGAGGGCACCCTGGAACGGGTGGAGCTCCGCGGGTTGACCCGGACCCGTCCTGTCTTCGTGCAGCGTCTCCTGACGGTGCGGGAGGGCGAGGTGTTCAACCTGCAACGGGTGAACCGCGACCTGCAGGAGGTCTTCGACACCGGACTGTTTGAGAACGTGCGGGCCCAGCCCCAGCCCGGGAGCGACCCGGACAAGGTGGTGCTGGTGGTGGAGCTGCAGGAACGCACCAGCCGGGAGTTCGGGTTCGGCCTGGGCTACAGTCCCCAGCAGGGGATCCTGGGCAGCGCCCAGTTCGCGGAGCGCAACCTGCACGGCATGGGGCGGACCCTGGTCCTGTCCTACCAGCGCAACGTGAGCTCCCTGGTGGGCGGAGTCACGGACAGCCTGCTGAGCGGCCAGCCCGCGGAGAACATCGTCATCCAGTACCGGGACCCGTGGTTCGGCCAGCGTGGGCAGGCCCTGGCCCTGGAGCTGCACGACACCAACCAGCTGGTGAACGACACCACCCTCAACGTCCAGTACTTCATGGTGCTGGAGGGGGGCTCTGCCACCCTGTCCCGCCGCCTGTCCAACGAGCTCAGCGGCAGCCTGACTCTCCGGACGGAGCGGACGGACTTCTCCGTGGTCCAGGGCACCTCGCCCGTCCCCCTCACGCCCGGGCTGGTCCACGCCCTCCGCCTGGAGCTCAGCTACGACCTGCGGGACGAACCCCGCAACCCACGGCGCGGGTCCCGGACCTCCGCCTTCGTGGACTACGCCTTCCGCTTCTTCGGGGCGGACTTCGAGTTCACCAAGTACCAAGCGGAGTACGTGCACTACCTGCCCCTGTGGGAGGGCACCCTGGTGGGCCGCGTGCGGGCTTCCGCCTCCTCCGGTGTCCTCCCCATCCAGGAGCAGTACACCTTGGGAGGGCAGGCCAGCGTGCGCGGCCTGCCGGTGTTGTCGGCCCGGGGGAACAGCGGCCTGGTGGCCAGCGTGGAGTACCGCCTGCCCCTGGTGGCCCTGTTCCCAGACCTGCGGGACATCTCCGCGGTGGCCTTCGCGGACGCGGGCGGCGTGTCGGCCTCCGGCGTCGGCTTCGTGGACACCTGGCAGTTCAGCTACGGGCTGGGGGTGCTGGTGAACTCCCCCATCGGACCGATTCGCATCGACTACGCGGTAGGTCCTGGCGGGCAGACGCAGACGTGGCTGTACTTCGGGCACCCCTTCTGACCGTGTGGTAGGATGCCTTGCACGCGGAGCTCGGTGGAGCCGGACGGGAGGGAGCAGAGGTGGACGTGAAGACGAAACGGTTGCTGCTGGTGGTCGCTGCGGTGGTGGTCCTGGCGCTGGCGGTAGCCGCGGTGACCACCGCGGTGGGCGGCCCCGCCGGGGGGAGCGTGGTGGTGGGCTACGTGGACATGCAGCGGGCCCTGGACGCTCACCCCAAGAAGGCGAGCTCGGAGGAGGCCCTGAACCAGTTCGCCCGGGCCAAAGCCGCGGAGCTGCGCCGCCTGGCGCAGAACAAGCCTGCCGCGGAGCAGGCCAACCTGGCCCGGAGGACTCAGGAGGAGATCCTCAAGCGGCGGGCCGAGCTCCTCCAGGCCCTGGACAAGGACATCCGAGCCGCGGTGGAGCGGGTGGCCAGGCGGGCCGGGGTGACCGTGGTGCTGGACCGGACCGTGGTCCTGTACGGCGGGGTGGACCTCACAGAACAGGTGGTCCGGGAACTGCAGGGACGGTAGGAGGGACACGTTGCGGGGCTCCGGGTGGAACCCGAGGGTGGTCTGCGCCGTGGCCCTGTGGGCCCTCGGAGGGTGTGCCCGGCCCGCGCTCCAGCCCCCCTCCCCCGCCCCCGCGGTGGTGACCCCGAAACCGTACCGGGTGGCGGTGGTGGACCTGGACCGCATCGCCCAGGAGCACCCCAGGGCACGGGAGCTGGCGGAGCTGCGGCGAAGGATCGCCCAGACGGAGGCTGCCCTGTTCGTACCCCTCCCACCTCCGCCCGTGGCCCTGCCGTCTGTGCGCCCCGTGGCCCAGCACATCCAGCAGGAGGCCCAGCGGGAGCTCGCCAGCTACGCGGAGGAGCTGCGGGCCGCTTACCGCAAGCAGCTGCAGGCCCTGGAGCGCCAGGCCAAGGACGAGCTGGACCGCTTCAGCAAACAGCTCCAGGCGGACGCCCAGGAACAGTTGAAGGCCCGTCAGCAGCAGGCTCAGGAGGAACTGCAGCGCAAGGTCGAGGCGCGCCAGCGGGAGGTCCAGGCCCGGGTGCGGGCGTACGAGGAGCAGGTGGCCCGGGAGTACCGCCTGCCCCTGTTGAACCTCCGGTTGAAGCTGGAGACGGTACAGCACGCGGACCGGGCCGAGTACGACCGGCTCCTGCAGGAGTACGAGCGGCTGCAGAAGGAGCGGGACGCGAAGATCCAGGCGTACGCGGAGGCGCAGCAGAAGGACCTGCAGGAGTTCGCGCGGTCGGAGGAGCAAAGGGCCCGGGAGGCTCTCGAGGCCTACCGGAAGGAGCTGGAGGAGCAGACCCGCCAGCAGCTGCGGGAACGGGAGGCGCAGCTGCGGGCCCAGCTCCAGGAGGCGGCCCAGGAGCGGGAGCGCGAGTTCCAGCGCCGCGTGCGGGAGCGCCAGCAGGCCCTGGAGCAGGCCGCCACCTCCAGAGCCCGAGGGGTTGTCCAGCAGGCGCAGGAAGAGCTCCAGCGGCTGGCACAGGCGGCCCAGCGGCGGTACCAGGAAGAAGAGCGCCTGCGGCAGGAGCAGCTCCGCAAGGAGCTGGAGGCCCTGCGGGCGCAGCAGGCCGGCCTGGAGGCCACCATCCTGGCGGAGGTGCGGGTGGAGGTGGCCCAGGTGGCCCTGGAGCAGGGGCTGGACCTGGTGCTGGTGCGCACCGTGTCGTCCCAGAAGGCCACAGACATCACCGACGAGGTGCTGCGGAGGCTGCGGGGCAAGCGATGAGCCGGCGTGGGGTGTGCGTGCTGGTAGCCGTCCTCGCCCTGGGAGGCTGCGCCCGACCTTCGGTGGGCGTGGTGGACACCCAGCGGGTGCTGAACGAGAGCGTGCTGGCCCTGTCGTATCAGAAGCAGCTGAACGACCGCGAAAAGCTCATGGCCGCGGAGCTCTCCCTGGCCGCCCAGCGCCTGGACCGACGTGCCTTGGAGGAGCAGCGGCTGGCCTACCTCCGGGAGCTGCAGCAGTTGCGGGCCGAGCTGGAGGAGCGGCTCAACCGGCGGCTGCGGGAGGCCGTGGAGGAGGTGGCCCGGAAGGAGCGGGTGCGGCTGGTGGTGGTGAAGAGCGCGGCGGTGGTGGGAGGCAAGGACCTGACTGACCAGGTCCTGGAGCGGCTGCGCTAGACATTATGGCAGGGACCGGACTCTCAGCTCGCAGCGTCGTAGGTTACGCTGGGAGCGCGCCTGCGCGCACAGCGCAGAGCTACATGCGAGGAGGTCCGGTCCATGAGGAAGGGTACCACGTACGTAGGGTTGGATGTGCACAAGGAGACGATTGCGGTGGCGGTGGCAGAGGGTGAGGGGGGTGAGGTGCGCTCGTTGGGCTTGATTCCGAATCGTCCGGAGGCACTTCGGAGGCTGGTGGGACGCCTGGGACCGGCCAAGGACCTGGTCTGCGCGTACGAAGCCGGACCGTGTGGGTACACGGTGTACCGCTTCCTGACGCGGCTGGGCGTGCGCTGCGTGGTGGTGGCTCCGTCCTTGATTCCGACGAAACCTGGGGACCGGGTGAAGACGGACCGGCGGGATGCGGCCAAGCTGGCCCGTCTGCTGCGCAGTGGAGAACTGACGCCGGTGTGGGTGCCGGACGAAGAGCATGAGGCCCTCCGGGACCTGACCCGGGCACGGGAAGATGCGCGGGTCGATCTTTTGCGGGCGCGCCACCGCTTGAGCAAATTCCTGCTGCGCCTGGGGCTTGTCCCGCCTGCTGGGGTGAAGCCCTGGGGGGCCAAGCACCGGCAGTGGCTCCAGGGCCTGCAGCTAGGGCGGGCGAGCCAGCAGGTGGTTCTGCGGGAGTACCTTCTGGCGGTGGAGCAAACGCAGGAGCGGCTCCGGCGGCTGGAGGCGGAGCTGGCGGAGGCGGCGAGGACGAGCCGGCACGCGGCGGTGATTGGGGCCCTGCAGGCCCTGCGGGGGGTGGGGCTGGTGACCGCTGTCACCCTGGTGGCGGAGCTGGGGGATCTGCAGCGGTTCCGGACGCCCCGGGAGGTGATGGCGTATGCGGGGTTGGTGCCCCGGGAGGCGTCCAGCGGGCCCCGACAGCACAGGGGGGCGATCACCAAGACGGGGAATGCGCACGTGCGCCACGTGATTGTGGAAGCGGCCTGGCATTACCGGCATGCGCCGGGGGTCTGGGGCGCCCTGCGGCAGCGGCAGGTGGGGCAACCGGAGGCGATCAAGGCGATCGCCTGGCGGGCGCAGGATCGGTTGCATCGGCGGTATCGGCGTCTGCTGGGGCGAGGCAAGGCACGCCAGCAGGCCGCGGTGGCGGTGGCCCGGGAGCTCCTGGGGTTTGTCTGGGCGGTGGCTCATGCGGTCAGGTCTTCGGGTAGGTAGGGTAGAGAACGCGTAGGTGCAGTGCATGAGCAGGGCACAGACCGGCGCGGGAGGGCGCGAGCGGGGATGGCCGCGGTACGGAGAATCCTCGATAGACTCCTATGCGCTGGTGGCTTCGGCCCGAACGCGCGCGGCTAGAGCGAGGCAGCTCCCGACGGCTCACGGTCATGCGGCGCAGACCCGCGTATATCAGGGTGATCAACCGTCGACGACGCCTCTTCGCTCGTGGCCTTCCGCGTCGGTCAGTCGCCCAGCTGGGAGGCGATCATGAAACGGAGAACCACGGGCAGGGCTTGACCGGTCCCTGCCATATCAGGAGCGGGCCCCGGAAAAACCTGTTCCATGGAGGGAGACCGGGGTCTCCAAAAATCGCGGAGCGATTTTGGGGGTGGTCGAGAGAACCCATGACCCTGCGGGAGCTGACAGAGCGGCTGGGCGGGACCCTGGAAGGGGACGGGGACCGGGAAGTCCTGCGGGTGGCGAGCCCGGAGTCCGCGGGCCCGGACGCGGTCTGTGTGTGTGCTTCCGAGGACGCCCTGGAGGTCGCGCGCCGCCGCGGGGCGGGAGCGGTGGTGGTCCCCGAGGAACTGCAGGCCCCGCCCCCCGCCATCCGGGTGCGGGAACCGCGCCTGGCCCTGGCGGTGCTCCTGGACCTGTTGGGGCCCCGGCCGCATCACCCGCGGGGCATCCACGCCGCCGCGGTGGTCCACCCCGGTGCCCGCCTGGGGCCCCAGGTCGCGGTGGGAGCGTTCGCGGTGGTGGAGGAGGGAGCCACCGTGGGCGCCCGCACCGTCCTGTACCCCTTCGTGTACGTGGGCCCGTACGCCTCCGTGGGGGAAGACTGTGTCCTGTACCCCCACGTGGTGGTGGGGGAGCGGGTGCGGGTGGGCGACCGGGTGGTGCTGCACGCGGGTTCTGTCCTGGGCGCGGACGGTTTCGGCTTCGTGCCCACCAGCCACGGACACCGCAAGATCCCGCAGGTGGGGACCGTGGTGGTGGAGGACGACGTGGAGATCGGAGCCTGCACCACGGTGGACCGGGCCACCCTGGAGGAAACGCGCATCGGGGCGGGTACCAAGGTCGACAACCTGGTCCAGATCGCCCACAACGTCCGGATCGGGCGTCGGTGCCTGGTGGCCGCGCAGTGCGGCATCGCGGGGAGCGCGGTCCTGGAGGACGGAGTGGTGCTGGCCGGGCAGGTCGGGGTGGGGGACCACGTCCGGGTAGGAGAGGGGGCGGTGGTGTTGGCGCAGAGCGGGGTGACCAAGGACGTACCCCCCGGTGCTGTGGTGTACGGGCACCCCGCGCAACCGCGCCAGGACGAACTGCGGGAGCAAGCAGCCCGGAGGCAGCTTCCGCAGCTGCTGCAGCGGGTGCGCCGTCTCGAACGCCTCCTCCAAGGGGGGAACGCGGGGCCCCGCGGCGAAGGCTAACCAGGCGGCGGTTCCGCCCACGTCGATGCGCCTGCGCACCCTGGTTGCCGCAAACATCCTGCTGCTCGGCCTGGCGGGCACACCTGCGCCAGGGCAGACGCCCCTGGGGCCTTCCGTGGAGGTGGTGGGGGAGGGGACCGCGGTGTCCGTGCGGGTGAACGGCTTGGTGGTGATGCGGCTGAGGGGACCGGGGGGACCCGCCCGGGCGCAGGTGGTGGCACAGCGCCTGCGTTCCCTCCCCCCGGGAGCCAGTTCCGTGGAGGTGGTGCCGGGCAAGGACGCGGCGGACCTGTGGGTGACGGGGCGGCGCGTGGTGAGCGTGGACCGGGAGCAGGCCCGCGCCAACCGGACCTCCCCGTCCCTGCTGGCGGCGCGGTGGGCAGCGCGGCTTCAGGCTGCCCTCTCGGTACGGCGCCTGCGGGTGACCACCAGCTCTTTGGTCCTGCCCGTGGGCGGGACGGGCTGGGTGGAGGTGGAGACCGTGCCCCCGGGCCAGCCGGAGCTGGGACCCTACGACGCCCGGCTGGTGGACGTGCGTTGGGAAGGGCCCCAGAGGCTGCGCGTCCGGGGCAGGGCGGCGGGCACCGCGCGGGTACCCCTGCTGTACGGGACCAGCCGGCGCGAAGTGGTGGTGTCGGTGCGGCCCCTGAGCGGCCGGTTGCCGGACCGGGTGGAAGTGGTGGTCACGGGAGACCCCGCGCCCGCGGACGTGGTGCGGGAGGCTGTCGTCCAAGCCCTCCACGGGCGCGCCCGCATCGAACGCGGCGCCTCCCTGGAGGTCGGACAGGCGGAGTTGCCCGCGGTGGGGCGCGGGGAGGTGTGGACAGGCGAGGTGCCCGCCCGCATCCGCAGCCCCTTCGCCCTCCCGGTGCAGGGTGCGGTCCCGGTGGTGGTGCGCAACGAGCCCCTGGAGCTGCAGCCCCCCGCACGGCTGCTGCTCAGCAACAACCCCGAGCGCATCGCCACGGACGGCGTGCTGTTCCGGGAGGTGGTGCATTCTGGGGAGTCCGTGCGGATGCTGTACCACCACAGCAACGGGGCGGCCCGGGACAAGGTGATCACGGTGTGGCTGCGCAACCCCTCGCCGCGTCCCGCGCGGGTGCACCTGCTCTTGGCAGCCCCCAACGCCTGGCACGACACCATGGGGGTGGGCCACGCCGCGGCCCGCCGCTTCCTGGAGCTCGCCAGCCGCGGTGCGGGGTACGTGCTGGACCTCCCGCCCCGGGGCGAACACCGCTTCACCACCCAACGGACTCCTCCCGAGCACGTGGTTTCTGGGTTGCTGCAGGTGCAGGTCCTGGAGGGAGGCCCTCTGGAGGTCTCCGTGAGCGTGCGGACTGTGTACGTGTTGGACCGGGCGGTGCAGTGGGAGCTGGGGCCGGAGGAGAAGGCGCACCCCCGGGGCGTGTTCGGGCCTCCCTTGGTGGAGGGGGAGGCCCGACTCCTGGTGGGGTCCGACTGGGAAGCGGAAGTGGGGCGCAGCCGTCAGCTCCGGGACCTGCGGACAGGCGCGGTCCTGGAGGGGGACTACGGCGTCACGTACCGGCTCCGCCTGCAGCTGGAAAATCCCACGGACCGTGCCGCGGAGGTGGAGCTCCTGGTGGTGGCAGCCTCGGGCCCCGCGTACGCCACCTTCCTGGTGGACGGCCAGCTGGTGGACTTGAAGTTCCTGGCCACGGGGAGGACGGGCACGGTGTACGCGGCCACCCTGGCACCCCGGGAGGTGCGGACGGTGGAGCTGGTGACCATGCCGGAGGCCGCTTCCTGGTACCCTGTGCGGCTGCGGTGGAGGAGCCGTTGAAGCACCACACCGTCCGGGGTCCCCTGCAGCTGGAGGGCGTGGGCCTGCACTCGGGGAAGCCATCCCGGGTCCGGGTCCTCCCGCGCACCAGCCCGGGGCTGGTTCTGTACGGGCCCGAGGGCGCGGTGCCCGTGGGCCTGGACGCGGTGCAGTCCACGGACCGCTGCACCCGCCTGGCCGGGGTGTCCACGGTGGAGCACCTGCTGGCGGCCCTGTGGGTGGCGGGAGTGACCGCGGCGGAGGTGTGGGTGGAGGGCGAGGAGATCCCCGCGGGGGACGGAAGCGCCCTTCCCTTCTGGAACGCGGTACAGCGGGCAGGGCTGCGTCCTCTGCAGGACGACCTGCCGGAGCTCACCGCCCGGGAGCCGGTGTGGGTGCAGGACGGCGACCGGGTGTGCGCGGCGCTGCCCTGCTCCGAGCTCCGGGTGACCTACGTGGTGCGCTTTCCGGACCGACCCGCCCAGGCGGTGGACCTACGCGTGGACCCCGCGTCCTTCGAACGGGAGCTGGCCCCCGCACGCACGTGGGGCTACGCGGAGGAGGCGGAGGACCTCCGCGGTCGGGGCTTGGCCTTGGGAGCTTCGGAGGCCAACACCCTGGTCCTGGAGCGGGGCGGCTACCGGAACCGCCCTCGGTTCCCCGACGAACCGGTCCGGCACAAGGTGGTGGACCTTTTGGGAGACCTGGCCTTACTGGGCGTGCGGCTCCGGGCTCACCTGGTGGCCGTGGGAGCGGGGCACACGACCCACGTGGCCCTGGCGCAGGCGCTTTGGGCCTCGGGGAGGGGTCGCGGGGAGCGTGTCCCGGAAAAGCCTGTTTAATGGAGGGGGACCGGGGTCCCAAAAACCGCGCAGCGACGTTTGGGGTGGTCTAGCACGGGCCGCGAACCGGAGGGACGGATGGGCGTGCAGATTCAACAGATCCTGGACTACCTCCCGCACCGGTACCCCTTCCTGTTGGTGGACCGGGTGCTGGAGCTGGACCCGGAGGCGGGCCGCATCGTGGCCCTGAAGAACGTCACCATCAACGAGGAGTTCTTCGTCGGCCACCTCCCGGGCAAGCCCGTCATGCCCGGCGTCCTCATCATGGAGGCCCTGGCGCAGGCCGCGGGGGTGCTGGTCCTGTACAAGATGAAGCTTCCCGGGCGGCTGGCCTACTTCGCGGCCGCGGACGGGGTCCGCTTCCGGAGGCCCGTGGTCCCCGGGGACCAGTTGCGCCTGGAGGTGCAGCTGGAGTGGATCCGGGGCCGCCTGGTCCGGGTCCAGGGCCGCGCCACGGTGGACGGGCAGGTGGCGGCGGAAGGGACCCTGACCTTTTCCCTGAGCGAAGAGGGGGAGAAGGGGAAATGACGGAAGAGCCGCGCATCCACCCCACCGCGGTGGTGCACCCGGAGGCCAAGCTCCACCCCACGGTGCGGGTGGGGCCGTACGCGGTCATCGGGCCCCACGTGGAAGTGGGGGAGGGGACGGTGATCGGGCCGCACGTGGTCCTGGAGGGGCACGTGCGCATCGGCCGGAGGAACCGCATCCACGCGGGGGTGGTGATCGGAAGTGAGCCGCAGGACCGCACCTTCCGCGGCGAGCGCAGTTTCGTGATCGTGGGGGACGACAACGTCCTCCGCGAGTACGTGCAGATCCACCGCGCCACCGGGGACGGCGCGGCCACCGTGGTGGGCGACCGGAACTACATCATGTCCATGGTGCACGTGGCCCACAACTGCCGGCTGGGTTCCGACATCGTGATCGTCACGGGCTCCGGCCTGGCGGGCCACGTTCGGGTGGACGACGGGGCGCAGATCGGGGGGATGGCAGGGGTGCACCAGTACGTGCGCATCGGCCGGCTGGGCATGGTGGGCGGCATGGCCAAACTCACCACCGACGTCCCCCCCTTCGTGCTGGTGGACGGGGTGCCCGCCCGGGCTCGCGGCCTGAACCGCGTGGGGCTGCACCGGGCGGGTGTGCCCAAGGAGGAGGTGGACCGGCTGCACCGAGCCTTCCGCCTCCTGTACCGGGAGGGGCTGTCGGTCCCGCACGCGGTGGAGCGCATCGTGGCGGAGCTGGGCGAGGAGGGGCTGGTGGGGGAGCTCGTGGCCTTCCTCCGGGAGCAGCGGGGCTCCCGCAGGGGCCTGGTGCGTTCGGAGCGGGAGAGTTGACCGCACCCGTGGGCCTCGTGGCGGGGGCGGGCGCCCTGCCGGAGGTGCTGGCGCGCCGCATCCGGGCCTCGGGCCGGCGGCTGGTGTGCGTCCAGATCTCGGGCCCTGCGGACCGGTTGCCCGGGGTGTGTGACCGGTACGCCTCTGTGCCCCTGCCCCGAGCCCTGGAAGCCCTCCGGCTCCTCCGGGAGGAGGGCGTGGAGGAGCTGGTGATGGCCGGCAAGGTGGACAAGCTGCTCGCCCTGCAGGGCCCCGCCAACCCCGAGGTGCGCCACCTTCTGGAGGACGCCGACGGGAGGGATCCGCAGTTGTGGAAGGTGGTCCAGCGTCTCTTGCACGCCCACGGCTTCCGGGTTCTCCCGCCCGCGGCCTTCCTGCCCGACCTGGTGGCCGGAGAAGGTGTGTTGGCCGGGCGGGAGCCGGAAGCCCGGGAGCGACGGGACCTCGCCCTGGGCCTGCGGGTGGCAAAGCAGGTGGCGGCCGCGGGCGTGGGGCAGGCGGTGGCGGTGCGGGGCGGGGTGGTGTTGGCGGTGGAAGCTGCGGAGGGCACGGACGCCATGATCCGCCGGTGCAAGCCCTTCGGACCCGGCGCCGTGGTGGTGAAGGTGGCCTGGCCGGAGGCGGACCCTGGGTTCGACCCGCCGGTGGTGGGCCCCGAAACCCTCGAAGCCATGCGGGAGGCGGGTGCCCTCGTCTTGGGGGTGGAGACCGGCGCGGCCCTGGTCCTGGACCTCGCCCTGGTCCGGGAGCGGGCCCGGGCGTGGGGGGTCTCCGTGGTGGGGCTGCGCCCTTGATGGGCCGTCTTTCGGGACAAGCTCCTGGGTGGGCGTCCGGGAAGGACCACGGGCCGGTCTTCTTCCTCGCAGGCGAGACCTCCGGGGACGTGCACGCCGCGCACCTCGCCCGGGCCCTGCGGGCTGAATTCCCCGGACTGGAGCTGGTGGGGGTGGGAGGCCCACGGATGGCGGAAGCCGGGGTGCAGGTGCTGGTAGACAGCTCCGGGTGGGGGGTGGTGGGCTACGCGGAAGCGTACGTGCGGGTGCCGGTCTTCGCCGTGCGCTTCCGCAGGGTGATGGGCCTGCTGCGCCGCCTCCGTCCGCGGGTCCTGGTGCTGGTGGACTTCCCAGGGTTCAACCTGTTCGTGGCCCGGGCCGCTTCCTCCTGGGTGCCCACCCTGTACTACTTCCCCCCCATGGCGTACGGCCGGAGAGGGCGGCGGGCGCACGTGCTGGCGCGGCTGCCCGTGAGGGTGCTGGTCACCTTGCCCTTCGAGTACGAGGCGTACAAGGCCGCGGGTGCGGACGTGAGCTTCGTGGGGCACCCTGCGGTAGACCTCACGAGGCCCACCCGGTCCCGGGAAGCCCTGTGGGCGCACCTGGGCCTGCAGCCCGGCGTGCCGCTGGTGGCCCTGCTGCCCGGGAGCCGGAGGCAGGAGGTGGCGGCGCTGCTGCCCGTGCAGGTGGCCGCCTGGCAGTTGTTGCGGGGCCGCGGGACCCCGGTGCAGGCCGCGGTGGCGGTGGCCTCGGAACGCCTGCAGCCCCTGGTGGAGGCGCTGCTGCAGCGCGCGGGGGTCCGGGTTCCCGCCGGCACGGGCTGCACCCACGACCTGCTGGCGTACGCGGACGCCGCGGTGGTGGCCTCCGGGACCGCCACCCTGGAGGCGGCGATCCTGGGTACGCCTATGGTGGTGGTGTACCGGGTGTCCAAGCCTACGGAGTGGATCGCGCGCCGCGTGGCCACGGTACCCTGGGTGAGCCTGCCCAACCTGCTGGCGGGCCGGCAGGTGGTCCCCGAGCTGCTGCAGGGCCGGTGCCGGCCGGAGCTGGTGGCGGAGGAGCTGGAGGAGCTGCTGGCCCCCGGGCGCAGGCAACAGGTGCAGGCTGCGCTGCAGGAGGCGGTCAGCGCCCTGGGGCCGCCGGGAGCGGTGCAGCGGGCCGCCCGCGAGGTCGCGGCCCGGGCTGGGTTTGGTGTGGGGACCGGGCATGGCGTACCATGACAGGCGCGCCCTAGGAGCGTGTCCCGGAAAAACCTGTTTCATGGAGGGAGACCGGGGTCCCCAAAAATCGCTACGCGATTTTTGGGGTGGTCCAGGCAGCGTCTTTTGGGGTGGTGTCGCCCTGGCCGCAGTTCTGCTCGTGGGCTGCCACCGGGCGGAGCCGGTGAAGGCACCTGCGCAGGGCCCGCCACGCACGGAGGCCCTTCTGGAAGTACAGGCTCCCCGGCTGGTGGGCACGGACGCGCAGGGGCGGGTGCGGTGGGAGCTGCGGGCCGCCTCCGTGGTGGTGGACCGGCGGCAGCGGGTGACCGCGGAGCGCGCCACGGGCTACCTGATGGCGGAGGACGGCACCCGGGTACAGATCCAGGCAGGCCGGGCGTGGTACGAGCGAGGGCAAGGCCGCGTGCAGCTGGACGGTGCGGTGAAGGTGGTGGCCGCGCGGCGGCGCTGGCTGACCGCACAGCAGGCCACCTACGAGCCGGCCACGGACCGTCTCCGAGCCACCGGAGGGGTTCGGCTGCAGGTGGACGACTGGTCCGTGACCGCCGACCTGCTGGAGTCCGAGCCCAGACTGCGGCGGGCCCGGCTGTGGGGAGCCGTGCGGGTGACGGTGGAGGCGGGACGGTGAGGGCCCGGCGCCTTGTGGCGTGGCTGGGAGCGGGGGTGGTTGCCCTGGGGGTGGGTTGGCCTGCTGGGGCGCAGCCGGTGGAGGTGGAAGACGCGCGTCGCGCGGCGTACCAAGCCGCCTCCGACACGTGGACCCTGGAGGGCGACCCCGTACGGCTGCGCCGGGCGGACCTGGTGGTGGAAGCGCGGACCGTCCGCTACCGCGCCCGCGCGGGGACCTTCGAGGCCGCGGGCGGAGTCCGGGTGGTGCACGGGCAGGAAGGGGAGGTGCAGGCGGAGACCGCGGGCGGGTCCCTGTGGGAGGGGTGGGTGGAGTTGCGGGGCGAGGTGCAGGCGAGGTACAGGACGGCCCAGGGGCCGGTGCAGCTCACCGCGCCCACGGCCCGCGTGGACTTCCGGCGTCGCACCGTCTCTTCCGCGGAAGGGGTGCGGGTGAGCTGGCAGCGGGCGGCCTTGCGCGCCCAGGAGATCTTTTTCGACGGTGCCGCGGAACGCGCCACGGCGCGGGGAAGCCCGGTGGTCAGCTGGGAGGAGCTGCAGCTGCAGGCCGCGCTGCTGGTGGTGGACCTGCGGACGCAGACCCTGTGGGCCTCCGGCGGGGTCCGCCTGCACCACCCCACGGGCAGGGCTCAGGGTGAGGAGGCGGAGGTGCGCTGGCGGGAGCGGGTGGCGGTGCTGCGGGGCCAGGTGGTGGCGGAGCGCGGTGCGGACCGGTTGCAGGCGGAGGAGGTCCGGTACGCGTGGGAGAGGGGGACGGTATCCGGGGAAGGGAGGGTCCGCGTTGTCGTCCACCCGTGAAGGGCAGAACGGCGTCCTGCGGGCCGAGGGTCTGGTCAAGCGGTACGGCCGCCGGACGGTGGTGGACGGGGTGACCCTGACCCTGCGGCCGGGAGAGGTGGTGGGGCTGCTGGGCCCCAACGGCGCGGGCAAGACCACGTCTTTCTACATGATCGTCGGGCTCGTGCGGCCCAACGCGGGCGAGGTGTACCTGGGGGACAGGAGGATCACGTACCTGCCCGTGCACCTGCGGGCGCGGGCGGGCATCCACTACCTGGCACAGGAGCCCTCGGTGTTCCGCAAGCTCACGGTGGCGGAGAACCTGGACCTCATTCTGGAGCAGCAGGGCTTACGGAAGGCGGAGCGGGACCGCCGGGTGGAGGCCCTGTTAGAAGAGTTTCGCCTGGCTCACCTGCGACACCAGCCGGCCTACACCCTTTCAGGGGGCGAGCGCCGGCGGGTGGAGATCGCCCGGGCCCTCGCCATCCGGCCGCGCTTTCTGCTCCTGGACGAGCCCTTCACGGGGGTGGACCCCAAGTCCATCGAGGACATCCAGGACATGATCGCGTACCTGCGGGGCCAGGGGATCGGCATCCTCATCTCCGACCACAACGTGCGGGAGACCCTCACCATCACCGACCGGGCCCTCATCCTGTACGAGGGCCGGGTGCTGCTGGAGGGCACCTCGGAGGAACTCCTCCACAGCGAGGAGGCCAGGCGCTTTTACCTGGGCGAGCGGTTCCGCATGTGAGGTGGGGCGGCGCGGAGCGGGAGCGTGTCGGTGGGGAAGCGGGTGACCGGGGTCCTGGACGCCCCCGAGGCGGCACAGGAAGCCTCCAGGGGGAGGTTGTGCCCCACCCTCCTGGACCGGTACGTGGGCGGGGAGCTGGTGGCCGCGGTGGGCTTCGGGATGGCGGTGTTCGGAGCCCTGCTGGTGGGCAACGAGTTCTTCTACCTGGGCCGCCTCCTGATGGACCGCGGGGTGCCCACCGCGGCCCTGCTGGAGCTTTTGGCCTACCGGGTCCCTTACGTGCTGTTCTTCTGCCTGCCCATGGCCACCCTCCTGGGGACCATCCTGGCGTACGGCAGGTTGCGGGAGACCCGCGAGCTGGAAGCCATGCAGACGGGCGGGGTGAGCCTCGCCCGCATCGCCCTGCCCGCGGTGGTGCTGGGCGCCTTGGCGTCCTTTGTGACCTTCTGGGTGGGAGAAGTCCTGGTCCCTCTTTCCGCCCGGCACTACGTGGAAGCCCTGCCTCGCCTGACCGCCTCCGCGACCCGGTCCACGGTCCGGCACGGCATCTTGTTCCGGGAGCGGACCCCGGAGGGCTCCGTCTTCGTGGTGGCCGCGGACCGGCTGGACGTGGACGCCGCCACCCTGGAGGGGGTCACGGTGCAGGAGCAGCGGGACGGCCGGGTGGTGCGGGTGGTGGAAGCCCAGCGTGCCCGCTGGACCCGGGAAGGCTGGTGGTTCGAGCGGGGCCGCATGGTGTCCGTGGAGGACGGTGCGGTGCTCAGCGAGTTCCAGCGGATGCTCCTGCGCATCCCCAGGACGCCCGCGGAGATCGCACCCCCGGCCCGCAGCTCGGGCGAGATGAGCACGGGGGAGATCCGGGTGGAGGTGGAGCGCCGCCGCAGGTCCGGGGAACCCACCCGGGGGCTGGAGGTGGACTGGCACGGCAAGTTCGCCCTGCCTGCGGCGGCTTTGGCCTTCTCCGTGCTCGGGGTCGGCCTGGCGGTGGCGCGGCGGGAGGCGGGGAAGCGGGGCATGGGGTTCGGGCTGGCCGTGGTGGCCATCCTCGCCTACTACGTGCTGATCACCGCCACCACCCTGCTGGGCCAGGCAGGACGCCTGCCTCCGTGGCTGGCGGCGTGGCTTCCGGACGTTTTGGCCGCCTGCTGCGGCGCGTGGATCCTGTGGCGGCACCGCTAGGAGCGCGTCCCGGAAATACCCCTCCGGCGGAGAGGGACCGGGGTCCAGGCCCCTTGCTGGCCGTGGCCCTGGGGAGCCTGTTGCTGAACCTGGTGGGGCTGGGTGCCTCCCCCCTGTGGGACCAGGACGAGACCAAGTACGCGCAGGTGGCGCGGGAGATCCTGTGGACGGGCGACTGGCTGACCCTGCACTGGAACGGCCAGCCGTGGTTCGTGCACCCGCCCCTGTACTTCTGGTTGGTGGCCGCCACCGCCAAGCTGTTGGGCCTGACGGAGTTCACCGCCCGGGTGTGGTCCGCCCTCTTCGGGGCCGGGGCGGTCCTGCTCACGGGGCTGCTGGCGCAGGGGTGGTTTTCCGCCCGCGCGGGGTGGCTGGCGGCCCTGGTCCTGGCCACCACGTTGCAGTGGTTCGCGCAGTCGCGGCTCGCGGTCTTCGACAGCGTCCTGGTCTTCTGGATGCTGGGGACCCTGCTGGGCTTCTCCGCGGGGATCCGGGGAAGCCGGGGGGGCTACCTGTGGGCCTTTGCCTGCGCGGGCCTGGGCACCCTCACCAAGGGGCCGGTGGCGGCGCTGGTCCCAGGCCTGGCGGCCCTGGTTTACCTGGCTTGGCGGAGGGAGCTCGGGAAGCTGCGCCAGGTCCCGTGGGTGGCCGGCCTCGCGGTGTACACGGTGCTGGGGCTGGGATGGTACGCGGCGGGTTTCCTGCGGCACGGGAGGCCCTTCGTGGACTCCGTCCTGGGGTACTACACCGTGAACCGGTTCGTGGGGGTGGTGGAGAACCAGGCGGGTCCCGTGTGGTACTACGTGCCCGTGCTGCTGCTGGGGGGACTGCCGTGGAACTCCTTCTGGGTCCTGTGGCCGCGGCTGCTGCGCGGCGGCGCAGAGGTGATGCCCGCGGTGTGGTGCGCGGTGGTGTTCGCCTTCTTCAGCGCCGCACAGACCAAACTGCCCAACTACGTCCTGAGCTTTTACCCCCTGGCCGCGGTGGCCACGGGCGCGGCCCTGGACGCCTTCTGGGAGCGGCCCTGGGACCTGCGGCCGGGGTTTTGGGGTCTGGGTGCGGTGTGGCTGGTGTTCTGCGCCGCGGTGGCGGCCTACGGGCTGTGGCTGTACCCCACGGAGGCCCGGGCCCTGTGGGCCGTGCTGGCGGTGCCCCTCGGGGTGCTGGGGGCAGGTCTTCTGGGAGCCGCGCTGCTCGGGTTGCGGGGAGGGACCGCGGCGGCGGTGAAGGCCCTGGCCGCGGGGACGGTGCTGTTCTTCCTGTCCCTGGTGTGGTGGGTGCTCCCGGAGGTGGACCGGTACCGGCCGCACCGGGAGGTGGGAGCCGCGGCGGCCGCGTGGACCGGGGGGGAGGAGCTCCGGGTGGCGTACCGGATCCCCAACAGCCTCGTGTTTTACTCCCGCCGCACCTGGCGGGCTTACCTGGACCCTGAGCCGGTGCACCGGGAGCTGTGCGGGGCGGGCAGGGCCCGGGCCGTGCTCCTCGCTCCCGCGGACGCTGCGGGAGACCTGGGACCCCTCGTGGGGCAGCTGCGGAGGCTCCAGGAGCTGCGGGGATGGGTCCTGCTGGAAAAACCCCAGGGACAGGTGCTGCGGTGTCCGAGCCGGTAGGCCACCCCAGAGGTCGGATCTTTGAGGACCCTGATCCGTCTTCGCGAGGGCGGCTCGTCCCGGACAGGCTCCCAGACGTGTCCGTGGTGGTCCCCACGTACAACGAGCGGGACACCCTCCCGGAGCTGGCACAGGCCCTGCACCGGGCCCTGAAGGAAGGCTACGAGCTGGTGGTGGTGGACGACAGCTCACCCGACGGTACTGCAGACGTGGCCCGCGGGCTGGCCCGGAGCTTTCCGGTGCGGGTGGTTCAGCGGCCGGGCAAGCAGGGTCTGGCCAGCGCGGTGCTGGAGGGCGCGCGGGCCGCCTGCGGGTCCGTGGTGGTGGTCATGGACGCGGACCTGTCGCACCCACCACACGCGGTGCCGCGCCTCGTGGAGGCCGTGCGGTCCGGAGCGGAGGTGGCGGTGGGGTCCCGGTACGCGCCGGGGGGAGGGATCCGGGCGTGGCCCGTGCGCAGGCGGCTGATGAGCCGGGTGGCGGTGGTCCTGGCCCGGTGGTGGTTGGGCGAGAGGGTGCGGGACCCCGTGTCCGGGTTCTTCGCGGTCCGTCGGGAGCTGTTGCTGGACCCCCACCTGCAGGGGCTGGGCTACAAGATCCTGCTGGAAGTTCTGAGCCGCAACCGTGGACGCCGGGTGGTGGAGGTGCCGTACGTGTTCACGGACCGGCGCGGTGGCCGCAGCAAGCTGGGGCCCCGAGAGGTGTGGGACTACCTGCGGCTGCTGTGGCGTCTACGGCGGAGCATTCGGTGAGGGACCGTTTCGGAGGAGGGCCGGCGAGCGCGGCCGGGCCCGTGAAGAGCCGGGCACCGCGCTCGGCCGGCGACGCGGGCAAGTATGCTTGGGGGAGAGGTCGGGGAGGGCGGTGAGGGTGTGGACGTAGGCTACCTGCTGGTGCCGGTGCTGGTCCTGGCCAGCGGGGTCATCGCGTGGGCGGGCAACCTGGTCGGCCGGAGGGTGGGCAAGAACCGGCTGAGCCTGTTCGGGCTGCGGCCGCGGACCACCGCGCAGATCGTCACCGTGTCCACGGGGGTGCTCATCAACGTGGTCACCGTGGGCGCGGTGCTGGCGTTTTCCCGCGACGCCCGGGTGGCCCTGTTCGAACTGCGGGAGACCCTCCGGTCCCTGGAGGCCAGGGCGGAGCTGCTGCGGGCCGAGATCCGCGCTCTGGAGCAGGGCGACATCGCGGTGCTGCGGGGGCAGGAGGTGGCGCGGGGAGTCCTGGACGGCCGGCGGGGGCCGGAGGAGGTGCGCAGGGGGTTCTTCCGCGTCCGGCAGGAAGCGGTGGAGTTCCTCGTTGCCCAGGGAGCGGGCCGGGACTCTTCCGGCAACGTGATCCTGCCGGACCCTCCGGGCCTTTCGTGGGACGCCGTGGAGCGCATCGTGGTCCAGCGCCGTCGCGAGGTGGTGGTACGGCTGGTGAGCACGAAGAACGTCCTGGCGGGCTCCCCTGTACCCGTCACGGTGCAGATCGTGAACAACCAGCTGGTCTTCCACCGCGGGCAGGTGCTGGCGGAAGCGCGCCTGCGGGCGGCTCCGCGGGAGGCGGTGCGGGAAGCCCTCCTGTCCCTGGCGGGCGTGGGCATCCGGGCCGCCACGGGAAAGATCCTGTCCGCCCCGGGGCAGCGGGTGGCGGGACCGCCCTTCGTGGTCCTGGACCTGGACTCCGCGCGCCGGGTCACGGACAGGGTGGAACGCTCGGGAGCCGGCGGGGTCCGGGTGCAGGCCGTGGCCCTGCAGGACGCGTACACCGCCGGGCCTCTCTTGCTGGGGTTCCAAGTGCGCTGACCGTGGGTGCCCGGTTTTCACCGTGGTCCTCCTGGCTCGGAAAGGCCGCCGTGCGGAAGAGGGACAGGGGTCCCCGAACATCGCACAGCGGCTTTTGGGGCCTGGTGGCGGTGGTGGCCGCGGTGACCCTGCCCGGGGTGTGGGCCAGCAGCCTGCAGGGGTGCGACGAAGCGTACTACGCGCAGATGGCCCGGGGCATGCTGGAGAGCCGCGACTGGTGGGTACCGCGCTACGACGGCACCCCTCCCTTCGACAAGCCGCCTCTCCTCATGTGGCTGGTGGCCGGCTCCTTCCGGCTCTTCGGGGTGGGCGACCTGCAGGCCCGGCTGCCCGGGCTGCTCCTAGGCGCGGTGTTGCCCTTCGCGCTGTGGGCGGGCGTCCCCGGACCCGCAGAGCAGCGGTTCGTGGCCGCCGCCACCCTGGCCACCACCTTGCTGTACGTGCAGCTGCAACACATGGTCATGACGGACCTCGTGGCCTTCGCGGGGCTGGTGGCCTTCGCGGTGGCGGTGTTGCGGGCGGAAGAGGGCAGCGCTTGGGGCTGGCTCGCCGGGCTGGGCCTCGGGGTGGCCGCCCTGGCCAAGGGCCCCCTGGCCGGGCTGTTCGTGCTGGCCACGCTGCCCTTTGCGGTTTCCCGGCGCGCCCGGCCGCCGCGGGCGGGATTCCTAGATCACCCCAAAGATCGCGTAGCGACTTTTGGGGACCCCGGTTTCCTAGCGCGCGTGGTCCCGGGCCTGCTGCCAGCCGCGGCGTGGTACGCCCTCCTGTGGCGGGAGTTCGGGGGAAGGTTTCTGGAGGTGCACTTCGGGGTGTTCCTGTTCCGCCTGGCGGCGCAGGGGATCGCTCCCGACAGCCCCCTGGGCCCGGCCTTCTACCTGGTCAGCGGGCTGTGGCGGCTTCTCCCGTGGTGGCCGTTGGTCCCCGCGGCGGTGGCCGCGGGGTGGGTGCGGGCGAAGTCGGGCGACCGCGTGGCGGCTTGGTCGGTGGCGTTTCTGGCCACGTACTTTTCCGTCATCAGCGCCATGCGGACGAAGACAGACCACTACGCCCTGCCCCTGGTCCTCCCCATGGCCCTGCTGGTGGGGAGCTGGGCGACTTCCACGGGGCCTCCCGGGAGGGACGACCGGGCCAGCGCCTGGCTCTGCCGAGCCCTGGCGTGTTTGCTGCTGTTCGGCTCCGGAGCGGCCCTCGTGGGTGCCGTCGCCTTGGATAGTCGACTCCGGTGGCCCGCGGTGGCCCTGGCGACGTTGTTGGGGGCGGTGTACCTGGCGGCAGCGGCCGGCCTGCGGCGGGGAGCTCGCGGCGCCGCCTGGGGACTTCTCCTGGCCGCGGCAGGGGTGGCCTACGTGGCAGGCGGCGCGGCGCTGCGGCCGTGGGACACAGAACCCGGCCTGCGGGCCGTGGCCCGGCAGCTCCCGCCCGGGGAGGCCGTGGTGTACGTGACCGACCGTCCTGTGGAGGACAACTTCTGCGAGTACGCGGCCCTGCGGTTCCGCCTGCAGGGCCCTCCCCGGGTTCTGGACGCGCGGGCGTTCCCTTCCGCGCCTGGTGGCTGGTACGCGGGCCGTCAGGGCGTCCTGCGGCCGGGCCCCCAGGACCAGGTGGTGGTTCAGGAGGCGGGGTGGGTGCTGGTGCGGCGGCCCTGAACAGCGGAGCGTGTCCCGCAAAACCCCTCCGCCGGAGGGGGAACGCTGGTCTCGCGTGGGGCTTTCCCGGGCACACCCCGAGTCGTAGAATCGTGGCGTGCAGGCCAAGGGAAGTCCGGTGTAGCCCACTTCGGGCGAGTCCGGCGCGGTTCCCGCCGCTGTAACGGGGAGCCTCCCCGGCGGTGCATGCACCACCCACTGGGCCGCACAGGTGCAAGCCGGCGGCCTGGGAAGGGCGGGACGGGGCGAAGATCCGGAGCCAGAAGACCTGCCTGCACGGACATCCCACACCCTTCGGGTGGAAAGCGGAGGTGGGATCATGTGGCCGTGCGCGTCGGCCCGCGTCTGGCGGGTCTTTTCCCTCGTCCTCCTCACCGTGCTCTCTCCTGTCCCGTCTCGGTTTTCCTCCGCCCAGCCCCCGGAAGTCCCTACCTTCGAGGGCGAAGAAGTGGTGGTGTCCGGCCGGCGGCCGGAACGGGTGGCCACGAGCCCCGCGTACGTCACGGTCCTGCTCGGCAGTGAGCTGCGCAGGCTGGGGCTGCGGACGGTGGGGGAAGCCCTGCGCTACCTGGCGGAGGTGACCGTCCGGGAGAGCTACGGCGGCCCCGGCGGCCTCCTGCAGCCCTCCGTCCGGGGAAGTAGCCCCCAGCAGGTGTTGGTGCTGCTGGACGGGGTGCCCCTCAACGCCACCGCGCAGCTGGGCGTCAACCTGGCGACCCTCTCCCTGGCGGAGGTAGAGCGGGTGGAGGTGCTCCGGGGTCCTTACTCCGCCATCTGGGGAAGCGGCGCCCTGGGCGGGGTGATCCACGTGGTCACCCGGCCCGCGGACCGCCTGCGGCTCCGGGTGGCCTACGGAGGCGCGCAGGAGTCCGTGGTGGCGCTCAGCGCGGGGTTCCAAGGGGAAAGCTCCCGGTACTCCCTGGGCGTGGAACACCTGGGCAGCGCGGGTTACCAGCCCAACGCGGACGCCTCTCGGTGGACGGGGACCCTGCACCTGGGCTGGGAGCCGTCACCGCGTTCCCGGTGGTCGTTGCAAGTGCACCACACCGCGGCGCGGTACGGCCTTCCCGGGGCCACCAACAGCTTCTGCTACCCCTGCCCTGACCGCGGCGCGGACCGCCGCACGGTCCTGCAGCTGGCGTGGCAGCAGCCGGAGGAGGGAGGAACGGGCCAGCAGCTGCGGGTGTGGTGGTACGGGGACGGGCTGGACTACTCGTCCCCCGGGTACACCTCCTCGGCTACGGGAGACGCGTACGGCCTGGGGTGGCAGCGGGCGTTCCGGGTGGGTGGAGGCTTCGTCACCGTGGGAGGCGAGTACCTCAACAGCTCTTACCGGTTCGCCAGCACCTTCGGGGGCTTCGACCGCACCGCCCAGGTGGCCGCGGGGTTCCTGCAGTACGACCTCCCCGTAGGGGACCGCACGGCCCTGGGTCTGGGCGCACGGTACGACCTGCACTCCGCGTACGGAGGGCAGCTCAACCCGCGGCTGGGGTTCGTGCACTTCTTCACGGACGCCCTGCGGCTCCGGGGCGGGGTGGGCCGGACCTTCCGCGGGCCGACCTTCGCGGAGCTGTACTTCCCGGGCTGCAGCAACCCGAACCTGCTGCCGGAGAGCGCGTGGTCCGTGGACCTCGGCCTGGAGTCCTCCCCGCGCCCGGGGCTCGTGTGGAGGGTCAACGGGTTCTCCACGGACGCCCAGAACCTCATCGTGGGCGGCTGCAACCCCCGGAACGTGGGTTCCGCGCGGGTGAACGGGCTCAGCGCGGAGCTTTCGGGGCGCCCCGCGGACGGCTGGCAGCTCCTGGCCAACCTCACCTGGCAGGACGGGTGGGACCCGACCAAGGGCGAGAGGCTCTTGCGGGTCCCCACCTGGACCGCCAACCTCGTCCTCCGGCGGGAGCTCGACGCGACCAGCGCGGTGGCCGTCCTCGCCAGCTTCGTGGGGGAGCGGGACGACCTGGACTTCTCCACCTTCCCGGCGACGCGCGTGACGCTCCCCGGCTACGTGACGTTCGGGGTGCGCTACGAGCTCACTCTGGCCGACCTGGTGGTCAGCCTGGGTCTAGATAACCTGCTGGACGCCCGGTACGAGACCCTGCGCGGCTACCCGGCACCCGGGCGGACGGTGTTCGTGCAGGTGGCGAGCCGGAGGTGACCGGGAGTGCGGGGGGTCTGGCTGGCAGCAGTGGCCCTCGTCCTCGTGGCGGTGTGGGCCTGGCGTCCCCACCCGCCCGCCCCCCCTCCCGTGGCGGCCCGACACGAAGCCCTCAGGGGACCCACCGCGGAGGAGGAGGGCGACACGGGCGTGCGGACTCCGACACCCGCGCAGGCTGCGCGCGAGGACCGGAGCCGCCACCGGCACCGGGAAAGCCTCGCAGCTTCGCCTGGCAGGCGCAGGACTTCTGGACCCGCGAACGCAGCGCCGGGAACAGCGAACAAGGCCCCGCAGGCCGACGCCCACAGGACCGCCTCCGGGTCGCCGGGCGTCACCGTGCAGGGGAGGGCAGGGGGCACGCCCCTGGAAGCCGCGCGGCGCGCGCCCCCGAGGCTGCCGCCTCCCTTCGGTGACTCTCCGGGCACAGGGCAGGGAGGAAGGACCCGGCCGGGTCCCGCCGACGGAGCGGCCGGCGGACCCTCCGAAAGTGCTGGGCCCACACCGCAAGCCGGACACGAGGGGGACGGAGCAGCCGCGGGGGAGCCGCCGCCCGAAAGACCCGGCCCGCACGACCCCGGGGCGGAATCCGCCCCGACCGGCCGGCCGACCCTCGTCCCGCCCACACCTCTGTACGCCCCCCTCCCCGAGCACCCGGGGCCCAAGGTGACGGTGGACCCTCCCGGCGGGTTCCCTTCCGCTTCCGCGGTCGGCCGCCAGGGACGGGTGCAGGTGAGGCTCCTCGTGAGGGCGGACGGGACGGTGGGCCGGGTGGACGTCCTGGCGTCCTCAGGAGACCCGGAGCTGGACCGGGCGGCGGTGGTCGCGGTGTCCCGGTGGCGTTTTGACCCTGCCCGCTGGGGCGGCACCCCGGTGGACAGCTACTACGTGGTTTGGGTGCGGTTCGTGGTGGGGCCTTAGGCCTCCCTTGCGCGTTGAGGCCCATTCGGGCTGCTACAATGCCTCTGGGATGGCGACGGACGCTCTAGCAGTGCGGATGGCGCGCCTGGAGGGTAGCTACGAGCAGCTGGACAAGCGGCTCGGGGACCTGGCCGGGGACGTGCACGCCCTGCGGGCGGAGTTCCGGGGCGAGATGCAGGCCTTGCGGGCCGAATTCCGATCGGAGATCCAGGGGGTACGCTCGGAGATCGAGTCCGTCCGGGCGGAGATGCGGGGACTCCGGGGCGAGATGAGTCGCCTGTTTTACTGGCTCATGGGGACGTTTCTGACCACTCTGGTGGCCATCGGTGGGGTCATCGTCACGGTCTTAGTGCGGACGCGGTGAGGGCAGCGGCCGTGACCGTCCTTGCGGTAGACCCGGGGCGGGAGAAGTGTGGGCTGGCGGTGGTGGCGCCGGGGCGGGTGTTGCACCGGGAGGTGCTGCCGAGAAGCCAGCTGGCCGGGAGGGTGGCGGAGCTGGTGGGCCGGTTCGCCGTGGAGGTGGTGGTGGTCGGGGACGCCACGGGCTCCCAGCAGGTCCTCCGGGAGCTGTCCGGGCTGGGCAGGCCCGTGCGGCTAGTGCCGGAGACCGGCACCACCCTCCAGGCCCGGCGCAGGTACTTCCAGGACAACCCCCCCAGGGGCCTGGCGCGACTGCTGCCGGAAGGCCTGCGGGTCCCCCCCGGACCCTACGACGACTACGTGGCGGTCCTCCTGGCGGAGCGTTTCCTGGCAGAAAGCTCCCCGGTTTGACAGGAATGGCGGCGGCTCCATAGAATGAGGTCTACCGGAAGGACCGACGAAGCCGTTGTGAGTGTGGCGGGCGGTAGCCCGCGAGGCCGAGGGCGCGGGAAGGAGGTGGTGGCGTCTGGCGGGCGCCACTAGGCCCCGGGAACCGTCTGACCCGGACCGGACACCGCAGGCCGGCAAGCGCGCGGAGACAACGAGGTGACTCCGCGGAAAGCCCGGGAGGATGTCCGGAAAAAACAGCACAGGGGGGACACACCACATGCAGACGAGGAAGTTGGTACTCTCCCTGGCAGCGGTCCTCGTCCTCGCCCTCGTGGCCCCGGTGGTAGGCCAGCCCTTCGCGGACGTCCCCACGAACCACTGGGCGTACGACGCCATCGCGGAGCTGGCGGCCAAGGGGCTGGTGGAGGGCTTCCCGGACGGGACCTTCAAGGGCAACCAGCCCATGACCCGTTACGAGATGGCGATGATCGTGGCCCGGATCATCGCGCGGATCGAGGCCATCCCCACCCCTCCTCCGCCGGAGGTGCGGCGGGCGGACCTGGACGCGGTGCGCCGTGACCTGACCGCGGCCACGGGGCGCATTGCGGCTTCGGAGCGGACCATCGCCACCCTGCAGCGGCTGGTGAACGAGTTCCGGGCGGAGCTGCAGGCCCTGGGCGTGCGGGTGACGGCCCTGGAGGAGGAGCTTTCGGCCCTGCGGGCGCGGCTGGACAACACCCGGATCACGGGGCTGTTTGACGCGGGCTACTACGTGCCAGTGGTCTCGTTGATCTGCGCGACGCCTGCTGCCGGGTCTCCACCCGACGCCTGCAGTACGATTCCAGGCCCGAGACTGGTGGACTTGGATCCGCGGCCCGGAACCAACGTGGCAGCTGTCGGGATCGCCGGTTCTCCGCTCATCGGTAACCTCGCGGCGAACCAGTATGTCTTCGGCAGCGCCGACATCTGGCCCCGCGTGCGGCTGAACTACACCGGCTCCGTGGCTCCCGGCGTGACGGTCTTCCTACGGGCCCGCAATTTCTCTACGGTTGGCGCGCCCGGGGAGCGGGTGGACTTCGACCGAGCGTACATCACTGTGGACAACTTGTTCGACGTGCCCGGGCTGTGGCTGCGGGCCGGCCGAGACGTGGTCACGCTTGGCCCCATCGGGCTGCTTCTGGACGAGGGCAACGGGAACGACCGCCGGACCGGCGTGTACGTGCGGTACCGGCTGGACCCGGTCACGCTGTTCGGCTTTGTCCAGTGGGCGGACGCCGCGCAGAGCACACCGTTTACCGTCTACGGCGGACGCTTGGCGGTCGCGCTCGTTCCGGGATGGACGTTCGGCGTGAACTACAGGGCCGACCAGTTGCAGGGATTCGTGCCGCCATTCTTCCACCCTGCGCTGCAGCCCGCGAACGGGAGCGGCTGGAGCGCGGACCTGGCGGGGACTCTCCTAGCCGGCCTCCGGCTGACCGCGGAGTACGCCACCTACGACAACACCACTATGGCGGCAACCGGGAGGTACTGGCAGGCCCGTCTTGACCTCGACCTGGCGCAGCTGCTCGGGATCGAGACGCTCTCGCCTCGCTTGGGGCTGTACTACAAGGACTTCGACGCGCTCGTCATCCCGCGGCCTCGCGCCGGCTTGCGGTCCCCGGACTTTTACCCGATGTTCTTCTACACGCCCGACCTGCGCGCCTTCGGAGCCCGGCTCGACCTGCAGCTCCTGGAGAACGTGAAAGCTTGGGCCCTGGGCGAGTGGGGGAACTTCAAGACGCCCTTGGGGCCGCCGCTGTCCGGGGACTCTTGGAGCCTGTTCGAGGCAGGGTTCACGTGGACCGCGGCACCTAAGGTTGATGTGACGGTGCACTACACTACGGCTAGCGCGGGCGGTACTGACATCGGTACGTTCTGGGGGCTCTACGTGGCCACCAGCTGGTAACCGGCTAGAAGCAGGCGTGGCTCGGCCCCGGGGCTTTTGCCCCGGGGCTTGGCCTTTTTGGGGACCGAAGGGGCGGAGTCGCCCAGTCGCCCGTCCTTGGCCCGCGGGCCGGTGGGGCCTACAATCGGGCTGAGAACAACCGGGGTGGGAGGCCGAGGTGGCCATCGTCAACGTTCCCAAGGCGTTGCGGGACAAGCTCGGAGAGGAAGGGGCCGAGGCGCTCGTGCAGCTCATCAACCTGGCCACGGACCAGACCAAGGCCGACGTGCTGGTGCTGGTGGGGGAGAGGTACGAGCGCCGGCTGGCTGAGGAGGGGGCGAAGCTGGGCAACCGGCTGGCGGAAGAGGGGGCGAGGCTTGACCGCAGGGTCGCCGAGGAGGGGGCGAGGTTCGACAGCCGGCTGACGGAGGAAGCGGCGCGTCTGGACCACCGGATCACGGAGGAGGTTGCCAAGCTCGACCGGAAGCTGGCGGAGGAGGTGGGGAAGCTCGACCGTCGGATCACGGAGGAAGGGGCGCGTCTGGACCACCGGATCACGGAGGAGGTAGCGAAGCTCGAGGGCAAGCTGGCGGAGGAGGTCGGGAAGCTCGACCGGAGGATTACGGAGGAAGCGGCCAAGTTCGACAAGCGGCTGACGGAGGAGGCGGCGCGGCTGGACCACCGGATCACGGAGGAAGTCGCCAAGCTCGAGGGCAGCATTGCCGGGATCCGGACGCAGATCGCGGACGTGCGGGCGGACCTGCTGCGGTGGATGTTCGTGTTCTGGGTGGGCCAGATCGGCGCGTTGCTGGGAATCCTGTTCGCCTTCTTCCGGAGGTAGGCCGGTTGACCCACAGCCGGGCGCGTGCTAAGGTAGCCACCGAAAGGCACCTTTAAGTCGGTCCAGCGAGGCCGGCAAGGGCAATCAAGAGAAGTCCTGCGGCGCCTTCCTTGCCGGCGGCGAGGAAGGCTCTTTTCGTGCCCTGCTCGCCCCCTGGCCGACCCGGGGAGGCAGGACGATGGGCATCTTGGGCGGGCACCTCCTGGGGCTGGAGCAACTTTCCCCCGGCCAGATCGCTAGCCTCCTGGACCTCGCGGAGCGGGCTGCCTCCGGCGCTCTCGGAACCGACGCCCTGCGGGGCCGGGTGGTGGCCAACGTGTTCTACGAGCCGAGTACCCGCACCCGCACCTCCTTCGAGCTGGCCGCCCGCAGGCTGGGGGCGGAGGTGGTGAACTTCGACCCCGAGCGCAGCTCCGTGCAGAAGGGCGAGTCCCTGGTGGACACCGCCCTCACCCTGGAGGCCATGGGGGTGGACGCGGTGGTCCTGCGGCACCCGTCCTCCGGGGCGCCGCACCTGGTCAGCCGGCACGTGCGGTGCAGGGTGGTCAACGCGGGAGACGGCATGCACGAGCACCCCACCCAGGGCCTCGTGGACCTGCTCACCGTCCGGCGGGCCTTCGGCCGCGTGGCGGGGCTGCGGGTGGCGGTGGTGGGAGACGTGCTGCACAGCCGGGTGGCGCGGTCCGCGGCGTGGGGGTTTTCCAAGCTGGGCGCGCAGGTGGTGCTGTGCGGCCCGCCCACCCTGGTCCCGCGGGACCTGGGAGCGTGTCGCGGAAAAACCCCCGCAACGGAAAGAGACCCGGCTCCCCAAACGGCGCGCAGCGATTTTTCGGGTGGTCTAGAAGGCCTGCCGGTGGCGGTGACCCACAGGCTCGAGGAGGCCCTGGAAGGCGCGGACGTGGTGATGGCCCTGCGCATGCAGACCGAGCGGCAGCTGGGCGGGTTCGTGCCTTCCCTGGGCGAGTACCACCGCCTGTACGGCCTCACCCCCGACCGGCTGCGGTTGGCCCGCCCCGGGGCCCTGGTGATGCACCCGGGCCCCATGAACCTGGGGGTGGAGGTGACCCCGGAGGTGGCGTACGCGGAGCGGTCCCTGGTGCTGCAGCAGGTGGCCTGCGGGGTGGCGGTGCGCATGGCGGTCCTGTACGACCTGCTGGCCCGCTTGGAACCCGCGCCCCCTGAAGTGCGTCCCGCCCCGCGCTTCGAGCTGGCCCTCTCGGGCTCGGGGAGGGTGTGATGGACGCCTTGCTCCTGGCAGGGGCCCGGGTCCTCGACCCTGCCACGGGCCTGGACGCGCCCGGGGACGTGCTGGTAGAGCACGGCCGCGTCGCCGCGGTCCGGGTTCCCCCGCAGCCACACGCCCGTCCGCCCGGGCTACCGACCTTCGACCTTGCGGGCCTGGTCCTGGCCCCCGGCCTGGTGGACATCCACGTACACCTGCGCCAGCCGGGGGAGACCCACAAGGAGGACATCCAGTCCGGCACCCGCGCCGCCGCCCGCGGAGGGGTGACCACGGTGGTGTGTATGGCCAACACCAGGCCCCCGGTCGACGACCCCACCGTGGTCGCCGCGGTGCGGGAGTGGTCCCGCACCGCCAGCGTCCGGGTGTACCCCGTGGGCGCGGTCACCAAGGGGCTGGAGGGCAAGGAGCTGAGCCCCGTGGGTTCGCTGGCCGCCGCCGGGGTGGTGGCCCTGTCGGACGACGGGCGCTGGGTGCAGGACGCGGGGCTCCTGCGGCGCGCCATGCTGTACGCGGACAGCTTCGGGCTCCCGATCCTGCAGCACTGCGAGGACCCGGCCCTCTCCGCGGGCGGGGTGATGCACGAGGGGACCGTCAGCGCGAGGTTGGGGCTGCGGGGGATCCCACGCAGCGCGGAAGAAGCCGCCCTGGCCCGGGACCTGGTCCTGGCGGAAGAGACAGGCGCCCACCTGCACGTGCAGCACCTGAGCACCGCGGGCTCTGTGCGGCTCGTGCGCCAGGCCAAGGAGCGGGGCGTGCGCGTGACCGCGGAGGTGACCCCGCACCACCTGATCCTCACGGACCAGTGCCTGGAGGGGTACGACCCCAACTTCAAGGTGAACCCGCCCCTGCGGACGGAGGCGGACCTGGAGGCGTTGCTGGAGGGGCTGCAGGACGGCACCATCGACTGCGTGGCCACGGACCACGCGCCCCACGCGCCGTGGGAGAAGATGGTGGAGCTGGACCGCGCGCCCTTCGGGGTGGTGGGGCTGGAGACCCTCCTGGGAGCGGTGGTCACGCGGCTGGTGTACCAGCGGGGCTGGCGTCTTTTGGACGCCCTGGCCAAGGTGACCGTGGCCCCTGCCCGGGTGCTGGGCCTGCAGGCGGGGAGGTTGCAGGTGGGCGGGCCCGCGGACCTGGTGGTGTTCGACCCGCAGGCGGAGTGGGTGGTGCGGCCGGAGGAGTTCGCGTCCAAGTCCCGCAACACCCCGTTTTCGGGGTGGACCTTCCGGGGCAAGGTGCTGGGGACCCTGGTAGGCGGCCGGTGGGCGTACGCCGACCCCGAACTTTTGCGACGGCGGCCCGCGGAGGTGGGCCCGTGAGGGAGCAGCTTTCCCACGTGGAACTCCACGCAGGCTCCCCGGACCTTTCTGTGGAGCTCGCGGGCCTGCGGTTGAGCAACCCGGTGCTGTGCGCCGCGGGGCCTCTGGGCCACGGCCGGGAGGTGGCTCAGGTGTACGACCTGCGGGCCTTCGGAGCCTTCGTGACCAAGTCCATCACCCTCAAGCCCCGGGAGGGGAACCCGCGGCCACACCTGGTGCGGACGGAGGCGGGCTGGCTCAACTCCGTGGGGCTGCGGAACCCGGGGCTGGCGGCCTTTTTGTCCAAGGACCTGCCGTTCCTGCGGACCCTGGGGATCCCGGTGGTGGCCAGCGTGGCAGGCCACTCCGTAGAGGAGTTTCGTACCCTGGCCTCGTGGCTGGGCGAGGCGGAAGGCGTGGCGGCACTGGAGCTGAACGTGTCGTGCCCCAACGTGGCGGACGGGCTGCTGTTCGGTGCGGACCCCGCCCGCCTGGCGGCTCTGGTGGCCGCGGTGCGGGAGGTCACGGACCTGCCCCTGTTCGTCAAGCTGGCGCCGGACCTCCTCGACCCCGTGCGGGCGGCCCGGGCGGCGGTGGAAGCAGGGGCCGACGCCCTCACCGTGACCAATACCCTCCCGGGGATGGCGGTGGACGTACACACCCGGCGGCCCAAGCTGGGCGGGACCACGGGAGGCCTTTCCGGGCCCGCCATCCGGCCTGTGGCGGTGCGCCTGGTGTGGGAGGTGGCTCGGGCGGTCCCGGTGCCCGTGGTGGGCGTGGGCGGGGTGGGCTCCTGGGAGGACGCAGCGGAGTTCTTCCTGGTGGGGGCCCGGGCGGTAGGCATGGGGTCCGCCTTGCTGGAGAACCCCAGGGCCCACCTGGAGGTCATCACAGGCCTCCGGGAGTACCTGAAGGCCCTAGGCCTGTCGTCCGTGAGGGACTTGGTGGGTGGCTTGCAGCTTCGGGAGGAGCCCGCGCCGTGACGGAGCTGGTGGTGGCCCTGGACGTCCCGGACCTGGAGGCGGCCTGCCGAGTGCTGGACCGGCTGTACCCGGCGGTCCGGAGCTTCAAGGTGGGCTCCCAGCTGTTCACGGCCGCAGGTCCCCGGGCGGTGCAGGAGGTGCAGAGGCGGGGCGGCCGGGTGTTCCTGGACCTCAAGTACTGTGACATCCCCCACACCGTGGAGCGGGCGGCGGCGGCCGCGGCGGAGCTGGGGGTCTGGATGTTCACCGTGCACGCCTGCGGGGGGCTGGACATGATGCGGCGGGCTGCCGCGGGAGCCCGCTCGGGCCGGACTCCTCCCCTGGTGGTGGGGGTCACGGCCCTCACCAGCGCGGACGCGCAGACCCTGCACCAGGTGGGGGTGTCGGAGGAGCCCGGGGAGTACGCCTTGAGGCTGGCCAGGCTCGCCCGGCAGGCGGGCCTGGACGGCGTGGTCTGCTCCGTGCGCGAGGTGCGGGCGGTCAAGGAGGCCTGTGGGTCGCAGTTCCTCACGGTGGTCCCGGGGGTGCGGGCAGGGGAGGTCCCCGGAGACGACCAGGCCCGCCGCGGGAGCCTGGAGGAGGTGGCGCGGGCGGGCGCGGACTACGTGGTGGTGGGCCGGCCTGTCCTGCAGGCGGCGGACCCCCTGTCGGTGGTCCGGGCCGCCCTGGAGGTGATAGGCTCGAGCCGGAGGGCTTGAGGTGGGCATCACGTTCCTGGAAGTCGAGGTGGCGAACGTGGCGGCCCCCGAGGCCGCGGAGCGCTTGACGTTTCTGGTGGACTCGGGAGCCATCTACTCTGTCGTACCCGCTGCGGTCCTCCAGCGCCTAGGCATCCGGCCCTTCGCGGAGCAGACCTTCCGGCTGGCGGACGGGTCCACGGTGGTGCGCAAGAAAGGCGGCGCGCTGTTCCGGTACCGCGCGCGCATGGGCGTGGCAGACGTGATCTTCGGGGAAGAGGGAGACGCCACCTTGCTGGGGGTGACCGCGCTGGAGGCTTTAGGCCTGAGTTTCGACCCGATCCGGCGGGAGCTGCGGGAGCTACCCCTGGTGCTGGCGGTGCAAGCGTTCCGCCCGGAGGGCCGTTGAGTTGGCCTGTCAGCGCACAGAAGCGGAAGTGGTGGCCCTGCTGCAGCGCCACGGCGCCCTGCAGCAGGGCCACTTCCTCCTGAGCTCGGGCATGCACAGCTCCCACTACGTCCAGTGCGCCCTGCTGCTGCAGTACCCCGAGCTCACCGCCCGGATCTGCGCGGCCCTGGCGGAGCCCTTCCGGGGGGTGGGCGTGCAGGTGGTGGTCGGGCCCGCGGTGGGCGCCGTGGTGCTGGCGTACGAGACCGCCCGCCAGCTGGGAGCCCGGGCCCTGTGGGCGGAACGGTCCGAGGGGAAGCTCACCCTGCGCCGCAGCTTCCGGGTGGAGCCGGGGGAGCGGGTCCTGGTGGTGGAGGACGTGGTGACCACCGGCGGCTCTGCCCGGGAGGTGGCCCTCCTGGCGGAGGAGGCGGGCGCCTCTGTGGTGGGGGTGGCGGCCGTCGTGGACCGGTCCGCGGGCAACCACGGCCTGCGGTGGCGGTTCGAGCCCCTGGCGCGGCTGGAGGTAGAGGCGTACCTGCCTCCTCTATGTCCCCTGTGCCGGGAGGGGCTCCCCCTGGTGAAGCCCGGCAGCCGCTAGACCACCCCAAAAATCGCTACGCGATTTTTGGGGACCCCGGTCTCCCTCCATGAAACAGGTTTTTCCGGGACACGCTCCTCGGCGCGTGGCCTTTCGGAACCCCGAGACCCCAAACCCGGACCTTCCTGGGTTCTTCCACGGCCCAAGGCCCGGAAAAACCGAACGATCGGCGGGAACGACCGCGGATTTGACGCCCATTTCTCGATCTCCCTATAATGGCGCAAACCCCGAGGCTCGTTGCGGAAACGCCGTGGAGCGGAGGGGGCAGGGGTTCCCAAGGATCGCGCAGCGATTTTTGGGGTGGCCCAGGAGGCACGTCCCTTGTCGCTGGTGGAGGACGTCGAGGAGGTCCTGATCCCCGAGGAGGTCCTGCGCGCCCGGGTGCAGGAGCTCGGGCGCCAGATCTCCTCGGACTACGAGGGAAAGCAGCCCCTGCTGGTCGGCATCCTGACAGGGGCTGTGTTCTTCGTGGCGGACCTCATGCGGGCCATCACCATCCCCTGCGAGCTGGACTTCATGGCCACCAGCGCCTACGGGGCGGGGACGGAAAACACGGGCGTGGTCCGCATCCTCAAGGACCTGAACGAGAGCATCGAGGGACGGCACGTGCTGGTGGTGGACGACATCGTGGACACCGGCCTCACCATGGACTACCTCCTCACCACCCTGAAGGCCCGCTACCCCGCCAGCCTGGCGGTGTGCGTGCTCCTGGACAAGGTGGAGCGCCGCCGGCGGGAGGTCCCCTTGCGGTACGTGGGCTTTCAGATCCCCGACCGGTTCGTGGTGGGCTACGGGATGGACTACGCGGGCCTGTACCGCAACCTGCCGTACCTGTGCGTGCTCAAACCGGAGGTGTACCGATGAAGCCCAAGACCGCCCCTCCCTCCCCCGCGGAGAGGGAAGACCTCTCCCTGGACCTGACCCCTCCTGCGTCGGAGGCTGCGCGGTTCGCGGATCCCCTGGGGCAGACCGGGCGGGCGGTGGACACCGTGGCCCTGGGCCTGGGGCGGTGGGTGCGGCGTGCGTACGGGTACGACGACATCGCCCTGGTGCCCGCGGCGGCCACCGTGGACCCGGAGGACGTGGACACCTCCTGGGAGGTGGGGGGGTACCGGCTGCGGATCCCCGTCCTGGCCGCGGCCATGGACAGCGTCACGGACGTGCGGACCGCGGTGCTCATGTGGGAGCTGGGCGGGGCAGGGGTCCTCAACCTGGAGGGGTTGCAGACCCGCTACGAGGACCCCACGGAGCCCCTGGACCGCATCGCCTCTGCCCCGCAGGAGGACTGCGTGCGGCTGTTGCAGGAGCTGTACCGGGCCCCCGTCCGGGAGGACCTGGTGGCCCGCAGGATCCAGGAGATCAAGCGGGCGGGGGCTCTGGCCTTCGGGTCCACCACCCCGGCGTCCGCTTCCTGGCTCGCGCCCCTGGCGCAGGAGGCGGGGCTGGACGTGCTGGTGTTGCAGTCCACGGTGATCACGGAGCGTCACCACTCCTCCCGGGGCCGGGCCCTGTCCGTGCGGGAGGTGGTCCGGCGGCTGGACATCCCCGTGATGGCGGGCAACTGTGTTTCCTACGAGGCGGCCCTGGAGCTGCTGGAAGCTGGGGTGGCGGGGCTGTTCGTGGGGGTGGGACCGGGCGCGGCGTGCACCAGCCGCAAGGTCCTGGGGGTGGGCGTGCCGCAGGTGACCGCCCTGTGCGACGTGGCCGCGGCCCGGGACGCCTTCCGGGCGAGAACGGGCCGGCACGTGCCCGTGGTGGCGGACGGAGGGATCCGGGTCGGAGGGGAAGTGGCCAAGTCCATCGCGTGCGGGGCGGACGCGGTGATGCTGGGCTCCGCCTTGGCCGCCGCGGCGGAGGCCCCTGGCCGTGGCTACCACTGGGGCATGGCGACCCCCCACGCGGCGCTGCCGCGGGGTACCCGCATCCGCGTGGGTACCGCGGGCACCCTTCGGCAGATCCTTCTGGGACCCGCGCAGGTAGACGACGGCAGCCAGAACCTGGTGGAGGCCCTGAGGACCGCCATGGGGATGTGCGGGGCCCGCACCCTGCGGGAGATGCAGCAAGCGCAGATCGTGCTGGCCCCGGCCCTCCTCACGGAGGGCAAGGCCGCGCAGTTCGCCCAGCGGGTGGGACAGGGCAGGTGAGGGTACAGCCGGCGGAGGGAGTCGCGCTGGCATCTCCGGCCGGGAGCCAGGCGGCGGGGACGGAGCCTCGACCCGCAACTCAGGATCTCATCGCGGTCTTGGACTTCGGGGCGCAGTACGCGCAGCTCATCGCCCGGCGCATCCGGGAGCTGCGGGTGTTCAGCGTGATCCTCCCGTACGACACCCCCGCGGAGCACATCCGGGCCTTGCGGCCCCGGGGTCTGGTCCTGTCCGGAGGCCCCGCCAGCGTGTACCAGGACGGTGCCCCAAGGCCCGACCCCGCGGTCCTGGAACTGGGGGTGCCGGTCCTGGGGATCTGCTACGGGATGCAGTGGATGGCCCACGCCCTGGGCGGCCGCACGGGGCCCGCTCCCGTGCGCGAGTACGGCCGCACCCGCCTGTGGGTGGACCGGCCCGGGGAACTGTTCGCCGGGCTGGAACGCCGCCTGCTGTGCTGGATGAGCCACGGGGACGCGGTGCTGGAACTCCCTCCAGGCTTCGAGACCGTGGCCCACACGGACCACTCCCCCCACGCCGCCATCCAGGACCCCGTGCGCAAGCTGTACGGCGTTCAGTTCCACCCCGAGGTGTCCCACACGCCCTGGGGCGTGGACGTGCTGCGCAACTTCGTCCTGGGGATCTGCGGGTGCGCGCCCACCTGGACCATGCGGTCCTTCGTGGAGGAGGCCACGGAAAGGGTCCGGGAGCAAGTGGGCTCCGGGCGGGTGCTGTGTGCCCTCTCGGGAGGCGTGGACTCCTCCGCGGCGGCGGCCCTGGTGTACCGCGCGGTGGGGGACCAGCTCACGTGCGTGTTCGTGGACCACGGGTTTCTGCGGAAGGGCGAGGCGGAGCAGGTGGTGCGGACCTTCCGGGACCACTTCCGAATTCCGCTGGTGCACGTGGACGCCCGGCGCCGTTTCCTGGAACGGCTGCGGGGCGTGGCCGACCCGGAGGAGAAGCGCAAGCGCATCGGGGAGGAGTTCATCCGGGTCTTCGAGGAGGTGGCCGCCCGGACGGGGCCCGTGGACTTCCTCGTCCAGGGAACCCTGTACCCCGACGTGATCGAGTCCGGCACCCGCACCGCGGCGCGCATCAAGACCCACCACAACGTGGGCGGGCTTCCCGAGCGCATGCGGTTCCGGCTGGTGGAACCCTTCCGGGAGCTCTTCAAGGACGAGGTGCGGGAAGTGGCGCGGCAGCTGGGCCTTCCCGACGAACTGGTGTGGCGCCACCCCTTCCCGGGGCCCGGCCTCGCCATCCGGGTGCTGGGGGAGGTGACGGAGGAGCGCCTGGAGATCCTGCGGGAGGCGGACCGCATCCTGCTGGAGGAGGTCCGCAGGGCGGGGCTGTGGCGGGAGCTGTGGCAGGCCTTCTGCGTCCTGCTCCCGGTGCGCACGGTGGGGGTGGCGGGGGACGCCCGGACCTACGGCTACGCGTGCGCGGTGCGGGCGGTGACCAGCGAGGACGGCATGACCGCGGACTGGGCCCGCCTGCCTCCCGAGCTCCTGGAGACGGTGGCGGCCCGCATCACCCGGGAGGTCCCGGCCATTACCCGCGTGGTGTACGACATCACCTCCAAGCCCCCTGCTACCATCGAGTGGGAGTGAGGGCCTTGCGAGATTGCGCGGAGCGCCTCAGCGAGCTCCGTCGCTACCTAGATCACCTCCGCCGGCTGGGATTCCCGGAGGGCCTGGTGGACCAACTGGTGCGGCTCCCCGGTTTCCGCAACGTGGTGGTGCACGCCTCCCTCGAGGTGGACGAGGCGCTGGTGCTGCGGGCCCTGGAGGAGCTGGGACCGGTGGAGGAGTTCGTGGCGTCCGCGGCGGGCCGGCTCGGAGAGCAGACGTGAGGCCGGTGGAAGAACTGGTCCGCGACCTCAACCCCCAGCAGCGGGAGGCGGTGCTGCACCGGGGAGGTCCCGCCCTGGTGCTGGCGGGCGCGGGCTCGGGCAAGACCCGGGTGCTGGCGTACCGGGTGGCGTACCTGCTCCGGGCCCTTGAAGTCCCTCCTCACGGGATCCTCGCGGTGACCTTCACCAACAAGGCCGCGGAGGAGATGCGCCATCGGGTGGCCGCCCTCGTGGGGGAGCGGGTGGCCCGGGCGCTGTGGGTGGGGACCTTCCACCGCACCTGTGCCCGGATCCTGCGGGCCCACGGGGACCGGGTGGGGGTACCGCGGCACTTCACCATCTACGACGAGGACGACCAGCGCCAGGTGATGCGGGAGGCCCTGCGGAACCTGCAGGTGGACGAGCGCCGGTACCCTCCCGGGGCGGTGTTGGCGGTCGTCTCCGCGGCCAAGAACGAGGGCCTGGATGCGGCGGCCTACGACCTGCGGGCCAGCTCTCCCTTCGAGCGGGTGGTGGCCGCCTGCTGGCGGGAGTACCAGCGGCTGCTGCTCCAGCGGTCCGCCCTGGACTTCGACGACCTGCTGCAGGAGGCCCTGCGGCTCCTGGAGGAGGTCCCCGAGGTGCGGGAGCACTACCAACAGCAGTTCCAGCACGTCCTGGTGGACGAGTACCAGGACACCAACCCCGTGCAGTTCCGGATCCTGGCACGGCTGTGCGAGAAGCACCGCAACCTGTTCGTGGTGGGAGACGTGGACCAAGCCATCTACGGCTGGCGCGGCGCGGACGTCCGGAACATCCTGGAGTTCGAGCGGGACTTCCCCGACGCCCGGGTCCTGCCCCTGGAGCAGAACTACCGGTCCACCCAGACCATCCTGAAGGCCGCAGAGCACCTCATCCGGCACAACCCGCACCGGTACCCCAAGCGGCTGTGGACCCGCAACCCTGAGGGCGGGCCGGTGTACCTGTACGAAGCGTCGGACGAGCACGACGAGGCCCGGTTCGTGGCGGAGCGCGTGCGCGGCCTGCAGGAGGAGGGGTTCCCCCTGCGGGAATGCGCGGTGCTGTACCGCATCAACGCCATGTCCCGGCAGTTCGAGGAGGCGTTCTTGCGGGCGGGGATCCCCTACCAGGTGGTGGGGGCGGTACGCTTCTACGAGCGCAAGGAGGTCAAGGACGTCCTCAGCTACCTCAAGGTCCTCGTCAACCCCCACGACGACCTGAGCCTGGTGCGGGCCCTGGGCACACCCCGCCGGGGCGTCGGGGAAGGGACCCTGCAGAAGCTCCGGGCCTTCGCGGCAGCCCACGGAGGGAGCCTGTGGGAAGCGCTGCAGCGGGTGGAGGAGGTGCCCCAGCTCGGCGCCGCGTCCCGCCGGGCGGTGAGGTCCTTCGTGGAGTTGCTGCGGGACTTGCAGGCACGGGCACAGCGGGCCCGGGCCGCGGAGCTGGTGGAGGAGATCCTGGAGCGGACGGGCTACCGGGCCAGCCTGGAGGAGGAAGGGACCGAGGAAGCGCAGACCCGCCTGGAGAACGTCCGAGAGCTCGTGACGGTGGCGCAGGAGTACGAGGCGGCCACGGGGGATGCCAGCTTAGAGAGCTTCCTGGAGCACCTCTCCCTGGTGACGGACGCGGACACCTACGACGAGACCGCAGACCGGGTGGTGCTGATGACCCTGCACGCGGCCAAGGGCCTGGAGTTCCGGGCCGTGTTCCTGTGCGGGCTCGAGGAGGGGATCTTCCCGCACGTCCGTTCGCTGGACGACCCCCGGCAGCTGGAGGAGGAGCGGAGGCTGGCGTACGTGGGCATCACCCGCGCCAAGGAGCGGTTGCACTTGACCTACGCCCGGGTCCGCAGCCTGTTCGGCCGCAGCACCGCCAACGTGCCCTCGCGGTTCCTGGAGGAGGTTCCGGAGGACGTTCTGGAGCGGGTGCAGCCTGGCCCCAGGCCGTGGGAGGCGGCCGCGGCGTCTCGGCCGCCCCGGGACGTGCCGGAGCTTTCCGTGGGAGACCTGGTCCGCCACCGGCACTTCGGAACCGGGCGGGTGCTGGAGGTGGAGGGAGAGGGGCAGACCGCGGTGGCCACGGTGGCCTTCGAGGGCGTGGGGGTCAAGCGGCTGGCCCTGGGGTACGCACCCCTGGACCGGGTGGGCTAGAGCACCCAAAATCGCTGCGCGATTTTTGGGGACCCCGGTCTCCCGCCATTCAAACAGGTTTTTCGGGGACACTCGGCTCGTTCCGTAACCCCCGGCTTCCCGGGAAGGGCCGCGGCCGGACTGGCGCGCCGCAGGAAGCCAGGCACTTCCGTCGTACCCTTTCTCAAGAGGGACAGGAGGAGGAGCTTGTCCCGCGAAAAGCTTAAAGGAAGGGGGCCCGAGTCCCGGAAAACCGCGGCGCGGTTTGGTGGGCGGCGGAGGCCCCCCCGAGGAGGCGGGAGGGACGGAGATGAGAAAGCGTGGGAGCTGGTTGGTGGTGACGCTGGCCGCAGCCCTGGCGGTACCGACCCTGGGGCTGGCGGCGCCCGCGCCGGTGGCGGGGCCGGACACGGTGGTGATCGGCACCCAGCAGGAGCCCGCGGTGATCGCCTTGGCCATCTGCGACGCGTGTACCATGTTCGTGGCCACCATGGTCTCGCAGCCCATCATGCTGCCCACGGTGGAGATGACGGACGAGTGGAAGTTCCAGCCGGTGGCGGTGGAGAAGCTGCCGAGCCTGAAGGACGGGGACTGGAAGCTGCTGCCCAACAACAAGATGCAGGTCACCTGGCGGATCCGGCGGGGGCTGAAGTGGCAGGACGGCCGCAGCCTCACCGCGGAGGACTGGATCTTCGCGTGGCGCGTGAACATGAACCCCCGCTTCCCCTCCGCGGGCCGGGACGTGGCGCAGCGGGTGGAGAACATCCTGGCGCCCAACCCCTACACCATGGTGGTGCAGTGGAAGAAGAAGTACGCCTTCGCGGACCTCAACGTGAACGGGGCAGGCTACCTGCCCCGGCACATCCTGAGCCCCGCCTACCAGCGGGACCCTTCCAAGCTGCCGCAGCAGCCGTGGGGGACCTCTGAGCAGACCGTGGGCACCGGCCCGTACCGCATCGTGCAGTGGCAGCGGGGTTCCTCCATCACCTTGGAGCGGTGGGAGGAGTTCCCGTACGACGTGGTGGGGGGCTCCTTCCGGACCCGGGCTCAGGTGCGGCGGATCGTGTTCCGGTTCGTGCCGGACACCAACACCCAGATCGCCAACGTCCTGGCGGGGTCCATCGACGCCTTCGACGAAACCGCCATCCCCTTCGTCCAGGGGCTGGAGCTCGAAAAGCGGCTGCAGCGGGAAGGGCGGCGGGACTGGGTCCTCAAGGCGGAGCCCGGCCTGATCTGGGAGCACATCGACCTGAACCTGGACAACGTGCACCTGCGGGACAAGCGCGTCCGGCAGGCCCTCTTGTACGGGATCAACCGGGAGCAGATCGTGCAGAGCCTGTTCGAAGGCAAGCAGCCCGTGGCGCACCAGGTGTTCCCGCCCAAGCACTACGGGTACAACCCCCAGGCCCGGCGGTACGGGTACGACCCCGCCCGAGCCCGCCAGCTGCTGCAGGAGGCGGGGTACACCCCGGGTCCGGACGGGATCCTGCAGAAGGGCGGCCAGCGGCTTTCCCTGGTGCTCATGACCACCGCGGGGAACCGCACCCGGGAGGCCGTGCAGCAGATTCTCCAGCAGCAGCTGCGGGAGATCGGGGTGGAGATCCGGATCCAGAACCAGCCGGCCCGCGTGTACTTCGGCCAGACCCTGCCCAGCCGGCAGTTCGAGATGGCCATGTACGCGTGGGTGTTCGGCCCCACCGCGGACTGCGAGGGCCTGTACACCGGAGACACGTTGCCCCCCAACGGCCAGAACTACCCGGGCTGGAAGAACGACGAGGTGACCCGGATCTGCCACGCGGTCCCGGAGGAGCTGGACCAGGGGCGGCGGGCGCAGATGCTCCGGCGGTTCGCGGAGATCTTCGTGGACGAGGTGCCCGTGATCCCGCTTTACTACCGCGCGGACTACACGGGGCACAAGGCCACCCTGCAGAACTTCAAGCCCACGGGGGCGGACACGCCGGTGACGTGGAACGCCACCCAGTGGCGGTGGACCCGCTAGCGACGCGGGAGTAGGCTGGGAGCCGGGAGGCTGGGTTCCGACCTCCCGGCTCCCTTCGTGCCTCGGGGAGGGTCGGGCGAGGTCACGGGACGGTCCATGGCTGCTTACCTGGTACGGCGGCTGCTGCAGATGGTCCCGCTGGTCTTCGGGATCTCGGTGATCGTGTTCCTGGTCCTGGTCCTGGCCCCCGGGGATCCGGTGGACCTGCTGCTGGCCGGGAACCCCAAGGTCCGGGCGGAGGACATCCAGGCCCTGCGGAAGATCTACGGCCTGGACGACCCGCTGCACGTGCGGTACCTGAAGTGGCTCGCGAACGCCCTCCGGGGGGACTTCGGGTACTCCCGCACGTACAAGGTCCCCGTGCTCCAACTGGTGTGGGACCGGATTGGGAACTCCATGTGGCTGACCGTCCCCTCCTTCTTCCTGGCCTTGGCGGTGGCGGTGCCGGTGGGCGTGTACTCGGCCTTGCGGCAGTACTCCGCGGTGGACTACGCGGCGACCTTCTTCACCTTCTTCGGGGTGTCCATCCCCGCCTTCTGGTTCGGCATCATGATGATCTACGTGTTCGCGGTGGTCCTGCGCGTGCTCCCGCCCGGCGGTTTCGCCACCCCCGGGGTGCCCCCGGGCTGGCCCGCCCTGGTGGACCGGCTACAGTACACGGTGCTCCCCGTGGTGGTGCTGAGCCTGTTGCAGATGGCGGCCCTGACCCGCTACACCCGGAGCAGCATGCTGGAGGTGATCCGGCAGGACTACGTGCGGACGGCACGGGCCAAGGGGCTGGCGGAGCGGGTGGTCATCGGCAAGCACGCCTTGCGCAACGCTATGATCCCCATCGTGACCATCCTGGCCTTGGGCATCCCCAACCTGTTCGCAGGGGCCCCCCTCACGGAGACGGTGTTCGCGTGGCCGGGCATCGGCCGCCTCATCGTGGAGTCCGTGGGCGGAGGGGACTACGCCACCGCCCAGGTGGCCTTGCTGTTCCTGGCCGTCCTGGTCCTGGTGTTTAATCTGCTGGCGGACGTGGCGTACGCTCTGTTGGATCCGCGGATCCGGTACGATTAGGACCGTGCCGGTACACAACCGTGGTGCGGAGGGACGCAGGGCCTTGGGGCGAGGTACGAGGACGGTGGAGGGGCGGTCGGTGCGGGGGAAGGTAGCCTCCTCCCGGGGTCCGGGGGACGTGTCCGTGCGGGCGGGAGGGCTGGGACGGGGAGGGGAGGCCCGCGCTCCGGCGGGCCAGAGCTACGGGCAGATCGCCCTGCGGCGGCTGCGCCGGCACCGGCTCGCCATGGCAGGAGCCGTGGTGGTCCTGGTGCTGGTGGCGGCCTCCGTCCTGAGCCCGTGGATCGCCCCCTACCCCCCCACCCACATCGACCTGGCGAACCGCATGAGCCCGCCCTCGTGGAAGCACCCCCTGGGGACGGACGAGCTGGGGCACGACGTCCTCACCCGCCTCCTGTACGCGGGCCGCGTGTCCCTGAGCGTGGGGTTCAGCGCGGCGTTGGCCTCCGCCCTGGTGGGCACCGTGGTGGGGATGGTCTCGGGCTTCTACGGGGGCTGGCTGGACAACCTGCTCATGCGGTTCGTGGACATCATGCTGTCCATCCCGGACCTGCCCATCCTCATCATCCTCGCCCGCTACTTCGGGGGCAGCTTGGTGGGCATCGTGGCGGTGATCACCGTCTTCGGGTGGATGGGGACCGCGCGGCTGGTGCGGGGGGAAGTCCTCAAGCTCAAGAACACGGACTTCGTGGAGGCGGCCCGGGCCCTGGGGGCCAGCAACGCCCGCATCATGGTCCGCCACCTGGTGCCCAACGCCCTGGCTCCCGTGATCGTGGCGGCCACCCTGGCGGTGGGAGGGGCCATCCTGACGGAGGCAGCCCTGTCGTACCTGGGGTTCGGGATCCAGCCCCCGACCCCCTCCTGGGGCAACATGCTCCAGAACGCCCAGGACTTCATCTGGCGCACGCCCTTGCTGGCCTTCTGGCCCGGCCTCATGATTTTCCTGACGGTACTCTGCTTCAACTTCTTCGGGGACGGGTTGCGGGACGCCCTGGACCCGCGCCTGAGGACCTGACGGGAGGTGGAGGAGTGCACCCGGAGCCGCTGCTGTCGGTCCGCAACCTGCGGACCTACTTCACCACCGACGAGGGCGTGGTGAAAGCCGTGGACGGCTTGAGCTACGACCTCCGCCGGGGCGAAACCCTGGGGATCGTGGGGGAGAGCGGGAGCGGGAAGAGCGTACACGCCCTGTCCATCATGCGCCTGGTCCCCAGCCCCCCGGGCAAAATCGTGGACGGCCAGATCCTGTTCGAGGGACGAGACCTCCTGCAGCTTTCTGAGGAGGAGATGCGGCGGATCCGGGGAAACCGGATCGCCATGATTTTCCAGGAGCCCATGACCTCCCTCAATCCGGTCTTGACCGTGGGCGAGCAGATCGCGGAGGCGGTGATGCTGCACCAAGGGCTGGACCGGCGGGCCGCCTGGGAGCGGGCGGTGGAGATGCTGGACCGGGTGAAGATCCCCTCTGCCCGCGAGCGGGCCCGGGACTACCCCCACCAGTTCAGCGGGGGGATGCGGCAGCGGGTGATGATCGCCATGGCCCTGTCGTGCAACCCCGCGGTCCTCATCGCGGACGAGCCCACCACCGCCCTGGACGTGACCATCCAGGCGCAGATCTTGGACCTCATGCGAGAACTCCAGCGGGAGTTCGGGACCGCCATCATCCTCATCACCCACAACCTGGGGGTGGTGGCGGAGATGTGCGACCAGGTGGTGGTCATGTACGCGGGCCGGCCCGTGGAGCGCAGCGACGTGCTCCGGGCGTTCAAGGAGCCCAAGCACCCCTACACGTGGGGCCTGTTGCACTCGGTGCCGAAACTCACGGAGCGGGCGGAGCGCCTCATCCCCATCGAGGGCCAGCCACCGAGCCTCATCGACCTGCCCCCTGGGTGTGCCTTCGCACCGCGCTGTCCCTTCGCCATGGAGGTGTGTACCACCGCGGACCCGCCGGAGTACCCGGTGGGGCCAGACCACACCGCCCGGTGCTACCTGTACAGCGAACACGCGGGACCGGAAGACCGCCGGGCCGCGGAGCAGGCGGGGCTTCTGGCCAGCACCCGGAGCCTGTGAGGTGGAGCATGGCAGGCGACGTGATCCTGGAAGTCAAGGACCTGGTGAAGCACTTCCCCGTGACCAAGGGGTTCCTGTTCCAGCGGGCCGTGGGGGCGGTGCGGGCGGTGGACGGGGTGTCCTTCACGGTGCGGGAGGGGGAGACCCTCGGGCTGGTGGGGGAGAGCGGGTGCGGCAAGACCACCACGGGACGGCTCATCCTCCGCCTCATGGAGCCCACCTCGGGGGAGGTGATCTTCCAGGGCCACAACGTGTTCCGGCTCAACAAGGAGGAACTGCGCCGCCTGCGCCGGGACATGCAGATCATCTTCCAGGACCCGTACTCCTCCCTCAACCCGCGGATGACGGTGGGGGACATCGTGGGCGAGCCCCTGGAGATCCACCGCCTGGCGCGGGGGCGGGAGAAGGTGCGTCGGGTGCAGGAGCTCTTGGAGATCGTGGGCCTGTCTCCGTACCACGTGAACCGCTACCCCCACGAGTTCAGCGGAGGCCAGCGGCAGCGGATCGGCATCGCCCGCGCCCTGGCGGTGAACCCGAAGCTGGTGATCTGCGACGAGCCTGTTTCCGCCCTGGACGTCTCCATCCAGGCCCAGGTGATCAACCTGCTGGAGGAGCTGCAGCGGGAGTTCAAGCTCACCTACATCTTCATCGCCCACGACCTGTCCGTGGTGAAGCACATCTCCGACCGCATCGCGGTGATGTACCTGGGCAAGATCGTGGAGCTGGCGCCTTCCGACGAGCTGTTCGAGAACCCCCAGCACCCGTACACCGAGGCCCTGCTGTCCGCGGTGCCCATCCCCGACCCGGAGGTGAAGCGGGAGCGGGTGATCCTGCCGGGCGACGTCCCGAGCCCCGTGAACCCGCCCTCGGGGTGCCGGTTCCACACCCGGTGTATGTACGCGGTGGACAGCTGCCGGACTCAGGAACCCCCCTTCGAGGAGGTGGCGCCCGGACACTGGGTGGCCTGCCCCGTGTTGCCCTTCCGGCACCAGCGGAGCCGTGCCGCGGTCGTGCAGAAGAGCCACGTGGGCGAGCCCCCCGCGCAGGTCAGGGGGACGGCAGGCTGAGGGCGGCGCAGCGCACCAGCACGAAGGTCCGCAGGGGCCGCGCGTCTTCCGGGACCCGCAGGTCCGGCAGGCGCTGGGGGCTGCGGCACCACCGCGCGTAGGGCCCAGGGGGCGGAGAGGCGGCGTCGTGTACGAACAGGGCCGGGGATCCCGCGTGGCCCGCGAGGGGGCTCCACTGGTCGAAGGCGTGGGGGCCCGGCAGCACCGCCACGGGGTACCGCTCCCGGAGGGCGTAGCTGAGCTGGCCCGCGTTTTGGTAGGTGGTGGTGACCAGAACTGTGGAGGGGTGGAGGTCAAGGCGGAGGATCTCCTGGGCCACGCGGTCCCACCCCTTTTGGTCCGCCAGCACCGCGGGGTGCCAGGGGCTGGACACCGCCAGGCCGAGGAGGGCCGCGGACTGCATGGCTCCCACCACCGCCGCGCAAACCCGCCAGCGGTTCGCCCGCGGGCTGTCCCAGGCTGCCAGGGCCACCACGCCCAGCAGGGCCACGGGCGCGATGTAGTGGGGCTTGAACTTCCCCGCCACCGCGGCCACCACGGAGGCCAGGAGGGTGGGGAGGCAGAAGAGCTGCAGGAACCGGTGCGCGGGGTCGCTGCCGCGCCACGGTGCCACCAGCAGGAGGACCGCGAGGAGGGGAGACAGGTACAGCAACACCCCCCCTGCGGAGAGAGCGAGGTTGCCCAGGTACCCGGCCCGCACCCAGCTGGACCGCTCCACCACGAAGCGGAAGGCCTGCCAGTGGTGCTGCGCGTTCCACAGAAGGTTGGGGAGGAAGAGCAACAGGGCAAGACCCGCCGCGGCGTACAGGCGTGGGGTGCGGCCTCCGGCCTGGCGCAGGGCGAGGAGGGCCGCGGAGGGGACCCAGAAGGCCACGCTGTACTTGCTCTGGAGGCCCAGCCCCACCGCCAGTCCCACCACCCACCACGCTCTTCCCTCTCCCCGGAGGGCGCGCCAGGCAGCCCACGTGGCCACCGCCCACAGGAAGATGGCGGGGGCGTCCGGGGACACCAGCACGCCGCCCGCAAAGAACAGGGGTACCGCGTGGAACAACCACTGGCTGCGCCACGCCGCCTCCGGGCCGAACAGGTCCTCCGTGAGCCGGAACACCACCCCGGCGGTGGCCATGGCCAAAAGGAGGCTGGGGACCCGCAGGGCCCACGGGGCGTGGCCCAGCACCTGCGTGGACGCGGCCACCAGGAGGGCCACCGCGGGCGGGTGGTCCAGGTAGCCCCACTGCAGGTGTCGGGACCACACCCAGTAGTACGCCTCGTCGTCCAGGATCGGCAGGGTGACGGCAGCCACCAGGCGCGTGACGGCGGCGACGGCGAAAAGGCCGCCGCGGACGGAGGCCGACGCCGTGGGTCTTGTCAAGATTGTGCGGCCCACAGGGTGCGAGTATAATGCAACCCGACGCGAGCGGCTACGTGGGGCGGGGATGGAGGCGGAGGTCAGCCGGGAAGCGGTGCACGCGCTGCCGAAGGCGGAGCTGCACGTCCACCTGGAGACCTCCCTCCGGTTGCGCCGGCTCGCGGAGGAGCTGCACGCCCCGAGTCTCACAGAACCCTACCTGGTGAGCGATCCCAAACGGCACCTCGGGTACGACAGGTTGCGCCGGCTGCGCTACCTGGGGCGGGCGGGCAAGGTGCCGGACAGCCTGTACACCCACCGCAACGTGGCCCGGATCACCTACGAGCTGCTGCGGGAGGCCGCGGAGGACCACGTGCGGTACGTGGAGGTCCGGGTGGGCGGGCGGCGGGGCTTCGCCCTGCTGGGCATCCGGGGCATGCTGGAAGCCATGGCGGAGGGCCGGGCCCGGGCAGAGGAGGAGTTCGGCATCCGGTGCAGATTCTTGGTGACCCTGGTGCGGGAGCGGGGTCCGGAGAACGCCCTTGAGGTGGCGGAGATCGCCGCCTCCTGCGCGGAGTGCGGGGTGGTGGGGCTGGACCTGGCCGGGGACGAGGAGAACTTCCCGCCGGCCTTGTTCGCGCGGGCCTGCGAGGTGGCGCGGGAAGCGGGCCTGGGGATCACCGTACACGCGGGGGAGTTTTCGGGTCCCGCTTCCGTGTGGACGGCCATCTACCAGCTGGGCGCCACCCGCATCGGGCACGGGTTCCGGGCCGTGGAGGACCCGGAGCTGGTGGCGTACCTGCGGGACCACCGGATCACCCTGGAGATCTGCCCCACCAGCAACGTCCGCCTGGGCCTGGTCCCGAACTGGAAGGAGCACCCGGTGCGCGCCCTGTTCGACGCGGGAGTCCGGGTGACCTTGAACAGCGACGACCCCCTTCTGTTGCGGACGAACCTGACTTCGGAGATGTACCTGGCTGCCCGGGAGCTGGGGTTCACCTTGGACGACCTGCGGACCATGGTGCGCTACGCGGCGGAAGGTGCCTTCGATCCCCGCGCCGCCACGGAAGCCCTGGCGGTAGCCGCGGGCTGAGCCCGACCCACCCGAAGGTCGCTGCGACGTTGGGGACCCCGGCCTCCCTCGGTTGGAGGGGTTCTCCCGCGACACGCTTCTTTCGAGCCCTCCGGTGGCCTTTATAATAGTGACTGACTGGTCGGTCACCCATGGGAGGATCGCAGAGCCCTACTGACCTCGCGCCGCGGTCGGTACGGAAAGACCGCACCCGGGCCCGTATCCTGGAGGCGGCGCGCCGGGCGTTCGCCTCCAGGGGGTACCACGGGACCCTCATGGACCACGTGGCGCGGCAGGCAGGGGTGTCCAAGGGCGCCCTGTACGTCCACTTCCCCAGCAAGGAAGAGCTCTTCTGCACGCTCTTGGACGACGCCGCGGCCACCCTCGTGGAGCGGGTGACCGGCGCCATCTCCAGAGCTCAGGGCGGACGCGCGAAGGTGGCGGCGGCCCTGCACGCAGCCCTGGGCGCCTTCGAGGAGAACGAGCCCCTGACCCGCGTGTTCTTGCTGGAGTCCGCGGGGGTGAGTCCGGAGGTGGAGCGCCGGCGCTGGGAGCTGAGGGCAGGCCTGGCGGCGCTGGTGCGGGCTTACCTGGACGAGGCGGTCTCCGACGGCGACATCCCCCCGCAGGACACGGCCCTCGCCGCCACCGCCTGGCTGGGGGCGGTGAGCGAGGTGGTGGTCCGGTGGCTGCACGAGCCCGGTGCAGAGCTGCGGCCGTCCGTCCCGCACCTGGCGGCCCTGCTGTTGCGGTCCGTGGGGTTCCCCGAGGAGGGCTGAATGCCTCGGGTGACCGCCCTTCCCGCCCAGCTCCTGCGTGGGTTCGCCGACCTGGCGCGCCGAGCCCGCGCGGCCTCGGTCCGCGGAGGGGGTCCCGTGTTGGTGTGGGCCAGCACGCGGGTGGAGCCCTTGGGCCTCCCGTGGGCGCTGACCTCGCCCGGCTGGGTGTGGGCCAAGCCCGCCCGAGGTCTCGCCGTTTGGGCCTCGGGCGAGACCTGGGCTGCGGAAGTTTCGGGCGCGGGTCGGTTCTCCGAGGCCGCCAGAGCCTGGCGGCGGGTGGCCCAGGGCGCCCTGTGGGAGGGGCCCCTGGCGCCCGTGGCTTTCGCGGGGTTCGCCTTCGATGCCTGGCGCGGCACGGGGCTGTGGGAGGGTTTCCCAGAGGGTGTGGTGGCGGTGCCGCGAGTGCTGCGTGCGCGGATCCGAGGATCGGAATACCTGGCCGTGGGCTGCTTGGTCGGCCCAGAGGGAGGCGGGGACGAGGTGGAAAGGACCCTCCAGGCCCTCGAAGGGGCGGAGGAAGCCAGCCCCGAAGCCACCTGGGGCCAGGTCCTGCGGCAACTCCCTTCCCCGGAGCGGTGGATGGCAGAGGTGGAGCGGGCCGAGGCCGCCTGCCGGGCCGGCGTGCTGCGGAAGGTGGTGCTGGCCCGCTGCGTGGAGGTGGCGGTCCGGGCCACCCCAGACGCGGTGCTGCGGAGGCTCCAGGACCGGTACGCCACCTGCACGGTGTTCGCCGTGGCCCGGGCCGGCGCGGTGTTCCTCGGCGCGTCACCGGAGCGTCTGGCGTGGGTACGCCGGGGTCGGGTGGCGACACAAGCCCTGGCCGGGACCGCGCCCCGGGGCGCACTGCCGCAAGAAGACCAGCGCCTGCGGGCCCAGCTGCAGGACAGCGCCAAGGAAGCCCACGAGCACGAGCTGGTGGCCGGTCACGTGCGGGACGCCCTCCGGCCCCTGTGCGTGGCGCTCCACCAGGGGCGGCGGGGGGTGGTGGTCCTGCCCGACCTGCAGCACCTGCGGACCCCCTTCCGGGGCCGTCTGACGGACGCCGTGGGGATCCTCGAGGTGGGGGGCAGGTTGCACCCCACCCCCGCCGTGGCGGGCCTGCCCGTGCAGGCGGCTACCCAGTGGATCCGCCAGCACGAGCCCGTCCCTCGGGGCTGGTACGCGGGAACGGTGGGCTGGGTGGACGTCTGCGGGGCGGGCGAACTCTCGGTGGCCATCCGGTCGGCCCTGTTGCGGGAAGGCCGCGGGTGGGCCTTCTCCGGGTGCGGGGTGGTGGCAGGCTCCCAGCCCCCGCGGGAGTACCAGGAGTCCCAGCTGAAGCTGCGGGCGGTGCTGGAGGCCCTGGGGGTGCAAGGCCCGTGAGGGAGCCGGAGAACGCCACGTACGCCTTCTGTGCGGCCCTGGTGGACGAACTGTGGCGGTGCGGGGTGAGGGAACTCTGCCTGTGCCCTGGGTCCCGTTCCACACCCCTGGCGCTCAGTGCGTGGCGGCACCCCGGCATCCGTACGTGGACCCTCCTGGACGAGCGGGGCGCGGGGTACTTCGCCTCCGGTGCCGCACGCCTCTCCCGCAGGCCCGTGGCGGTGCTTTCCACCTCGGGGACCGCGGCCGCGAACCTCTTCCCTGCGGTGGTGGAGGCCTACTTCGCCCGCGTGCCCCTGGTGGTCCTGACCGCGGACCGGCCGCCCGAGCTGCGGGGCTCCGGGGCGCTGCAGACCGCAGACCAGGTGAGGATGTTCGGGACACACGCGAAGTGGTCCGTAGACCTCCCCCTGCCGGAGGCCCACGAGGCGGCTCTGCGCTTTGCCCGGAGCCTGGCGTGCCAGGCCGTGGCGCAGGCGTGCGCCGAGCCCGCGGGACCCGTGCACCTCAACGTGCCCCTGCGGGAACCTCTGGTGCCCGTGGCCGGCCCGCCGCTGTCTGCCTCCCCGGAAGCGATGTGGGGCCGGGCCTCGGAAAGGCCCTACACCGAGGCCTCCCCCTCCGGCCAGGAGCCCGGGGAGGAGGTGGTGGCGGAGCTGGCGCGGCTCCTTTCCGGCTGCGAACGGGGCCTCGTGGTGTGCGGCCCCCTGGACCGTCCGGGATTCCCCGAGGCGGTGACGAGCCTGGCGCGTGCGCTGGCCTTCCCGGTCCTCGCGGAGCCCCTCTCCCAGGTCCGGGCGGGCAGGCACGACCGTTCCCCGGTGGTGGAGGCGCACGACGCCCTCCTGCGCAGCCCCGGCTTGGCGGAACGTCTGCAGCCGGAGGTGGTGCTGCGCTTCGGGCTGAGCCCCACCTCCCGGACCCTCCAGGCGTTCCTCTCCGGGAGGCCCGAGGCTGTGCAGGTGGTGGTGCACGACGGCGGGGCGTGGCCGGACCCAGACCACGTGGCCCACTGGGTGGTGGCCGCAGACCCCGTGCGGTTCTGCCAGCGGCTGCGGGAGCGCGTCCCGCCCCGGGCTCCCACCCCGTGGTGGCAGACGTGGCGAGCCCTCGGGCAGGCAGCCCGGAAAGCCCTGGAGGCGTTCTTGAAGACGGTGGAGGAGCCCTTCGAGGGCCGGGTCCCGTGGGAGCTGGAGGGCCTTTTGCCGGACCCCTGCGTGCTGTACGTGGGCAACAGCATGCCCGTGCGGGACCTCGACACCTTCCTCCCTCCCTCCCCGAAGCAACTCCGGGTCCTGGCCAACCGGGGAGCCAGCGGCATCGACGGTGTGGTGAGCAGCGCCCTGGGGGCGGCGGCGGTGAGCCCGGACCCCGTGGTCCTGGTGGTGGGGGACCTGTCCCTGTACCACGACCTGAACGGCCTTCTGTCCGCGCGCCGCTTCGGGCTGAGCCTGCTGGTGGTGCTCCTGCACAACGACGGCGGTGGGATCTTCTCCTTCCTCCCGCAGGCGGCGCACGGGGAGGCCTTCGAGGAGCTCTTCGGGACGCCCCACGGGATGGACTTCCAGCCCGCGGTGGAGATGTTCGGCGGGACCTTCCGCCGGGTGCGGGACTGGGAGGACTTCCGGGGCGCCGTCCGAGAAGGCCTGCGGGTGGGAGGGCTGCGGGTGGTGGAGGTCCGGACGGACCGGAGGCGGAACGTGGAGCTGCACCGCCTGGCGTGGGAGGCGGTGCGGGAAGCTGTGGAACGCGTCTCGCAGTAGAGCACGGACGGAGGTGAAGGCGGTGCGCATCCAGTGGAGGAAGGTGCGGGACTACACGGACATCGTGTACGAGCACGGGGAAGAGGACGCCGCGGGGATCGCCAAGGTCACCATCAACCGGCCGGAGGTCCGGAACGCCTTCCGGCCCGAGACCGTCATGGAGATGATCGACGCCTTCAGCCACGCCCGGGACGACGCTTCCATCGGGGTGGTCCTGCTCACGGGAGCGGGCCAGGAGGCCTTCTGCTCGGGCGGCGACCAGCGGGTTCGGGGCCACGGCGGCTACGTGGGAGCCGACCGCATCCCCCGCCTCAACGTGCTGGACCTCCAACGCCTCATCCGGACCCTGCCCAAGCCCGTGATCGCCCTGGTGGCGGGCTACGCCATCGGGGGGGGCAACGTCCTGGCGACGGTGTGCGACCTCACCATCGCCGCGGACAACGCCATCTTCGGGCAGACGGGCCCGAAGGTCGGGAGCTTCGACGCCGGGTACGGCTCCACGTACCTGGCCCGCATCGTGGGGCACAAGAAAGCGCGGGAGATCTGGTACTTGTGCCGGCAGTACACCGCCCAGCAGGCCCTGGAGATGGGGCTGGTGAACGCCGTGGTGCCCGTGGACCAGCTGGAGGAAGAGGGCGTGCGGTGGGCGCGGGAGATCCTCGAGAAAAGCCCCCTGGCCATCCGGCTGCTGAAGGCCGCCTTCAACGCGGACACCGACGGCCTGGCGGGGCTGCAGCAGCTGGGCGGGGATGCCACCCTGCTGTACTACCTCACGGACGAGGCGAAGGAGGGCCGGGATGCCTTCCTCGAAAAGCGCAAGCCCGACTTCTCCAAGTTCCCGCGCTTCCCCTGACACGGGTACGGCTGCCGGCTGGCGGGTGTGGTGGCTGGCTGCCCGGCCGGCCACCCTGCCCGCGGCGGTGGCCCCCGTGCTGGTGGGTACAGCCACCGCGGCGCAGGCGGGGAAGTTCCACGGGCTTGCGGCTCTCGCGGCCCTGGCGGTGGCGGTCCTGGTCCAGGTGGGGACCAACCTCAGCAACGACGCCCACGACTTCCTCCACGGCGCAGACCACTCCCTGCGCAGGGGGCCCCTGCGGGTGACCGCGGCGGGGCTTCTGACTCCCCGGCAGGTGCTGGCTGGCGCCTGGGTGGCCTTCGGCCTGGCGTGCCTCGCGGGACTGTACCTGGTGTGGCTGCGGGGCTGGCCCCTGGTGCTGGTGGGCTTGAGCTGCGTGGCGGCGGGGCTGGCCTACACCGCGGGGCCGCGCTTCGGCTACCGGGGTCTCGGGGACCTATTTGTGTTCGTGTTCTTCGGGCTGGTAGCGGTGGTGGGGACGGACTACGTGCAGACCGGCGGTCTGCGGGCCGAGGCGGTGTGGGCTGCGATCCCCGTGGGGCTCACGTGCACCGCCATCCTGGTGGTGAACAACCTCCGGGACATCCCCACGGACGCGGCCGCGGGCAAGCGCACCCTGGCGGTGCGGCTGGGCCCCCGTGGCGCCCGCTGGGAGTACACCGGGTGCTGGGTCCTGGCCCTGGGGTGGCCGTGGCTCATGCGGGGCCAGCTGGGCGCGGACTTCTGGCTCCCGTGGTTGGTGGCCCCCTTGGCGGGGTGGACGGCCTGGCGGGTGTGGACGCAGGACGGCCGAGCGCTGAACCGTAGCCTCAAGGACACCGCCTGGCTGCACCTGGCCTACGGCGTCCTGCTGGCGGCAAGCCTCGTCCGATGACCTTCCCGGACCCCGTGGCGCACCGCGCCCGTACCGAGCCGGACCGGCCCGCCGTGGAAAGCTCCCGCGAGCGCCTGACGTACGGGGAGCTAGACCGTCGGGCCCGAGCCGTGGCCTGGAGGCTTGCGGGGCTTGGGGTCGGCGAAGGTGCCCGGGTGGCCCTGTTCCTCCACAACGGCACACCCTTCGTGGTGCTCCTGCACGCCTTGGCCCGGCTGGGGGCGGTGTGCGTGCCCCTGCACGTGCGCCTGGCGCCTCCGGAGCTGCGGTGGCGGCTGGAGGACTGCCAGCCCGCGCTCCTGGTCACGGAGCCCCAGCTGCAGGACCAAGCCGGGCAGACGGGATGGCCCACGGTGGCGTGCGTGGACCCCGAGCACCCGGACCTGTTGCCCGAGAGCCGGCCGGAACGGGTCCGGTTGCGAGCGGCGTTTTCCCTTCACCGGGTCCAAGGCATCCTGTACACCTCCGCGACCACGGGGGAGCCCAAGGGGGCGCAGCTGACCTTCGGAAACCACCTTTGGAACGCCCTGGCCAGCAACCTTCACCTCGGCTGCGACCCCGAGGGCGCCTGGCTGGCGGTGCTGCCCCTGGCCCACGTGGGAGGGGCGGCCATCCTGTGGCGGGCGGCCCTGTGTGGCGGGCGGGTGGTGCTGCACGAGCGGTTCGACCCAGAGGCTTTTCACCGCGAGGTGGACCGGGGGATCGCCTACACCTCCGTGGTCCCCACCATGTTGCAGCGCGTGCTCGAGGTGCGGACAGGGCGGCGGGTACCCGCCACCCTCCAGGCGGTCCTGGTGGGGGGCGGGCCGGTGCCGCCGGAGCTGGTACAGGAGGCCGCTCAACGGGGCTGGCCCGTGGCCCCCACGTACGGCCTCACGGAAGCTGCCTCGCAGGTGACCACCCTGCACCCGCGCCTGGCGAAGACGCGGCCGGACTGCGTGGGCCGTCCCCTGTTCCCGGTGTCCGTGCGCGCGGGGCGTTCCGCGGAGGAGGCGGAGGAGATCCGGGTCAAGGGCCCCACGGTCATGAAGGGCTACTTCCGGAGGCCCAAGGCCAGCGCAGAAGTCCTGCGGGGCGGCTGGTTGCACACCGGAGACGTGGGCTACGTGGATTCGGAGGGGTACCTGCACGTCCTGGACCGCAGGGTGGACCTGGTCGTCACAGGGGGGGAGAACGTGTACCCCGCGGAGGTGGAGGCGGTGCTGCGGAGGCACCCCGCGGTGGCGGAGGCGGCGGTGGTGGGGGTCCCGGATCCCCGGTGGGGCCAGCAGGTGGTGGCCTTCGTGCGGCGCGCGCCCGGGGCCCTGGCCGACCCGCAGGAGTTGGTGGCTTTCTGCCGCGGCCGGCTGGCGGGTTTCAAAGTGCCCCGGCGGGTTTGGCTGGTAGAGGACTTCCCGCGCACGGGGCTGGACAAGGTGAGCCGGCGATCCCTGCGGGAAGAGGCACTCCGCAGGCTCGCGGAGGAAAAGGCCGGCGTTGACCCATGGTAAACTGGCCCCGTACGTTCCCCGGAAACCGCAAGGAAAGGAGCGTGGCCCATGCCGGAGATCACCCGTACTGCCAGCGCTACCTGGACCGGGGACCTGCGCAGCGGCGCCGGACGCGCCACCACTCCCTCCGGCGTCCTGCGGGAGGCCCCGGTCACCTACGTGTCCCGGTTCGAGTCGGGGGAGGGGACCAACCCCGAGGAGCTCATCGCCGCGGCCCACGCCGCGTGCTTCAGCATGGCTCTGGCCGGCCGCCTCACCCGGGAGGGGGCCGCGCCGGAGCGCATCGAGACCACAGCCACCCTGACCCTGCACGTGGGGGAGGCCGGCGCCCGCATCACCCGGGTCCACCTGGAAACCCGGGCCGTGGTCCCCGGCGTGGACGAGGCCAAGTTCCGGGAGCTGGCGGAGGCGGCCAAGGAGGGCTGCCCGGTTTCCCGGCTCCTGAAGCCGGGCCTGGAGTCCCTGACCGTGGACGCCCGACTGGTCTGAACCGGAGGCCTGTCCAGGCCGCGGCTCCCGGCCGTTTGACCGGGCGTGGGGCAGGCCCTAGAATGGGGAGGGTTGTTGAGCGATTCCGTCAAGAATTTTAGGGGGACCGAAACGGAGGAGGCATGAAGGAGCGCACGCCCGAGCTCGTGATCCGCAACCTGCGGGCCAAGGTGGAGGAACTGGACCGGGAGATCCTCAAGGGAGTGAACCTGGAGGTCCGGAAGGGGGAGATCCACGCCATCATGGGGCCCAACGGCTCCGGCAAGTCCACCCTGGCCAACGTCCTCATGGGCAACCCCTTCTACGTCATCACGGGCGGGGAGGTGCTCTACAAGGGCCGCGACCTCCTGGAGATGACGCCAGACGAGAGGGCCCGGGAGGGGCTGTTCATCGCCTTCCAGTACCCGGTGGCCATCCCGGGGGTGAACTTCGCGTCCTTCCTCCGCACCGCCCTGTCGGCCCGGCGCGGGTATCAGAACGAGCTGATCCCCGTGGCGGAGTTCCAGAAGATCCTGCGGGAGAAGCTGGAGCTGCTGAAGCTGGATCCCAGCATCGTGACCCGGTACGTGAACGAGGGGTTCAGCGGAGGGGAGAAGAAGCGGGCGGAGATCCTCCAGATGGCGGTGCTGGAGCCAGAGATGGCCATCATGGACGAGACCGACTCGGGGCTGGACATCGACGCGGTGAAAGTGGTGGCGGAGAACGTGAACCAGCTGTTCGAGAAGGCCGCGGGCAACATGGGGATCGTCCTCATCACCCACTACTCCCGCATCCTCCACTACATCCGGCCGCACCACGTGCACGTGATGCTGGACGGCCGCATCGTGATTTCCGGGGGTCCGGAGCTGGCGGACGAGCTGGAGCAGACGGGCTACGAGGGACTGCAGGAGCAGTTCGCGGAGGTGGCGGCCAGCACCTCGGGGGACCAGCCCGTGCGGCGTGCGGGAAAGGTGTTCTGGGTGGCGCACTGAGGGTGGGGAGAGCCTGTCGGCGCGGAGAGGAGGAAGACCATGGCGACCACCAACCCGCTGGGGATTGACCTGGACCAGTACAAGTGGGGCTTCCGGATGCCCGAGAACTACGTGTTCAAGTCCCGCAAGGGCTTGAGCCGGGAGGTGGTCGAAGAGATTTCCCACCTCAAGGGCGAGCCCGACTGGATGCGGGCCTTCCGGCTGCACAGCCTGGAGGTGTTCTGGAAGAAGCCCCTGCCTACCTGGGGACCGGACTTGTCCAGCATCGACTTCGACGACATCTACTACTACATCAAGCCCACGGACCGCCAGGCCCGCAGCTGGGAAGAGCTGCCCGCGGAGATCAAGGACACCTACGAGCGGCTGGGCATCCCCGAGGCGGAGCGGAAGTTCCTGGCGGGGGTGGGAGCGCAGTATGAGTCGGAGGTGGTCTACCACAGCCTCAAGGAGGAGTGGGAGAAGCTCGGGGTCATCTTCGTGGACACCGACACCGCGGTGAAGAAGTACCCGGACCTGGTCCAGGAGTACTTCGGCACGGTGGTGCCGCCGGAGGACAACAAGTTCGCGGCCTTGAACTCCGCGGTGTGGTCGGGGGGCTCCTTCATCTACGTACCGGCGGGGGTGAAGGTGGAGATCCCCCTGCAGGCGTACTTCCGGATCAACGCGGAGAACGTGGGACAGTTCGAGCGGACGTTGATCATCGTGGAGCCGGGCGCCTACGTCCACTACGTGGAGGGCTGTACGGCTCCCATCTACACCACGGACTCCCTCCACAGCGCGGTGGTGGAGATCATCGTGAAGGAGGGGGCCCGCTGTCGGTACACGACCATCCAGAACTGGTCGAAGAACGTGTACAACCTGGTGACCAAGCGGGCGGTGGCGTACCGGGACGCCACCATGGAGTGGGTGGACGGGAATTTGGGGTGTTTGACTTCG
>Ga0079992_130381_pt1 | contig 103864 bp, 79 predicted proteins | sample FaiFalFF_MnMetaG_3_FD_69197 | JGI IMG/M metagenome (GOLD analysis project Ga0079992, IMG submission 69197) | Freshwater microbial communities from Yellowstone National Park, Wyoming, USA - Fairy Falls B (FF_Mn_B) MetaG (SPADES assembly) (version 2) | ecosystem: Environmental > Aquatic >...
AGCCACACTTGGGGCACTTGGGAGCGCGTGCTGACGCTGATGGGCGCGGGCAAACTCAAACTCGCGCCGATGCGCCGCGTCTTCCCGCTGGAGGCGTGGCGCGAGGCGTTCCACGCGATGGAGCAACGGCGCACGGTGAAGAGCGTGCTGATACCAGAGTGAGGCACACAATCTAACTGGCTTAGCCGTCAGCGCTGCCACTGAGAATGTCCAGAAACTGCTGGACAGATACCACCTCAATACCACGACTTGCCATCTGCGCAACCAGCTCAAGATCGCGCTTGAGGTCGTCATCACGGCTCACCAAGTAGCGTGCGTTGCCGCGCACAGCTGCCTCCAAAAACATATTGTCGCGCAGGTCGCGACACCCCTTAGTATCGCCTTGCAGGACAACCCAGTGCCCTGCTTGACTGAGCGTGTGCAAAAGCAGCGCAGCAACCCACTGGTAAATCCGCAGCACGCTGAGCGCAAGCCGCGTATCCAGACGAGACAGTCGGCGGGTAAAGCTTCGCCAGAGGCGCGGGCGCGAGAGAACATCAGCTAATTCTTGCAGAAGCTCGCGGCTAACTACAGGCGTGAACTGCCCCTCAAGAAACGCCCGAAGCAGCCGTGCAGGAAACCCGCGTGGGTTCAACAGTGTGGAGACCCAAACATTCGTGTCAACTACGACGAGCATTCGCGGCGATACTCGTCAAAGGCGGCGGTAATGTCTGCCTCGATGGACTCTGGCGCGATGTTCAGTTCCCGCAACAGTCTGTCCATCAGCGCATGCCACTGGTCTACCAACTGTGGCGTTAGGATGGGGCGCGCCTCTGAGGCTGTTGGGCGTGCTTGGGCGCTACTCATCTCATTCAAAAGGCGTTGTACCTCGTCCCAGAGTTGTTGGATGTGCGCGTGTTTCTGTTGAAGCGAGTCTGCCAGTAGATTCTGCGCCAACGCTTCTGCATCGCAGCCGAGTTGCCGTGCGTGTTCGCATAGTTGCTCCCAGATGGCGTCCTCGATCTCTATGGTTCGCGCCATGTTCTCACCACTAAAAGTATACCCATGCCCAGCGCACGCGGGAGGGAGGCGATGCCCTCAATCTCCAGCGCCATCGGCGCAACGCAGCAGGAATCGCCCGAAACGCAGCGAATCCTTTGCGAGGCAGCGATGGCAGCAATACGCGCGGCGCTGGTGGATTGGCGCAAGTATCTGGTCGGGGTGTTCACGCAGGTGCTGGGCAATCCCGTGATTGGGCGGGAGTTGCGCGTGCGGGTGCGCGTCGGGCGCGCCTATATGCTGCAGGCGTTCTACCTCGCGTTTCTGATTCTGATTGTCGCGCTGGCGTACCAAGCAGCGATTGGCGACAACCCTGACCTCCGAAACCCTGTGCGCGTGCAGGAAGCGCTGGTGGGGTTCTACCGCATCGTGATGAGCATGCTGGTCGCGCTGATTGCGCTGATTGCGCCTGCGCTGACGGCGAACGCGATTACGCTGGAGCGCGAGCGCAAGACGATGGACTTGCTGCTCGCCACGCCGCTGACCGCGCGCCAGTTGCTGGTGGGCAAGCTGCTTGGCTCGTTCGCGTTTATCGTGCTGCTGCTTGCGCTAACGCTGCCTGTGAGCGCGGTGAGCGTGCTGCTGGGCGGGGTGTCGTTCCCTGAACTGCTCAAGGCGTACCTGCTGATTGCGTGCGGTGGGTTGGTGCTGTGCGCGATTGCGCTGTTCAGCTCGGTGTACGCCCGCAACTCGACGCTGGCAGTGCTGTGGAGTTATCTGCGCGTGGCGGGCTTTCTGCTGGCGACAGGTGTGCTGATTTGGCTTCAGGAGACGCTCGCGTTCGGTGGGTTCGGTGGGCGCGGCGCGGGCGCGCTGAGCTTGGCGTTTCCGCAGGCGCTGCTGAACCCGTTCGCTGCGCCGTTCGTGGCGGACATGCAAGTGGATTTCGTACGCTGGCAAGTGCCTGCGTGGATAGTGGGCGTGGTGATATGCCTGCTGTTCACGCGCCTGATACTCACTGCCGCCGCGCGCAAGGTCGGGCTGTACGACAAAGATGTGCTGCCCTCCGCGCGACGCCAACTATTGCTGCTGTTCCCGCTGAACATGCTGCTGTGCGTGCTGCCGTTGCTTGCACTGGGCGGCGGAGCTGTTGGGATGCCCGATACTGCCTACATTCTGGTAGTTATCCTTACCTGTGTCGTGCCCTTTTTAGTGCTGGCGGCGTGGATTGCGCCGTTTGGTCAGGACGGCGACACGCCGTGCCCTGACGACGGGATGTTCAAGCCGTCGCGAATGTTCACCGCCGCGCCATCGGGCGCGCTGCCGTTCCTCTGGACGGCGTGGCTGCTGATTGTCGGCGCGTTCTTGTTCACGCTCTACTGGTCGGGCGCGCTGGCGGCTGTAGACGCCCTGTTCTGGAGCTTTCTGGTTGCCACGCTCACCTACTTTACGGGCGTCTGGATGCTGTTTTGGGGGATTGGGCGGTTCTGCTCGGTGATGTTGCGGGCGCGTTCGTTGGCGACGGCGCGCGCCCTGACGCTGGTCGTCATCACGGTTGTCGTCACGCTCCCGATTATCATCGATTTGATGTTCTTCTGGGACAGCGCCGACTTTGTTGCTATCCGCGTGTGGATGTTCAAGCCCTTCTTCGACGCAGTTGCGAACCCCGGCGCAGTTGATATACACGAGTCGCTGTTCCTGTGGGGCAGCGGGATGACGCTGCTCGCTCTGCTGTTGGGCGCGTTTCGCAGGCGGGCGCAATCTACAGGAACCGAAACGCCGTCGCATGGTGTATAATAGATACATGAGCCGTAGGGGGAGCCGAAGATGATCGGGCGTCGCGTGTTTGGCATCGAGACCGAGTTCGGGTGCTTCGTGCGGGACGAGCGCGTGGGCACTTCCGAAACTGTGGTGGAGGCAGTCAAGAACTATGTGTTTCACAAGGCGCGGCTGGGGCTGATTGACCTGACCGCGCGCGACGAGGCGTTCGAGCCTGCCCGCAGTGGGGGCTTTCTCATCAATGGCGGGCGATTGTATGTCGACGCTGTCGGAAGCCATCTGGAGTACGCCACGCCCGAATGCGCCAGCCTGTTCGATATTGTCGCCCACGAGAAAGCAGGGCAGCGTATCGTCTACAACACGCTCAAGCAGATGAACTGGGACGAGCGCGTCAGTTTCCATAACAACAATGTCGACCACTTCGCGGGGCACACCTTCGGCTGTCACGAGAACTACCTCGTGCGCACGGACGAGCGGCTCCCCAGTGACTGGCACAAGCTCATCTTGCCGTTTCTGACCACGCGGCAGATTTTCGCGGGCGCGGGGCGCGTGGGCGGGCACAGACTCGAACACGCGGGCTTCCGACCCTCCCTCTCCGAAGTCGCCGACCACCCGATTGACTTCATCTGGGTCTCCAATGTCTACAATGTGGAGCCTGACCCGACCGTGCAGTACCAGTTATCGCAGCGCGCCGACCACATCGTGCGCGAGAACGCCTCGCGCGTGCGCTTCAACCGCGCTATCATCAACCCCAAGTGGGACAGCGTGTACGGCTATCAGAACTATCAGCGACTGCATCTGCTGTTCGGCGAAGGCAACATGAGCGAGTATGCTACTGCGCTAAAAATTGGCACGACCTGCCTTGTGTTAGACCTTGTCGAAGCACGCGCGATACCGAACTGGCTGCGCCTGCAAGATGCTCTCCACACCCTCAAGAGCATCTCGCGTGACCCAACACGCAAGTGGATCGTCACACTGCTGGATGGCAGCACCATCTCGGCAATCGACCTCCAGCGCGCTTACCTGCAACTTGCCCAGAAGCGCTTCGCAGGGCGCGACCCCGAAACCGACTGGGTGCTGCAGGAGTGGGAGTATGTGCTGGACACCTTAGAGACCGACCCCGAAAAACTGGAAGACCGTATTGACTGGCTCATCAAGCTGCGTGTCCTGCGCGAATACATGGAGGATACGGGCGCGCAGTGGGGCGACGACGCACTGCACTCGATTGACATGGAGTACCACAATATCAATCCCGAGCAGGGGCTGTATTACGCCTTGCAGCAGATGGGCGAAGTGAAGCGCGTGGTAGACGATGTCCAAATCGAAGCGGGCGTCACCACGCCGCCCAGCAACACACGCGCCTGCGCACGCGGCTATGTCATCAAGCGACTTGCCGAACGCCGCTACAACCGCTACTACATCGACTGGGATATCGTGTATGTCGATCGCAACCGCCAGGTAGATATGCGCGACCCGTTCAATACCTATATGCGCGAGGCGGAGCGGTTTGTGATGATGCTGTAGCGCCACTCGTAGTAGGTCGTCGCCGCGAGCAGGAGCTTCTCAGCGTGCGTGGTGTAGGCGCGCCGGCGAAACACATCGTACCCGTTGCGCTCAATCGCGTTCAAGATCCGCGCGTAGAGCCGTCCGCCCAACAGCACAGGGTACTGCACCTCCCGCGGCAAAAGAGGAATCCCCCGCTCTGCCTCCGCGTACAGCGCGCGGCAACGGTTAATCTGGAAGCGCATCAGCGCAACCCAACGGTCGTCCACGATGCCGTCGGCGATTTGCGCTTCCGAGACGCCGAATTGTTGCAACTCGTCCTGCGGGAGGTAGACGCGCCCGCGCGCCCAGTCCTCGCCCACATCGCGCAAAAAGTTTGTCATCTGCATCGCCAGCCCCATCGTCGCGGCGTAATGAAGCGCGTCCTGACCCGTCGCGCCGAGAATGTAGCACATCATTACGCCCACCACCGACGCGCTGCCCCAAGTGTAGGTCTGCAACTCTTCGAAAGTCGCATACCGCGCGCGCGTCAAGTCCATCCGCATCGCGTCCAGAAACTCCAGCGGATAGCGCAGGGGGATTTTGTAGCGACGCACGACATCGGCGAACGCCCGCAGCGGCGGCAGCAACACAGGCTCGCCGCACACGGCGCGAATCAGGTCGCGCTCATAGGCGTCCAGTTGCGCGCGGATGCTCTCAGGCGAGCTGTGCGCGTCGGGGCAGTCCACCCACTGGTCAGGGTAGCGCACGAAGCCGTAGAGTGCGTGGACGGCGCGGCGCGTTTCGGGCGGGAAAAAGCGCGTCGCAAAGTAGTAGCTGACGCCGTGCGCCCGCTGCACCGCTTGGCAGTGCGCGTAGTCCTGTTCCAGCGTCGGTTGCTCCCCGCGGCGCGCCATCAGCGAACGCATCGGTAGTAGGATACCTAAAACGCTCAGAACCGCTCGTGAATCGAGCGCGTGCCCCGCAGCAGCACCTGAAAGCCCTGCGCGGCGTGTTCGTCGTCGGAGAGCGCAGCACGGGCGTCGGCGCGGGTCTGGCGCAGCAGCGTCTCCACTGCACCCGCCGCTTCCGCAAGCCACGCAGCCTCATCGGTCGATGCGCTTTGGAATGGCGCACCCACACTCAGATACGCGCGTGGGTACTGGTGATAGCTCGGCTCGATGTGAATCGCCAGCGGCAGCAGCATCGCTTGCGGGATGTGGCACGCCAGCCAGTGCAGCGATCGCTGGAACGGCAACAACCGCTCCGTGTCGCCGTGTAGCACGCCCTCAGGAAACAACAGCAGCGCCGCAGGTTCCGTGCGTAGAATCTGCACTGTGCGCCTGACCGTGCGGGCGCGTGCCTGCGGGTCATTAGGCGGGAACGGCAGCGCGCCCAGCGCCCCAAAAGGTGGAAAACGCCGATACGCCTCCATCCACGCAAGCGGACGGTAGCCCCACGCGCGGATGAGCCAGTAGCCCAAGTAGCCGTCCCACCAGTAGTGGTGATTGGCGAATAGGATCACGGGGCAACTGGGCTCGTACAAACCGCCGACCCTGACCCCCTCCTCAAGTTCCCCTGCCCGCGAGGGGAACCGAGCGGGTGCGCCCTTCACGGTTCCCCTCGCAAAGCGGGCGCGCCCCCTCGTCGCGCTCCTCGCGGTCCCCTCGCGAAGCGAGGTCTCCCCATTCCCCACGCGGTTCCCCTCGCGAAGTGGGGGGAACCTTAAGGAGGGGGGCAAATCTACAACCTCTGGCACTGCAAAGCGCACATAGACCGCCCGAAAATGCTTGCGCAAGCTGCGCCCAATCAGCCAGTCCACAAACCGCGCCTGCAGCTTCACGAGCGCGCCTGGTAGACCCGTCCCTTCCATCGCACCCAACCTCGCCGATACCACACGATGGAGCGCGCCAGCGTCAGCAGCCCAATCAGCACGCTGCCTGCATAGCCCACTCCCATCCAGAACGGCATCCCAACCACCCGCGCCGATAGCCCGAACACCAGCACCGCGCCCGCAATCGCTCCCAGTGCTTGCGCGTACTGCCCCAGTGCAATCGCCGCGCCCAGCGGGTACAGATAGACCAGCGTAAGCATAACGCCGACCAGCACTGCTATTGGCGTCGTGCGGCAGATGGCGACCGCGTTTTTGGCGAAGCCGTCCATCGCTGCCCGAAGCGTCGGATACATCGACACGCGCAGCCACGCCCGCGCGTCCAGCAGATGCACTGCCCCACGCTGCCGCTTCACCAGCGCAGCCAGCGCGACATCCTCCAGCACTGCACCGCGCACTGCCTGATGGGGCTGCCATCGCCGATAATCGTCCCTGCGGAAAGCGATGACTTGCCCGTTCGCAAAGGCGAACGCGGGGTTCGGATGCCGCTCAGCCAGTGGCAACGGCAGCAGCGTGAACACCGAGAAGGGCACCATTAGCTTCAGCAGCGCGATGGGCAGGCTTGCGGGCGCGAACGCAGGGATCGCACTCACCAAGTGCGCGTCAGTCGTCTGCAGATATGCCCGTAGCGCGTCGATGAAACCCGCCTGACAGCGCAGGTCAGCGTCCAGGAACAGCAGCCAGTCGCCCTGCGCTCGTCCCGCCAGCTGGTGGCACGCCCAGTTTTTGCCGACCCAGCCGTCGGGACGCGGCGCACTTTGAAACCAGCGCACACCCAGCGACTCGGCGTGCTGCGCCAGCCACTCAGCCGTGCCGTCGTCGGAGCCGTCGTCGCACACCCAGCACTCGACGCCCGCACCCAGCTGCGTCGCAAGGCTCGCCAGCAGCACGGGTAGGTTCTCCACCTCGTTCCGCGCGGGGATCAGCACCGAAAGCGTCGGCGCACTCACCGATGCAGCCGCCTGCAGCTGCCGCCTGCGCCAATACGCAAGGTTATACAGCAGGATGCCCAGCTGCACCGCCAGCACACCGTAGATGATGAGCCACACTGGATGTAAGGATACCCTTATACCAATCGCGCGTCCAAAGTTCATTAGTTGCCTCCCCCTCCTGCAGGTTCCCCCCCCCGCTTCGCGAGGGGAACCGAACGGGCAGGGTTTCCCCTGCTCGCAGGGGAAACCTGAAGGAGGGGTTCTGGTTTATTCGTGCTTTTATGAACTCTGGCTCGGCGATTGGTATTATACTAACGGCGTCTTGCCAGGCACTGCCACTTCGTCGACGGGCATCGGTCCAAACTCCAGCTTCTCTGCGCGCTCCAGCAGGTTCAGCTTCGATTGGTTCATCACGAAGTCCCAAGTGACCACTTTGCCCGTGTAGGCGGACATGCGCCCCATAATCGCTGCCAGCGTCGATTCCGTGACGGCACGCGTCTCGTTGATGGGCTTCCCGTCGCGGATTGCTCGCACCAGCGCGATGTGCTCCTGTTTGTAGCCGCTGCGCCTGGGACCGTCGTAGCGCCATGTCGTCCCGCCCACGGTAATGGTGCCCGACGGGTCCGCCGTGCCTTTAGAGCCGTACACGCGCTCGCCAATCAGGATTGCGCAGTTGTCCACCTGACGGCACATGCTCAGCACCTTGACACCGTTGGGGTACTCGAACTCCACGGCAAAGTGGTCGTAGATGTGCCCGTAGTGCGGCTCGGTGCGCGACTGGCGTCCCCCCATGCCCATTGCGCGGACAGGGTGCGCTCCCAGCACCCAGTTCATCACATCGATGTTGTGGATGTGCTGCTCGACGATGAAGTCGCCTGAGAGCCAAGTGAAGTAGAGCCAGTTGCGTATCTGCCACTCCACATCGCTCCATTCGGGGCGCTTCTCGACATGCCACAGTCCGCCCTGATTCCAATAGCAAGCGCCAGCGACAATTTCGCCAATTGCGCCGTCTTTGATGCGCTGGATGGTCTCGATATAGTTCGATTCGTGGCGGCGTTGCGTGCCCGCGACGACGCTCAAGCCCTTCTGAGTCGCCAGCTCGCCCATTTGGAACATCAGCCGCGCTCCTGCAGGGCACACTGCGACGGGCTTCTCCATAAATACATGCTTGCCCGCCAGGATCGCCTCACGGAAGTGGATAGGTCGGAACGCGGGCGGCGTGCAAAGCAGCACCACATCCACCCCACTGGCGATTACCTGCTTGTAGGCGTCCAGTCCGACGAACAGGCGGTCGCCGACATTCAGTTGCGCCTTGCGCTCGTCTTTCAGCTCCTCACGCAGCGCGTTCAGCGAACCTTCCAGTCGGTCTTTGAAGACGTCGCCCATCGCGTAGAGTTCCACGCTGGGGTGCGCGTCGATGATGTCGATGGCTGCGCCTGTGCCGCGCCCGCCGCAGCCGATGAGTCCCACGCGCAGTTTGTCCGACCCCTGCGCGTGCGCGAAGAGTTCAATCGGCAGGCTGGCGAGTGCGCTGCCGACGGCGACGCCCGCCGACGCCTTCAGAAACTCGCGCCGTGTCAGTGTGTTCGGTTGCTTCATCGCTCACCTCCTATTGCGGATTGGCTTCCAGCACCTTCAGTTGCGTAGTCAGCGTGAACAGCCGCCCGTCGATATCGAACACGAGTTCGGCGTAGGCGGTGGCGCGTCCGCGGCGGGGTCGCTGCAGGAAGCCCTGCCAGCCGCCGTCGCGGGTGCGCGTCATCGGCATGCTTGCCCAGCGCGACTCGCGCAGGTCGTAGTCGGGCGTGCTGGCGAACCACATCCGCGCCTCGCGCGCCGCGGGCTGGCTGCGCACGCGTATCTCCAGCCCCTGCGGAGTCTCGTTCAGCGTCCACTCCATCTTGGGGAATGACCGCCCGCGCGCCAGCGTCTGGATAAATGCGATTAGCGTTGCCAGCACGCGCGTGCGGTCATCCAGCCCGTGCCCGCTGTTGGGCACATACAGAATCCACTTCGGCTCGGGCAAGCCGTCCCAATACAGGTTCAGCGCGTCCTGCGCCCAGTAGCGGTCGTTCGTTCCGTTAATAATCAGCTTCGGCATCGTGTAGCGGTCGCGATAGCTGTAGGGATCTTCCAGTTCCACCAGTCGCTGCCCGATGGGGGTGTTCAGCAGTTGCAGCATCCCGCCCGCCACATAGTCGCCAATCTGCTCGCTCGGCTTGCCCTTGTAGAACTCCAGATGATGGGGTACTTGCAGGGGTAGGTTCAGCACATCGATGACCATCGGCGCGATGCCTGCCACGCGCGGGTCTTGGCTCGCGCCCACCAGCCACGCTGTCCAGCCACGCTTCGACGCGCCCGAAACCATAAACCGCTCCACGACAGGTAGCCGCTCCGCTCTCAGGAACGCTTGCACGGTGTCCATACACTTTAGCACTGCTTTCGCCATCGGGAAGTGCAGCGGCCATGTCGTGTCGCCCGTTTCGATGAACTTTTGCCAAGTGTAGACGATTAGCGCGTCTTCCACAAGGTTGTTAAACAGTGGCTGCTTGGGGATGCCGTACAGAATTACGAACGGCGCGCCCGACTCGCGGGCGATGTGCATTCCAAACGCTTCGTCCTCGGCGTTGGGAGTACCCCCTTTGTTGTAGAGTCCTGCGAAGCGCGGGAAGCGCGGGCGGTCGGGGTAAAACACCTGCACGAAGTGATCCCATTCAATCCCTTGCCAAGTCTGGGAAATCATAAACAGCGTGTGTATCGTGACGCCGTCGACGCGCTTGGTCTCGCGCTTCTCCCAGCGGTAGGCGGGTTCGGGTCGCTTGAAGTAGTCGTCCAGCGGTTTTTGCGCCCAGCCTGCCGACAGCAGCGTCACCAGCAGTGCTAATCCGAGTAATCGCATCCGTTGCATAGGCGTAAGATTTTGCAGGCGGTCGCCGATTCCTGCTAATCCTCCAACCCACAGCCTCGCCCGAAGTCCATCAGCAGCGTTAGCAGGTCGGCGTCGTCCACGATGCCGTCCCAATTGATGTCCTCGCCGCCGTCCCAAGTCTCGCCGAAGCGCAGCAGCACCTGCAGCAGGTCGGCGTCGTCGATGCAGCCGTCGCCGTTCACATCCGAGAGGTACAGCGTCAGCGTGTCGGGCAGTTCGCCCTCGCAGCGGCTGGGTTCAAAGTCAGGCAGCCCCTCAAGCCCGTCGGTCAGCCCGCCAGGGCAGTTGTAAGGGGTGCAGGGCGGCTCGATATTCGGCGGGAGGCTGCTTACAGGCGCGGTTCCCGTGATGGCGGGACCGCCGTAGCCCAGCCCCGAAATCGGGCAGTTGAAGTTGACCTGCAGCGGTTGCCCACTCAGGCGAATGCGCGGGTTGTTCAGCACCTGCACGCGCGCGCCCAGCGTTAGCGTGCTGCCCGACACGGTGACTTGGCGAATCTCGTAGTGCAGGTGCGGTCCCGTCGAGCTGCCCGTGCTGCCGAGTCGTCCGATGGGCGCGCCCGCCGCCACGGTTGCCCCGTTTGGCGCGAGGAAGTAGTTCAGGTGCGCGTAGATGGTCGCCAGGTAGGTGTTGCTGCCCCCGCCTGTGGGACGCACGGTGCTGACCACGACGGCGTAGTTGCCATAGCCTGTGCAGCCGCTTTGGGCGCGGGTGTAGACGCGCCCCGCATGCGACGCCAGTATCGGCTCGTTGCAGTCCTGTAGGAAGCCGTTATAGTAGGGGCAGGTTGCCCGCGCGCTGGAGAGGCGATTGAAGTCCACCGCGTATTCGGGGTTGTTGCCGGCGTGCGTGTCGTAGGTGGACGGCAGCCACACCTGCCCTTGTCGCCACGGCGCGACGAGGCTTCGCAAAAACTGCTCTTCGGTCTGCGGGGTGTTCGGGCTGTAGACCAGCGTAATGCGGCTGACCTGCGCGGCATAGAGGGTCAGCGTGCGGCGTGGGTGGCTCGCGCCGTCCACCAGCCATCGGGTGAAGCGTGCGCCGTTGGGGGCGACTTCGGGCGCGGTGAGGCTCACACGCTCACCCGATAGGTACACCAGCGTCACAGGCAGGGCAACGGTCGCGGCATTTGTGTTCAAGTCTGTAGGCGAAACTTGCACTTCCACGCTTGACGCGCCCAGTGATTGCAGATACAGCGTCGCCTTCGGGCGCGGCTGCCCCGCTAACGACAGGTAGATGCCCGCCCCGCGCACGCCTTCCGCCGACCAGCCAACGATGCCATCGTCCCAGCGGATTTTCCACCACACGGTGTTCGCGGCGGTGTTGTTGAACACCTCGTATGCCCAGCCTGTCGCGCCTGCAGACTTCGTGGCGATGATGGCGTTCTCTGTGCCTGGTCCTGTGCGCACATTTAGCGCGGAGGCGTTCGGTCCGACGCGCACGGGGTACGCCAGTGGCGCAGACACATTCGGGAAGACGCCCTGTCCCGCCAGCGGCGCGAGGTAGTTCGTTCCGCTTGCGCCCGTCGCCGTCCAGCCTTGCAAGCCGTTTGCCCAGCGTGTGGGCAGCCAAGTGAGGTTGTTGCACACTTGCGATGCGCCCAGCACCGCGCCATCCATCCCCGACGGAACCGTGCCTAGGCTGCTTGTGCTGCACGGAGCAGAGCGCACGGCGAGGTTATTGCCCGCAGCCGTGACGCCGACGCGCTCGCTACTAACCTGTCCCAGCGCGGCGCAGGCAAGACTTACGGCGACCCAGAACCCACACAGGCGACGCATAGCCTACAGGTACGCCCGCGCAGGTGGGGTTCCTGCCTACTTGCCGCTCTGCAGCGACTCGAAGTAGCGTTTCACGCGCTTGCGCTCGGCTGGGGGCACATTCTGCTGGCTCAGTGCCTGCTCCGCCTTCTTCTGGTAGGTCGGCAGCGCCTTTGCCAGCGGAATGGAACTGCTACCTGGTGTAGGGGGTGCTTCATAGTCCATGTAGTCGCCTGCGCCGGGCACAAGCGGCGGCTGCCCGCTGACGGCAGTGTCTTTCATCGGAATCTTCAGCTCGGGCTGCTTGTCGCCCTGATTGAACAGCTCGGGCTGACCGACGAACTCGCCCTTATCCCACGCCTGCTTCTGCTTCGTGCCAAACGCGCCCGCTCCCAGTCCCATGCCCAAACCAAAGCAGTTGCCCATGCCCAGTCCTATGCACGCGCCTTGACACTGGGACAGCTTCTTCATCTGCTTGACCTGTTCCAGAATCTGCTGCGCCAACTCGCGGATTTTCTCGTCGCTGTTATACTTTTTCGCGAGTTCCTCCAATTGGCGCTCCAGCTCCTGCAGGCGTTGCTCGATCTCCTCTTGGGTAAGTTTGCGCTGCTGGGGGTCTTGCTGCTGGTTGAGCTTCTGCATCTGCTCGGCGAGTTTGCGCAGGTGTTCCATCGCCTCCTTAAATGCGGGGTCGTTCATCAGCTTGCGCAGGAACTCCTGCGCCTCCTGCGAGAGCTTCAGGGCGCGCATCTGCTGTTGCAGCGACTCCAGCTGCTTCTTGAGCTGCTCCATTTGCTCCTTGCTGAGCGGGTTGCCGTTGGCATCCTTACCCGATTGGAGCATCCTTTGCAGCTCGTCGATTTTGCGTTGCAGGTCGTTCATCTGCGCCTGCAGGTTCGCTTGGTTGGGATTCTGCATCGCCTGTAGGGTCGCCCGCAGCCGTTGGAGTTGCTGTTGCAGGTCGGCGCGTTGCTGGGCGGTCAGCGGGCGTCCTTGCAGGTCTTTACCCGACTGAAGTTGCTGCTGCAGGCTCTGCATCTGCTGCTGCAGTTGCTGTTGCATGCTCTGGAGTTGCTGCTGTAGGTGCGGTGGGATTTGGTTAGACTTCTCCGCGAGCTTCTGCAGTTGCTCGCCTGCAGTCTGGGCTTTCTGGGCGGCTTGCTCCAGACGCTTCTGGGTCTGCTGCTCCAGTTTACGCGCCTCGTCGAGAATCTCGTTGTAGCGTAGCAGGGCTTCCTGCTTGCTCATTTTGGCTTCGCGGGCGCGCTTGTTGTAGAGTTCGACATTCTGCGCGATGCGCTTGGTCAGCTCGTCGGCGTCGGGCTTTTTTGCCTCCTCCAGAATCGGCTTGGCGACCTCCTGAATTTCCTGCGCCGCTTGCTTGATTTCCTTCTGCTCCTCGCGCCGTTCAGGGATTGCAATTGCTAAGATTTGGGGCAAAAATTGCACAAACAGCGTCAAGGCAACTGCGCCGACGAACAGCTTTTGCCACTTGCCGAACTGCAGGCGGAAGATGCGCTTCGGGTCGGCGTTCTGCAGGGCGTTCTGTGCGTCTTCAATCAGTGGCAGGTCGAACAAGTGCGCGCCGTCGGTATGTTCCAGTGCGGTCTGCAGGCGGTCTTTCAGCCCCGCGCGGCGGTCAATCAGCTGCGCCACTGCCGCGTCCGACACACGCAGCAGGAGTCCGTACAGTATGCCCATGAGCACGCCCGCCAAAATGCACGCGCCCAACTGCCACGGATAGATGGTCAGCACGCCGCGCCAATCGAGCAGGCTAAGCAGCGTCGCGACGAATGCGCCTGCCACGCCTGCCATCGCGCCGTAGCGCCACATCAGCAGGATTCGCACCCGCCGTCGGTACGGGCGCAGGCGATCCACCCAGTTCAAAGCGTTCAGCGCCATCGTGATACCCCCAAACTGCCCACAGTATACCCGCCCCGACGCGAATTGCAAGCCCCATATCCGACAGGAAACACGCACTGCGCGGCGAACCCCTGCGCCCTATGAAAACGCTTTTCGCAGCGACTTGGTGGTTCGGGCGTATCGCCGTTGAAGCCGCGCATCGCCGCTGGCAAGAGTCTTCCGAGAGCGACTCTGCGTTGCGTTTGCTGGACGCCGTAGTGGAGGGCGCGGCAGCCGTAGAGCGCGACCCGCAGGTGCTGTCGGTCGGCTATGGCGGCTTGCCCAACCGCGACGGCGAGGTGGAGCTGGACGCCGCTGTGATGGAGGGCGCGCGGCTGCGTGCGGGCGCAGTGGCAGGCGTGCGCGGGTTTATGCCCGCCGTCTATCTCGCGCGCGCCGTGATGGAGCGCACCCCGCACCTGATGCTGGTCGGCGAGGGCGCGGCGCGCTTCGCACTTCGGCAGGGCTACGAGCCGCAGCAGCTGCTGACCGCCGAGTCGCTGCGCCGCTGGCAGGAGTGGCGACAACGACAGACCGCGCCGAAAGAGGTCTCCCAAGAGCGCGCCGACTCGCACGACACGGTGGGCGTGCTGGGCTGGAACGAGGGGCACTTGGTAGTCGCCTGCACCACCAGTGGCTTGGCATGGAAGCTGCCAGGGCGCGTGGGCGACTCGCCGATTGTGGGCGCGGGGCTGTACGCCGACAACGAGGCGGGCGCGGCGGTCTGCACGGGCGTTGGCGAGGAGATCTGGCGCTTCGCGTTAGCCAGCCGCGTCGTGGAGGCGATGCGCGCAGGCTACTCGGCGCAACAAGCGTGCCAGCGGAGCATCGAGTTTATGCTGCGCCGCCTGCCCGATGTCGCCCAGCACCAGTGCGCGGTGATTGCCCTTTCCGCGCGTGGCGAGTTCGGACTGGCTGCCACGCAGCCTGAGCGGTTCAACGCCTTCGTCTGTCGCGACGGCGCGATCGAGGAGGTCAGGGCAGGGTAGAGAGGCATCGCCAGCCTTCCAAGCTGGGAGTCTAAGAGAAAAAATGGAGCGGGCAGCGGGAATCGAACCCGCACCGCCAGCTTGGAAGGCTGGAGCTCTACCATTGAGCTATGCCCGCTCGCGTGATTTAGTATACCTCAATCCCCTACCGCGATTCAAGTCGGGAAACCCTACAGGCTGAACGAAGTGCCGCAGCCGCATTTGCGTTTCGCCTTCGGGATGTCGAAGTGGAATCCGCCGCCAATGAGTTGCCCCGTGTAGTCGACGGTCGCGCCTTCCAGAATTTCCGCGCTCTTGGGGTCAACGACGACGCGCACGCCGTCGAACTCCGCCACGAGGTCGTTCGGGCGCGGCGCGTCCACAGGTAGCATCACATGCTCGTACCCTGAACACCCACCCGCGCGCACCCCAATCCGCAGGTAGGCGTCCTGCTTACCCTGCCGCGCCAACACCTGCTTGATTCGGGTAATCGCTCGCTCCGTCAATCGGATTGGGAACTGGGGTTGGGTCATATGCTCACCACAGAGATTATACCATGCGCCCCTCGACATCCTGCAGGCTCCTGTACACAGACTCCACGATTGGGCGTTTGTGGGGCGTCTCGGCGGCTCGCTGGAGGCATTCGAAGGTGGTGATGTCGACGCGCCGTCCCAGCAACTGTTCCAGAAAGTGCGTCATCGCAACGAAGTCCCACCCCAGCGGGCGCTCCAGCTCCACCACTAAATCCACATCGCTGCGGGTGTGTGGGCGTTCCTCTGCGAAGGAGCCGTACAACGCCAGACGCCGCACGCCGTACCGCTCGCGCAGGGTGGGGAGCGCCGTCTGGAGACGCTCCACCACCTCCTGACGCGACTGCACGCGCGACCGAGCCTTACGCCGTGCCTGCATGTTAGCTCATCATCTTGCGCAGCACCATCGGCAGGATGCCACCGTGGCGGTAGTATTCCACCTCAATCGGTGTGTCCACGCGGGCAAGCACTTGGAAGGTGCGCTCGCTGCCATCGGGCTTGACCGCACGCACGGTCAGCACCTTGCGCGGCGTCAGGTCAGCGATGCCCTCGATGTGGAACACCTCCTCGCCCGTTAGCCCCAGCGACTGCACATTCTCGCCAGGCATAAACTGCAGCGGCAGCACGCCCATCCCGACGAGGTTGCCACGATGGATACGCTCGAAGCTCTCGGCGATCACGGCACGCACACCCAGCAGCGCAGTACCCTTCGCCGCCCAGTCGCGCGAGCTGCCCGAACCGTACTCCTTGCCTGCAAGCACCACCAGCGGCGTGCCCGACGCCTTGTACCGCTGGCACGCCTCGAAGATGGTCGTGCGCTCGCCCGTGTCCCAGTGAATCGTGTAGCCACCCTCCACACCAGGCAGCAGCAGGTTCTTGATGCGGATGTTCGCGAAGGTGCCTCGAATCATTACCTCGTGGTTGCCCCGACGCGAGCCGTAGGTGTTGAAGTCGCGCGGGTCAACACCACGCTGAATCAGATACTGCCCCGCAGGGCTGTCGACGGGGATACTGCCCGCAGGCGAGATATGGTCGGTCGTGATGCTGTCGCCGAAGATTGCCAGCACGCGCGCCCCGTGAATGTCGCTCAGTGGAGGCGGCTCGTCGGGCATGCCGTCAAAGTACGGCGGACGCTGGATGTAGGTACTGTTGGGATCCCACTCGTACACATCCGAGTCGGGCACGGGCAACGACCGCCAGTGTTCGTCGCCGTCGAACACCTGCGCGTAGCGGTGCTTGAACAGCTCCGACTGCAGCGCGCGGGCAATCGTCTCGCGCACCTCCTGCGGGCTGGGCCAGAGGTCTTTCAGGAACACAGGGTTGCCGTTCGGGTCCCAGCCCAGCGGGTCATGAAGCAGGTCGATGTCCACCGTGCCTGCAAGCGCGTAGGCGACCACCAACGGTGGCGAGGCGAGGTAGTTCGCCTTCACCTGCGGGTTGATGCGCGCCTCGAAGTTGCGGTTGCCCGACAGCACCGCGGCGACCACCAAGTCGCCCTGCTTGATCGCCTCCGAAATCACAGGTGGCAGGGGACCGCTGTTGCCGATGCAGGTTGTGCAGCCGTAGCCGACCACATGGAAGCGCAACGCCTCCAGATACGGCAGCAACCCCGCGTTCGCCAAGTAATCCGTCACCACGCGGCTGCCTGGCGCAAGGCTCGTCTTCACCCACGGCTTGACCTGCAGCCCGCGCTCGACGGCTTTCTTCGCTAGCAGCCCCGCCGCGACCATCACTGCGGGGTTCGAGGTGTTCGTGCAGGAGGTAATTGCCGCGATGACCACATCGCCGTGCTTGAGGAAGGTTTCCTCGCCGTCCAACACGACGGGCACGCCCACTTCCCCACGTTCGGCAGGCGTGTCCTCCACAGGCGACTCATCGTCCCATCGGCTCGGCTCGTGCGGTTGCAACCCGAAGCCGCCCTCGCGGATAGGCGTATACAGTGCCTTGCGGAAACTCGCTTGCATCTCACGCAGCGGCACGCGGTCATGCGGGCGCTTGGGTCCCGCGAGGCTCGGCTCGATTGTGCTGAGGTCTAACTCCAGCGTGTCAGAGTATTCGGGGTCGGGCGTCTCGTCCGTGCGGAACAGCGCGTTCTCCTTGCAGTAGGCTTCCACGAGGCGCACAAGGCTCTCGTGCCTGCCCGTGAAGCGCAGGTACTCCAGCGTGCGCTGGTCGACGGGGAAAAAGCCCATCGTCGCGCCGTACTCGGGCGCCATGTTCGCAATCGTCGCGCGGTCTTCCACCGTCAGGCTGCTCAAGCCCGGTCCGTAGAACTCCACGAACTTGTCCACCACGCCCTTCTTGCGCAGCAGCTGCGTCACGGTCAGCACCAAGTCGGTCGCTGTCGCGCCTTCGGGCAACTCGCCCGTGAGTTTGACGCCCACCACCTGCGGGATGAGCATGTAGTAGGGCTGTCCCAGCATCACGGCTTCGGCTTCGATACCCCCGACGCCCCAGCCGAGAATGCCCAGCGCGTTAATCATCGTCGTGTGGCTGTCCGTGCCGACCAGCGAGTCGGGGAAGGCGACCACCTCGCCGTTCACCTGCTTGGTCTGCACCACCTTGCCGAGATACTCCAAGTTCACCTGATGCACGATGCCCGTGCCAGGGGGCACCACGCGGAAGCCGTCGAACGCGCGTTGCGCCCAGCGCAGCAGCATGTACCGCTCGCGGTTGCGCTCGAACTCTTTCTCGACATTCAGGAAGAAGGCGTACTGCGTGCCGAAGTAGTCCACCTGCACAGAGTGGTCGATCACGAGGTCGGCGGGCACGACGGGGTTGATGCGCTGGGGGTCTTTGCCGCGCTCTTGCATTGCGTTGCGCATCGCCACGAGGTCTACGATGCACGGCACGCCCGTGAAGTCCTGCAGGATCACGCGGGCGGGCATCAGCGGGATTTCGCGCGGTTCGGGTTGCGGCTGCCAACTCGCCAGCGCGCGTAGGGTCGCTTCCGCCTCTGCGCCAAGAAGCATTGCGCCGTCGGGCGAATCCGCCACGCGCAGCATATTCTCCAATAGCACGCGAATCGAAAACGGCAAGCGGTCAATCCTGCCCAGTCCCTGCTTCTCTGCGGCGGGCAAACTGTAGTAGGTGTAGGGCTGTCCCTCCACGGATAAAGTGGCTCGCGTCGTCATGGGTTGTCTCCTCCGCTACAGGAGTGTACCCGATGAGGCGCGGCAAACTGGGGTACACTTCAAGCTGTGAAGCGTATGGGGCACACAGGTTCGACGCAGGTTATCACGATTCGGCTGGAGCTACCCGCCAGCGTGCCGCTGAGTGAGCATGAGGCTCGCGAGATACTGGTGCTGAAGCTGATGGAGGACGGGTATCTGTCCCAATCGGAGGGGGCGCAGTTGCTGGGCGTCAGCCGTGCAGAGCTGATTGAACGGATGACGCAAGCAAAGATGGCGGTCGCTCGATACACCCCTGAAGACCTCGCGCGTGAAACAGAGACGCTCCACTGGCTCCAGCAACAACGCGCGATGAGCAATCGTCCCTGACATGGGAGCCAAGCCGCTCACGGTTGCCGTTGACGCCAGCCCCCTGATTGGACTGGCGAAGATTAGAAAACTGCGTCTCCTTGCGAAGCTTTATCCCGTAGTGGTCATACCTCCCGCCGTTTATACGGATAATCGGCAGTCCCAGCGGGTTATCTGCCTGCAACGGTACCAAAGCCTCGAGTAGCTTGTCCATAGGTTCCTCCTAAGTGCAGAATTCGGCGTCGATCTGCAGGGGGCAAAAAGTAGACCTGCCCGCCTGCGCTAAGTATACCACGATTTTCCCCAAGAAATCTGTAGGGGTCTACCGTACCCCGCCCCCGAAGTTCCCTCCCGCGTAAGGCAACTGGGTTACCGAACTGGAAAGTCATCAATCTCCACTACGCGCCCGTCCTTGAGCCGTATCCTTAGGACATCTCTCCCTTCTGCAGGACGCCAGCCCACGAGGGGATAGTCGTGCAATTCGTAGCCGTGCGTCATCCCGGAAGCGGAGGCTTGACCTGTCGGAACCGCCTTCTTGAAGGCTCCGCTGTTGACATTCACAACCCAGACCTCTTTCGTTATGGAGTCATACAAGGCAACATGCGCGCCTGACGGGGATATGGACGCATCCCAAACTGCTTGGAAGTGAGGCACAACAAGCTCGGTACCGTCGGCTCGGCGAATGATGATGTCGTTGTCTCCGCTTATCCTGTAAACAACGCAGCCGTTAGAAGAGTCCAAGATATCCCTCGTTGGTGCGTGGTGCGTGAGAGTTTTCACCGTATGCATAGAGAGGGAGAGGATTCCGAGTAGCCCTGCGGACATTATAGCAACCAGCGCCAGCGTCCATGCGAGCGTCTTGAGCCAGAACTTGCGTCGGGCAGCAATCTGCTGCTTCCGCCGAGTCTCCACGCGACGGCTTTCCTCAAACTGCTGGATGGCGCGTTCCAGATTCTCGTCTGAGACGCCTGCCTCGCGAGCAATCGCGCGTAGTTGCTCTGCGGTGATTTTGTTGTCCTGCAGGTGCGCCGCGATGCGCAAGATTTCGCCCGCCTCTTCGGGCGAGTAGTGCGCCTGCGACTCGGTCGCCTCAACGGTTTGGTGTTGTTCCAGTGTCATCGTGCTTCCCTCGCCTAATTATACGAAATTCCGCCCGAAATTCCTGCCAATTGCCCATAACCTTAGCAGGAATGTTTTTCTCGCGCGTCTAATTAGGTGCTGGGTGATGACCATGGTCTGGCGCAAGGTCGCACATATCGCGCTTGGATGCGCACTGCTGATTGGCTTTCAGTTGTACGGGATTGCTGGATTAGTGCAGAACGAGCCGCCACGAGGCAGCGTGTTCGGAGTCGCCTATTCTGAACGCACGCTCGCGCCCATTCCGAAGACCTATGTTCGCTTGATACGACAAGAGCCTTTAGACCAACCCCGCGAAGATACGCCCGACGCCTACTCCCCACCTGCCGAGCCTACTGAGATGCGCACTCGCGTTCAGGGGTGGGACGCCGAACGGTATGAGTGGTACGAGTGCGGCTATGCGGGCGCGCCCGACGAAAGCACTTGGGAAGCGATTGCTGACGCGCAGGGTCGCTTCCAACTGCGGGGCATACCCGCAGGCGTCTACGAGGTGGAGGCGCGCAGCAACTGGCATGACCTCTACGATCTCGACATCTATTACTACCCCGAGCGTCGCGTGCGCATCGTGGTGCGCGACGGCGAGCGATTAGACCTCAACCTCGCCCTCAAGCCGCCCAAGCCGTTTTTGGAACTCATCCACCCGCAAGCGGTCTACTACCCCGACGAACCGTTGCGCGTGGGCATACGCGGCTACAACGACGACGACACTATCCGCCTGACTCTGCACCGCGTGCGCCACCAGTCCAAAGAGGCACTGCCTTCAGGGCTGTACCGTTTTCTGAACGATGTGCGCTACGGCTGGTGGCGTAGCGACGGGCAGCTGGGCAAAGCGCTGGAACATTACGCCACGCACTTGGAGCCGATATGGTCGCACGAGGCGCCGATTCGCGGGCGCGACCCCGAAGGCGTGTTCACGCAGTATGTGGATGTGCCCAAGCAGCCCGAAGGGACTTACCTGCTGGAAGCGCAGTCGGGCACGAACCATCAGGTGGCGCTGCTTGTGGTCTCCTCGATTGGGGTCGTCTCCAAAGTGAGCCGCGAGGCGACGGAGATTTGGTGTACCGATCTACGCACGGGGCAGCCGTTGGCAGGCGTCGAGGTGCGCCTCTATCGCATGCGCACGGTGGGCACAGGGGGCGTCACGCGCGACGACACCCGTCTCGTCGCGCAGGGGCGCACCAACCGCGACGGGCTGGCGCGCCTGGAACGCATCCCGCCCCACACCGACTGGAAAGGTGAGGAGCGCGAGGTCATCGCCGTGCATTCGCCGCGCACGGGCAAACTCGTACACTGGGGCTATGTGCGCACCGCGCCGTGGGGCGGAGGCTCCGACGCCTCTGAGCCGCTCATAGGCGCGATTTACACCGAACGCCCCATCTATCGCCCTGGACACACAGTTCACTTCAAGGGCATCGCGCGGCTGGGCAAAGTGCCCAACTACCGCCTCCCGCCGCCCAACACGCCCGTGCAAATCAGCATCCTGAACCCGAAGGACGAAATCGTCTACGAGACGCGCACGACCACCAACGACATGGGCGCGTTCCACGCCAGTTTCCCGACCTCGCCTGAAGCGGAGACGGGCTACTATACCATCCGCGCCGCCGTCGGCAACTACGGAATTATCGAAGAGTTCGTGCCCCTTAGCGCGTACCGCAAGCCGACCTATCGCATCACCCTCAAGCCCGACCGCGACCTCTACATGCCCGACGAAACCGTGCGCATCTCCATCCAGACCGAATACTACTTCGGGATGCCCGTGCCGAACACGCAGCTGACCTACACGGTCTACCGCCGTGAGAACTGGCGCTGGTATGACTACTGGGAGGAAGAGTACGACTGGCTCCGTGACGCGGAAGACGAGGAGTATTACGACGGTTATGACGCCTACGGGCAAGTGGTGCAGACAGGCGAGCTGAAGACCGATTCGGCGGGGCGAGCGACACTCGTGCTGCGCACGAACGACCTGCTGCCGCCCGATGACGCCGCCCACGCGTCGTACTGGGGTTCGTCAGCGTTGAGCTACGAATACACGGTAGAGGTCTATGCGCTTTCGGAGGGGTGGGAAGGCACGACGGGACGCGCTTCGTTTGAGGCGGCGACCGCCCACTGGGAGGCAATCCTTATGCCTGAAACCGAGTTTGGCGAAGCAGGCACAGTGTATCGCTACCGCGTGCGCCTGACCGACCGACGCACGGGCGAGCCTGTGCAAGCCGCGCTGCAATGGCAAGCGGTGCTGAAACTGCGGGCAGGCAGCCGCACGCGGGTCGCAGAGCAACATCAGGGCACGCTTCAGACCAACGCGCAAGGCGTCGCCGAGTTCCAGTTCACGCCCGACCTCAGCGGCGACTGGGAGGTGTCCATCACAGGGCGCGACACAGACGGCAACCGCTTCCAAACGCGCCACTACCTATGGGTGTCGGGGCAGGGGTACACGCCGTGGTGGGCGCGTCGCCAAGACGCGAACGCGCTGGAGGTGCGCCTGCAAAAACGCGCCTACGAAGTCGGCGAACCCGTCGAGGTCGCTATCCGCACCCCGCACCGCGACGCGGCGTTCTACATCACCGTAGAGGGCGACCGCCTGTACCACTCGCAGGTGGTGCGGGCGCAGGGCGCGCTGACCCGCGTGCGCCTGCCCGCCGCCACCCGCGAGCAAATCCCCAACGCCTTCGTCTCGGTCTGCATGGTGCGCAACAAGGAACTCGTGCGCCGCGAGGTGGAGTATCGTGTGGGCAAGGGGCACGGCGCGTTGCAGGTGCAGGTGCAACCCGACAAGCCGCGCTACGAACCCGGCGAGACGATGCTGGTGCGCCTGCAGACCGCCGATATGCAAGGCAAGCCTGTCCCTGCAGAGGTCTCGCTGGGCGTGGTGGACGAAGCCATCTACGCCATCCGCGAGGACAGCCCCGCCGCTATACGCCGCGCGTTCTACTCGCGCCAGTGGAACGATGTTCGAACCGACTTCTCCGCCGTGTGGCTGGCGTTGCAGGGCGACAAAGGCTCTGTGGAGAGCGTGCGCCGCAACTTCCCCGACACCGCCTACTGGCAGCCGACCATCCGCACCGACGCGCGCGGGCAAGCCACCGTGCGCATCCGCCTGCCCGACAACATCACCGAGTGGCGACTGACCGCCATCGCGCACACTGCCGATACCAAAATCGGCTACGCCCGCGCGAAGGTGAAAGCGGCGAAAGACCTCATGGCGCGCCTGCGCCTGCCGATGTGGCTGGTGGAAGGCGACCGCACAGAAATCAACGCGATTCTGAGCAACGACACCGACCAGCCGCGCGAGGTGGAGGTGGAGCTGCGCACCCCCGACGGCGTTCGCACACAGACCGTGCGCGTGCCCGCCCGCAACTCCACCACGCTGCGCTGGGACTACACGCCGAAGTCGCTGGGTGAGCAGCGGTTCGTGCTAATTGCCCGCGAGCGCGGCGGACGCCTGCGCGACGCCGAAGAGCGCACGCTGACGGTCAAGCCGCTGAGCCTGACGGAGACCGACAGCCGCGCCGTGCTGCTGAACGCCGAGCGCACGCTGACGCTGACCTTGCGCCCCGACGCGATACCCACTCGCGCGACGCTGACCCTGCGCAGCTTCCCCAGCGCAAGCGCGATCGCCTTCGATAGCCTGCCCTACCTGCTGGAATACCCCTACGGCTGCGTGGAGCAGACCGTGAGCCGCTTCGTGCCCGCGCTGATGGCGAAACGCGCGTCAGAGCAGCTCGGCGCGCCGCTGGACGCCGAAACCCAGCGCAAAATCGCCGAAATCGCCGAGCAGAGCCTGCAGCGACTGGCGCGCATGCAACTGGAAGACGGCGGCTGGGGCTGGTGGGACGAGGACGAGGCGCGCGCTTGGACGACCGCCTACGCCGTATGGGGACTGCACAAAGCCCAGCAAGCAGGTGTGCCCGTGCCCGAAGCGATGTACCGCAAGGGCATCGACGCCCTGCGCCGACTCATCGTGCAAGACCTCGCCCGCGTCCCCGAACACGAGGGTCGCGTGCAGTGGCTCAACCGCTACGACTTGATCTTCCCGCTGCTGGTGCTGGCTTCGGTAGACCCGACGCCGCCCGACGCCCTGCGCTACGAACTCACAGGCGTTCTCACCAACTGGGTCGCATTCCTGACCGAGCCTCGCTCCGCCGCCAACAATCTCTACCACAGCCGCGAGTTGCAGATGTATCGCCTGCATGTAGCGGCGATGTTGCAGCGCTGGCGCAGTTTGCCCAACGCCGACGCGCACCTGCGCGAGCTGTGGCGCGCCCTCGAACGCGACGCGCTGGAAGACCGCAGCCACATCGACTGGACGCCCAACCGTACCGACGAGGAGCGGTACTGGATCTCGTGGGCGTCAATAGAGACACAGGCGACCGCGCTGCTAACACTATTGGAGGCGCGCCCGCTGGCAACTGAGCTGTTCGGCAGCCTGCGACGCTACGAGCAACTGGTGGGCAAGACCGCGACAGGTCTCGCGCTCGGCTACCGCAACGGTCACTGGTACTCCAGCCGCGACACCGCGCTGGCGGTGGAGGCGTTGCTGGAGTATAGCCTGCGCTACGAGCGCAATTCGTACCGTGAGGGCGCATATGAGGTGTGGCTGAACGGGCAGCGGGTGCGCACGATTGTGGTGCGCGCCCAAGACGCTCGCCGTCGTCCTGCGTTGACGCTGCGGCTTGAGGGCTTGCCGTGGCGCGTGGGCGAGAACACGCTGGTGCTGCGCCCTGTGCGCGGCGCGCCACTGGTGAGTATGACCTTCGAGCAGCCGCGCAAACTCGCCTTCCAAGACGCCGACGCGCCCGCAGGACCGTTGCAACTGCGCGTCTATCGCGTGGAGCGACCCGCCGAGATGACCACCCCGGGCGAACGGCTGCGCCCGCTGCGCTCAGGCGATACCGTGCGCACAGGCGACCTACTGCGCATCGATGTCGTCGCCCGCATGCCCCGAAAAGTCTCCCGCCTCGACTACACCGTGCTGGAGACGCCGTTCCCTGCGGGGTGCGCGCCGTTCGACACGGAGGCGTTCCTCACCGCATGGTGGTGGGACTACATCCACGAAGAGATTCGCGACGACCGCGCCGTTGCCTTCCGCAGTTGGTGGGAACGCGGGAACGAGTATCGCTACACGCTGCTGGTGCGCGCCGAATCGCCTGGCGAGTATACTATCTTACCAGCGCACTTGTGGGGCATGTACGCGCCCTACCAAGCGCACAGCAACCCGTTCCGTATCCGAATCGCGGCGAGGTGAGACGCTATGAAGCAGCGCTGGCAACGAATCCGGCCCGTGATGTGGGCGCTAACCCCTATTGTGGGGGTTGCGATGCTCTTTCTGCTACCGTGGCTGGTGCGCGAGTTGCGCCCGCTTAGCTCGGACGCGCTGTTTCAGGAAGCGCGTGCCGAGCTGGGCGCGGCGCGTGCTCGCTACCCAAACGCTGCCGCTGCCTATGTGCGTGCGCTCGTGCTTGCAGGCAACATCGCTGAGGCGCAGGCGTTCGTACAGTCCTTGCCCCAAAACGCCAAGCCGTGCGTCCAGCACGAACTCATCCGCGCGCTTATCGACATCGGCGAGCTCAATCGTGCGTTTCAACTGGCGCGTGACCACCTGCGGATGGGCAACTATCGGCACTGCTGGAGCAGTAGCGGTGGCGCGAGAGAACACCTCTACTGGTATCTTGCCGACGAGCTTCTCGCCGCAGGTCGCTTAGAAGACGCATGGACAGTCATTGGATGGATTGAGGATTTCGGCAGCAGCTACCGAGTCCCTGAACCGTATCGGCTCGTCGCGCGCCGTGCGGTGGAGGCGGGACGAGTTGACCTTGCGCTGCAGGCGTTGGAGCAGATAGACGCTGATGACACACATGCGGAGACGCTTCTCGTGGTGCAAGCCCTGCTTCAGCAGGGGCAGTCCCCGCGCGCCCTTGACCTGCTGAGTCGCCAGATTCGGCAGGCGCGGGGGAAAGACCATAAGACGCGCCTGCCCCCCGCGTTGGAGGCGGCGGCGCAGCAAGCAGCGCGGCTCGCACGCGCAGGGCGCACTGACGCTGCCGCGCAACTCGCCGAGCAGACGCTCCAACGCTACCTGCGCACTCATACCCAGAAGACAATCAGCTACGATACGCTCTACACGCTCGCCGCGCGCTTCACCGAACACCTGCCCGCCGCAACGATGGAGCGCATCCTACGGCAGCTGCCCACCGACAAGTACGAATGCGCGGCGACCCACCTGCGCGGCGGCTACATCATCGGGCTGCTCAACGCAGGGCGGTGGAGCGACTTAGTGCGCGTGTTGGAGACGCCCAGCGGACACTCCGAACTGCCTCATATCCCCCGCGAATGGTTGATTGTTGCAGGCTACCTGCAGGCAGGCAAGGTGGAGCAGGCGCAGGCGTGGCTAAACTCGTCGCCCTCGCTCGACTCGAAGCGTACCGTCCGAGAGGGATTGCAGGCGCTACAACAGCAACTCCCCAGCCTCACCCCTGAAGTGTCCGACGCGATGGAACGGCTGGCAACGGAGTGGGTGCTTGGCGCGTATTTCCTCTTCCTCCCGCTCAAGGGCGTGGATGGCTCCGTGCAAGACGCCGTTGTGAACGGAGCAGAGATCGCCGCCTACCCAGTGATCGTGGCTGGCTCGCGCCGACACTTTGGAGACGCCGCGACTCTCACGGCTTGGATCCTGCAGGAAGGCTCCAAAAGTCCCCTGATAGACACGCTCATCTACGCAACGGCGTTCCACTTGGGGTTAGACCATCCGAAGCTGGACGAGTTGCTGCGTAGGTCTGACCCCCGTGACACAACCTACTGGGCGAAGGGGCTTGCGGCTGTTGCGCAGGCGGGACGCTTGGAGGATGCGGAGGCGATTCTGCGTGCGGCGCCTGCCTACCCTGAATATGATATGGACGCCTACCGCGCAGGCTATGCGATTGGGCTTGCCAAGCGCGGGCGGTTCCGCGAGGCGGTGCGCATGGCGCGTCGCTTACCTTACGCGGAGTATCGCGTCCACGCGCTGGCAAATATCGCGGTCGAACTCAAGCGGCGGGGCTTGTGATCGTTTACACCAGTATTCCCCGTATTGCCGCCACCGACTCAAAGCCGTGCGCGGTGAGGTAGTCGCGCAGCCCCTGCACGATTTCGGTCGCCAGCGTCGGCTGCACATAGTTCGCCGTGCCGACCTGCACCGCGTGCGCACCCAGCAGGATGAACTCAATCGCATCGTCCACACTGCTGATGCCCCCGACGCCAATCAGCGGCGTGTCGGGCAAGGCTTGACGCACCCGCCACAGGTGATACTGGGCAATCGGCTTGATTGCAGGTCCCGACAGCCCGCCGACCTTGCTCGCGAGGCGGAACTGGCGTTTGTGCGCGTCCACGGCGACGCCCAGCAGGGTGTTGATAAGGCACACGATGTCCGCGCCTGCTGCGACGGCTGCCTGGGCAGAGGGCGTAATGTCGCCCGCGTTCGGCGAGAGTTTGGCGATCAACGGAAGGTCGGTTGTCTGACGCACAGCAGCGACCACCTGCGCCGTTAGGTCGGGCTGCACGCCGAACTCCATCCCACCCCGCGCTTGGTTGGGGCACGAGAGGTTCAACTCCAGAGCGGCGATGCCCCCCGCGCGGGCAAGCTTCGCCGCGACCTGCACATACTCATCGACGGTCTCACCTGCAACGCTGGCGATGACCGTCGCGCCCGTCTCGCGCAGGCGCGGCAGCGTCTCCACCAGAAACGCATCGACGCCGTCATTCTGTAGCCCGATAGCGTTCAGCATCCCTGCGGGCGTCTCCGCCACGCGCGGGGGCGGATTGCCCATGCGCGGCGCGAGCGTCAGGCTCTTGGTCACCACCGCACCGATCTGCGCCAAGTCCACCCAATCGCGGTACTCCAGCCCGTAGCCGAAAGTGCCCGCCGCGACCATCACAGGGTTACGCAAGTGCAACTTTCCGAGCGAAACTTGCAAATCGGGCGTCATTCCCAGACCACCTCCTCCGCGCGGAACACAGGTCCTTCGGTGCAAGCGCGTTTGTACCACACGCCCCCGTCGGGCGTAGCGACTTTGACGGCGCAGCCCAAGCAGACCCCCGTCCCACACGGCATCGGCGCGTCCAGCGACACTTGACACGGCACGCCGCGCTCGATGCAGATTTGCGCCACAACCCTGAGCATCTGATTGGGACCGCAGGCGTACACTGCCGACGGGATAGGCTCCTGTAGAGCGTCCTGAAGCAGGTCGGTGACATAGCCCTGATAGCCCTGCGAGCCGTCGTCGGTAGCGATGCGCACCTCCGCGCCCAGCGCACGGAACTCGTCCATCCCCACCAGCAGGTCGCGTCGTCGCGCGCCCGCCAGAATCAGCAGTTGCTCACCTGCCTGCAGCGTGGGTGCAAGGCGCGACGCGAAAAAGCACAGCGGTGGCGCGCCTACCCCGCCCGCCACCAAAATATGCCGCCGTGCCGTGCGCACAGGCACAAAGTAGCTCCCCAGCGGTCCCAGCGTCTGCACCGTGGAGCCAATCGGCTTGAGCGAGAGCAGCTCGGTGAACGCGCTCTGCACCGAGTAGAAGACGCTGAACACGCCCTTGTCGGGGTTGGCACGCAGGATGCTGTAGGGGCGTCGCCACAGCGGAGCGTGCGTGCGCATTGGGCGCAGCATCACAAACTGCCCTGGCATCGCCCGCTCGGCAATCGGCGGCGCGTGCAGGATGAGTTCATACTGGTTCGTGGCGCGTTGGCGATGCTCCACCACCACCGCAGGCAACTCGTAGCGCGTCATCAGGTACAAGTGTACCTGCTAATGCCCTCCGTGTGTGGACTTCTCGGCTGGCTTCTCACTGTGTGCCCCGCTCTCCACGCCTTCAGGCAACTTCAGCCATTCGACCGTGCCTTCGCGCAGGTGGTACACGCCTCCTGCAAACTGCACCTTGTCCGCCTCGTAATGCTTCCGCACAATCTCGCTGCGCTCCAAGATGACGCGAATCGTGTAGCGCACATTTTCCCGAATAACGCGCTCTATCAGTGCGTCGCCCTTGAGGTGGGGGTGCGTGTGGCGCAGTTGACGAATCACAGGCTCGATGTGCGCGACCAAATGCGGCAGGTGCCCCTCCAACGGTTTCCCAGCAACTGCCGCCTTGACCGCGCCGCAGTGCGTGTGTCCCAGCACCACAATCAGTGGCGCCTTGAGGTGTTCCACGGCGTACTCAATCGAGGCGAGGTTCTCCTCGTTGACGATGTTGCCCGCAACGCGCACGACGAACAGGTCGCCCAGCCCCTGATTGAAGATAATCTCAGGCGGAACGCGCGAATCGGAACACGAGACGACCACTGCAAACGGATGCTGTCCTTCCGTCTCCAATTGGTAACGAGTCATCTCGTCCACTTTGGGCGTTTGCAGCACGCCCTTTGCGAACAACTCGTTGCCGTACTGGAGCCTACCCAGCGGTTCGGTAGGGATAGGCTTCGGCTTGGGCGCGAGCATCCGCCCCACGATTACCCCGACTCCCGCTGCGATTAGCCCAACCGCCAACGCCTTCACCAACGGTTTCATTGCATGTGAGGATTCTTCCACACCCCACCCTGTGTGCCATAATATTGCCGTATGCCAGCGATTGTTGTGGAGCGACTGTCCAAAACCTACCTCTCCTACAAGCGTCCACCTGGGGTCTGGAACGCGGTCAAGAGCCTCTTTCGGCGCGAGCGGCACGAGGTGCACGCCGTGCGCGACATCTCGTTCACCATCGAGGAGGGCGAGCTGGTCGGCTTTCTGGGACCCAACGGTGCGGGCAAGACCACCACGCTTAAGATGCTGTCGGGCATTATTTTCCCGACATCGGGCACAGCGCGCGTGCTGGGCTATGTGCCGTGGGAGCGACGCGCCGAAATGCAACGCCAAATCGCACTGGTGATGGGGCAGAAGATGCAGCTCTGGTGGGACCTGCCGCCCTACGAGTCGTACCTCCTGCTCAAAGCGCTCTACGAAGTGCCCGACGATGCCTTCGAGAAGCGCGTCCATGAGCTGGCGGAAATGTTGGAGATTCGGCATGTGCTGCACACGCAGGTGCGGCGGCTGTCGCTGGGCGAGCGGATGAAATGCGAGCTGCTGGCAGCGCTGTTGCATCGCCCGCGCGTGCTGTTTCTGGACGAGCCAACGATTGGGCTGGATGTCGTCTCCCAAAAGCGCATCCGCGAGTTCCTACGCGAGTATAACCAGCGCGAGCGTACCACAATCCTGCTCACCAGCCATTACATGCAGGATGTGCAGGAGCTGGCGCAGCGTGTGCTGATTATCCATCACGGGCAACTGATTTTCGACGACACGCTCCGTGCGCTGGTGGAGCGGTACAGCCCGTCCAAGGCGTTGCACCTGCGCTTGGAGCAGCCCGCTGACGCCGAGACGCTCAGCCGTTTTGGGCGCATCGTGCGCTTAGACGGGCTGGAGGCGGTGCTGGAGGTGCCCCGCGAGCAGGTCAGTCGCGTCGCCAGCGAGATTCTGCAGTCGCTGCCTGTGTACGACATCACCATCGAAGAGGTGGACATCGACGAGATCATCCGCGACATCTTCGCGGGCAAGCGCGAGGCAGGCGCGTTGGTGAATACCGCAAGCAGTTAGGCGAACACGCTCTCCAGCCACTGGCTTAGCTCGCGGGCGAAGTCAATGGCGCGTGCGGGCAGATGTCCGCAGGCAGCGGAGGCAGGTGGTGTACTTCTCGCCCACCGCCATAATCACTCTTGCGCGTGAACGATCTTTGCGAACTCAAGTGACCGTGTCGGTCAATCGCCACGGGCGCGGCGCAATACCGTTCTCAGCATACCGCTGCAGTTACTGCAGCTTATGCTCCACGCTGCTATAAGTCAATCCACCTTATTACTCCACTTGACCCATTCGGCAGCGGGATGTTCGCCTCGCGTCGGTCTAACTGTTGCGCCAGTGCGCCGCGCAGGGCGCGACACCACACATTCTGCGGCGCGTCGGTCAGCACGACGATGAGGTAGTCCCGCGCCCGCGTGAGCGCGACATAGAGTTTGCGCAGCCCTTCTGCCTCCTCACGCTTGTCTGCCTGCACGCGCAACACTTTCAGCGGCAGCGGTTCGTAGGGTGTCGGCACATCGGGGCGTACCACCTGCAGCGCCACAACCCCCTTGTCGGCGTCCACCTCCAGTACGACCTCGCGCGGTCGCAAACTGTACGCCGTGTCCACCACGAACACGACGGGGAACTCCAGCCCCTTGGCAGCGTGGACGGTGTAGAAGCGCACGACATTCGCGCTCTCTTCGTAGGTGGGGGCGTTGCCCTCGCGCTGTTCGAGGCGGCTGGTGAGTTCGAGTTGCGCGGCAAACTCGCGCGGGGCAACTGTCGGCTGCTCCAGCGCCATCGCCAGCAGTTTGCGCACATTCGCGACGGCTTGCCTGCCCGCTTCGCCCTGCGCCAGCAGGCGCGACTCGTACTGGCTGGCTTCCAGCGCGCGCGCCAGTAGCGTGCCGACACTCCACTCGCCCACGCACAGGCACAGCGGCTCGAACCACGCCAGAAACGCCTCCAGCCGCGCGCGGTCGGCGTCTTCCAGTGCAAGGTCCGCCTGCAGGCACAGGCGCAGGGGCAGGTCGGCTTGCTCGGCGTGCAGGGTCAGGCTCATCAGCGCGTCCATGCTCAGCCCCACAAACGGCGAACGCAGCACCGCCGCCAACGCGAGGTCGTCTTCGGGGTCGCTTAGGGCACGCAGCAGGTTCGTCAGGTCGCGCACCTCATACTGCGTCCAGTAGCCGCGCCCGCCGCCGACCACATAGTAGGGTACGCCCACTGCGCGGAACGCCTGCTCGAACGCGCCTACCTTCGTGAACTGGTGGAACAGCAGCGCGAAGTCGCCGTACTGCGCGGGACGCAGTTCGCCTGTTTCGGGGTGATGTACCGTTAGGCTTTCCGTGCAGACCCAGTGGTGGATTTGGCTGGCGACGAGGCGCGCCTCGGTAGCCGCATCGCGCTGCGGCATCACCCATACCTGCACGGGAGGCTCCTCGCACGGCTGCGCCGTAGGGCGCGTCGGCTGCAACACCAAAAACCGCTCGCCCCAGTGGTGTCGGAACACCTTCTCCACGAACGCCAGGATGTCAGGGTGGGAACGGAAGTTCGCCTGCAGGGGCACAAGGCGTCCGCTACCGTCGCGGGCGCGCTGCTGCCAGCCCTCGAACACGCGCGGGTCGGCGTAGCGGAAGCCGTAAATCGACTGCTGCGCGTCGCCGACCACCATCAGGTTGCCCCCCTCCGACAGAATATCGATAATCTGCGCCTGCAAGCCGTCGATGTCTTGGGTTTCGTCGACCAGGGTGTAGCGGAACATGCGCTGGTAGCGTCGGCGCACGGTAGCGGAGTCGCGCAGCAGTTGCAGGGCGCGGATTTGCATATCGTCGAAGTCGAGTGCGCCGCGCGTCTGCTTGAGGGTTTCATACTCGCGCAGGTAGGCGACGGTCAGTTCCAGCAGGGCGCAGGCGATGTCGCGGGCGCGTTGCTCCAGCGCGGGATCGAATGCCGCCAGTAGGCTCTCCAGCGTGCGCGCCGCGTTGGGATTCTGCTCCCGCAGTTGCCCGATAAGGGCGCGCAGGTCGTCCAGCGTGGCGAGGGAGATTTGGTTGCCCTCACCCCCTTGATCCCCCTCTCCCGCGGGGCGGGCGAGGGGGAAGGGCGAACCGCCGTTCGCCCCTACACCCCTCTCCCACCCTGTGGGAGAGGGGCTGGGGGTGAGGGCAAGCAACGCCTCACGCACATAATGCCACGCCAACGCCTCCGCGCTGGGGTAGGCGTGTCGCCAGCGCTCGAGGTCGTCGGCGGTGTAGCCCTGATGCCGTGTGGCGTCCGCTACGCGCTGCACCAGCGCATACAACGCCTGCAACGGGTCGCCGCGCACGCTGTCCAAGTTCAAGTAGTCGGCGATGAGGTCAATCAGCGGGTCGGTCTCGAAGTCGCGCTCGTGGCGCAGCAGGCTCGCCAGCGCGTGATGGAACGCCTCGCGCTTGAGGTGGTTCGCGGCGGGCGCGGGCAGCACGCTCGGCTCAGGGTCTATCCCCGCTTCGAACGGGTTCTCCTGCAGGATACGGCGGCAGAGGGCATGCACCGTGTGGATATACGCGCTCTCGATGCGCGTGCGGGCGTCGTGCAGCCCGCGCTGCTCCAACTTGCGGATGATGCGCGTCTTCATCTCGGCGGTGGCGGCGCGCGTGAAGGTAATCGTCAGGATGTGTTCGGGCGCAACGCCACGCTCGGCGACCAGATGCACGAACCGCTCGGTCAGCACGCCCGTCTTGCCCGACCCTGCGCCCGCGACGACCGCCAGTAGCCCGTCGCCGTGTTCAATCGCTGCCCGTTGCGAATCTGTCCAGCGCATCAGCTCCGCTTGAACTTGCGTTCAATCTCCTGCCATGTCAGGATAATCGTGATGGGTCGCCCGTGCGGGCACAGGTACGGGTTCTCGGTGCGGGCGAGGTCTTCGATGAGTTTGCGCATTTCGGGCATGCTCAGCGGGTCGCCCGCCTTGACCGCGAGTTTACAGGCAGTGGTGATCCAGATTTGCTCACGGGCGACGGGCAGCCGCTTGCTGACCGAGAGTTCCACCAGTTCGTCGACGATGTCGCGCAGGGTCTGCACGGGGTCACCTTTCAGCGCGGCGGGCACGGCGCGAATCAGGTAAGTGTCCACTCCGAACGGCTCCAGCTCAAAGCCGATTGCCTCCAGTTCGGGCAGTTTTTCGTGGAGCAGCAGCGCGTCGCGTCGGCTAAGTTGCAGCGTTTCTGGGGTCAGCAGGTGCTGTTTCGGGATGGGCAGCGCGCCGCGCTTGTAGCAGAGTTGCTCGTACAGCACGCGCTCGTGGGCAACATGCTGGTCAATCAGCACCAGCCCCTGCCGTGTGGACGCCACGATGTAGGTGTTGCGCACCTGCCCCAGAATCTGCAGGTCGTCCAGCAGGTGCGCGAAGGGCAGGTGCGCCGTCTGCAAGGGTTCCGTCTCCAGCAGCGGAGGCGTCTCGTCGGCGAGGGCGACGGCGTGCGCTGCACTCACGAACGGGTCTACGCCCGCGGGCATCTCTGGGTGCGCAGGCGTCTCGCCCGCCTGGGCAAGCATTCCTGGGTGCGCGGGCGTCCCGACTGGTGCTGGGTGCGCAGGCGTCTCGCCCGCATGGGCAAGCATTTCTGGGCGCGCGGGCGTTTCGCTCGCGTTGGCAGGCGTTTCTGGGCGCGCAGGCGTCCCGACTGCCTCGGCGGGCGCAAGCCCCGCACGCTGCATCAGGATCTGGTGAATCGTCTCGGCGTCGGGCGGGCGCGCGGGGGTGATTGCCTGCCCGCGCGATTCGCTGGGCGGCAGCGCGCTCGGAATCATCCCGTGTTGCAGCAGCGCGGCGCGTATCGCGTTCACCACCGCTTCGAAAACCGCCTGCTCGCGCTGGAAGCGCACCTCGATCTTCGCGGGATGCACATTCACATCCACTTGGCGCGGGTCGATGCCCACCAGCAGGATGCAGGCAGGGTAGCGCTTTTCGGGCGTGAGGGTTTTGTACGCCTCGTCCAGCGCGGCGGTCAGCGTCTTGTTGCGCACGGGGCGCAGGTTCACGAAAAAGTATTGGTGCTGGCGCGTCGGGCGCGTCTGGTGCGGCGGGGCAATCAGCCCCCACACGCGGATGCCGTCGCGCTCGTAGTCCACCTGAACCATGCCCTGCACGGTCTCGCGCCCCCAGATGGACGCCGCCGCCGTCAGCAGGTCGCCGTTGCCAGGCGTGAAGATGAGTTCCTGCCGCTCATGCACCAGCCGAAACGACACATCGGGGTACGCAAAAGCGTAGCGCGTCACGGTCTCGATGATGTGCCCCAGCTCGGTGGGCACGCTCTTGAGGAACTTCAGGCGGGCGGGCACATTGTAAAACAGGTCGCGCACGGTAACGGTTGTGCCAATCGGCGCGCCGACCTCCTCGACGGTTTTGACCTCGCCGCCTTCGACGACGATGTGCGTGCCTGTATCCTCCTCAAAGGCGCGGGTGAGGATTTCCATGCGGCTGACGCTGGCGATGCTGGGCAAGGCTTCGCCGCGAAAGCCCAGCGTCGCGATGCGCGTCAGGTCGGCGTCGGAGGCGATTTTGGAGGTGGCGTGCCGCTGCAGGGCGTTCAGGGCGTCTGTGCGGGTCATGCCGATGCCGTCGTCGCGCACGCGAATCAGCCGCCTGCCGCCCATCTCCGCTTCGATTTCGATGCGCATCGCGCCAGCATCAATCGAGTTCTCGATAAGTTCCTTTAGCGCAGCAGCAGGGCGTTCCACCACCTCGCCTGCGGCGATGCGGTTGACCAGTTGCTCGTCCAGTGTGCGTATCGGGCGGCGTTCAGGGCGCGTGCGCATAGACAAGAGTTTACCCTACATCTGCAGGAGGGCGTCTTGCACGAGGTCTTCGGCGTCGTCCGAGCCGATGCCAGACACCTCTAACCGCCGCAGCCACGCTGCCCGCCTATCTTGTAAGTGAGACACGCCGCACCTCCACCCCTTCGTTTGTAAAGTTCAAGTAATACAAGTTCCCCTTACCGTCAGTGTCGCACAGATGCTGCATTTCACCTACTGTCATAATCGGTTCCTCGAACACCACCTCACCTGACGGATCCAGCACGATTAGATACTGACGCCACATCCGAACACCACGCACCTTCTCGATCGATTTGTAGCCGTTGTCATCATAACTGTAATCGCACACCAGCAGAGCCAACCGATTGGGGCTTACCAGTATCGGGTCGGGCGTAGAGGAGTCTCCCAGCACAACTCTACCTTTCTCACGAACAGACACGGGAATCTTGAATCGAGCGAGAACCGATCCGTCCTCTCGTACAATCCGAACTTCGGAAACCTGCTCAGAGTCTCCCTCTTCGCGGGGCGACGCCTGCAGGTAGCCGATGCTGCCATCGTAAAGGCGGATTGGCGGACGGCCAGGTGCTGTCAGGGTCTGTTTTTCCCCGCTTGTACGGAGCCGAGCCAGCCGCACAATAGCGTATCCTTCGGGTTGAACGGGGGTGGAGTACTCGACAAGCACTTCGCCTGTGGTGGTGACAGCCAATCCGCCGCCGATGGAACCAAAATCTTCATTGTTTACAAGCTCCACCAACTGCTCGATAAACCTCGAGGCGAGTTCCCCGTTGCGCTTTCCATCGGGGTCGAAAATCACAAGGTAACTCGGATGCTCGGCAGGCTGCTCGGGCACAGGATTACTCTGAACATCGATGTCCTGAACATCGGTAGAGTCACTTTGCACAACAATCCCTGAATTAATCGCGCGATTGTCAAAGAGGGTTCTTCGAAGAATATATAAGCTTCCATCCCCTGTTAGATAGAGCAGATCGTCGTCTAGCATGCCCCATTCGTATCGGACGAAACGCACGAGTTTGCCACTTTGGTCGAACACTTGCGCGGCTAACCCGCCTTTCCGCCCGCCAACAATCATCAGGTTGCCATCTGCTAACCTCCGAAACGCGACGGGGGTGGTCTGCCAGATTCCGTCGCCCTCGCCAGGTCCTGTGGCAGGTTCTATATAGATTTCGGTGTCCTGCTCTCCGTAGGGAATAAAGAAGAGCAGTTCACTGGTGCGCTTCTGCTGCGTGTGGGGCAGTGGCGGCTCGGTCGACTTGCTGGGAACCATTGCTGCGAAGACATAGACCGCTCCCAGCGTGCAGAAACTCAGAAGCGCGACCCCATAAGCCAGCATTCCTGTTCGCCGTCTCATCGTCTCAGCCTCCTGTGGAGATTCTACCTATTGCATATGCCGAAAACGTCGTGGGGAGAATCCTTGACTCTCGAAATCAGACTTATATCCTCTGTATTGTCTCACTCGTTCCACATTAGGAAGGTTTTCAATCGTTTCATTCGCCTTAGCTCCTTTAGCTTCAAGACAGACATATCGGTATGCAACGCCACCATTCCCTATATTCCCTATATTATAGTCAGGCTCAACTTTTATGACAAGTAGCACATGTGGGTCTGTGCCTTCTTTGATTATAACATCGCCTGGAATCACTCTATCCCAAGATATTGGGACTGTACTCTCCATAATTCTTCCCGTTCCGTAGCGGGTCTCATTGTAAAAACCCAACGCTACTGCTATCAACCCTGAACAGTCCAGTCCAAAGCCGTTATTCGTCCCATTAGGTGCATAACTGAATAGCCTTCCAGAAGTCTGTGCTGCATAATATTTCCCGCCCCACTCGTACGGAACATCTTGATACACGGTCGCCCGATGAACTAACCACCAGCGCGGCGAGTCATACGGGATGGAGTATCTGGGCGATTCGCTATGTAGTCCAAGCATGGAGTGTCCCCCGCCTCTGGTCTCCGATCCCAGATTACGAAACACAAATATTGGGTACTGTACAGGGTATCCGATGTATGGACTGAATGGGTACCAGTAGAGCCTGTACCCGATGGACTCAGAGTATGTCCATGCGGGCGCATATCGAGTAGTGTCATAATATTGGTTGAAGCCGACTCTGCGCAATGGTTCTGATAACTCTCCCTGACACGTCCCGCTCCCATCAGAGCGTAATCCAAGACAATCATTCTTTCCTGGCAGTGGTGCAAGACTACGGGGTAGCCATAGGAACCGAACAAAGGTTCTGCCGTCCTTGCGTTCTTCCCAGCGGATGCAAACCATCGGGGCAATAATACTACCTCTTCGTGCTGGCGGCGTGTGTATGATGCTCCACCCAGTACCCGCAAGCGAAACGCGCGCAAGGTAGTACCGTATGAAGCTGCGCCCCTCTCTGTCCCGAAAGCCTGGGGGGTATGGCGAAATACGCGGCGTCTGCGCGCGCTCTCTGTCTACTTCCGTCCTATCTAACAGATACCAGTCTATGTCTAAATCCGTTTGAGTTTGTAGGCGAGACCATCTCTCTGTCCTGATGCTATCAAGTCTTTGCAGATCATCTAGATAGATGCCTGTTGCAACAGCAAGAATCCAGCCGTCACTCTGTCGAAAACTACGATGAGCATTAGAATAAAACTTACCATCAGTGCCCCAAATCAGCAGGGCTATCTCTATTCGTTCGCCTTCGAAGTTAATATTTGCACGGAACAGAGTAGAACCTCCATTTCTCGCGTAGCGAAAGGGAGCATCTATGTTCCGATACAAAATAGCCGCTCCTCTCGGATAAACTGGGTTGCGATTCTGTGCATCAGCACTCGAACCAACTATCAAAAGCGAAACCGCCAGTCCCATGCGGCACTGAGCCAGCGACGCCCGAAGCCGCATCAGCGAAGCCGCCAGTTCCAACGCCAAAAGTCTCGGTGCGTGTCCCATCAGAATACCTCCTCAGGATAACTTCTATAGCCTTAATCGTCAGGATACGCCGCTTTTTTGCAGTTGCCGTTCCCGAATTTCGATTCCTACAGTACCCGTAATGGGGAGCGCGCTTGAGAAGTTCCTTCAGCGCGGCGGCGGGGCGTTCCACCACCTCGCCTGCAGCGATGCGGTTGACCAGTTGCTCGTCCAGCGTGCGTATCGGGCGGCGTTCAGGGCGCGTGCGCATAGACAAGAGTATACCCTTCACGGTGGGGGAAGCAACTGATGTGCGCTCATCGGTAGGCTATAATACAGGTATGGCGCGGAAAGGGTTTCTGAGCGTGTTGGCAGCGTGGCTGCTACTTGGCGTCGCATCAGCGCAGCAGTGGTTGGACTTACGGTTTCACGACTCGGTCTCTGGGCGGGCGCTCGTAGTAGAGGTCGCACTCACGGAACAGACAACAGGGCAGACCTACGCTTTTCGCTCGCAATCCGATGGGCGGCTGCAGGCGTTGCTGCCCGAAGGCGACTATGTGCTATATGCGACCTGTGCGGGCTACTCCGCTGTGGGCATCACGCTCGCCGTGCGTCCCGACATGCCCCCCTACCGCTTCTATTTAGACCCGCTTTCGCCCCCGCGCGAGGCGGACTGGCGCTACCTATGGTCGCTGCGCCGCCCGAACCAGATGATTGTGGTCGGCTTCGTGACGGACGAGGCGACAGGTCAGCCGCTGCAGGGCGTGCAGGTGCGCGTCCTCAACCACGCGGGCAAGGCAGAGACCGACGCCAACGGCATGTTCCTGCTGCAGTTCCCCATTCACGACCTGCAGGGCAAGGCGCAGCCGTATGCGACGCTCGTGCTGGAGCGGGCGGGCTACCGCACGCTGCTGCTGGAGCAGGTCGCGCTGTGGAGCGAAGGCGACTGGATTTACCGACTGACGATGACGGCGGGGAGCGGGGTGGAATCGCGCGACATGCGCTCACCGCGCCACCGCGAGGACGCGCCCAAGCAGCCATGCGACGAGTGCGACGCGCCCAAGCACGAGACGCCCACCGAGTTGCCCATCGGCAACATAGGTGGCGACTTTAGCCCCGCCGCACCCGCGCCGATTGTGCTGCCTAAATACATCAAGGTCGGGCGCAACTGCACCTCGCGCACCAACTGCCCTGGCGGCGTGGAGGTCTACACCATCGACACCTACTGCAAGGGCGTCATCACCAGCGAGTGGTACGCCTGCTGGGGCAATGTGCGGTTTGGGAGCGAGAACCCGCCTGCGGGGATGGAGTCGCTCAAGGCAGGCGCGGTCGCCGTGCGCAGCTACGGCGTCTCATTCGTCTACTCGCCCATCAACAGCAGCTACGACATTTGCGACTCGACCGCATGCCAAGTGTTCACGGGCAACCAGACGAGCAACGGCAACGCAGCGGTGGATGCCACCACGCGCTATGTGCTGCTGACCAGCGCAGGCAACATCGCGCGTTCGGAATACTCCGCTGAGAACAACAACGCGGGCTGCGGCGACGGGTATTCGGGCACAGGCAGCAGCTGGCCGTGCATCTATGATCCTGTGTGCGCAGGCTTTGCCACCAACGGGCACGGGCGCGGCATGTGCCAGTGGGGCTCCGCACGCTGGGCAACGGGCAGACGCCTCTCCAGCAGCCAAGCGTGCAGCAACAGCGCACCCCTGCACGGCTACGGCACGAAAAACTGGCAGCAGATTCTGAGCCACTACTACGCGCCCGCAGGCTACCAACTCGTGCAGGGCGCAGTCGCCAGCATCCAGAATCTGCAGGTTTCGCCCAACCCTGTGCGCACGGGCGTGCAGGCGACGCTCGGCTACACGATCAACGCCACGCACGACTTCCAGGTGATGCTGGGCGCGTCGATTCGGCTGGGCACAGGCGCGTGGATTTCCGACCCATCGCGCGACCTCAAAGTCAGCCTTGTGGAGGGTACCAACAACCGCTCGCGCTTTTTCCTGGTGCCCAACGACGCCGTCGCGGGAACCTACGATGTGCTGACCGCGCTGTGGTATGACCGCAACAACAGCAACACGATTAATACGGGCGACTTTATGGTGGACGACCGCCTGTTTACAGGGGTGATGCAGGTGCGTCGCTCCACGACGATTAGTGCGCCTGTTGTCAGCGGCAGGCGCGGGCAGACGATTACGCTGCAGGCGACCCTACGCCAGACGCTGGACAACGCGCCGCTGGCGGGGTATACGCTCACTTTTCGGGTTAACGGCGTCGCGGTCGGCACAGCCGTTACCAACAGCGCGGGCACAGCAAGCCTGCCTTACACGGTTCCGCTGAGCATGCCGCTGGGCAATCAGACGCTGCGCGTGGAGTTCGACGGCGACACGACTTACGCAGCGTCGTCCGTGAATACAACACTGACGGTCAACCCCGTGCGCGTGCAGGGTCAGGTCGCCCTGGAGGGCGTCGCGAACCCCACAGGCGTGCCCGTGCGCTTTACCCTCCAGCAGGACAATCGTCAGGAGACGGTTAACCTGACACTCGGCGCAGGGGGGAGTTACGCCTTCGATACGACGCTCACAGGCGCAGCGACCGTGCGCGTCAGCACGCCCAGCGGGGTTTGGCTCTGCGTGCAAAGCAGTGCGACGCTGAGCGACCTCGTAGCGCTGAACTTCGCGCTCAGGGCAGGCGACGCCAACCAAGACGGCACTATCGACGATGCCGACCTGCTGCTGGTGCTGTTTGCCTTCGGCTCCAGCGACCCGCAAGCCGATATGAACCGCGATGGTACCGTCGACGATGCCGATCTACTGACGGTGCTGTTCAATTTCGGGAGCGGGTGCTAACCCGCCTGCCCGCCCTCCTGCAGGCTCACTCTGCGGTTGGGAGAACGAGTTTGCAGGGGGGTATCTGTCGTCACCAGCCGAACGAGCGCGGCTCGGATCGCCCGCCTGCACTTGCCACTGAGTGTGGCGCGCCGCCTGAGCGCAGCGTGCTCTGCGCCAGCGAGAGCAGGTAGCCCTTCAGACGCTCCAAGTCGCGCAGCTCCACAATCGCCAAGTACTGCACCCCCTGATTGAACCGCACGCCGCTGACGCGGTTGCGACGACACAGCTTCGCCAACTTGCCTGCAATCACCCAGTCAGCGGTCTTGTCGTCAATCTCATCGGTCAACAGCGGACCGATTCGGCGTATCCAAGTATCCACAGGCTGCAGGTAGTGATAGTCGCCGGGGTCGATGCGGCTCTCCAGGTCGTACAGGGCAACCATATCGCGCAGCACAAGCGAACCGACCTTGGGCCCTATGCCCTTGATTTCAGTGATTTTCTGGTAGACTGGCTCCACGCGCCCTGACTGCACGATCGATTGCAGGATGTCCATCCAGATGTTGCCCATTTCGTCTTCGGCGTATAGGCGCGCGGCATAGTCCGCCAGCCCCTCAATCAGCCCGCGGTTGAGCTGTTCGTTGATTTTGCGCTGATTCTCTTGGCACACCTGCACAAAAGCGTTCCAGAGTTGTTCAGGCGCATTGCCCGATGCCAGGAACCGGCTGAAGTTCGCCTTGTCGCCTTTGAGTACCCTATCCAATGCCTGCAGCGCAAAGCCTGAATATTCCACGCGGTCGTTGCCCCGCTTGGCGAACGCATAGTAGCCCAGCATAGCGCGGAAGGCGTAGTACGGGTCTGCCAGTGCGTCGCGTACCGCCTGACTGTCTGGCAGCTGCTTGCGTAACGCGCGCGACAGCTGCGGGAACAGCACCTCATGCTGGAACTTATCCGCCTTCTCGCCCGCCAAGCGGCTTAGAATCGCCTCAACTTCTATCGTAGTGAACTTCGCCATTTTAGACCCTCCCGTCGGTTTCTGATAGTTATTGCCGAACTTATACGGATACCTCTCATTAGACACCTGGAACCTTCAAGGGGTTGCTGCTGAAGTCCCCTGCGCGAGACTTCCAGTATTATTATACGGAAAATCGCGCGAAAAATTCACCCATAGAGCAGGAATTGCTCGCGTCGGCGTCGGAAGGCGTCCTCATCGCGGGCGCAGCGCTGCAGGATGCGCTCAGGATCCGCGCCGTCCATTAGCATCGCGTGCACCTCGCGGTTCGCCAGCAGCCCCAGCGACTTGTGCGCCTCCCATTCGCGCGGGTAGAGCTTGCGCAGGCAGTACGCCAGCCCGATCCCAAAGGCGAAGGGGCGCAGCTGCTCGCGGTTCGTGATGAACACCGACACGCCCTGACACTCGACGCCCTTGTAGACGCTGCTGGTCGGGGTGAAGACCATCGGCACAACGCGCGCGCCTGCGCTGGTGGGCAGCTCGTTCAGCATTCCTGCCAGCGCGCGTCCGTCGATCCACGGCGCGCCGACCAGCTCGAACGGGGTGTCCGTGCCGCGCCCGACGGACAGGTTCGTGCCCTCCCACACGCCGATGCCGATATACAGGAACGCCTGCTGCAGGCGGCGCATGTTCGGCGACGGGTTCGTCCAATACAGCCCGCAGGCGTCGTAGGTCATGTGTCGCTTCCAGCCCTCGCAGGGAATGACCGTGAGGTCCACGCCAATGCCGCGCTCCGTGTTGAACATCTGCGCCAGCTCGCCGACGGTCATCCCGTGCCGCAGGGCGATTGTATGGTAGGCGGTGAACGACAGGCGGTCGGGGTCGGCAAGCGGACCTTCCACCTGCCCGCCGATGGGGTTCACCCGATCCAGCACATAGAACGGGATTTTGCGCTCGGCGGCGGCTTCCATCGCCAGCCCCATGGTGGAGATGTAGGTGTAGTAGCGTGCGCCGATGTCTTGGATGTCGAACAGCAGCGCGTCCACACTCGCCAGCTGCTGTGGGGTAGGCTTTTTGCGCTCGCCGTAGAGGCTGTAAATCGGCAGCCCTGTGCGCTCGTCGACGCCGTCGGGCACAGTCTCGTCGAGCCGTCCCTGAATGCCGTGTTCGGGGCTGAATAGCGCGCCGACCGTGATGCCCAGCCGTCGCAGCAGGTCAATTAGCGGCTCGCGTGTGGCGGTCAGCCCTGTGTGGTTCGTGATCACGCCCAGCCGCGCCTTGCGCAACGGCTCCAGATACGACTCCAGTCGGTCAATCCCGTTTCGAACCATGCGTATGCCTCCTGCAAAATTGCGACGCGACTCCCTTCGCGTGTGGCAGGAGGAGTATACCTGTCGCGCGAATTGTGGGGGCACTGGGGAGGCATTCGCCATGACCGATACTTCGAGGATATCGACTCGGAGTTGGTCGGCGTTTCGGGCGGGCGACTGGGCGACCAGCTGTTGTCGGCGCGGTTTACGCTGAATTTGCTGCCGCTCAGTACCGAATAGCCATCAGCAAGCCACGCGCGTCGTAGGCGGGGTCGCCGAGGCACAGTTCCGACTCGCCGCGAGTGTGGCGCAGCGCGCTCCATGCGAGGGCGCAGGCGTCCAGCAGGTCGTCTATGCCTGCGTGCTTGGGCGCGACCTGCTGCCGAAACGCCGCCATCAGGCTCGCCAGCGCGTCGCCCGACTCGCCCAGCGCGCGGCGCAGGGCGTCCATCCGCGCCGCCTGCCCTGTCTGTGTGCGCTTCGGGTGGGGAATCGGCGCGCCCGTCATCGCCCGAAAGCTCAGTTCGGGGTGCGACTCCCACACCCGCGCCTGCAGGTCGGGGGTCAGCAGCGCGTCCAGCTCGCGGATGCGCGGAATCAGGTGGTACGCCTGCACGCTCAAGCCCAGCATGCGCAGGGGCGCATACGACTCGGCGCACAGCATCGCGCGGGTCGGCGGGATGAACACGCAGCAGGCGCGCTTGCCCAGCCGCTGTCGCGCGATGTGGTCGCAGGGACGCATCCGCGCCCGCCCCGACTCGTAGAGACCGATGGGCATATCTACCGCAATCGCCGCCGCATCGGGATGCTGCTCCAGAATCGGCGCGAAGCGGGGGTACAGCGCGTAGTCCAGCGTCAGGTGTCCACTCGCATCCACAAGGCGCACTATCAGCCACCCTGCGCGACAGCCGTCGACGCCCAGCACGGCACGCTCACCCGTTGAACCGCTCGAACTATGCACCAAACCTGTTGTACCCGACCTGTTACTGCGATGCGCAACGGCCCAGCCATATCGTGCTGCCCGTCGCCAAGAGATTACATTACGCACGCAGGTGAACCTCAGCGACCAGACGGTTGGCAGGAACCTCACCTGATGAACCGAATCAGTGCGCTAAGCATGGCGCATCAGGAAGGGTTGTCCGTGCCGATTGAGCGCGTGGGGCGGTATCTGCGCTTCCGTTGGAGCTTCGTTGCGCCTGTGCCCGTTGAAGAGACGCGGCAGCGACTGCAGGACTACTTCACGCGGCTGGGCTACACGCTCGCCTCGTCGGGCGACGCGCTGGTAATGAAGCGCGGCACGCTGGCGCGCTCGATGCTCAAGTGGTCGCCACGCAACCTCGCAACCGAGCTAACTGCCCGCCTCGCACCCGCAGGGGACGGAACCGCCGTCACACTGGAACTCCAACTCAACCGCACAGGGCACACCCTCTACGGAGCCGAACAATACCTGCACGCTTGGGAACTGAAAGAGGCGGAGACCTACCTGCGCGGGGAGCCTGTCGACTTCGCCGCGATGGAACACTTCGATCGGCGCACGCTGGAACGCGTATACCTAAGTATAGGGCTTGGCGTCGCAATCACAATCCCCTTCGCCGTGCTGATTTTCGCGATTGGACGACCTATCCTGACAGAACTGGGGATTGGCAGCCCCTTACGCGGCGCGATTTTGGGCGGGCTAATCGCCGCGATGGCGAGCGGCATTATGTGGTTGTTCCTTCGCGTGCTTTTGAACCCGCAAAAGTATTGATACGCCTGCACGGTGGAACGGCATATGACGGTGAACCCCAGCGCACACTTGGTGTCTATCGAGGAGACGGAGGAAGACATCCGCCTGCACTGGCGCTTCACGGCGTTGACGCCCGTCGATCAGGCACGCCAACGCCTGCAGGAGTATTTCGAGCGACTGGGCTACGCGCTCGTCGATTCGAACGAGAATACCCTGACGATGCGACGCGGAGCGGGCGACTCTGCCCTGGATTGGTCGCCGCGCAGCAAAAAGACTGAACTCCTCGCGCGTTTCACCCCCTCCAAAAGCCGAACGGGGGTCGCCATAGAACTCCGCCTCTATGACGGGGGAAATTACGAAGCGGAGTGCCGCTTGTACGCTTGGGAGTTAGTCGAGGCGGAACAATACCTGCATGGGGAACCTGTGAACTTCAAGGCGATGAAACAATACAACCATCATATACGAATGCAGGTCTTCCGAGCGTCGGCGCGTGGCTTCGTGGCGGGGCTATTCCTTGCGTTGATAGCCATCGCGATTCTGCGTCGCGTGCTGCCCGGCATGGGGATTGAGGGGTGGCTTCTCGGTGTTATTACGTCGGTTGTTACGCATATAATCATCTTCTGGCAAGTTAAGCGAGCCAATAGGCAGGCGCTCGATTCAAGGAAATCCTGACCGACCGTGCCGATTACGCTGAGCATCTGCATCGTGAACTGGAACACGCGCGAGTTGCTTCGGGCGTGCCTGCAGTCGATTTACCGTTATCCCCCAGACGCGCCGTTCGAGGTGATTGTGGTGGACAACGCCTCCAGCGACGGCAGCGCGGACATGGTGCGGACGGAATTTCCCCAAGCGGTGCTGATTGCCAACGCCGAGAACCTCGGCTACGCGCGGGGCAACAATCAGGCAATCCTGCAGGCACAAGGCGAATACATCCTGCTGCTGAACCCCGACACGGAGGTGTTCCCCGACACGCTGAACTGTGCGCTGGCGTTTCTGGAGGCGCACCCTGAGGCGGGCGCGATTGGCGCGAAGCAACTGTTCCCCGACGGGCGTGTGCAGCCGTCTGTGCGCGGCTTCCCGACGCCCGCGAACCTGCTGTGGGAGGTGTCGGGGCTGGCGCGGTTGTTTCCTCGCGTGCTCGGCGGCTACCGCATGCGTGCCTTCACCTACGACCGTGTCGCCGAAGTGGATCAGCCGATGGCGACCTTTCTGATGGTGCGCCGCGCCGTCGTGGAACAGGTGGGGCTAATGGACGAGGCGTTCCCGCTCTTTTTCAACGATGTGGACTGGTGCTACCGCATCAAGCAGGCAGGGTGGCGCATCTATTTTGTGCCTGAGGTGCAGATTCTGCATCATGGGGGCGCAAGCACGCGCCAAGTGCGCCTGAGCGCGATTCGCGAATCGCACCGCGCGCTGGAGGCGTTCTACCGCAAGCACTATCGCGGGCGGCTAAACCCGCTTTTGTACGCGCTGTGCATCGGCGCGATACGGCTGGGGGGCTGGGTTCGTGTGCTATTTGCGCGATTGCAAGGGGCACGGTAGCAGGAATCCGATTCTGTCGCGCATAATTAAGTGTCGCTATGCGTGGGCTGACAGCGCTGTGGCTGAGTTATGTCGGGTTGCCCCTCGCGTTGGGCGGCTTGGTGTGGAGTACGCCTGCGCCACCGCCCCCACCGCAACGCAAGGTGGACTTCGCACGGGAGATTCTGCCGATATTCCGCGCTTCTTGCTTCCCCTGCCACGGACCTGAACGGCGCATGGGCGGGCTGCGCCTCAGCAACCGCGAGGAGGCGTTCAAAGGCGGCATCAGCGGGCGCGTAATCATCCCTGGCGACGCCGAGAATAGCCTGCTGGTCAAGCGCATCAGCAGCGACGAGGAAGGTCCGCGCATGCCCAAAGGGATGACCGCCCTCTCACCCGAACAGATCGAACTCATCAAGCGGTGGATCAACGAGGGGGCGCACTGGCCCGACAACGCCGAGAACGCCGTCCACTGGGCGTTCATCCCGCCGAAACGACCGCCCATCCCCGAAGTCAAAAACCGCGCGTGGGTGCGCAACCCCATCGATGCCTTCATCCTGCATCGTCTGGAGCAGGAGGGGCTGTCGCCGTCGCCCGAAGCGCCGAAAGAGACGCTTATCCGCCGACTGTACCTCGACTTGATAGGACTGCCGCCAACGCCCGAAGAGGTGGACGCCTTCCTGAAAGACAAGCGCCCCGACGCCTACGAACGGCTGGTGGACAAACTGCTCAACTCGCCGCATTATGGCGAGCGGCAAGCGCTGGTGTGGCTGGATCTTGCCCGCTACGCCGACACCGACGGCTACGAGAAAGACCTACGCCGCTCCATCTGGCGCTACCGCGACTGGGTCATCGAGGCGTTCAACCGCGATATGCCCTTCGACCAATTCACGATTGAGCAAATCGCGGGCGACCTGCTGCCCAACCCGACGCTGGAGCAGCGCATCGCCACAGGCTTCCATCGCAACACGATGCAGAACTTGGAGGGCGGCGTTGACCAAGCGGAGGCGCACGAGAACAAACTCTACGACCGCGTGGAAACCACCGCGACCGTATGGCTGGGGCTGACGATGAACTGCGCCCGCTGCCACGACCACAAGTACGACCCCATCAAGCAGAAGGAGTATTACCAACTGCTGGCGTTTTTCAACAACTCCAAGATCTATCCCGTCGGTGACGCGAGCGTCAGCGAGGAGAAGTGGTTGGAGGCGCAGATTCCCGCGCCGACTCCCGAACAACAGCGCAGGCTACAGGAGTTGACACAGGCGATTGCGCAACTGGAGTCGCGTGAACTGCCCCCTGCACAGGTGCTAACGCCGCTTTCAGTGGCGACAGCAAGCGGCGCGCCTGTCGCGATTCTGGACGACGGAACCGTGCTGGCGCGGGGCACGACGCCCGACACGGAGGTGTATCGCGTTCGCGTGCGCCTGCCCGCGGGCGAACTGCGCATACTGCAACTGGAATGCCTGCCGCACCCCAGCCTGCCCGCGCAAGGCCCTGGGCGCGCCCACAACGGCAACTTCGTGCTGACGGGCGTGCGCATGCAGGTCGGTGGCAAGCCTGTCGCCTTCCGCGACGCCACTGCCGACTTCGTGCAGGGCGGGTTCAACCCCCGCGCCGTGCTGCAACCCGACAACACCACCAGCGGGCTGGCAGTGGCAGGGCACATCGGCAAGCCGAACACGCTGACGCTGACCCTACAGCAGCCCCTGCGCCTCAAAACGCCTACAGAGGCTGAAATCACGCTGGAGTGCCTCTACACGACGCACAAGCAGCATGTGCTGGGCTGCTTCCGCCTCAAGACGGTGTATGGCGACATGGCGCGCCTGATCGAACTCAAGGCTGCCAAGCGGCAACTGGAAGCCGAAATCCCCACGACGCTGGTGATGGAGGATAACCCCACGGACAAGCCGCTGACGGCGGTCGTGCGTCCGCGCGGCGAGTTCACACGGCAGGGCGAGGTGGTCGAAACGGGCGTTCCTGCCGTGCTACATCCGTTCCCCGAAGGCGCACCGCGCAATCGGCTGGGGCTAGCGCTCTGGCTCGTGTCGCGCGACAACCCGCTGACCGCCCGCGTACAAGTGAACCGCATGTGGGCGACCATTTTTGGGCGCGGCATCGTGGAGACGCTGGACAACTTCGGCACGCAAGGCGCGTACCCCACCCACCCCGAACTACTGGACTGGCTCGCAGTGGAGTTTATGGAGAGCGGCTGGAGTATGAAGCACATCTACAGGCTCATCGTGACCAGTTCGACCTATCGGCAGAGTTCGCGGGCAACGCCTGAGTTGCTGGCACGCGACCCGAAGAACGAGTTGTACGCGCGTGCGCCGCGCTACCGCCTACCTGCCGAGTTGGTGCGCGATGTCGCGCTTGCCGCAAGCGGGCTACTCAGCCGCAAAATCGGCGGTCCGAGTGTCTTTCCGCCTCAGCCCGAAGGCGTGTGGGACATCCCCTTCAACGCCGACCGCTGGATCACCGACACGGGCGAGAACCGCTACCGTCGCGGGCTATACACCTTCTGGCGACGCACCGCGCCCTACCCGTCGATGGTGGCGTTCGATGCCCCCTCGCGCGAGGTGTGCGTTGCCATGCGCCCGCGCACGAATACCCCGATGCAAGCATTAGTGCTTCTGAACGACCCCGCGTACATGGAGGCGGCGGTCGCGCTGGCGCAACGCATGGCAGAACGCGGCAAAGGCAACCTGCAGGCGAGCCTGCGCTACGGCTTCCGCTGCTGCACCGCGCGCGAGCCGACCCCCGCCGAACTGCAGCGGCTGGAGCAACTCTACCGCCAGATGCGCGAGCGGTACGCCAAGCAGCCCGACGCAGCGCAAAAACTCGTCGGCAAACCTGATGCGCACACCGCCGCGCTCGCACTGGTCGCCAACACGCTGCTAAACCTGGACGAAACAATCACGCGAGAGTGACAGAGGCTATTCTCCAAGCAGTTGCACGGCGCGTTCCAGCGTGCCCAAGTCGCGCGCGCCTACCCACCAGAAGCGGATGCGCCCCTGCGCGTCGATGAGTACCGTCTGTGGCACGCCGTGCAGGTCAAAAGCGTCGCGCAGGCGTTCGTCGCCCATCGCCTGCGGGTAGCGGATGCCCCTCTCGGTGCAGAACTGGCGTAGCCCTTGCTCGCCGTCGGGTTCGTCGAACGCGACGCCCACCACCAGAACGCGGTCGCCGTACTGCTCGTGGAAGGCAATCAGGTGGGGCAACTCCTGCTGGCAGCCGCCGCACCAAGTACCCCAGAAGTTCAGCAGCAGCGGCTTGGGCGGGCGACGCAGGGCAATTCGCTCGCCCTCCAGTGTGCGCAGGGTCAAATCGGGCGCGTCTTGGGAGTGCGCGGGGTGAACGGGTTTCGGCTGGCGGGTGGCGAACTCCCGCTGAGCCTGCTGCCACCAGCGCAGCCACGCTTGGCGCGCTTGCTGACGCTTGTCGGGTGGGTCGGTGTAGCGGGCATGGAACGGCTGCCCTGTGATGGCGCGTAGCGCGCCCATCGCCATGTGCTGGGTCTGCTCGTTCGGGTCGTCGCGCAGCAGGGCTATTAGCGCGCTCACCGCGCGGCGGTCGCGCAGTCGCTGCAGCCCATTGATGGCAGCTTGGCGCACCTCCGTATCGTGGTCGGCGAGGCAGTCCACCAGCAGTCCGAGGGCGTCTTCGGGCGGCTGGCGGGTCGCCATCTCGGCAACGCGCGTGCGCACTGGCGAGGCGAAATCACGCAGGGCTTCACGCAGCAGGGCGCGCGCATCGGGCGCATCGATGCGGGCAATCGCCTCCACGGCTGCCACGCGCACGGCTATCGGCGACTGCGGCGTGAGGTAGCGTTCCAGTTCGCGCAGTTGCTGCTGCGGGGGCAGTTGGGCAAGCGATTCGATGGTCGCTTGCGCCTGCGCCTCCTCGGCGTGCATGCGCTCGTGGGCGTCTTCAGGCGGTTGATACAGCAGGCGCACGACCACCGCCGCGCCCACCAGCACCGCCAGCCCTGCCCACAGGATGCGCCGCTTCATAGCGAGATTGTACCTCGCCCGAAAGCGGCAGGAGACCTACCGCGCGTGGCGAATCACCAACACACCTACAGGAGTTGGCATGCGCTGCCTGACTTGTGGCGTAGAAATCGCCGAGGGACGCCAGTATTGTGACCGTTGCGCGGCGTTTGCAGGGGGCGCGCCGACCGCTTCGGGCGCGTCCGACGCGCTGTCTAAAATCGTGCCCTACAAAAACAAGCCCGCACTCATCGGCTACTACCTTGCGGTGTTCAGCCTCATCCCGTGCGTTGGGTTGCCACTGGCAATCGCTGCCGTCGTGTTGGGGGTTCGGGGTTTAGCCGTCGCGCGAGAGACCCCCGAAGCACACGGTAAGGCGCATGCATGGATTGCGATTGTGCTGGGCGGGCTAATGCTGGTCCTGCAAGGTGCGTGCGGGGTGATGTTCGTGCTCGCTTTGCGCACCCCGTCGTGAGAGGAGAACCGCCCTCTGTCGCGAAGCATGCGCCTATGACGCTGCCAACGGTTGGCTTCATCGGGCTGGGCATTATGGGGCGTCCGATGGCGCGGCACATCCTGCAGGCGGGCTACCCGCTGGTGGTGCATAGCCGCAGCCGCCCGCCGATTGACGCGCTGGTCGAACTGGGCGCACGCGAAGCCGCCACGCCCGCCGAGTTAGCGGCGCAGTGCGAGGTGGTCATCACCTGCCTGCCCGACGACGCCACTGTAGAGCAAGTCTGGCTCACGGGCGAGAACGCTGCGCTGCCAGCAATGCGCACGGGCGCGCTCGCGATTGACATGGGCACGACCGCGCCCAGCCTGACCCAACGGCTCGCCGACACTGCGCGAGAACGCGGCATCGCCTTCCTTGACGCGCCCGTCACGGGCGGTCAATGGGGCGCAGAGGCAGGCACGCTCACCATCATGGTCGGCGGTGACCCCGACGCATACCAGCGCGCCCTACCCATCCTGCAGACGATGGGCAAAAAGGTGGTCTATGTCGGCGCAAGCGGCAGCGGACAGCGCATGAAACTCGCCAACCAGATCGCGGTCGCCGTCGGAATGCTCGCCGTGTCGGAAGCGCTGCTGTTCGCCGAGCAAGCAGGCTTAGACCTGAACCTCACCGTCGAGACGCTCAGTTCGGGCGCAGCAGGCTCGTGGGCGATGGAGAACCTCGGTAAACGCATCGCGCAGGGCGACTTCCAGCCAGGCTTTATGGTCAAACTGCTGCAGAAAGACCTCGCGATCCTGATGGACGAAGCGCAACGCACAGGCACGCCTCTACTGGGAACCGCGCTCGTGCAGCAACTCTACAGTGGCTTCGAGCGCAGAGGCGAGGAACGGCTTGGCACGCAGGCACTTATCCTTGCACTGCGACGGTTGAGCGGAGAGCAAGGTTAACCCGCTTACTCCTCTTCGGCAGGCTCGCCCGTGAGGTACGCGGGCACGCTGCTAAGTCCCGCCAGCAACGCGCCCCCCCCCAGTGCAAGTTTCTGAATCTCTGTGCTGCGCCGAATCAGGCTCAGCCGAGCAGCAACAGGCTGAACAGCGCGCCCATCACGGGCAGATGGTTCAGCATCAAGTGCAACTGTGCGCCGTTCATCGGAAACTTATGCCTTCCAAAGGGAGTATACCCGTGTAGCGCTTGAATTCAGGGCACGACGTGGGTTATAATATAAACGATGCTGACGCACGGACTGAACGGCTACGACTGTGAGCGTTGGAGCACAGGCTCCTGGTTCGGCACGCGCGGGCGATACCGTTGCCGCGTCTTTTGGCGCGTGTCGTGCTGGGGAGCTTGCGCGGGTCTGTGCGTGTGGCTCCCCAATTTTGTTTGGGGGTCCAAGGAGGCTGCACTGCTATGGCTGAGGTGCTTGTTCTGAACCAGAACTACGAGCCGCTCAACATTTGCACGATGCGCCGTGCCGTGAACATGGTACTCACGGGCAAGGCGGAAGTGGTGCTGACAAACGGGCATTACATCCGCACGGTGTCGGGGGGCTTCGAGGCGCCGTCGGTAGTGCGCTTGCGCTACTTGGTGAAGCGTCCCCTACCGCAGGTGCGCGTGAGCCGCCGCGCAATCTTGGCGCGCGACAACTACACCTGCCAATACTGCGGGCATGTGTCGCGCGACTTGACCGTTGACCATGTGATTCCGCGCAGCATGGGCGGGGGCGACACTTGGGAGAACCTTGTGGCGTGCTGCCGTCGGTGCAATCTTGTCAAGGGCGACCGCACGCCGCAGCAGGCGGGGATGAAACTTGCACGCAAGCCGCGCCGCCCGCACTTTGTGCCGTACCTCAGCCTGACGCAGTACGCGAAAGCCCTCTCGCGCGAAGCGTGGCGCGACTTCCTGCCCGTCTACGACGGGTTCACGCCCGAAACGACGGATTAACCGCATCTCGTAGGGGCAGACCTGTGTGTCTGCCCCTACCGTGTTTGCCCCCTGTCCCCCTTGCCCGCGCGGGTACAATCCCTGTGTGGACTCGGTAGAGCGCCGATTTTGGCGGTATGTAGCGGCGCAGTGGAAGCCGCTGGTGGTCGCGCTAGTCTGCTCGGTCGGCGTGACAGCCATCACGGGCTACACAGCGTACCTGCTGGAACAGGTCATCCGCTCGATGGACATGCGCGACGCGGCGATGCTGAACCGCGTGTCGCTGACCGTGCTGGGCGTCTTCGCGCTGAAGTGGTTCTTCTCCTACGGGCAGGTCTACTATCTCGCGTTGGCAGGGCAACGACTAACGGCGAAACTACGCGAGGACATCTTCGCGCATCTGCAGCGGCTCCCGCTTGGCTTTTTCCAGTCGCGTCAGGTCGGCGCGATACAGTCCATCATCACCAACGATGTGCCCGTGCTGCAGAGCGCGGTGCTGCTGGTGCGCGATGTGCTGGATGCACCGCTGCGCATCGTGGCGTTCCTGATCTACATCTTCGTCCTGAACTGGCGGTTGGCGTTGCTCGCGCTGATTTTCCTGCCACTGATTGCTGTGCTGATTCAGCGATTGGGCAGGCAGGTGCATCGGATTACGCACCAGACGCAAGGCGCGCTGGCGAGCGTCTCCGCGCTGGTGCAGGAGACGCTGTCGGGCGTGCGGGTTATCAAGACCTTCGCGGCGGAAGACCGCGAGATTGAGCGGTTCGTTGGGCGCAATCGCGAGGTGCTGCGCCATTCGCTGCGCGGTGAGCGGCGACGCGCGCGGCTGCGCCCGACGGTGGAGTTCATCGGTGCGGCGAGCATCGCGCTGGTGCTGTGGTTCGGCGGGCAGGAAGTCGCGCGCGGACAGATGACCACCGCCCAATTGCTCAGTTTCCTGTTCTTGTTGCACCAGATCGCGCAGGCGGCATCGGGTGTCGGCGCGATTCAACTCACACGCAAGCAGGTACGCGCCGCCGCGCAGCGCATCTTCCGCGAGGCGCTCGATGTGGAGCCAGAAGCCTACGACGCGCCCGACGCGCAGCCGCTGCCCCCCTTGCAAGGGCGCATCGAGTTCGAGCGCGTCACGTTCCGCTACCCGACGGGCGAGCAGGCGCTGCGCGAGGTGTCGTTCGAAATCCAGCCAGGTGAGGTGGTCGCGCTGGTGGGGCATTCAGGCGCAGGCAAAAGCACGCTGGTGGACTTGCTACTGCGGTTTTATCAGCCGCAGGAGGGGGTCATTCGGCTGGACGGGCACGACATCCGGTATGCAACGCTGGAGAGCCTGCGCTCGCAGATTGGCGTCGTGCCCCAGCACACGGTGCTGTTTGTGGGCACGGTCGCCGAGAACATCGCCTACGGCAAGCCCGACGCCACACGCGAGGAGATTGAACACGCCGCCAAGCAGGCGCACGCACACGAGTTCATCGAGCGGCTGCCCGACGGCTACGACACGCTGATTGGCGACCGCGGCGTGCGCCTGTCGGGAGGCGAGGCGCAACGAATCGCGATTGCCCGCGCACTGCTACGCAACCCGCGAATCTTGGTGCTGGACGAGGCGACTGCGTCGCTGGATCCTGTGTCGGAGCGCATCATCCAGCGCGTGATTGAGGAGGGGCGCGGGGTACGCACGACGCTGATTATCGCCCACCGCTGGACAACTGTGCAGTGCGCCGACCGCATCTTGGTGCTGGAGCGCGGCAGACTGGTGGAGCAAGGCACGCACGCCGAACTGCTGCAGCGCAACGGCGCGTATGCGCAACTCTACCGCGCCGCGCTACTGCAGGTATAATCCTACGCGCAGGAGCGCGGCTCTATGGAGGGATTGCGGAACGACACGATTCTCTGGATACTCGCGCTGCCGTTATCGGGCAGCCTGTTCCATGCGCTACTGGGCGGCTGGCTGGTACGCACTCTGGGCGAGCGGGCAGGCAAATGGCTGATTGGCGCAGTCGGCACAGGTGTGGTGCTGGGTGCGTGCGCACTCGCATGGCAACTGTTCCAAGCGATGCTCGCGCTGCCCGAAGCCGAACGCAGCGTCGTCTACCTACTTGCGGACTGGTTCAAGGTCGGCGAGTTCCGCGCGCCGATTGAGTTTCTCATCGACCCGCTCTCGGTTCTGATGACGCTCATCGTGACGGGCATCGGCGGGCTGATTCACCTATACGCCACAGGCTACATGGCGGAGGACGAGGACTACCCGCGCTTTTTCACCTACTTCAATCTGTTCATCTTCTTTATGCTGGTTTTGGTGCTGGCGGGCAACTTTCTGGTGATGTTCGTCGGTTGGGAGGGGGTCGGGCTGTGCAGTTATCTGCTGATTGGTTTTTTCTACCGCAACGCGGAGTGGAAGGCGAACACCGATGCGGCGAACAAGGCGTTTATTGTGAACCGCATTGGCGACGCGGGCTACCTGCTGGCGATGTTTCTGGTGTTTGCGCTGTTCGGCACGCTGTCGTTTCGTGAGGTGAACGCGCAGGCGTTGCCTGTGTTGCGCGAGGCGGGCGTGGCGGCGACAGCGATTGCGCTGCTGCTGTTTCTGGCGGCGGCGGGCAAGTCGGCGCAGTTGCCGCTGTATTTCTGGCTGCCCGATGCGATGGCGGGACCGACGCCTGTGTCCGCGCTGATACACGCGGCGACGATGGTCACGGCGGGCGTCTACCTGCTGGTGCGCGTACATCCGCTGCTGGAGATGGCGCCGATGGCGATGGGCATCGTAGCGGGCGTGGGCGCACTGACTGCACTGTTTGCCGCCACAATCGCGATTGCCCAGACCGACATCAAGCGCGTGCTGGCCTACTCCACCGTGAGTCAACTCGGCTACATGTTTCTGGCGTGCGGGGTCGGCGCGTTCTGGGCGGGGATGTTCCATGTGGCGACGCATGCGTTCTTCAAGGCGCTGCTGTTTCTGGCGGCTGGTTCCGTGCTGATTGCGCTGCACCATCAAGGCGACATCCGCAAGATGGGCGGTCTGGCGAAGGCGTTGCCGATAACCGCTGCGACGATGCTGGTCGGCTGGCTGGCGATTGCGGGCATCCCACCGCTGTCGGGCTTCTGGTCTAAAGAGGCGGTGCTGCTAAGCGTCTACAACGCGCGGCTGGTGAATTTTGCGCCCGTGCTGTTCGGGGTGGGCATTCTGACGGCTGGGTTGACAGCGGCGTACATGACGCGCTTGGTGTGGCTGGTCTTTTTCGCGCCGCCCGCCGCGCATGAGGGGCATCACGGCACACACCACGAGCCCCCACGCGAACGATATGCGACGGTGCTGAGCGTGCTGGGGCTACTCGCGCTGGGGTCAGTTGTGTTCGGCTGGCTGCTGCCCAGCGAGAAGGCGTTCCACGAGTTCTTGAAACCCGTCGCCGAGCCGAGCATTTTGACGCAGGAGCAACTCTTCTTCAGCGAGACGGCGGGCAAGGGGCTGGTATTCGGGATTGCGCTGGGCGCGGCGGTGCTTGGGATAGCCTTCGGCGTGGTGCGGTATCGGCGCGGGGTTCCCGAACCAGAGGCGCGGCTTGCAGGCGTCTGGGGCGCAGCGCACAAGCAGTGGGGCTATGACGGTGTCATGCGTACAATTGGGGTCAATCTCGGCGGGGCGTTCGCGCTGGTGCTGTCCGTCATCGTGGAGAGCCTGATTGATACGGTAGTGAACGCTGTCGGCGCGCTGGCGCGGGTGTTGGGCAACCTGCTGCGCCCGTTGCAGAGCGGCTATGTGCGTTCGTATGCGTTGGTGATGATGCTGGGCGCGTTGCTGCTGCTGCTGGCGGCGTTTGTGTACGGCTTGCGTTAGGAGGCGTGCAGGGCTTTGGAGAAGGCTTGGTTGATACTGCCGGGGCTACTGCTGCTGATTGGCGGCGGCGAGTGGCTGGTGCGGGGCGCGTCGCGGCTGGCGTCGCTGCTGGGCGTGCCGCCTGTGGTGATTGGGCTGAGCGTGGTCGCGTTTGGCACCAGCGCACCCGAACTCGCCGTCTCGGTACTCTCCGCCTATCGCGGGCAGCCTGATATTGCCGTCGGCAATGTGGTCGGCAGCAACATCGTGAACATCCTGCTGATTTTGGGCTTGTCGGCGGTGGTCGCGCCACTGGCGGTAAGTGCGCGCCTGATTAAGATCGAAGTGCCGATGATGATTGGTACCGCGCTGCTGTTCTTCGCGCTGGCTTACGATGGGAAACTCACACGGCTCGACGGCGCGCTGCTGGTGCTGATTTTCGCGGCGTATCTCACTTGGATGGCGCGTACCGCCCGTTCCGAAACACTGCTGGAAGCGGAGTTGGAAGAGGCGGGCGCGATCCCGCACAACGGGTGGGCTTATCTCAAACTGGTGGTTCTGGTCATTGCTGGACTGGTGGGGCTGGTGCTGGGGTCGGAGTGGCTGATTCAGGGCGCAGTGGCGACGGCGCGCGCACTGGGCGTGAGCGAACTGGTGATTGGGCTGACCATCGTGGCGGTGGGCACTTCCCTGCCCGAACTGGCGACCTCCGTGATTGCCAGCATGCGCGGCGAACGCGACATCTCGGTCGGGAATGTGGTCGGCAGCAACATCTTCAACATCCTGTCGGTACTGGGCTTCAGCAGTTTGGTTGCTCCTGACGGGATGACCGTCGCGCCTGCGGTGCTGCGCTTCGATGCGCTGGTAATGATTGGCGTCTCGCTAGCGTGCTTCCCCGTGTTCTTCAACGGCTTCCAAATCAAGCGTTGGGAAGGCGCGTTGTTCGTGGGCTACTATGTCGCATACACGGTGTACCTCATCCTGTATTCCAGCCATCACGACGCGCTGGACGAGTACACGCTGGCGATGGGCTATTTCGTGCTGCCGCTGACGGGGATAGCCCTCGCGCTGACGCTGATTTTCGCGTGGAATCGGCAGTATCTCCAGCCGCGCCGTCTGCTGCGCAAGAAGTTGGAGGCGAATCGGGAGCGCTAAAGGCGATGGCTCACGGTGGAGGCTATCTCCGACGAGTTCAGCGGTTCAATCGGGTCATCTTTAGTGCAGGGGGCAACTATGGAGAATACATGGGTCATCGTGCTGGTTGCATGAGTGTTGATTGGGGTGTGGCTTGGATCGCGTCGGCGCATCTGTCGTCCCAAGCGGGATGAGTCGGTCAGCGCCTCTGCGGGCGGTCAGTGGACGACTGACGACGGCTGGGGTGGGAATGTGGGCGGCGCAGACGGCGGCGGAGGTGGGGGCGATTAGCGGCGCGGTAGCCCTGAAAAACTGCCCTCCTTAGGGATGACCCGAACCACCTTCCAGCCATCTACGCGGTACACCACAGGGAAAGTGGTCGGCTTATGCTCAGGTAGCACCCAGTAGTCAACTCGATAGCCCTTCTGGGTGATGCGCTCCACAAGCGCTTGTGAAACCTGCTCATCCACTCTGCGGAAGAGCTGAATAAAGTTCCTGCCTTTGTGTACCCAGCTCCCGATGCGGTAGGTCTTGGGGTCAATCCCTGCGACCTCAGCCAATCCGAGCAGATAAAGGCGGTTCAGCCACTCCTCGCAATACCAGGGTGCGTAGGAGCATGCGCTCCCGTCCTTCCAGTGGGTGAAGATATTAGATTGAGAAAGGTGGCGAAAATGCATCCAATCATCAGTAGGGGAAACCGGTATCAGGAAAACCACTTCGCGTGAAGTGTTGCGCTTCGCCCAGGCGGCTATCTTGTTACTTGCAGTGTAGGGGATACCGTGCCAGTATCCTGTCCGCCGTACCCGCTCCGCCTGCTCAGCGGCGCCGTGAATTAGCCCAACTGCGAGCAAACCTGCAGTGACGAATTTCTGCTGCGTTTGAATCACTCGTCGATGCAGAGCTATGGACACACCGCCACTGAGCACCGCGCCTGCCACCAAAAACCAAATATCGTTCCCCCGTAGCGGTTGGAGCATTGTCAACGGGAGCGAACGAAAGAGATAGGGAGCTGCCCAGCCGAGAAGGTAGAACCCCAACGCCACAACAGACCAAACCCGCAAACTTTGCCAAGTGGGGCGGTTTGCCGTGCGTCTACACATGCGGATACACACGATTATCGTGAGGAGCAGCAAAGCCAGAAAAATCAGGTGCTTGTTTGGAGGTGATGCGTTCGGGTAGAAATGGAAAGGAAACAGCAGTTCCATCGTTTGCCACACTGCAGTTTCATCGCCTATCGGGTGGCTGGAAGAATGGAGTACTAACCTCAACGCAGGCAGCCCGATGACACTACTGAGCAGTAGCGTCGCTGACACCTGTTTCCAAGACCTGCGGTAAACACCTATCATAAGGAGGCAAGCCCCGAGATAAACGATAGCAAAAATGGCGTACATCAGGTTCAGGTTCATAGCAACACCTAACAAGAGAGCAGCTCGTAGATACTGATGTTGCGTAAATGCCACAAGGGTTAGCAGAATCACAGCGATTGCAAGCCCCGTTTGTTCGGCGCTGTCTCGGAAAGGCTCACCCTCTCCAAGGAGCGAGGTGGGCGCAAACGCAAAGAAGGTAAGTGCGCCCACGGGAGCAAACGGCGAGCTCGGAAAAAATACCCGCGCAATTAGGTAGAAAGCATACGCATACAAAACCCGATTAGCAACGAACAAAATAAAAAGTAGCAACCTCAGATCTACGATGGATGACGCATAAGCCACGGCATACCAAAACGGCGATGCGTAAGCAAATGCTGTCTGCTCGACAAATGCATCGTTGGGATACAGCTCAGGCTCAAGGATTTTCTGAACAGTGATTAATTGGAGCGGATGATTGCCCCCTTTAATATCGCGGTATCCTGTGCGCAACACAGAAGCGAATATTGTGAGCAGAAAGAGAGTCAGAATCAAGCCTGTCACTCTCTCCCTTGAGGCTCCAGAGACAGGTGTGTCGGGGCATGGTTGTGTCTGCATCGACGCGCTATTATACCCCAGTCTCGTTGCTTGGGTCGCTCACCCTCGCGATGCCTGCCTCCTACGGTCATAATAGCGGGAGAGTAGACGCTAAGCGATTCGCGAGTGTGCTATCAGACAGGTATACTCACAAAATGCACTTGGTATATGTCGGGTATTTGGGCTTCCGTCCAGAAGCAGGGACTGGCTATCACCTCTCGGTTGCGCTCGCACGCCATATGCCTGTGAGTTATGTTAATCCGCCCCTTTCCCTGAAGCGTTGGTTAGAGCTGCGCGCGCGGTGGAGTCAGATGCCCGATGTGCAACTGTCTGTGCTTTCGGTGGTAGTGCCTGGAGAGTTTCGGTTTCTACCGCGTAGGTGGCGTCAGAGACCGCTCGATTGGTGGATGACGCCTTGGTTGGTGCGGCGTCTGCGTCAGTATCCGCGTGAGACGCTGATTTTATGGATGTCGCACATAGGGCTGGCGCGTCATTTGCGTCGTGTGCTTCGCCCGCGCCTTGCCTGCTACCACCGAGTGGATGATTTTGGCGCGATGGATAACGCGCAAAAGCCGTTGGAGCAGGCGTTGGAGGAGGATGCAGATTTGATTTTCGCTGTGTCGCCTAACCTCGTTGCGCAGCATCGGCAACGCGGACGCGACGCTATCTTGTTGCCTAATGGCGTAGACATCGGCTTGTTTTCGCAGGCGATTGAAGGGGAACTCCTCGTCCCTGAGGATTTGGCGTGTATCCCACATCCCCGTGTGGGGTTTATCGGCTGGCTGATTCCTTATTGGATTGATATAGAGTTAATGCTCGAGATTGCGCGCATGCGCCCAGACTGGTCGCTGGTGCTGATCGGTCCCAAGGTGGCGTGGGAGCCGCCGCCGCTGCCGCCAAATGTGCACCTGCTGGGCTTCCGTCCATACCACCAGTTGCCGAACTACTTGAAAGGGCTGGATGTGTGCTTAGTACCGTTCAAAGACAACGCAATCACGCACGGTGCAAGTCCACTGAAGTTGTACGAGTATCTAGCGGCAGGGCGCGCAGTGGTCAGCACGCCTGTGCCCGACTTGCCTGCTTTCGCCGATTTGGTGTGGCAGGCGCACACAGCGCAGGAGTTCGTTCACGCGATTGAAGACGCGCTTGCATCTGCGCACGATCCCGTGTTGCAACAGCGTCGGATTGAGGCAGTGCGTCCCCACTCGTGGGAGGCGCGCGCCGAGACCGTTATGTATCACTTGCGGCAGGCGTTGGGCAACGCTGCAGGATCTGTCGTGCCGCCGCAAGCACCTCATCGGAGGTGATTGCCCGCATGCAGGCGTGATTGTCGCCCCGACAAGTCCAGAAACTGCAGGTCGGCGCGCACAGGTGCGAGCGGTCAATCAGGATGTGTTGCGTCCCCAACGGCGCGTAGTGCTGCGCGCGGCTGGGTCCGAACAGCCCGACAACAGGCGTCCCCACTGCTGCTGCAAGGTGCGCGGGTCCTGTGTCGCCGCTAATAAGCACATCGAGCCGTTGCAGTAGAAAAATGAGTTCGTCGAGGTTGAGTTGCCCTCCCAGCGAGAGGGCAGGCTGGCGCATGGCGTGCTGAGTCGCCTCGATGGCTGCGAGGTCGCTTGCCGCGCCAATGAGTAGGATGCACACGCCCGATTCCGCCAGCGCGTCGGCAACCTGTGCGTAGCGGTTGGGATACCAGCGTTTGTTAGGCGCACTCGCGCCGACATTCAGCCCCACCAGCGGACGCTGCCCGCGCCAACCCACCTGACGCAACTTCGCGCACAGACTTGCCTCCGCCTGCGGGTCAGGGAACAACTCCAGTCGCCAATCGTCGGTCGGGCAGCCGATGGCGTGCAGCACCGCGCGATTGAGGTCGCTAATCTGGTGGGCGTCATCAGGTATGGTCGCCGCGTGGGTGAGGTACTTCCCGCCGCCTTTGTTCGCGCACCCTGCCCGATAGCGTATCCGAGCAAGGTAGGTGAACAGAATCTTCTCCACGCTGGCATCCAGCACAACGGCGAGGTCGTATCGCCCGCGAATCAGGCGCAACACCTCGCGCACCTTGCCCAACGCGCCGCTGCCCAGATAACTTTGGTAGATGCGGTCGGCGTATGGGCAGCGACGCAGCAGCGGGTAGCCCCGCTGGCTGGCAATCAGCGTAATCTGCGCCTGCGCGGAGTGGCGACGCAGCGCCCGCAACGCGGGAACCACATACACCGCGTCGCCCAGCCCCGCTTTGGTCAACACGACAATTCGGCGTATCTGCGAGACAGTCAAGCGAGGCGCAAGGTTCGATGCAATGCGCTGTTCTCCTGCCGTTCCCTATGCAAGCAGGAACTTCGGCGCACTGAGAGAATTTCAGCCGTATGCTTCTTACCCTAACAGTTGCCACAGGACTGATTGCCATGCAGACGAACGCAACCTACAAGGTAGCGCCGTTTCTACAGGATCTGAGCGCGCAGTATACGACGGCGCACGGGCTGCCGGACGCGCCTGCGCATGCGTTGGCGATTGCGGGCGAGGCGATATACGCGGGCACGCCGCAAGGCGTCTACCGCGCGTCGCTGCAGCAGCCCGACCGATGGCAGAAAGTCGCCGACCAGCCTGCAACGCATCTCATCCCTGACGGCGCAGGAGGCGTCGTCGGCGTCGGCGGGAGACGACTGTTCCAACTGGACGCAGGCGGGCAGATGCGCACACTGTACGAGGCGGACGCCGAACTCATCGGGCTGCAGGCGGCGGCGCGCGGCGGCTACTGGGCGCTGACCCAAGACGCGCTGCTGCGTATCCACGACGGCAAGGTCGCCGAACGCATGCCCGCGCCTGCTAACCGCCAGCTGCGCTGGTTCCACGAGGACACGCGCGGACGCCTCTACGCCTTTGCTGAAGGCGAACTGGAACGCCGCTTCTACCGCTGGCAGGGGGGCGAATGGCAACTCGTGCCCGTCAAGGACAATCGTGGGCGGTACTACGACGACCTATGGCTGTGCGCCGTTAGCGACTCCATCGGGCACTTGTGGATTGGCGCACGGTCGGGGCTGATCCTCAGCGACGGCGAGGGCTGGTACCTCTCGCGTGAGGTGTACGGCGAGATGCCCGCGCAGCCCGTCGCCGAACTCATCCCGCCTTATGGGATGATTCGCTGCTTGGCGTTCGCGCCGAACGGCGACCTGTGGGCGGGCACACCCGAAGGCGCATGCCGCCTGCGCGACGGCAGGTGGAGCTACTTCTGGGGCAGGCGGTGGCTACCCGACAACCGCGTCTATGCAATCGCCATAGACGCCCAGAACCGCGCGTGGCTCGCGACCGAGCGCGGCGTCGCCTGCATCGAATCGCGCCCGATGACCCTGCGCCAGAAAGCCGACCACTACGAGCGGCTGATCGCCCTGCGCCACAACCGCAACGGCTTCGTCACCAACTGCGACTGGGACGACCCCAACGACCCCGAAAGCTGGAAAATCGAGGCAAGCGACAACGACGGGCTGTGGACGGCGCTCTACTGCGCCGCGCAGGTGTTCCAATACGCTGCCACGAAAGACCCCGCCGCCCGCGAACGCGCCCGCAAATCGATGCACGCGCTGCTGGAGCTGGAACGGCTCACGGGCATCCCAGGCTTCCCCGCGCGGAGCATCGTGCGCAAGGACGAGACCCGCTACTACCGCTCCACAGGCGAGTGGCACGAGTCGCCCGTTGACCCCAACTACACTTGGAAAGGCGACACCAGCTCCGACGAGCTGGACGGGCACTACTTTATCTGGGCGGTCTACTACGACCTGTGCGCCGACGACGCCGAAAAAGAGCGCATTCGCGGCACGGTGCGGCGCGTGACCGACCACCTGATGCAGAATAACTGGCGACTGATTGACAAGGACGGCAAGCCAACACGCTGGGCAATCTTCAACCCCGAAGCCCTCAACGACGACCCCCTCTGGGAAGAGGAGCGCGGGCTGAACGCGCTGTCGATTCTGTCGCACCTGAAGGTCGCCTACCACATCACAGGCGACGCCAAGTACCAGCAAGCGTATGAGCAGCTTATCCAGAAGCACCACTACCTGCTAAACGCCATTACGCAAAAGATGCTCCCGCCCTACGACATCAACCACTCGGATGACCAGCTGGCATTTCTGTGCTACTATCCGCTGCTGCTGTACGAGAGGAACCCAGAGTATCGGCGATTGTGGCTGATGAGTCTGGAGCGCAGTTGGCAGATTGAGCGACCTGAGCGCAGCCCATTGTTCAACTTCATCTACGGCGCGGTCACAGGCAAGCCGTGCGATGTGGAGGCAGCAGTGCAGACGCTGCAGGAGTGGCCGTGGGACTTGCGCAACTGGGAGTGTCGCAACAGCCATCGGTTGGACATCGTGTTAGACACCAGTAAGGGGCTACGCGAGCCGCAGTCGGCACAGATCGTGCCTTACAGCGAGCGCGAGGTGATGCGCTGGAACGGCAACCCGTATCGGCTGGACGGGGGCGACCCGCTCGGCAGACGCGAGGACGACGGCACGGCATTCCTACTTCCCTACTGGATGGGCAGGTACCATCGGCTGATTGAGGAGTAGACAGGCACCGTTTGATTGCCGTCGATTGCCGTCTAATCGCTGTCAATCGGCGTTTGACAGCTGTCCATTGGTGACTAATGGCTGTCAAGCGCCATCCGACGGCTGTCAATTGACGATTGATTGCTGCCCATCGGCGGTTGACAGCGATTAGACACCCTGCGGCAGGATGCCCCACTCACGCAGCACATCAAGGAGCGGCTGTTGTCGCCAAATCCATTCGAGGCGCAGCCAGAAGCCTGTGAGTTCACGGCTGCGGTAGACACCCTCGCTGCCTGCGTAGGCGACGCGGTACGCCCCCGTGTCGTCCAGTTGCCAAAACTCGGCGTACTCGCGTTCGGGGTCGATAATCCAATACTCTGGCACACCTGCGGACTGATACTCGATGAACTTCTCCCTGTAGTCAATCGGGCGCGATGGGCTGACAATCTCCACGACAATATTCGGCGCGCCGTCAAAGTATTGCTCAGTGAACTGTGCGCGTCTGTCATTCAGCACCACCACGATATCAGGCTCGCGCGAGACCTGCCTGCCATCGGGAAGCGTGAGGCGCACCTGCAGGGGCGGGTGATGTGCCTCACCCAGTTGGTGAATGGTCAGCCAGTTCACCAGCAGCTGATAGAGGTTAGCGTTGCTCCTTTGATGTCTAACGGATACAGGCATTTTAGGAATCACCTTGCCATCTACCCACTCGGCGTGGGTCTCGTCGTCGAGCATCTCCAGAAACTCCTCGAAGCTGACGGTCTGCTTCGGCGTGGTCGCTTCAGCGGTCGGTTGCATCGTTCTCACCCGCTTTAGAGCATACCCGATAGAGGGCGCGTTCGGCGTCGCGTGTCCAGTAGCGTCCCGCCTCCAAGTGCGCGGCGACTTCGGGCAGGCGTTCGTGCAGCTCAGTTAGCCCCATCAGCGGTAGGTCGGGCAGCTGCGGGAAGACGACCACCTTGCCGGGGTAGCGGTGGCTCTGCACGGCTTGGAGGGCTTCGGGCAGCGCGTTCAGCCCTGCGATTGCACCGATGACCTTGCGAGCGGGCAACGCGCCTTCCGCCACCAAGCGCAGGCACTCAGCGATGTCGTCCATCGTGGAGCCGCTGCTGCCGACAACGCGCATGTGGCGCGACGCCAGCGGAGTAAGGTCTAACGGGACTTTCTGCCCCTTCGGGATGCCCGCGAACAGGTTCAGTACGCCGCCGTCGGTCAGCAGCGGGTAGGTCAGCGCGACCGCCTCCGCCGACGACGCCAGCAGCATGATGTGGTCGTACCCGTGCGGGCACAGAGCGCGCAGGTGCGCCTGCTGCGCCTCAGGGTCGGCGTCGGCGTTGCAGTAGAACTGAAGCTCGATGCCCGCGCGCTGGGCGAGGGGAATACCCATCTCGCGTAGGGGTTCCAGTCGTTCGGGGTGGCGGTCAACGACGACCACCTGCGCAGGCGGTTCGGGTCGGGTCAGCGCGTAGAACAGCTGCATCTGCCCCATCGCCCCCCCTGCACCGAACAGCAGCAGGCGGTCGCCCTTGCGTAGGGCGGTGTCGCGCGTATGGCGGTAGGCGTCGGTGATATCCCAGCTGGTCGTGCCCATCAGCAGTAGGCGGTCGTAGTGCAGCCTGCCGACATCGACGGGCACAGGAGGCATCGAACGGTGGCAGGTGAAGCTCAGTGCGCCGCCGTAGCTTAGGGCGTCCTGCGCGGCTTCCAGCACTTCGGGCGTCGGCTCGCCGAAAATCAGGATGTCGGTGAAGCCGTCGGGCGCGTAGGCGTCGCGTAGGGCGCGTATGCGCTCTGGGTCATACAGCGCGTCGGCGGGCGTCTCGAGGCGATGGGTTGCCATGCCCAGCGCATGCGCCGCTTGCTCGAAGGCGTCGGTCAAAGGGTTGCCGCGCGAGTCGGTGATCAGAATAGCGACCCCCTGCCCCCCCTCCTTCAGGTTCCCCCCGCTGCGCGAGGAAGACCCCAACTCGGTTCCCCCTACTTGCAGGGGGGACCTTAAGGAGGGGGTGATTCCTGAATTCCCTACAGACAACCCCTCCAACCCGCTACACCGATATCGTACCATCGGCGCGTGCGGCAGGATGACCAGCCATCTGCCGTTCGGCAGGGGCGTAGGACGCGGCTGGATGCGGTAGCTGGCGACGACGCACGCCCACGGCTCCACCAGCGCGGCTTCCGCGTCGCTGAGGTGGTCGGGACAGCGTAGCAGGTAGCAGCCCGCGTCGCCGTTCAGCACGGGCTCGCCGAAGATGGTGTATTGCGAGTAGCCACCGTCCAGCGCGTAGCCGACCGCCTGCACCCGCCCGTTCACATACACATCTGCCTGAACGATGTACCGCTCACCGACTCGGAACCGCCCTTGCAGCGCGTCGCCGACCTGCACGACCGTGCAGCAGATTTCGTGCCCCATCACGGCAGGATGCGTGCGCAGGTCGCGGGCAATTTTGGGGTGCGCCTCGCCCAAGCGCAGAATCTTCAGGTCGCTAAAACAGATGCCAACGGCGTCGATGCGCACGAGGATCTCGTTCGGCGCAGGCTGGGGCAGGGGCAGGCGTTCGGGCTTGCCGTCGCGCCCCAGATTCTCCAGCCCCGCGCCGTACAGGTTCCAGCGGAGGTGGGTAGCGGGTAGAGGGTTAGAACTCATAGCGTCTGGGCAGCCGTGTCAGCGTCGCACTAAGCGTCAGTTGCTTGCCCTCGCGCCAAATGCGCAGCTGTATATTGTCTCCAGGCTGTTTGAGCCGCAGTGCGTCAATCATCTGATCAGAGTTGCGTATGAGGCGCCCATCGATTTGCTGAATGACATCGCCAGGCAGAATCCCCGCTCGGTCTGCTGGGCTGCCGCGTTCTACTTGCATCACCAGCACGCCCTCTGTGGGAAACTTTAGGTCAGGAAACAGTTGGCGGAGGCGTTGTCGAATTTGAGGGTCATTTGCGTCGACGAAACCCACACCCAGATATGCTTCACCCAAAAAGCCATACTGTAGGATCTCGCGCACCACTTGCCGCACGCGGTTGACGGGGATAGCGAAGCCGATACCGACATTCGCGCCGACAGGCGAGAAAATCGCGGTGTTGATGCCCACCAATCGCCCCCGCGAATCGGCAAGCGCACCACCCGAGTTGCCCTGATTAATCGCGGCATCGGTCTGAATAAAGCCCTTGGGCAGGTCAGAACGCTCCACATTACGGTTAATCGCGCTCACGATGCCCGCGGTAACGGTTGTGCCCAGTCCGAACGGGTTGCCCACCGCAATCACCCAGTCGCCGACTTGCAGCTTGTCGGAGTCGCCCAACTGGGCAGCGGGCAGATTGCGAGCGTCGATTTTGAGCAGGGCAAGGTCGTTGCGCCGATCGGTGCCCAGTACCTTCGCGGTGAACTGGCGTCCATCGTGCAGCGTAACGATGATGCGCGGGGCAATCTGGTCGCCGACGCGCACCACATGGTTATTGGTGGCGATGTAGCCGTCGGGCGAGATAATCACACCTGAGCCGCGCCCAGCAATCTGCTCGCGCGTTTCGCCGAAGAGGTCCATCGTGCGAACAGCAGTGTCGATGTTGACAACAGCGGGTGCAATCCGTTGCGCTGCTGTGCGAAGCATCGTTTCGAAGCTTGTGGGCGGCAGCTCAGCAGCGGAGGGGCGCTGCTCCAGCACCCTCGTCAGTGCCGCGTGTTCAGCGTCCGTCTCACCCGCAGGCGCAGCGATTATCCGTCGCACCCCATCCCGCTGCGGGAAGTAGGCGTTCAGCACATACGCACCTGTCGCAAATCCCAGCGCAAACAACGCCACAAATCCCAGAAACTTTCGCATAGCGTATTCCTCCGTAGAGTGTACCCAACCTCTGCAATATAGATACGACTTGGGCGCATAGACGGTTCACCACCGTGCGAAATGGGGCGGGGAGGACTTCCGCGAGGGCGCGAGAACCGCATCCCTACTGCCAATCGGTACGGGCGCGGTTCCCGCACCCTGTTTTCGAGCATCCTCAACGGGGCGGGTATAATTCACTGGGGAGTGATTTCGGATGCCACGAGACACTTCGGAAAGCGGTTCAGAACTGCTTTTGCTGGCGATGGTGAGTGGTGCTGCTGTTCTAATCAGCGGTTGTGGCGGCGGCGCGAGTGCGCCCGTGCAAAGCGAACTTGCCCTCACTACCGCCGACGAAAACCAGTTAGCGCCTCAACTGCGCACGCTGTACCCAACGCTTTTTCGGATTGCCGAGCCGATGCGTGAACGTCGTCGCCCCGAATCGGAGCCTTTGCGGGTGCGTGTCGCCACAACCAACGGCGCGGAGAGCCTCGTGTTGCAACTCGTACGCAACGGCGCAGGTGACTATCCCCACCTGCGTGTGTACCGTCCCCGCACGGGTGAGCATGCGAACTTCGTGTTCGGCGGCTCCCTATCGCAGGGGATTACGCTCCGCCTCACGGACGATCAGGGCAGGCTACTCCAGCGCGACGGCGAGCGGCTGGAGTTTAGCCTGTTCAACACGCGCCAGCGCACTCGCGCCCCGCGAGATTGGATTGAGCAGGGAATACGCATCGCCGCGCTCGCGTTCGTGGTGTGGCTGGGCGCGGTGCTGGTGCGCGGAGTGGCGGCAGCGGTCGGCTTCGTGGCGTTCAACCTTATCATCCTCGGACTGCTGGCGGCAGCGGCGGGCGTGACGCTGCCCATCCTGCGCTGGATTGTGGACGAGACGGGGCTGGACTGGGAGAGCATCCGCCGCTTTATCGAGCAGACCGCTCAGACGATTGCGACGCTGCTGCGCGAGGTCGTAGACTGGCTCACGCAACAGCGACCGTAGCGGGTCAGCAGGTACACTTACGCTGTGCGCTCGGCGGTCGAGATTGGGTACGAGTTGCTGCAGCAGGGTCGGTACGCGGACGCGCTGCCGTTTCTGCAGCGCGCCGTCGCCGAACAGCCGCGCGAGGGGCGTGTACACCTGTACCTTGCACTCGCCTACGCGCATCAGGGGAACAACACGCACGCCGAGAAGCACTTCGCACAGGCAATCGCGCTCAGCCCGCACGATGCCTATGTGTTCTACAACTGGGGCGCGTACCTGCACCGCCAGAATAGGCTGGCGGAAGCGCTCAAGGCATACGAGACGGCGTATCGGTTAGACCCAACGCTGGTAGGCGCGAAGCAGGTAGCAGACGCTTTGCGCAGGGGCGCGCCGATGTACGCCCAGAAGCCGAGTTCACCCCAGACGCCCTATGCCCCGACGCCCACGACCGCGCCGCCGCCCGTGCAGCCGACCGACCTCTACACGCCCGCTGCCAGCCGCTACCGCAACGCGCGGGGCTGCATCTCAGCGGGGGTGCTGCTGGCGCTGTTCGGGCTGTGTGTGCCGCCTGTGGGGCTGGTCGGCGGGCTGATTTGCGGAGTGATTGCCCTCCTGCGTGGCTCGGTAGCAGGCGGGCTGGTGGTGATTGTGCTAACGATTGTGCTGAGCTGGATGGGAATGCAGGCGTGGGCGGTTCTTGGCGAACTCGCGCGAATGGCGGGGGAGATGTAGCCTAAAGTCGCACCCGCGTCTGCTCCTCCAGCTGCTGCTCCAGCATACGCACGCGCTCTTGGAGCATCTCCAAGTTCGCCTGCAGGCTCATGTCATACTGGGTAGAGGTGTCGCGCAGCTGCGCCAGCTCTTGACGCAGCGCCTCAATCTGCGCAATCACCTCTTGGTTGCTCAGCCTGCGCCGCTCCAGCTCCATCTGAAGCATCTCTTTGCGATGCTTCAACACCATCGCTGTGATGGGTATAAACAGCGCGGGTCCAAAAATGAACACAATCGCCGCTAACGGTATCAGCCCTTCCATCGTCCTGTCCCCTTTGCTGAAGTATACCATGCCATGCGGTATACTTTTGGCGAGGTTGGTTTCGCCTATGAGACGGCTGTTCGGGCTACTGATGGGGTTTGCGCTTCTCTTTTCCTACAGCGTGCAGGCGCAAAATCGCGCGGTGTTGGAGGACGCGCTGCGGCGTGACATCGAGCGCGCTTGTGAGAAGGTCTGCCCTGCGCTGGTGAACATTCTGGTGGTGAATCGCTATTTTGACGGTGGGCGGGCGCAATATTCGCTGGGAGGCGGTAGCGGCGTGATTGTCTCGCCCGACGGGCTGGTGCTGACCAACTACCATGTCGCATCGGACGCGGTGCGCCTCTTCTGCACGCTCAGCACGGGCGAGCGGCTGGAGGCGGAGGCGCTGTATCATGACGCGTTGACGGATCTCAGCGTGCTACGCCTCAAACTGCCGCCGAACGCGCCTAAGCGCGAGTTTCCGTATGCGACGCTGGGCGACTCGGACGCCCTGAAGACAGGCGACTATGTGTTGGCGATGGGCAACCCGCTGCTACTGGCGTCTTCGGTGACGCTGGGGATCGTGTCGAACCCCAAGCGCGTGTTCCTGAACCCGTTCAGCCAAGAGATCGAGGGTGCGGAGTTCGAGCGCGGCGACCGTTCGGGGATGCTCACCCGCTGGATTCAGCACGACGCGCTGATTCTGCCCGGCAACTCTGGGGGACCGTTGGTGAATCTGCAGGGCGAGGTGGTCGGCATCAATCAGTTGGGTGGCGGCGGGCTGGGGTTTGCGATTCCGTCGCGGATCGCCCGCGCAGTGCTGGAGCAGGTGCGGCGCACAGGTCGTGTGGAGCGCGGCTGGCTGGGCTTTCGCGCGATGCCCGTCGAGAAACTGCGCCGCACGGAGGGCGTACTGGTGGCTTCCATCACTCCCGACTCGCCTGCCGAACGCGCAGGGCTGCAGCCTGGCGATATTGTGCTGCGCATCGACGGCAAGCCCACCAACGCTCGCTTCCCCGAGGAGATCCCGCTGGTCTACCAGCAGATTGCCGAGCTGCCCATCGGCAAGACGGTCACGATCGAGTACCTGCGCAACGGCGAGCGCAAGACCGCGCAGGCGCAGGTGGAGCGGATGGAGCCGTACTACGGTGAGGAAGACGAGTTCCGCACGCTGGGCTTCACAGCGCGGGACATCACACGCCCGATGGCGCGTGCGAGCCGCCTGCCCGAAGCAGGCGTGCAGATCACGGGCATCCGCCCTGGCTACCCGCTGGACACCGCCGAGCCGAAGCTGAATGTAGGCGACGCGATTGTGCAGTTTGGCACGCGCACCATCCGCAACCTCAAAGACCTGCGCGAAGCCATCGAGGCGCACAAAGACCAGGAGAACATCCCCATCGTGTTCCAGCGACGCACGGAGACGCTGATTACGGTCATTCGCAACCGCCCGCCGTCGCCCCCCAGCCCGAATGTGGAGCTGCCCAAGGCGTGGTTGGGCGTGCGCACGCAGGTGATTACGCAGCCCGTCGCGCAGGCGCTGGGCGACCCGAACCTAAAGGGCTTCCGCATCACCGAAGTGCTGCCCTACACGGAGGCAAGCAAGGCGGGGCTGCAGGTGGGCGATTTAATTGTTGCGCTGAACGGCGAGCCGCTGGAGGCGTTCCGAACGCAGGACGCCCGCGACCTGGAGCGACGCATCGAACGGCTACCCATCGGCGAGATAGCGACGCTGACCATCGTGCGCAACGGCACGCGCCAAGAGGTACGCGTGAAACTTGAACCCAGCCCTGCCTCCGCCGAAGCCGCTCGCAGCGTGCGCCAAAACGAACTCGATTTTGCCGTGCGCGACATCACCGCCTTAGACCGCATGCGCAACCGCTGGCGCGAAGACCAGCAAGGCGTGCTAGTCACTGAAGTGCCCAACGGCAGCTGGGGACAACTGGCAGGGCTGCGCACAGGCGACCTCATCCTCGCCATCAACGAGCAGCCCGTCCAAACCGTGCAAGATTTCCAGCAGGTGATGCAGACCGTCGTGCAGCAGCAACCGCCCGTCGTCATCCTCTATGTGCTGCGCGACCGCGAGACCTCGTTCGTCTTCATCGAACCTGACTGGAAGGAAATCACGCAATAGGAGGACACTATGCGACCACTGTGGCTACTAACGCTGTGCCTGCCGCTACTTGGCTGGACGCAGGCGACGCCCGAAACGGACAACGCCTACAAACAAGTGCTGGAGAAAGTGCAACCGAACATCGTGACCGTGCGCGTGGTCGTTAAGGTCGAGTTTAAGTCAGAGGACGAGACTGAGACCGAAGAGAGCAAGTTCACGATGCAAGGCGCGGTTCTTACCAGCGACGGACTGGTGATGGCATCGGGCGTACTCCTATCGTCTGAGAGTTTCAAACAGCTGATAGGCGCAGAGGACGACGACGAGGTCAAAATCACGATTACCCCCCAAAGCTTCAAGGTCATCTTCGGCGCCGAGACGAAAGAGTACGACGCGAAGCTGGTCGCCACCGACTCGCAACTGGGGCTTGCATTCCTAAAGATTACGAACCTGGAGGGGCGTGCGATTACGCCGATTGTTTTCTCCAACGAGGAACTCTTCGTCGGCAAGGAGGTGCTAACCGTTTCGCGCCTGCCCAAGGGTTTCGATTACGCACCGTACTTCTGCACAGGGCGGATTATCAGCGAAATCAGCAAGCCGCGCAAGGCGTACCTGATGGAGGGCAACATCAGCGAGCTGGGGCTGCCTGTCTACAACATGAAGGGGGAGGCGGTTGGCGTACTGGTGATTTTGCAGCACGGGCTGAAAGACGAGGAGGTGGACTTCGGCTTCCGCATGAATTTTGGTGACGATTCGCGTGCGTCGTTCCTGCTGCCCGCTTCAGCACTACGCCCGTTGATTGAACAGGCACTTCAGCGTGCCTCCAGCATTCAGTGATGGAACGCCGCCCCGCCCAACTGTGCGACTTGGGGATTGTGCCCTACGCTGACGCGCTGGAACTGCAGCGCAAACTGCACGCCCAGCGCGTGGCAGGCGCAATCCCCGACACATTGCTGCTACTGGAACATCCGCCCGTGATTACGCTGGGCAAGGCGTTCCACCCTGAACACCTGCGCTATGCCCGCGAGTTCTACGCCCAGCAGGGGATTGAACTCCACCCAACCGATCGTGGGGGGGATGTGACCTGCCACAATCCTGGGCAATTGGTCGGCTACCCGATTTTCGATGTTGCGCAGCACGGACGCGACCTGCACAAGTTCCTGCGCGACATTGAACAGGCGATTATCGACGCGCTACGCGCGTTCGGCATCGAAGCGCATCGCGAGGCGGGCTACACGGGCGTGTGGGTCGGCGACGCGAAAATCGCTGCGATTGGCATCAAGGTCACCAAGTGGGTCAGCATGCACGGCTTCGCGCTGAATGTGAATAACGACCTACGCCTGTTCCAGATGATTGTGCCCTGCGGGATTGCCGACCGCCCCGTGACCTCGCTGCAGCAGGTGTTGGGGCGCGCGGTTCCGATGGAACAGGTCAAATACGAAATCGCGCGCGCCTTTGAGCGAGTATTCAAGATAACTTTCAGGCATACTGCACACGACACGGAGGTTGAACCATGCGAACTCTCATCACTTTAGGAGCATTGCTGACGGCTTTAGCGGTTGCGCTGGGACAGGTGGAACCGCGCGGCGAGAATCCCGCAATTCGAGTCAATACTTTGCTGGGTCCCACAGGGCTGATTACCGTGCCCACCTCTACCACCACGCGCGTGGAACGGTTCCAACTCGGAACGGCGTTCGGCAAGGACATCCGCACTGTCTCGGTGAACTGGGGCATTTTCGACAGTATCGAAATCGGCGGCACAGTCGTCGATCGCAACAACCAGAACAACAAAGTCATCGCCACGGCGAAGGTGACCATCATCCCGCAGAACTTTGATTGGCTGGAGCTGGGCTTTGGCGCGATTGACCCCTTCGACGCCATCGACAACACGGTTTACGGTATGGCAAGCGTGAATGTGCGTGTGCCCACTCAAGCGCCTGAGTCGGTCGTCGGTTTGCGCTTGCATATCGGCTACGGCACAGGAATCTACCGCGACAAGGTTATCGGCGGTGGCGAGGTGTTTCTGGGCGATCGGTTCTCGGTGGTTGTGGAATACAACGGCGTGGACACCAACGCTGCGCTGCGCTATGTGCATGACGATGCGCTGCGCCTGCAACTGGGCACGCAAGCGAAGGTCATCTACTTCAGCACGACCTACGGGCTGAGTTTCTAACCCAACTCGCAGGAACTTCGAACGCCGAGTCGAAAAACCTCCCTATGCGAAGTAGCATCGCAACAGGGAGGTTATCTCATATGGTGCCCCGGATAGGACTTGCGTTCGTTTTAGGCGCGTGCGTCGGCTGGGCGGTCTGGAGCCAGCCCGTTGTTGAACTGAATGTGCGCGGGGACACCGTGCGCATCACCCGCGATAGTTATGGCGTGCCCACCGTGCAAGCCAGCACCCAGTATGGCCTGCTGTACGGCAACGGCTACGCGATTGCGCAGGACAGACTGTGGCAGATGGAGCTGTATCGTCGCCAGGCGCGCGGCGAGATGGCAGAACTGATGGGCAGCCGCGCGCTTGAGCAAGACAAAGCCGCCCGAATCGAGGGCTACACTGAGGCGGAACTGCAGGCGCAAATTGACCGCCTGCCGCGCGAACTGCAGGACGCGCTGGACGCCTTCGCCGCAGGCATCAACGCCTGGATGCAAGAGGCGCAGCGCACAGGCAAACTGCCCCGACAGTACGCCGAGAACGACATTGAGCCGCGCCCGTGGCGACCGACCGACACGGTTGCCATCGCCGTGATGATGCTGCGACGCTTTGGCGGAGTAATGTCCGCAGGCGACTTGCGCAACTACGCCTTCTACCAACTCCTCAGGGCGCGCAACAAAGACCTCGCGGCGGTCTGGGCAAACGACCTGCTGTGGATTCAAGACCCGACCTCGCCAACGACCGTGCCCCCAGAAGACGACCCGCGCAAGGCGCACCGCCGCGACCCGCGCCAGACGCTGGAACAGATGCGCAAGCATCTGGAGCTGCTGCCCGACATCGGGCTGAATGTGCTGCTGCCCGCGTTGCGCCTCGCTTCAGGGCAGGCGCAGATTGAGTTTGCGCAGGAACACGGGCTGTATACCCACTTCGGTAGCTACGCGATCCTAATTAGCCCGCAGAAGTCCGCGACAGGGCTGCCGATTCTGGTCGGCGCGCCGCAGATGGGCTTCAGCCTGCCGCACATCGCCGCTGAGGTTCACTTGAAGGGCGCGGGCATCAACGCCCGCGGGATGACCTTCCCCGGCACGCCTGGCGTGCTGATCGGCACCAACGAGCACCTCGCGTGGACTTTCACCTCAGGCGTCGCGGACCTCGTGGACGCCTTCATCCTGAAACTTGACCCGCAGAACCCCGAACGCTACTGGTACAAGGGCACTTGGCGCAACTTGGAGAAGCGCACGGAGACCATTCGCGTCAAAGGCGGCGAGCCTGTGGAACTGACCGTCTACCGCAGCGTGTACGGTCCCGTCGTCGCTGTAGACGCCCGCAACGCCGTCGCCGTGAGCCTCAAGCTGAGCTACTGGAACAACGAGCTGGAGGCGTTCCGCGCGTTTTACGGGTTCCTAACCGCGCGCACGGTGGAGGACTTCGAACGCGCCGCGTCGCACATTCCCGCCTCGTTCAACGCCTTCTGCGCCACGCGCACGGGCGACATCGCCTACTTCTACTGCGGGCGCGCGCCCATCCGTGCGGACGGGGTAGACCCGCGCCTGCCTACACTCGGCACAGGCGAGTATGACTGGAAGGGCATAATCCCCTTCTCCGAGATGCCGCGCGTGGTGAATCCCAAGCAAGGCTACATCGCGAACTGGAACAACAAGCCTGCCGTCTGGTGGGAGAACGCCGACACGCCTGTGTGGGGCATGATTTTCCGCGTCTACCGCCTGAACGAGCTGATTCGCAGCAAGCCGCGCCTGACGGTGGACGATGTGAAGGCGTATATTCGCGATATTGCCGAGTACGACGAGGACGCGGGCAGACTGCTGCCGATAATGCTGCGCATCGTCAAGCGCAACGAGCGGAATTTTAGTGACGAGCTGCGCGCTGCTGTGCGCTTGCTGGAGGCGTGGGACTGCCATGAGCGCGAGGGCAGCGCGGCGAAAGCCCTCTGGGACGCTTGGCTGGACGCGGTGCGCACGCGCGTGTTCGCGGACGACCTCGGCAACTTTTTCAGCCCCGACCTCTTCCGCCTCGCCATCCAGCCCAGCTACATCGCCTACGCGCTGCTGGGCAAGCAAGCTCCTGTGCCGCGCCAGTACGACTACTTCAACGGCAAGAAGCCCGAAGAGGTGCTGACCGTCGCGCTGGCAGATGCGATCACGCAGATGAAGCGTCGGTACGGTGCGTCGATGAACCTGTGGCGCTACAGTGCGCCGCGCATGGGGTGGGGCGACAAATTGCCAGGCGTGCCGTACACCGATCGGGGTTCGTACATTCAGATTATCCAGTTCGGTGCGGAGTTTTTCGGCGAGACGGTACTGCCGCCAGGGCAAAGCGAAGACCCCAACTCACCCCACTACGCTGACCAGCGCGACTTGGCAGGCTGGTGGATGTTCAAGCCGATACGGTTATAAAGAAGCAGGAGCGGCGGAGGTTCTGCGTCCGCCGCTCCTCTACGCTGCTCACAACGGGACACCCCACCGCGACGGTGCGCGGGCGTGCCTCTGTCGCGCTCCTTGCTTACGGCTACCCGATAATCCCCTCCACCACGCGCCCGAAGACATCGGTCAGCGTGCGTAGAGTTCTTCGGCGGTGTGTTTCCAGTCCACTTGGAGTTTTCGTCCACTCATCGGTGTTGCTGCTATGTGCGAAGTAGAGTGTAAGTATATCCCATTTACGAACTATGGGCTGACGATTGGTATTCCACCACGAGACGCTTACGCGCATCGAGCGGTGCATTCTGCTCGGCGCAAACGCAGGCGAGTTGCAGGCGTGGCAGCGCGGTCAGTCACCTGCGCGAGACGCTGAGCCTGCCGCCGCTGGAGACGACGGTCTAATACCAATCCCCAACGCATAGTTCACAATCCGCGTCAGCGCCTCGCGGAGGCGCGTTAAAGAGTACAGCCCCCCTACACTGGGGGGCTGGCGAAACATAAGTCGTTCAGGATACAAACTGGTCACACTCAAGGGAAGGGAGGACAAATACCGCCGAGGCTGGAAACCACTGCATCAATGTCAGAAATGTCAACAATTCCGTCCCAGTTGGTGTCTTCGTTGGTATATCCTCTACCGCCAAAAGCACGGAGCACTCGCAGCAAATCAACACCGTCAACAACACCATCACGATTCACATCCGCGTTCAAGGGGCAACCCCGATCGAGCAGGAATCCGAATCGCCTAACCCGAACTGTGGGGCTGCCGTCCGACCCGATGACAACTGACTCTTCTCTGGCGCGCCCCACGATGAAGCGCCCGTTTGGAGATATGCCAAACGCCGTCTCCAGCGTGACACCTCTTGGTGGACGTACAAGAGTGTTCAGGTCGATTTCTTCGACTCTCCCATTCCTGAATCTCCATAGGTATGCACGCCCTTCAGTGGGAGTACCAATCTGTCCAACTATCTCTAATCCATCTCCAGAGATGCGACGAGCAAGGCTTGGAGCAGTGGAAGTGAGCTGAGCAAATTGCCCTTCGCCTGTCCAATACGAGGCTATGTAGTTTTGCGTATCGTTGAAGGATATACCAACGAACGCAGCGCCATACGGCGAGCAGTCAAGAACCGTGCTCTGTACGAAGTTGGGCGCTCCTTCGGCGAGCACTCTCGGTCTGTTGTTGTCACATTCCCATACAACTGCAACTAGATTGCCCTCCGTACCAGAGGCGCCCGCAAGTATAGAACCTGCGTCAGACACTGCTGCGGCTGCAGTACCGCTAAGAAGCACGCTCTGAATAGTGCCTGAGGAAGTAATTTTCCAGCGAACGGCACTGCCTTGATCCAGTATACCTCCTAAGAAATCACCGAAATTGCCTGGTGTGAAAGCACCTGCTCTACCAGCAACCACATCTCCTGCTGCCGAGATAGCGAACGCTACTGTGTTCTCCGTACCCGGCGGCACGGGAAGCTCAGTCCCAGTAGAACCTGTAGAACCTACAGTCCATCGGACAGCACGAAGGACAGGACGAGGACCCTGCTCGGTCTGAACAATAATCCGAACAAAACCTACGGCAAGTTTTCCGTTCGCGGACACATCAAAAGCGGCACTAAAATCGGCATTTGGGACTGGGCTGTCGAGGGCAAATACTTGGCTGTTGTTCCCAGCGATTTTCCAGTAGACAGCGCGTTGCTGCTGGCGAGGATTTTGAGTATCTCCTCTGAAGCTGTTGCCCACAACGATCAAGCCGTTCAAGTCGTTCGCCGAAACGGACAGAGCCTCACTCGAATCGAAGCCCGGTAGTGGGCGGAGCAGAATAAGTCTGGGAAGAGGTATGGGATTGTTCTGCGACCATCCAGCAGTTAATAAGAATGTTACCGCTGCCGCGCTGATAAGCGCTTTCACCCAAGTACAAGCATCTCGTTTCATCGCATGCCTCCTGCCTCGTGTGTTATTCGCCCCAGCTGTGGAGCACCGACCATAATTATACCTGAAGCACCCTCTGAAATTCAAGAGCAGAGTGGCGAAACAAGGCAAATTTTACAAAGTCTTAACGGAGGTGATGTGCAAGCAGTGCATCAACGCGCCCAACACTGGCAAGAACCGAACATCAGCTCGCAACAGGAAACGCCTCGGAGGGAGTGCGTGCTGTGTTTCGCAGGCATAGCCTACCTTCTGCAAGTGCTGCTTTTTGCAGAGGCAGCGTGGTCTTCGATTCCCAAGATTCAGGCGATCCGCCTTGTGTCCTACTGTATCACCCAATAATCCCCTCCACCACGCGCCCGAAGACATCGGTCAGGCGGAAGTTGCGCCCCTGATACCAGTAGGTCAGGCGCGTGTGGTCGATGCCCATCAGGTGCAAAATGGTGGCGTGCAGGTCATGCACATGCACGGGGTTCTCCACGACGGAGTAGCCGAGTTCGTCAGTCGCGCCGTACACAGTGCCCGGTTTCACGCCGCCACCCGCTAACCAGACGGTGAACGCGCGGGGGTGGTGGTCGCGTCCCAGATAGGTCGAGCCGCCGCGTCCCTCGTTCATCGGCGTGCGTCCGAACTCGCCACCCCAGATGACCAGCGTGTCCTCCAGCAGCCCGCGCTGCTTGAGGTCGATAATCAACGCGGCGGTAGCTTGGTCAATCTCGCGGCACAGGCGGGGCAGCGCGCTGGAGATGCTATCTCCCTCGCTGGTGCCGTGATGGTCCCAGCCACGATGGTACAGCTGCACAAACCGCACTCCGCGCTCCACCAGCCGACGCGCCAGCAAGCAGTTGTTTGCAAACGAGGGCTTGCCCGGTGTCGTGCCGTACAGCTGGTGGATATACTCTGGCTCCTTGCTGATGTCCATCAGCTCCGGCACACTGGTTTGCATGCGATACGCAAGTTCGTAATTGGCGATGCGTGTTTCGATTTCGGGGTCGCCGATTTGTTCCTGTTTGAGACGGTTGAGGTCATTCACAGCGTCGATTACGGCGCGCCGCGCCTCGGGGTCTACCCCATCGGGATTGGAGAGGTACAGCACGGGGTCGCCCTGCTTGCGGAACTCGACGCCCTGATAGACCGTCGGCAGAAAGCCGCTGCTCCAGCAGGCGTGCCCGCCGTCAGGACGGTTCGCACCCGACAGCAGCACCACAAAGCCTGGCAGGTCCTGGTTCTCCGTGCCCAGCCCGTAGGTCAGCCAGCTGCCCATACTGGGGCGTCCAGGCAGTTGGTGCCCCGTGTTCATGAAGATTTGCGCGGGCGCATGGTTGAACTGGTCGGTCTGCATCGAGCGGATAATGCACAGCTCGTCCACCACCTTCGCGATGTTGGGTAGCAGCTCGGAGACCTCGATGCCCGACTGCCCGTGCTTCTGGAACTTGTAGGGCGACCCCAGCAGCGTGGGCGTGCCCTTGATAAACGCGAACCGCTCGCCTTTGAGAATCTCTTCAGGGCAAGGTTGCCCGTGATACTTTTGCAGCACGGGTTTGGGGTCGAACAGGTCAATCTGCGAGGGCGCGCCCGCCATAAACAGGAAGATAACCCGCTTCGCACGGGGCTTGAAATGCGGTGGCTTGGGCGCGAGGGGGTTGTTATTGCTCGAGGCGAACAGTTTCGGTTGCATCAGCGCGTTCAACGCAAGGGAACCGATGCCGTAGCCGCACACCTTGAAAAAATAGCGGCGCGTCATCTGTAACAGCTCATCCCGATTTGGCTGTTTCGGCGTCATCGCGTCTCTCCGTGCGCTAATTATAGCACGCTTTTCGTGGGATTCCTGCTACCGTTCCACGCCAGCGGGCGTTGCGCTCTCGAAAATCTCCTTCACCAGTTCCACATCGTCGGGGATGGGGATGGGGTAATCGCCGTTGAAGCAGGCGAGGCAGAACCGATCACGAGGCTGTCCTGCCGCCTCCAGCAGCCCTTCGATGCTCAGATACCCCAGCGTGGTCGCGCCGACTTGCCGACGCACATCCTCGACGGTGTGGTGCGCGGCGACCAACTCGCGCTGGGTCGCCATGTCGATGCCGTAGTGGCACGGGAATCGGATGGGCGGGGCGGTAATGCGCAGATGCACCTCGCGTGCGCCCGCCTCGAACAGCAGGCGCACAATCTGGCGCGTGGTCGTACCTCGCACGATGGAATCGTCCACCACCACCAGCCGCTTCCCCGCAATCACCTCGCGCAGGGGCGTGAGTTTGAGTCGCACGCTCTGCTCGCGCAGCCGCTGATCGGGCTGGATAAAAGTGCGCGGCGCATAGCGGTTCTTGATGAGACCGTCGCCGTAGGGGATGCCCGATTCGGCGGCGTAGCCGACCGCCGCAGGCGTGCCCGAATCGGGCACGGGGATTACCAAGTCCGCCTCCACGGGATGCTCTCGCGCCAGAATGCGCCCCATCCGTCGGCGCACCTCGTACAGCAGTCTGCCGTACAGGTGGCTGTCGGGGCGCGCGAAGTAGATGAGTTCGAACATGCACAGCGCGGGTCGGGCGGGGGGCAGCCCCTCGTAGGTGTGCAGCCCGTCGGCGTCGATGACGACAATCTCGCCTGGGGCGACCTCGCGGACAAACTCCGCGCCAATCGGCGGGAAGGCACAGGTCTCCGACGCCAGCACCCACGCCTTGCCCAGCCTGCCCAGCGCCAGCGGGCGCACGCCATACGGGTCGCGCACGCCAATCAGCTGCGTGGGGGTCAGTATCGCCAGCGAGTACGCGCCCTGCACTCGGCGCATCATCGCGCGGATGGCGTCCACGATGTCTGCGCCGTCCTCCAGCGCACGCGCCATCAGGCGCACGATGACCTCCGAGTCGTTGGTCGCTTCGAACTGCTCGCCCTCGGCTTCGAGTTGCGCCCGCAGGCGGTGCGCGTTCACCAAGTTGCCGTTGTGCGCGACGGCGATGTTGCCATGCTCAGTGGCGCAGGTAATCGGCTGCACATTGCGCAGCGTGGACGAGCCTGTGGTGGAGTAGCGGGTGTGCCCGACGGCAATATCGCCCTGCAAGCTCTGCAGCACAGGCTCCGAGAACACGCGCGTGACCAAGCCGAGGTCTTTGTAGGCGCGGATGCACCTGCCGTCGGAGACGGCGATGCCCGCGCTCTCCTGCCCGCGATGTTGCAGCGCGAACAGCCCGAAGTAGGTCAGTCGGGCGACATCCTCCCCTGGCGCGTAGATGCCGAACAGCCCACACGCCTCGCGCGGCGCATCCTCGTTCCACACGGCGGCATGAGTGTACCTGATGCGCCGACTGCCGCCTGCTACAGGTTCAGCCCCGCGATGTAGTCGCTCAGTTCGCGTTGGGCGCGGGCGCGCTGCTCCTGCAGCCGCTCAATCTCGGCGCGCGCCTGCTCGATCTCGCGCTCCTGCTGCGCCAGCTTCTGCACATACTGGCGGTACAGGTCGGAGTTGCGATCCAGCGCACGCATGTTCTCGCGAATCCGCGCTTGATCGTCCGTGATGCTCTTGATGCGTGCCTCTTGCTGGCGGATTTGCGCCTCAATGTTGCGTATCGCGCGGCGGCGGTTCAGAATACTATTCAGCGCCTGTCGAATCGGCTCGCTGATTTGCTGGTTCTGCGCCAGTACCCGAATCGTGTCCTCGTCGCTGTCCAGCAGGGCGAACGACTCTTGGTCGGTGCGCTTCTGCACGACCCGTAGTGTGGCGGTCTGGCGCGGCTGCACTTCGACGGGGAACCGATAGAAGGTCGGCGTGCGTTCGAACTTGGCAGGCTCTACCAATTCCCAGCCGTCTTGGTAGGGCTGCTCCACCAGCACGGTGCGCGGCTTATCGTCGCGACTGGTGAGGCGGTAGAGGTTCTCCATGCGCCGCTCCAGCCGCTGCTGCAGCACGCCGTTGGTAATCTTGACCGAGATCATCTGGGAGGTGAAGTTCGCCCGCTCCTGCACAACCTCTATGCCCAAGTCGAGCGCGTAGGTCAGGATGCGCTCGCCTTTCGGCTCCAGCGTCTCCAGTTGCGCGTCGCCCCCATACGCGCCGTCCAGATAGACCGTGACGGGACCCTCCATCAGCGTTAGGTCGGTGGTGTTGGTTAGTTTGACGCCGAAGAAGGGGTGGCGCGGGTGGTTGGCGGGGTTGTAGAGCGAGACCGCTTGCGCCTCTACCGTGCGGTTGACCACAGGCACCAGCGCAGACTGCTGGCGCAGGATCGTGACGGGCTGCTGGATGCGGTAGTCGAACAGCGCGCCGCGTTCCTGTCCTTGCGCCATCTCGATGACGCTTTCGCGCATGGCGAGTGGGGCAGATAGGAACGGGGACGCGCCGCCAAAGCCAGGCACGCGCTCACGCGCCGGCGGTGCGCCAGGCGCCTCCGCCATCGCCTCGCGCTTCGCCAGCTCGTCGGGTGCGAGTTCCATCCCTTGCTCTGCCGTGTTGGGCAGCAGTGCTTGGTCGGTCTGCGTGCGCACGGTCGGGCGCTTGGGGTAGATTGGCTCGTACAGGTTCTGGATGAAGCTTACAGGTCGCCCCGACACCAGCTCCAAGCGCACATTGCGCCAGTCCTCGTCGGTGGTGTTCTCGACGATTGCCCAGCCTTGCAGCAGTGGGGGTTCGTTCGCGCTGAGCGCGAGGCGATAGGTCATCTTCCACAGCGGCATCTCGGTTAGGTAGCCGACCAGCACGCGCCGTGTGCCCTGCCCAGAAAAGCGCAGCTCGACGGTCTTGCGCGTGTTGTCCAGCCGCGTGGCGATGGCGGCAAGCGCGTTCTGCATCTCCTGTTGCAGCCTTTCGTCGCGCACGCGCAGGCTCACAATCGCGTCCAGCGGCACAGAGCGCATCGCGGGGTTCGTCATCAGGTTCACATAGGCGCGCTTGACGACCACCTCGCTGGCGGCTTCCTCGCGCGTCTCGACGCTCAGCACCGTGCCCTGCAGTGTCTCCTTGTCGGTCTGTATCTCCACGGGCGCGCCGCGCAGACGGGTCAGCAGCGCGCTCATCGACGGGTTATCCGACAGTTGCACGGCAAACGCGCTCAGCGTGCGCTCCAGCGGGTCGCGCGGGGTGTATTGCGCGGGCAGAATCTGCCCCCCGTCGAAGTCCACCAAGATTAGCGACTTGAGCAGGTCGTTCATCTGGCTCTCGCGCATCGCCAGCGTCAGCGTCGCATCGCCGCTGATGCGTCCGAACCGTTCGATGTACCCGACGCCGCTACGGTACAGCACCACGCGCGTCACGGGCAGCAGGTCTTGTGCGCTTGCACCGCACAGCATGCCAATCGCCAGCCATCCCAGAAGCGTTTTCCCTCGCATTTCAGCACCTCGCGTATATTATGACGCTTAAGGGGCAGGTTTGGGTACAAACGTGCGCCCCTACACACCTTTTCCACCGTGTGGGAGCGGGGTCGGGGGCGAAGCCAAACGATACCCCTTGACGCGCAGGAGTGGGTATACTCATGGGCGTAGCAAGGAGGACTACCTTGGGCTCGACGCGCACACGACGCAAGAACGGACAGCAGACGGCGATTGCCTATCACGAGCGCTTAGAGAAGAGCGATTTATTGGAGATTTATCGCAGGCTGTGGTTCGCCCGCATCTTTGACGAGGCGTTGTACGACGCCAAAAAGAAGGGTCGCCTGCGCCGCGGGAATGTGTACGGTTCGCGCGGGCAGGAAGCAATTCAAGTGGGCACGACCTACCCCCTGCGCCCCGACGATTTCGTCTCGCCCATTCACCGCGATATGCCCGTGTTCGTGTTCCGCGGGATGACCCCTGAGCAGGTGATGTGCCAAATCTGGGGCAAGGCAAACGCCCCCACGCGCGGCAAAGACTCGTGGAGCCACATGGGCGACATGAGTCTGGGCATCGTGCATTCGACCAGCATGCTGGGCTCCACGATTGCGGTGGCGTGTGGGGTGCTGTGGGCGCAGCGGCTGGACGGCAGGCGCGACCGTGTGCTGGTCGCCTACACGGGCGAAGGCGCGACCGCCACAGGACCGTTCCACGAGGGGCTGAACTTCGCCGCCGTGCATAAACTGCCGCTAATCGTGGTCGTGGAGAATAACCAGTACGCCTACTCGACACCTGTGGAGTTGGAAGTGCCCACCGAGACGGTCGCCGACCGCGCCAAAGGCTACGGCATCCCAGGCTACTGCATCGACGGCAACGATGTGCTGGAGGTCTACGACACCACCTGCGCCGCGCTGGAACACGCCCGCGCGGGCAACGGTCCCGTGCTGATTGAGTGCGTGACCTACCGTCTTCAGGGGCACGCCGACCACGATGAGACGCGCGCCCGCCAGTACCGCCCCGTTGAGGAGATCGAAATGTGGGAGAAGCGCGACCCGCTGCCCCGCTATCGCCAATACCTGCTGAAGACGGGGCTGTTTAGCGAAGACGAACTCCCCGAACCGCCCCCCGACATCGTGGCGCGCATCCAGAAAGCCATCGAGTACGCCATCAACAGCCCCGATCCTGAACCACACACGGCGCTGGAAGACATCTACGACGAGAGCGCGGGGGTGTCGCGATGAGAGAAGTCACCTTCCTCGAAGCCATCCGTCTGGCGATGTGGGAGGAGATGGAGCGCGACCCAAATGTGTTTATCATCGGCGAGGACATCGGGCGCATGGGCGGCGCGTTTGGCGTCACGACAGGCTTTCTGGAGCGGTTCGGTCCCGACCGTGTGATTGACGCCCCCATCTCGGAGACGGCGATTATCGCCGTGGCGGTCGGCGCAGCGGCGGCGGGCAAGCGCGGCATCGCCGAGATGCAGTTCATTGACTTCATCTCTTACGGGTTCGACCAAGTGGTCAATGTCGCGGGCACTTGGCTGTACCGTTCGGGGGGCAAGACGCCCATCCCGATTGTGGTGCGCGGTCCGTCGGGCGGCTATGTCGGCGGCAGCCTGTACCACAGCCAGCAGTTCGAAGCGTGGTTCTTCCACACGCCTGGCGTCAAGGTGGTGCAGCCCGCCTTCCCCGACGACGCCTACGGGCTGATGAAAGCCGCCATCCGCGACAACAACCCCGTCGTGTTCTACGAGCATAAGTACCTCTACCGACGCATCAAGGGACCCATCCCCGACGCGAGCGAGGACTACATCGTGCGGCTGGGTGAGGCGCGCATCCGACGCTACGGCAGCGACATCACCGTTGTCACCTACGGCGCGATGGTACACTTCGCCCTCGAAGCCGCCCAACGGCTCGAAAAGGAGGGCATCTCGCTGGAAGTGATTGACCTGCGCACCATCAAACCGCTGGACATGGAGACGATTCTGGAGTCGGTGCGCAAGACGAGTAAGGTATTAATTGTATACGAGGCGCCGAAGACGGGTGGTGTCGGCGCGGAAATCTCAGCGCGGATTACCGAACAGGCGTTCGAGTGGCTGGACGCGCCGATTATGCGCGTAGCGGCGAAGGATGCGTTCGTGCCCTTCGCCGAGCCCTTGGAGAAATTCGTGCTGCCCAGCGTGGACGACATCGTGTTCGCCGCGCGCGAGTTGGCGGCATACTGAGGAGACCAAGCGATGGCTGTGGCGGTGATTATGCCCGAACTGGGCGAGAGCATCGTAGAAGGCACGATTGTGCGCTGGCTGAAGCAAGAGGGCGACTCGGTGCAGGAAGACGAGCCGATTGTGGAGATTATGACCGATAAGGTGAATACTGAGTTGCCCGCACCTGCCAGTGGCGTGCTGCAGAAGATTCTCGCGCCTGCGAACACAACGGTGAAGGTGGGTCAGGAACTCGCGTTGATTGCAACGGCGAGCGAGTCGGCGGCAGCGACGGCTGAGCCATCCGCTGCGCCCGCGTCTGTCTCCACGCCGCCCCCTGTGGAGGCGGTCGGCTTCTACGGCGGCGGTGAGGAGCCTGTGCCCGTGGCAACGCCTCCGCCTGCGCCTGCGACACCCACCCGCAGCGACGGGCAGACGCGCACCGCAACGGGGCAGCCCTTTATTTCGCCCGTCGTAAGCAAAATCGCCCGCGAACACGGCATCAGCCACGAGGAGTTGCTGACCATTCCTGGCACAGGCGTCGGTGGGCGCGTCACCCGCAAGGACATCGAGGCATACATCGCCCAGCGCAAAGTCGTGCCGAAGCCTGCGCCTGCACCTGCCCCAGCCCCTGCGCCGCAACCTGTAGCCGCACCTGCGCCGCAACCCGTCACCCCGCGCGAAGGCGAGGAAATCATCCCGCTGGTCGGCATGCGCAAGGCCATCGCCGAGCACCTCACCAAAAGCTACCAGACCGCCGTGCATGTCACGACCGTCATCCAAGTCGATGTCTCCAAACTCGTGGAGTTCCGCGAGCGCAACAAGGAGTCGTTCCAGCAGCAATACGGCGTGCGCCTGACCTATACGCCGTTTTTCGTGAAGGCGTGTGCCGACGCGCTGCTGGAGTTTCCGATGATGAACGCCACCTTGCAGGACGACCAGATTATCGTGCGCCACTATGTGCATATGGGTGTGGCGGTCGCGCTGGGCGAGCAGGGCGAGGAGGGGCTGATTGTGCCCGTGATCCGCGACGCGCACAAAAAGAGCCTCATCGACATCGCCCGCGAGCTGGAAGACATCGCCAAGCGCGCCCGCAACAAGAGCATCAGCGTCGCCGAAGTGCAAGGCGCGACCTTCACGCTGACCAACCCCGGCAGCTACGGCGCGCTGATCGGCACCCCCATCATCAACCATCCGCAGACGGCAATATTGGGAACCTACGCAATTGTGAAACAGCCTATAGTCGTCAACGATATGATCGCCATCCGCCCGATGATGAATCTTTGCCTGAGCTACGACCATCGATTAATCGATGGAATGTACGCGGGTCGGTTCTTGCAGCGCATCAAGCGGGCGATCGAATCGTTCGAGTTTTTCAAGTGAGTCTTCCATCCGACCCGTCCCCCGAAGAAACCGCCCCGTCTGTCCCCCACGGGGCGGTTTCGCTTTGAGTAGAATTGGGGCGTGGGCTACAGCTGGGTCGTCGTGCAGATTGCGCTGTTCGTGCTGTATGGGATTGCGCTGGTGCTTGGGTCGGGTGCATCGTGGGGCGCATGGCGGTGGCTGGGCATCCCGCTTCTGGCTGTTGGCGCGTGGGTCGGGCTTGCCGCGCTGCGCATGCACGGGCGCAGGTTGACCCCGCTGCCTGAGCCAAACCCCGCGTTGGGGCTACTGCGCACGGGCGTCTATGCTCGTGTTCGCCACCCGATGTACACGGGGCTGCTGCTGAGCGCGTTCGGGCTGGCGATTGTGGCGCAGAAGCCGCTGGCAATCGCGGCGGCAGGCGCACTAACCGTGTTTTTCAACCTCAAGGCGCGCGAGGAGGAGCGACGCCTGCGACGCTGCTATCCTGACTACGCCGACTACCAGCGCGCCACAGGGCGGTTCCTGCCCCGCTGGCGTCAGTAGACCCCCGTGTGTTCGCGATCAATGCTCACAAAGCGCGAGTAGTCGGGCTGGAACGCCACGATGACCTTGCCTGTGGGACCGTTGCGCTGCTTGGCGACAATCAGTTCTACCTCTTCCTGGCGCACAAAGCCTGGCGGCGGGTCAATCGGCGGGGTCGCCTCGCGATCGCCGTAATACTCCTCGCGGTGGATAAACAGCACCACATCGGCTTCCGCCTCAATCGAGCCGCTGTCGCGCAGGTCGGAGAGCATCGGGCGTTTGTTCTCGCGCCGTTCCACCGAGCGCGACAATTGCGACAGCACCAGCACGGGCACGTTGAACTCGCGGGCAATTTGCTTGAGCGCGCGGGCAATCTCGCCAATCTCTTGGTTGCGGTTCTCCACACGACGATTCGACGAACGCATCAGCTGCAGGTAGTCCACTACAATCAGCCCCAGTTGGCGGTCTTGCAGCTGCGCTTTGAGCCGACGGCACTTCGCCCGCAACTCAGCGGGCGAGAGACTGCTGGTGTCGTCGATGAAAATCGGCGCATCGTATAGGCGTTCAGCGGCGCGGATGAGCAGGTTCCACTCGTCAAGGCTCAGTTGCAGTCGGCGCATGCGCTGCGCGCTAACCCCCGCCTGCGAGCAGAGCATGCGTTGCACCAGCTGCTCCGCCGACATCTCCAAGCTGAAGATGACCACAGGCTTGCGTTCGCGGAGGGCGACATGCTCGGCGATATTCACCGCGAGTGAGGTCTTACCCACGCTGGGGCGCGCCGCCAAGATGATCAGCTCCGACGGGTGTAGCCCCGAAAGAATCCAGTCCAGCTCGCGGAAGCCTGTGGAGACACCCATCAGAAAATCGCCCGGATGCTGCTGTAAGTGCTGTTGTCGCTCATCGAAATAGTCGATGACGCGCATCACCAAACGCCCCACATGGGCGAACTCGCTGCCCAGCCGTTGCTCAGCGACTTGGTAGACCGCTTGCTCGGCTTGGTCGACAATCTGTTGCACCTCCAGCTCCGATTCGTCCACGAGGCGGATAATTTCGTGCGCGGCACGCAGCAAACGGCGCAGGATTGCCTTCTCTTTGACGATGCGAGCGTAGTGTTCGGCGTTGGCAGCCGTGGGAACACTCTCAACGATGTTCACCAACGCGGGTACGCCGCCCACCTCCTCCAGACGCCCTAAGCGACGCAACTCCTCCTGAACGGTCAGCAGGTCAATCGGGTAGTTGCGCTCGTGCAGCGAGAGCATCGCCTCGTACAGCATCTGATGCGCAGGGTGGTAAAAATCCTCGGGCTGGAGCACCTCGGCGACCTTTTCCACCGCCTCGGGGTCGAGCATCATTGACCCCAGCACGCTCATCTCGGCTTCGGTGCTGTGCGGTTGTACCAGTGCCGTGCGTTGATTCATCAGCATGTGCCCCTATACAATTGTAGCATATGAGCAGCGTTGATCGCGCTATAGGGGTGTTTCTCTCTCCAAAAGCGCGCGTACTGTCCCTAAAAGTTGCGGCAGGTGAACTCGAATAGCTTCCCACACGATTTCATCATCAACGATGTCGTAGCCATGTGCCAATACATTACGAAATCCTATGATTCGGCGTCCGTCTGGAATTGCCTCAAAGATATTCGGGGCATGGCGACTTAGGCGTGAGAGAGCTTCACCGATAATCTCGAACTGACGCTCCACAGCCGACTGTAAAAGTGAGTTGGCGACATACTCCTCATAGGACGAATCGCCGACAAACTGCAGGATTCGTTCACCAGCTGGAATGATGGCGCTAAGCAAGCCGACTACGCGCCGATTCATAAAGCACCACTCAGTTTGTTTCAACCTCCTGCAGGAAGTAAGGGTTGCGTATTGCCCGCTTCATAATCAAGTCCACAGGGCGTTGGAGCAAGATCTCCAGCTCCAGTTTGAGGTCTATATATCGGGCGAATAGGCTCTCGTTCCCCTCAAACTCCACAAGGAGGTCGATATCGCTGAGCGCGGGGTCGAAAGTATCTTCGGAGAGGGCTGAACCAATCAGTTCCAGCCGTGCTACCCCGTACTGTTGACAAAGCCGCTCGATCTGACCAATATGCTGCCGAAGGGGATCAGCCATTTCGTAAGTAAGTATACCCCTTCCAGCAGGACGCTCCATTCTCACGGTATAATCCCTCTGTGCTGCGCATCGATGTCATTACGCTGTTCCCAGAGGTGATTGAGGCAGGCGTTAGTTATAGCATCGTCGGGCGCGCGCGGGAGCGGGGACTGGTGCAGATTCGCGCCCTGCAACTACGCGACTTCGCGGAGGGCAAGCACAAAAAGACCGACGACGAGCCCTACGGCGGCGGCGCGGGACTGGTGCTGAAGCCCGAACCCATCTTCAAAGCCGTCGAAGCGTGCCAGCCCACCCCCGACACGCGCATCATCCTGCTGGAGCCGCAGGGCAGGCTCTACACCCAGTCGCTGGCGCACGAGCTGGCGGAGCAGGCGCACCTGATTCTCATCTGCGGGCACTACGAAGGGGTGGACGCCCGCGTGCGCGAGCATCTGGCGACCGATGTGATCAGCATCGGCGACTATGTGCTGACAGGCGGCGAGCTGCCCGCGCTGATCATCATCGATTCCGTCGTGCGCCTACTGCCTGGCGCAATTCACTCGCCCGAATCGCTGGAGCAGGACTCGTACGCCGATGGGTTGCTGGGCTACCCGCAGTACACGCGGCCAGAGGTGTTTCGCGGGCTGCGCGTGCCCAGTGTGCTGCTGTCGGGCAATCACGGTGCGATTGCCCGCTGGCGACGCCTGCAACAGTTGCGCCTGACCCGCACCCTGCGCCCCGACCTGTTCGCGAAAGCCTACCTCACAGAGGAGGATGTCACCCTGCTGCGCGAACTGGATGCGGACACAACAGAACGCTGAGGCGGGGTATCCTATGACTATGCGACACTGGATTGGGCTGTTGGGCTTGGCATGGCTAACGCTAACCCTCGGATGCGCCCAGTCGCGCACCGACGCGCCCCAACTCATCAGCACGGCGCAACTGGCGCAGCGACTGAACGACCCGAACCTGCGGATTATCGACGCTCGTGGGTCGCTGGCAACCTACCTGCAGGAACACCTGCCGAACGCGCTGTTCCTCAGTACCGAGACGCTTCGAATCACGCGCGGCGGCATCCCCGGACAGATGCTACCCCCCGAACGCCTCGCGGAAATCTTCGGCGCGATGGGCATCGGCGCGGAGAACGAGGTGGTCGTCTACTCCAGTGCGGAGGACGCCTTCTCAGCGGCGACCTACACCGCGCTCGCGCTGCTGGCGATTGGGCACACGCGCGTGGCGGTGCTGGACGGCGGCTTCGAGAAGTGGAAGGCGGAGAACCGCCCGCTGAGCCGCACCATCCCGCGCTTCGAGCCGCAACTGCGCACGGCGCAGCCGAACCCAGAGCTGTTCCGCACGCTGGAGTGGCTGCAGAAGTACCTTGACTCGCCCGAACCCGTGCAGGTACTGGACGCGCGTGCGCCGCAGCAGTATCAAGCGGGGCACATCCCGACGGCGCAGAACCTGTTCTTGCGCGACCTGCTACGCAGCGAAGGCGGCTACAGCGTCTGGCGCAGCCCCGACGAAATTCGCGACAAGGTGCGGCAGTTAGGGATTGACCCCGCGCGCCCGCTGGTGGTCTACTGCAACTCAGGGCGCGAGGCGAGCCAAGTGTGGTTCACCCTGCGCGCGCTGCTGGGCATCGAGGCGCAGGTGTACGACGGCTCGTGGGTCGAGTGGAGCGCACACGGGCTGCCAAGCGAGAAGGGGCAAACCGCGCCCTAAGTGTAGGGGTGCACGGCGGTGCGCTCTACAGACGACTGCGCACCCACAGGAGCATCGCCGCTAATATGCCCGTTCCCAGCGAGACAAGCAGGAAGGTGTTGCGGGCAAATGCCTCGCCTTCCATCTGCGTCAGCTTGTGCCACACCCGCGACCTGAAAGGCTGCCACCGCCCGCGCGTGACAACCGTCATCAGCATATTGAAGCTTGACGCCGCCAGCAACACGGCAACCCAGAACAGGATGGTTTCTGCGGTCACGGTATCCCCCGAAAACCGACGCCGTGATTAGACGCATCGCTACGGAAGCGAATGTTGCAGCGCGATATGCACGCGTGTCTTGGCAACGCATCGAGCAATGTGGCGCGTCAAAGACGCAGGCGGCAGCCGCTTCGGCGCGCCCCACAGCAGCCCCGCCAGCCACACAGCTATGCCCAGCACGGCGAGCCGAACCAACGCCAGCGGCTCTAACGGCGTTCCCTGAAAGGACATCACTAAATGCGCGGCACCAAGCGGGACTACAATCAGCAGCACGCTAAACACGCTGGCGGGCACGCGCAACAAGACAACAACGATTCCCTGCTCGCGCTCTGGGTCGTCATCTTCAGAGGCGCATGCGATTGCATAGCCGAGTCGGAAGAGCGCGACGAGACTGACCCACCACAGGATGTCCTGCCAGCGGATAGTCTCTTGCGCTGCCCACGCGCCCCGCGCCAGCAGCACCCCCACCAGCGCAACCAGCCCGCTGGCTATTCCAACCGCCAACCGCTCTGCGTAGGCTTTCATGGCGACAACCTCACTGAAGAGAGTATACCTCTCACTGCGCGACAGCAATCTGTTCGTCCTGCTGCACAGCACGCGGTACGCACACTGTTGTTGGGTATCCTCTCATACATCGGTATGAATCCGTTTACGCGCTACCTGCACGCGCTGGAGCGCGCGCTCCAGGCAGGCGATGCGACCGAAAGCACGCATCGCCCCGCCCTCAAGTCGCTGCTGGAATCGCTGCAGCAGGGTATCGTCGCGGTCAACGAGCCGAAGCGTATCGCCTGCGGCGCGCCCGACTTCGCCATCCGACGCATTGACGCCAGCGGGCACGGCGTCACCCTCGGCTACCTCGAGACCAAAGACATCGGCGCGCCGCTCGACGCCGCCGAAATGACCGACCAACTCCAACGCTACCGTGATAACCTGCCGAACCTCATCCTGACCAACTACTTGGAGTTCCGCTGGTATGTGGACGGCGCGCGGCGTCAAATCGCCCGACTCGCCGAGTGGGACGCCCGCGCCAAGCGACTGCGCCGCACGCCTAATGGCACAAACGAACTGCACGCCCTGCTTCAGAACTTCCTCGCGCACACCCCCACGCCCATCGCAGACGCCGACGCGCTCGCCCGACAGATGGCGCGATACGCCCACCTCATCCGCGACGCGATTATCGCCGCGTTCCAGCAAAATCTGGCGTCCGACATCCTGTGCGACCTGCGCACGACCCTCGCCGAGACGCTTCTGCCCGATTTAGACCAGCCCGAAAAACTCGCCGACTTCGCCGACATGCTTGCCCAGACGCTGGTTTACGGGCTGTTTGCCGCGCGATGCTACCACACCGCCAACCAACCCTTCACTCGCGCCCATGCCGCCCACGAAATCCCCCTCACTAACCCGTTCCTGCGCGGGCTGTTCGACACCCTCACAGGCGCGGAACTCGACCACGAGCCGTTTATGCCCTTCGTGGACGACCTGGTCGAGCTGTTGGCGCAGGCGAATATGACACACATCCTGAACACCTTCAGCGCACGCGCCCAACGCGAAGACCCCGTCGTGCATTTCTACGAGACCTTCCTGAAGGCGTTCGACCCGAAGCAGCGCGAGCAACGCGGCGTCTACTACACACCCGACCCCATCGTCGGCTACCTGACCCGCGCGGTGCATAGCCTGCTGCAGCAACGGTTTAGGCTACTCGATGGGCTGGCGTCGCTGGCGGACGATAGCCCGCTGTACCTGTTAGACCCCGCCTGCGGCACAGGGTCGTTTCTGGCGCACATCGTGGCGTTTATCCAACAAGAGTTGCAACGCGCCCGCAAAGGCGGACTGTGGAACGACGAGACCATCCAACAGTTGACCCAGCGGCTGTTCGGCTTCGAACTGCTGATGGCGCCCTACACGATTGCGCACCTGAAGTTGGGGCTGATGCTTTACCCGCCGTCTGCGCCGACGCCCAAGCCGCCGCCCCGACTGGGCATCTACCTCACCAACACGCTGGAGTTGCCCGACGAGCAAATCCCGATGCAACTCGGTCCGTGGCGCATCATCTCGCAGGAGGCAGCGGAAGCCGCTACGGTCAAACGCGAGACGCCGCTGCTGGTCATCATCGGCAACCCGCCCTACAGCGCGAACTCCGCCAACAAAATCGAGTGGATTGAAGCCCTCATCCGCAAGGACTACTACCCGCGCGACCACATCAAGGAGCAGAACCCGAAACTGCTGCTGGACGACTATGTGAAGTTCATTCGTTGGGCGCAGTGGCGACTGGAGCAGACGGGCGGGGGGATCTTGGCGTTCGTGACCAATCACGGCTACTTGGAGAACCCGACCTTCCGCCGTATGCGCCGCGCCCTAATGGAAGCGTTCGACGAACTCTACCTGCTGAACCTGCACGGCAACGCCCGCGAAGGCGAAACTGCGCCCGACGGCAGCCCCGACGAAAATGTGTTCGACATCCAACAGGGAGTCGCCCTCCTCATCGCCGTCCGAAACTTCCCGAACGCCCATCGCGCCGATAAGATGGGCGTACACAACGATACCATCGCCGATGGAGGCGATACCACTGGCGCGGGGACATCTGCCCGCGTGTGGTACTACGACCTTTGGGGCACACGGGAGGAAAAGTATGCGTTTTTGAACACGCACACCCTCGAAAGCACGCCGTGGCAAGCCTTGCAGCCGCAGCCGCCCTTCTACCTGTTCGCGCCCCAAAACGACGCCCTGCGCACCGAGTACGAACGCGGCTGGCGACTGACCGACATCTTCCGCCTGCACTCCACAGGCATCAAGACCCACCGCGACCACTTCGCGATCGACTTTGACCTGAAGAGCCTGCAGCAGCGGATTGGGGAGTTCCGCGACCTGACCATCCCCGACGACGAGATTCGCCGACGGTACGCGCTGAAGGATACGCGCGATTGGAAACTGCGCGAGAGCCGCCAGAAACTGGCGCAAGACTCGAACTGGCAGGCGCACTTTCATCCGTGCCTGTATCGCCCCTTCGATACGCGCTGGATCTACTACTCGCCGACCGTTATCGAACTGCCCCGCGACGAGGTGATGCGGCACTTGATTGGGGGGCAGAATCTCGCGCTGATTTCCGTGCGCCAGCATACGCAGGCGGGCGAGTGGGCGTTGGTGTGGGTGTCGGACAAACTAACCGAGTGCTGTGCCATCTCGAACAAGACGGGGGAGATTAACTATGTCTTCCCCCTCTACCTTCTCACGCAGGATGGGCGCGAGCCGAACTTGCACGAGAAGTTTCTACAGGCGTTGCGTGCGGTGATGGATCGCGAGCCAACGCCTAAGGAGGTGCTGGCGTACATCTACGCGGTGCTGCACGCGCCCAGTTATCGGCAGCGGTATGCGCCGTTCCTGCGGTATGACTATCCGCGCGTGCCGCTGCCCGCCAGCGCGGAGCAGTTTGTGCGGTTGGCGTCGCTGGGGCAGCACCTGATCGAGTTGCACCTGTTGCGGTGTCTTAGTCTGCGCGAGTCGCCTGTGGGCTTCCCCGTGTCGGGTAGCAACCGCGTCGAGAAGGGCTACCCGCGCTATCGGGACGGCGCGGTGTGGATTAACGACAGCCAGCGGTTTACGGGCGTGTCGCAGGCGGTCTGGGCGATGCGTGTGGGGGGCTATCAGGTGTGCGAGAAGTGGCTGAAGGATCGGCGCGGGCGCGCACTGTCCAACCGCGAGATCGAGACCTACCGCCGACTGGTCTACGCGCTGGCGCAGACGCTGGAGCTTGTGCAGGTAGTTGACGCAGCGTTGGGGTTGGCTGAAACGATGCCCCCCTCCTAACTTCCCCCCGTACACGGAGTTGGAACTCCCTCCCCGCGTGCGGAAGGGTTGGGGTGGGGGTAAATATTCAGGTACAATTCCCCTGCTATGCCGACCGCTGCGTTTACCACGCTGGGGTGCAAGGTCAACCAATACGAGACGCAGAAGATTCTGGAGCGATTCGAAGCGCTGGGCTTCGACATCGTGCCGTTCGACGCGCCCGCCGATGTGTATGTCATCAACACCTGCTCGGTGACGCAGTCGGCGGAGGCGAAGTCGCGTCAGACAGTGCGCCGCGCCGCGCGACAGAATCCGAACGCCATCGTCGTGATGACGGGCTGCTACGCGCAGTTCACCCTCCGCCGTGGCGAGACGCTGGAGGAGGCGCACCTGGTCGTGCCGAACCCCGACAAACTGCGCACCGCCGACTACCTACTGGAACACTTCCCGCACCTCAAGGAGCAACTGGCGCAGAAGCGTCCAAACGGCGAGACACCCATCCGCCGACGCAGCCGCGCCGTGCTGAAAATCCAGGACGGCTGCAATGTCTACTGCAGTTTCTGCTCGATTCCCTACACGCGCCCGGTGATGCGCAGCACGCCCTACACGGAGGTGCTGGAGGAGGCGCGCGCGATGGTCGCCGAAGGCTACCGTGAAATCGTGCTGACGGGCGTGCTGATTGGCGACTACGGACCCGAAACGGGCAGCGGCGGTCCCGACCTTGTCGAACTGTGCGCCATGCTGGGCGAAATCGAGGGGCTGGAGCGCATCCGCATCAGTTCCATCGAGCCGACGCTGGTGAGCGACCGCCTGATTGACCTCATCGCGACGCACCCGAAGATGTGCCCGCACCTGCATATCCCGCTGCAAAGCGGCGATTCAGGAATCCTGAAGGCGATGAACCGCCCCTACGACCAAGCGTTCTACCTGGACTTGATTCGTCGGCTGCGGGCGCGCATCCCCGACTGCGCAATCAGCACCGATATTATGGTCGGTTTCCCCGGCGAAGACGAGGCGGCGTTCCAAAACACTTGCTTCGTGGTGGAGCAGGTGGAGTTTTGCCGAGCGCACCTGTTCCGCTACTCGCCGCGCCCCGACACGCCCGCCGAAGCGATGCGCAATCAGGTGCCCGACGCCGTCAAAGCGGAGCGCATGCAGCGGCTACAGCAAATCTGCAAGGCGGCAGCGCGACGGTACGCCTCCCGACGACTGGGCACGGTCGAGCGCGTGCTGGTGGAGACCCGCTCGAAGCTGTCGGGGCTGATGACAGGCACAAGCGACCGCTACCTGCAAGTGGAGTTCGCTGCACCCAACAGCCTCGTGGGACAACTGGTTCCCGTGCGCCTCATCGACCTGACCCCCGACGGCGTACTGGGCGAACTGACCACCGCCTAACACGGTGTATACTATAGTAGGGGACCATGGCGCTGGAGACAGTACTGGGGCACTACCGGATTATCCGCGAGATCGCCCGCAGCAACGATGTGGTCTACGAGGCGATTGACACGCGCATCAACCGCCGCGTCGCCATCAAGGAGTTGATGATGCCCCCTGGCGCGACGGACGCCGTGCGCCAAGACCGAATCGCTCGCTTCCTGCGCGAGGCGCGCGCCGCAGGTTCACTGACGCACCCCAACATCGTCACCATCTACGAGACCGAGCAGGAGAACGGACGCTACTTTATTGTGATGGAGTATCTGGAGGGGGACAACCTGCGCCAGAAGATGGATCGCGAAGGTCCCCTGCCCCCCGACGAAGCCGTGCGCATCGCGACGCAGGTGCTGGACGGGCTGGCGCACGCCCACAGCAAAGGCGTCATCCACCGCGACATCAAGCCCGAAAACATCCACATCCTGCCTACAGGGCTGGTCAAAATCACCGACTTCGGCATCGCCCGCCTCAAGTACGAGCCGAACCTGACGATGGACGGGCAAATCTTCGGCACGCCGAGTTATATGTCGCCCGAACAGGTGCAAGGCGGCGCGATTGATGAGCGCAGCGACCTGTTCTCGGTGGGCGTGATTTTGTACGAGATGCTGGCGGGCTACAAGCCGTTTCAGGGCGATTCGGTGATCACGATTACCTACAACATCGTGCATACCGAACCGCCGTCGCCGCCGAACATCCCTGCGCCGCTGGAGTGGGTAATCCGCAAGGCGTTGCGCAAGAACCCTGCCGAGCGATTCAACTCTGCGCTGGAGATGAAGCAGGCGTTGGAGAACGCGCTGGCGCAGTTGAACGCGCCGCCTGTGATTGCGACGCCGATGGGTCCGTCGTCGTATGGTGCGCCCGCGCCGACAGGGGGTTTCCCGCCGTATAACGCGCCCGCGCCGACGGGTGGCTACCCACCGTATAACGCGCCCGCCCCGACAGGGGGGACGCTGCCCCCGCCGTATGGTGCGCCTGCGCCGACCCCTGCGCCGCCCACAACGGCTGCGCCTGTGCCACCTGCGCCCTACCTCCCGCCTCCACCACCGAAGCCCGTGCTGTCGCCCGCCGCGCGACAGTTCTTCGGCACGCTGCTGGGGGTGATCCTTATCGGCGGTGCAGTGCTGGGCGTTATTGTCTTCGGCGTCTACAGCGCGACCCGTGCCTACCAAGAGTACCAACTGCAACAAATCGACGAGAAGATTGCCGCCCGCGCGAAAGAGGCGGAGAAACTCTTCGGGCAGGGACGCTATCTGGAAGCCGCGCAGATTTACGACCAACTTTACCGCAGCGCGCAGTCCACGAAGTGGAAGGAGGAGTTCCGTCGCAACACGGCGAGCGCACTGACGATGCACGGCAACCAGCTGCTGGAGGCGCGCCGCTACGAGGAAGCGTTACGCATCTACCAGCAGGCGGTGCAGTACGCGCCACTGCCCGAAGCCTACGCGGGGATGGCAGCCGCCGAAGCGCAGTTAGGCAACCGCGAGGGCGCGGTCAACCACTGGGCGTCCGCCGCCAGGTATAGCCGCGGCGCGCAGGCGCAGGAGTACCAGCGCAACGCCGCCCGCGAGCAAATTGCGATCGGCGACGAAGCCTACCGCCGCGGCGACATCCCACGCGCCATGCAAGCATGGCAAACCGCCATCGAACTCGCGCCCGGCACTCCAGAAGCCCGCGAAGCGCAGCTTAGGTTCGAGCAGGCGCTGAACGAGCTGATACGCAGGTAGCAGCCGTTTACTGCGTACCCGCCGTGCCCGACGAATCGGACTGAATGGGCGCGCCCAGCCACGAGAACGGATAGTTCGGATCTTCCCACTCCAGCGCGGCTTTGGTGACCTGCAGCGGGCGGAAGGTGTCCATCATCACCGCTAACTCCTCAGTATACTTCGTGCCCAAACTTGCCTCCACCACGCCCGGCTGCGGACCATGCGGAATGCCCGCAGGATGCAGCGTGATCGAGCCCGACTCAATCCCGCGCCGACTGCTGAACTTCTTGTTGACATAGTACAGCACCTCGTCGCTATCGAGGTTGCTGTGATTGTAAGGCACAGGGATCGCCAGCGGGTGATAGTCCAGCATGCGCGGGCAGAACGAGCAGACCACAAAACCTGGTCCCTCAAAGGTCTGGTGCACTGGCGGGGGCATGTGGATGCGCCCTGTGATGGGCTCGAAATCGTTGATGTTGAACGCCCACGGGTAGACATAGCCGTCCCAGCCCACCACATCGAACGGGTGGTGTTCGTAGTGGTAGGCGTAGACGCGCCCGCGCCGATGGATGCGCACCTCAAAATCGCCAATATCGGTGCGCGTCTCCAGCGTTTCAGGAACGCGGATGTCGCGCTCGCAAAACGGCGAATGCTCCATCAGCTGCCCGTACTCGTTGCGGTAGCGTCTGGGCGTCTCGATTTGCCCGCCAATCGCTTCAATCCAGACCAGTTTCGCTGGTAGCGTGTCGAACACCAGCCGCCAAATCGTGCCGTGGGGGATGACCAAGTAGTCGCCCTCACGGAAGCGCAGATGCCCAAACTGCGACTCGAGGGTGCCCGTGCCCTCGTGGACGAAGATGAGGTCGTCGCCGTCGGCGTTTTTGTAGAAGTAGTTCATCTGCTCAATCGGGCGCGACACCGAGAAGATGACATTCTCGTTGAACATCAGCTCCACGCGCCCTGTGACGGCGTCGCCCGACGGGGGCATCTCGCCCGTGCGGAAGTGGCGGTGTTGCAAAACGGGTTCGTCAATCGGCTCGAGGCGTCGCACATAGCATGTGTGAAACTCCTTGACGCGCGTCGGTGGGTAGTAATGATACAGAATCGACTGAATGCCCGAAAAGCCCTCTGTGCCCAGCACCTCTTCGGCGTACAGTCCGCCGTCGGGGCGGCGGAACTGAATATGCCGCTTCGGCGGCACTTGTCCCATGCGTACATACCACGGCATCGTGGATAACCTCCCTATCGTGTGATGGAAAATTATAGCATGCGCGGCGACAGCTTCACATAGCCGCCTACCGCTCCTTCAGCACCATCACTGTTAGCGAGTGGGGCGGGAAGGTGTAGCGGAACGACGGCGCGACGCCCTCCAGCGTGCGCTCCACTGGCGCGACGCGCGTCGGATGCTCCAGCGAGTTCTCGGCGTCGGGGCTGTCGCCCGTGAGCGTAATCACCTTCGCGCGGGACGCCAGCCTGCGCACCCCCTGCAGGCGCACCTCCGTCTCCTGCGGGCGGTCGGACACATTCACCACCTTTAGTATGACCTCGCGCGACGGCTCGCGCCGACTGGCAACGGCATACAGCGCGGGCATCGGCGCGTCCTCGAAGTCGTGGATGAGTTGCCCGTCCAAGTAGCAGCGAATGCGCGCGCCCTGCACCTCGATGCGGATGTCGTACCAGCGTCCCGTCTCGATGCTGCCTGCCACCTGCGGGCACGCCAGCATCTTGCTGCCGCCGATGCTCCGCTCAACGGCGTGGCGCGTGTTGCCCCAGCCGCCGATGTTCCACCAGTACCAGTTCTCGTCGTCGCGCACGCGGAACAGGATCAGGAACCCCTCTGCGCCGCCGAGTTTGCGCGCCTGCAGCGTGATTGTGTAGTCCGTCCAGTTGGGGTCGCCCGCCACAGCGCGGCAGTCTTGCGCGAGTTCCGTCTGGCGGTAGCCGCCCTCCGTCGCCTGCCACGCGCCGCGTATGGTGCGCCAGCCCGCCGCGCCCTGCCCAAAGTCCGCCGCAAACAGCGTCTCGCCCTGCGCGGAGACGACCTTCAGGTTGCGGAACTCCGCCTGCGTTTCCCAAGTGCCCAGCCCGACTGCGCCGCGCGCGGCGTCCGTCAGCGCGTTTGGCGATTGCACGCGCGTCGGCAGCGTGTGCGTGCCCCGATAGACGCTGAACAGTTGCTGCACATAGTACGACGGCGTGCCGTAGCAGCGCGCGCTGTCGAAGCCGATCAGGTCGGGGTTCCAAGTGCGGTCGTTCACATTCACGAACAGCGGGGCATACGCCGCCATCACCACAATATCGGCGTTGCGCTCAATGCCCGTCATAAACGCGGCTTCGGCAATCGCCGCGCGCAGGTTGCCCGTGCCACACTTCGCCGTCACCGCGTATTCGCCCACCAGAATCTTGGGACCCGTGCGGTCGTAGCGGTCGTACAGGTTCGCGTTGAGGATAAACCATTCGGGCGTGGAGTAGTAGTGTTCGTCGAGGATGTCGATGGGTCGGCTCTTCACGGGGGCGGTGGCGATGAGTTGGATTTGCGGGTAGCGGGCTTTGATGGCATCGTAGAAGCGGGCGTACCGCTCTTCGTAGAGGGGTCCCCAGTTTTCGTTGCCGATGCTCACGAAGCGCAGCGGGAACGGTTCAGGGTGTCCGTTTTTCGCCCGCAGCGCGCCCCACTTGCTGGTTGGGGGTCCGATGGCGTACTCAATCGCTGCCAGCGCGTCTTCAATCCACTCGTCCAGTTCGTCGAGGGGGATGTGGTCGCCGTTGCGGTACTGGCACGCCATCCCGCAGTTGACCACCAGCATCGGCTCCGCGCCGAGGTCTTCGCACATCAGCAGGTACTCGTGCAGTCCCAGCCCTTGCGTGCTGGTGTAGTTCCAAACGCACCAGCGGGCAGGTCGTTCGGCGACATCGCCGAGCGTGTCGCGCCAGCGCAGGGCGTTGTGCATGCGGTCGCCCTCCACGAAGCACCCGCCTGGGAAGCGCACGAACGACGGCTTGAGCGCGACCAGCATCTGCGCAAGGTCTGCCCGCAATCCGTTGGGACGCCGCTTGAAAGTGTCCACAGGCATCAGCGAGACCATATCCAGCCACAGCGCGCCGTCGCCGTTGGCGGTTAGCACCAATCGCGCCTTCGGGTCGGTTCCGTTGGCAGTCAGCGTCGCCGAGAACAGCTTCCAGTCCTTGCCGAATCCGCGCAGCGTGCGCTGGGCGTACACCTGCCCGTCCGCGCTTTGCAGGCTGACCGTCAGCGCGCCGCGAAACTGCCCGTCGCATCGGGCGTACATCGTGAACCGATACCGCTTGCCCCGCTGCACGGCGATGCCCCAGTAGCCCTCGTTGACCAGCGACGCGCTGCCCGCAATCTCCAAGCGCAGGCTGCGCGGGTTGCGCGGGTTCAGCGGGTTGACGGTATCGATTGCCATCTTCGCGCCGTCGCCGAGCAGTTTCCACGCTTGGGGCGTGTCGGCGTCTTCGAACGAACGGTTGCGCACCAGTTCAGCGTACAGCCCGCCGTCGCCCGCGTGGTTAATCTCCTCGTAGAAGATGCCGTATAGGATGGGGCTAATCGGAGTGCCCTGTGCGGCGGCGTCGATCTCGATGTGTGCCGTTTGTGCATTCACTGCCATCGCTAAGCCAAGCGTCGCGGCGACCGGCGTCAGCCGTCGCCCGCTGTTCGCGAGTCCAGCCATCGTTCGAGTTCTCCTGACTGATGCGGCTTCGCTTGTTCGCCGTTGGGGGACGAGTTCCTACCCAGCGCTGGCGTTGTCGGGCGGATGCGGTTTTTTGCCCTCATCCTATGTGTCCACTTCTCCCGCAAGTGGGCGAGGGGGATATGGAGTGCGAAAGTGAATCTTCCGCTCAATGCTGAAGCTGGCGCTTCAGCACTCCAAAAGCGTTGGCGCGTGGCTCCCCTCTCCCACACAGTGGGAGAAGGGCTGGAGGTGAGGGCAAACTCGATTCAGCAGCCTACGACGAATCGGCAAGCGCGGCTTCAAGTATGGGAATCAGCTCTGGAACCTTTCTCGTGATGATGTCCCAAAGCGTATCCTCGTCGAGCGCGAAGTACGCATGCGCAAGGACATCCCGAAAACCTGCAATCCCACGCCAATCGATGGAGGGGTACCAACGCTTCAGCTCGTCTGGAACCTTCTTTGCCGCCTCGCCGAGTATCTCCAGATTGCGCAAAGTGGCGTCGTATTCCAGCTCGCTGGAGAAAAACTGCTCGCGGGTAAGATGTGCCGTATAACGAACTACCTTACGGGCGCACTCCAGCATATCTTGAAGAAACAACCGCTCGCTACGCGACATAGATTGCCTCCTGCTCCACCTGTGGACGCGCCCACGGTCGGAGCGCGCCCTCCATCACCAAGTCTACAGGCGCGCCAAGCAACTCCTCTAAGTAGCACTTGAGCGCGAAGTAGCCGTCGTACCCCGGCGGCGATTGAAAACGCACCAGCAAATCGATATCGCTGGCTGCATGCGCCTCGCCGCGCGCAGTGGAGCCGAACAACGCAAGTCGCTCCACCCCAAACCGCCTTTGAATCTCTGCCCAGTGCTGGCGGAGAATCGTCAAAACCTTATCGCGTGGCACGAATGAATTGTACCGCTTCCGAGGCTGCGCGGTAGGCGGCCTCGGCAGCAGTGAAGATGTTCAGTCGGATATTGATGAGTGCCCATGCACTGTGTTTTCGACATGGGCGGGGCAACCACAAGGGTTGCTCCTACGGAGGTACGGTGACGCCAATCTTGTAGGGGCAGGTCTTGTGCCTGCCCCGTCTGCATGTTGAAACCATATCGCAAAGGCACTTATTACGGCAACGGCAACTTCGGGCGCGGCTCGAAGTCGGGCAACTTCGGCGGGTTGGCTTCCATTAGCTTGAGAATCTCTGCAATCGCCCGATCCAGTTGCGGGGCGCGCCCCGCCATGTAGTCCTGCGGCGCGTAGTCCAC